>Ga0222714_10000365_pt1 | contig 53670 bp, 72 predicted proteins | sample C33_3DmetaG_FD_165048 | JGI IMG/M metagenome (GOLD analysis project Ga0222714, IMG submission 165048) | Estuarine water microbial communities from San Francisco Bay, California, United States - C33_3D | ecosystem: Environmental > Aquatic > Marine > Unclassified | place: USA: California... | reverse complement strand
GAGCAATCCCAGCCTGCCCATACGCTGTGAAATACGAAATGTTGGTGCTACCACTGGCACGGCCTACATGGATCAGATGTGTGCCACTGTGATCAGTGAAGGTGGATACAGGGAATCTGGCGTTGATTTTGCCGCTGAAACAGATGCTGTGGCATTGGACAAAACTTCACCTAACAACATCAAAGGCGTCATGGCCATACGCCTAAAGAACACTTACCAAGGCCTGCCAAACAGATCCATCGTGAGAATGCAGGACATGGACATTTTTGCTGACAGTGCCAGTTGCCGTTGGGAACTGTGGCGTCTACCTGATTCCACTGGAGTCACTGGCGGAAGTTGGGAGGATGTAAACACTAGTAGCGTAGTTCAGTATAATGCGACCATGACCGGTTATGATACAACTGGTGCAGAAAGACAGGACTCTGGATGGCTTGCGGCCAACAATCCCAGCGGAAAACAAGCCGCAGGACAGACCTCCCCTGCTACCAGCACGGCTAAGAGAGCCTATTTGAGCAACAACATTGATGCTACGGATAGCACCACTTACCTATTAGTAGTTCAAAATCTCAGCACCTCTGCCACTACCAATGTCTATGCCTCCATGCAGTGGCGTGAAACAAGGTAAGATTGGTTAGAAAATTAGGTTGACTTCATTAAAACTTCTTGTTATACTACTAAAAGCACCTTTAAATAATTGACTATGAGAAAATTAACATTCAGTGACAAACACATCATACCCTGGTTAACCTTATTATCAGGACTCAGCATTTCGGCAGTGGCTGTATGGTATTCAGTGGCAGGTCTCGTGGCCATATTCGCCGCTTCTGCTACAGCAATCATTATCATGGGTGTTGTTCTAGAAGTTGGCAAATTAGTAACAGCAGTATACCTACATCGCTATTGGAATATGACTGCACACTGGCTAAAAAACTATCTATCTATAGCAGTCATCTTTTTAATGTTCATTACATCAATGGGCATCTTTGGCTTCCTATCAAAAGCTCACATTGAGCAGACATCAATGAGTGCTGAACAGTCCGCACAGATAGAAACCATAGATGAGAAGATTACTAGAAGTGACGCTAAGATCAAACGCTGGCAGGAAGAGATGGACAGACTGCTTGGTGGTTCTACAGGTGGTGAAACTGCTATCGTGGCAGGTGATCAAGAAGCCTTAAAAGATCTCAGAGCAACTATTAACAATGAAAAAGATGCTGTGCGTAAGGATGCTGACAATCGTATTAAACAGGCACAGGATAGACGCGATGCTGAGATTGCCGCGGCAAAACCCTTGCTAGAAGCATGGGGCGGTGAAGCAAAGTATAATGAAGAAGTCAAGAAAGCCAAAGATGTAGAACAAAAAGAAAGTGACGAGGCTCGTGCCAACAGAGATAAGAAACTCGCTGACATCGACAAGAAGTATGCTAAGGACTTATCAGCACTGACTAAACGTATAGATTCCATACGTAATGAAAGCAAGTCAAAGGTCAAAAACATTGACAAGCGTATTGCTGAACTAGAAAAGAACATAGAAGCAGAGCAAAAGAAGATTGATGTTGTCCGTGAAGACAAGATGGTATTTGAAAAAGAATATCGTAAGTTAGAAGCAGAAGTAGGTCCTATTAAATACATCGCAGAGTTTGTCTACGGCGATGTAGCAGATAAGAACATGCTAGAGGCCGCTGTGCGTTGGGTTATCATAATGATCATATTCGTATTTGACCCATTGGCAGTTGGTTTGTTAATTGCTAGCCAATATGCCTTCCTGTTAGCGAGAGGTGAGGGCACTGAACCACTTGACAGCAAAAAGGATAGCAAAACGAAAGTGATTGAACGAGTGATTGAAGTTGAAGCAGATGTAGATGATTCAACACCTGAGGACATTGAAGCACTTGAACAGCAAATAGAAACCAAAAAAATGGAGAAATAAGAAATGGCAAAACCACAAGAAGCATTAGATAATATATGGGCAAAGTATAGAACATCTTTAACAACTTTGATTAGCACATTAGAAGAAAATGATGTGTTAAGAAAAGAATTAGATATTAATCTAGACATGCCTGAAGATATTGCTGAACTTGAAAAGAGAGTTGAAGATAGATTGAATAGATAATGTCCAACAAGATTCAAAAAACTATTGATATTCTATGGCAAAAGTATGCCACTGCTTTAAAAAGATTAGAATGGGCTTTAGACGAGTTAGATAAAAAACCAAAAGTTCAGGTTGATTGGTATGAAAATACTGACAAAATAACTTTTTTACAGAATCAGTTAGATGAACTTAAAAAAGAATATAATCTTGCTGTAGAAAGAATTGAAAAGCAGAATAACAAAATTAGACAAATTAGAGAAGAAAACAAGGTAGAAGTTAAAGATCATATTGGTAATACCATTGAGATCTATAAGCCTGGAGAAGAACCACAACCAGCACCAAATAAAAAATTGTCTAATAATGATTCAACGGCTGTTCCACCATTGCAACAGCAGACTAATTATCAAGAACAAATATCTATACCAGACCTATCTATAACTGCTGAAGAAAATAATTCAACTAATGCAGGCTTTGGTACCAAATTTCCAACCAATCCAGTCAAAGGTGACATATTCTTAAGAGTAGACTATCTGCCAAGTAAACTCTATAAATGGAATGAGAAAAAATGGATTGAAGTTGATAAAGATGGCACAGATCGTTATGTCTATGATGAAGCCTATATCAAACATCTAATAGAAAAACTTGAATCTGGTGAATATGATCCAGAATTACTCACAACATCCGAACAAGAACAAATATCAAGGTACATAATTGAACATCCAAAACAGTAGATTTATAACTTATCCAGATCTAGTTGACAAACAGAATAATTATGTTATACTGTTAGTTGATGCTTTGGTAGAAGATATAGAAAATGCTGGTTTATTTTGTAAGACCAGTGTTAAAGATTATGATATATATCTCTATAGAGAAGATATGAATGAACCCAATTGGTTAGAATCAGTGGCAAACTTAGCTGATACTATATTAATAAACCATGCTAGTTCAATCAAATTTGATCAAACTAATACAAAGTTATATGGAATTAGTTGTGACTTAAAGAGTCCACTACAATTTTTGAGAGATATAGATGGCTGAAAATGTTACAACTATAAATTGTAGTTTTTGTGGCAAATCACGTCGTGATGTTAAAAAGCTCATAGTAACTAATGACATTGGTATCTGTAATGAATGTATAATATTATGTCAAGGTATACTAAACAAAGAAGGAACTACTGAAAAGCGTGAGTTAGGATTAACTGAATTGTTAGATCCTACTAGAATAAAAAGTTTTTTAGATCAACATATAATTGGTCAAGAAACTGCTAAAATGGTTATATCAGTTGGGGTGGTTAATCATTTTAAAAGAATTTTACTAAAATCAGATGTTGAACTTGAAAAAAGTAATATTTTGATTTATGGTCCTTCTGGATCAGGTAAAACACTATTAGCCAAAACAGTGGCTAGGTATTTAAATATACCTTTTGTTATTGCTGATGCCACTACACTTACCGAAGCTGGTTATGTGGGCGAAGATGTAGAAGGAGTTATTGCTAGGTTATTATCTGAAGCAGATAATAATGTTGAAAAATGTGAACAAGGTATTGTATTCATTGATGAAATAGATAAGATTTCACGTAAGAGTGAAAGTTCAACTGTGCCTAGAGATGTTGGCGGAGAAGGTGTACAGCAGGCTCTGTTAAAATTAGTTGAAGGAACTAAATGTAGAGTTGGTACAAATACCAATAAGAAGCACCCAAGTTTAGAACAGACAGAAATAGATACATCAAAAATTTTGTTTATAGCAGGTGGTGCATTTAATGATATTGATGAAATCATAATTAAAAGAAAAACAAATACTGGTATAGGATTTGGCTACAGTATCAATGATAAAGATGTAGATAGATCACAATGTGAACCAGAAGATTTTGTTAAGTTTGGAATGATACCAGAGTTTACTGGTAGATTTCCAGTAATAACCTACACTGATAAGTTGGGTGTAGATGATCTAGTAAGAATACTTGTAGAACCAAAAAACAATTTAATAAAACAGATGCAGTTTTATTTTAAAGTTGATGGTATACAGTTAGAGTTTACTGATGATGCAATTCAAGAAATTGCTAATCAAGCAGTAAAATTGGGAACAGGTGCACGAGGGCTGAAGGCTATTTTGGAAAGGATACTAAATCCATACATGTTTTCAATAAAAGAATTGGTAAATCAAGATATCAAAACTATTGAAATTACCAAAGATTTAGTTAAATATACTGATTAATATAAGGAAAAATAAATTTTATGGGAACTACGGTATACGTTAAACATGATAACGTAGATCAAGCCCTTCGTAAATTTAAAAGAAAGGTACAGGATAGCGGACTTTTACAAGACTTACGTGATAGGGAATTCTACGAAAAACCAACATCGGTACGCAAAAGAAAAGCGGCCGCGGCCAAACAAAGATGGCGTAAAAAATTGGCTAGCCAACAGTTGCCCAAAAAATTATATTAGTATATAATAACTAATATAAATGATAAATATTTTTATAGAATGCCTCTGGGGTTCTATAAATTTAGATCTTGCTTAATAAAGGAGAAACTAACATGTCTAAGATCATTGGTATTGACCTTGGCACCACAAATAGTTGTGTGGCCATACTTGAAAATAATAAATCTCGCGTAATTGAAAACTCAGAAGGTAATAGAACTACACCTAGTGTTGTTGCCTATACAAGTTCTGATGTTCTAGTAGGTGCTCCTGCTAAACGTCAAGCAATTACAAATCCAAAGAACACAATATATGCGGCTAAACGATTAATTGGACGAAAATTTGATGAAGAAGCAGTCCAAAAAGATATTGATCTCATGCCATATAGTATTGTTAAAAATTCTAATGGTGATGCTTGGGTAGAAGCAAACAATGAAAAACTAGCACCACCACAAATATCTGCTGAAGTTCTAAAGAAAATGAAAAAGACAGCAGAAGATTATCTAGGCTACGAAGTAACAGAAGCAGTTATCACAGTGCCTGCTTACTTCAACGACAGCCAAAGACAAGCAACCAAAGATGCTGGTAAAATCGCAGGCCTAGATGTTAAACGCATCATTAACGAACCAACAGCGGCGGCATTGGCATTTGGTATGGACAAGGGAGAAAAGGGTGATCGTAAGATCGCTGTCTACGACCTAGGTGGTGGTACATTTGATATTTCAATCATTGAAGTAAGTGATGTTGATGGTGAAAAACAATTTGAAGTATTAGCCACCAATGGTGACACATTCTTAGGTGGTGAAGATTTTGACCAACGCATCATGGACTATCTAGTTGACGAGTTTAAGAAAGAAAGTGGTGTTGACCTTAAGAGTGACGTATTAGCTCTTCAACGTTTGAAAGAAGGTGCTGAAAAAGCCAAGATAGAACTTTCAAGCAACACACAGACAGATGTTAACTTACCTTACATCACAGCAGATGCTAGTGGGCCAAAACATTTAAATGTAAAACTTACTCGTGCTAAATTTGAAAGCCTTGTAGAAGATCTTGTCAAACGTTCAATTGAACCTTGTAAAGTTGCTGTTAAAGACTCAGGTATTAGTTTAAATGACATCACTGATGTTATCTTAGTTGGTGGACAAACACGTATGCCTGCTGTACAAAAAGCAGTTGAAGACTACTTTGGTAAAGCACCACGTAAAGACGTTAACCCAGATGAAGCAGTAGCAGTTGGTGCCGCAATTCAGGGTGCTGTGTTAAGTGGAGATAAACAAGACGTATTGTTATTAGATGTTACACCTTTGTCATTGGGCATTGAGACAGTTGGTGGTGTATTAACTAAGTTAATTAAGAAAAATACCACAATACCAACTAAACACAGTCAAACATTTTCAACTGCTGAAGATAATCAACCAGCAGTGACTATTGCTGTATTCCAAGGTGAGCGTGAATTTGTTAAAGATAATAAGAAACTAGGTGAATTCAATCTAGAAGGTATTGACCCACAACCACGTGGCATGCCTGCAATTGAAGTTACTTTAGATATTGATGCTAATGGTATTCTAAAAGTAAGTGCCAAAGATAAAAACACTGGCAAAGAAAATAAAATTACTATCAAAGCAAATTCAGGGTTAACTGATGAAGAGATTGAACGCATGGTTCAGGATGCTGAAGCAAACAAAGAAGCTGACGTCAAGGCAAGAGCTTTAGTTGATGCTCGTAATTCTGCAGATGCACAGATCCATGGCATTAATAAAAATATTAAAGAACATGGCGACAAACTTACTGATGAGCAAAAAGCCAAAATTGAAGAAGCAGTTAAAGAACTTGAAGAAACAGTCAAGTTAGATGATGCTGACAAAATTATGGAAGCTATCAATAAATTAGCGGGTCCAGCGGCTCCGCTGTTTGAAGCTATGCAAAAGTCTTTCACTGAAAATACAAGTGAAAGCAAACAAGAAGGTGAATCTGCAGACAACGTTGTTGATGCTGAATTTACTGAAGTAAAAGACGATGATGCCGATCAAGGGTCATCAAAATAATCTTGCTTAATAAAAGGAGAAAACAAATGAAACAAGTATATGTAAACACATTGGATATTCCAAGTATCAGTAGATTTGCTGTAGGGTTTGATCGTATGTTTGACGAACTTACTAAAACAGCAGGTACTTTAAACAGTACTAATTACCCACCATACAACATTATTAAGAGTGGTGAAAACACCTACGTTATTGAAGTAGCAGTTGCTGGCTTTGAAGAGTCAGAACTAGACGTAGAAGTTAAAGACGGCGAATTAATAGTGAAAGGTGAAAAGCAGTCTAGAGAAGAAGACGGTCCTGAATACCTACATCAAGGTATTGCCCATCGTAACTTCTTGAGAACATTTGCCCTGGCAGAAAATGTAGAAGTTAAAGGCGCCAGTGTAAAAAATGGCATCCTAGCAGTGACTCTTGAACACATTGTTCCTGAATCAGCTAAGCCAAAAAAGATTGCTATTACTTTTCAGAAGTAGTATAATATAAACATGGGGCAGAGAATATTCTGCCCTAAATATAAATTCAGTGAAAGGTCATAATGGGAAAAGAAATTACAAAAACAAAAATTGCTCCAAATATAAATCTCCAAGAGCCTCCATTATATAAAGTAATTTATATTAATGATGAAGTTACAACAATGGAATTTGTTGTTGATACATTAATCACATTCTTTAATCATTCACTTGAATCAGCACAAGAGATTACAACTAAGATTCATAATGATGGTAGTGGTGTTGCCGCTATATTACCTTATGAAATTGCAGAACAAAAAGGAGTTGAGATCACTCAACTTGCTCGTGCAAGCGGATATCCTTTAACAATTAAACTTGATCCAGATCAATGATTTTCAATAAGATAAAAGAACTCAAAGCACAAGGTTTAAAAATTGGTATAACATTTTCAACATTTGATTTGCTACACGCAGGTCATATTGCCATGTTATCTGAAGCCAAAAATCACTGCGATTATCTTATAGCAGGCCTACAAACAGATCCTACATTGGATCGTGCAACCAAAAATTCACCAGTTCAATCTATCGTTGAACGTCAAATACAACTACAGGCCACACGCTATGTAGACGAAATTGTGGTTTACCAAACTGAAAAAGATTTGGAAGATATCTTGCTTTCTATGCCAATTGATGTTAGAATATTAGGTATAGAGTATGAAAATAGAGACTTTACTGGTAAAGATATTTGTAACAAAAGAGGCATTGAATTAATTTATAATGGTAGAGATCATTCATTTAGTTCAAGCTCATTACGTAAACGAGTAGCAGAAGCAGAAAGCAAATAATATGGATATAATGTTAGATTTAGAAACACTGAGCACCCGCCCAGATGCTACTATTCTCACATTTGGTGCCTGTAAGTTTGATCCCTACACACAGGCAGACATTGACAAAGGCATCTACTTTCGTATTTCAGTGGATGAACAAACTGCGTTAGGTCGTCACGTAGACGACAACACTGTTGAATGGTGGGGACGACAAGCAGAAGATGTCCGTGAAGAAGCCCTAGGTGATGGCGATCGTATTTCACTAGAACAGTTTACTCAAGAATTAAATAGATTTATAGTAGGTGCAGATAACATTTGGGCTCAAGGACCTGTGTTTGATATCGTCATACTAGAAAACTTATATAGACAACTAGGTAAACCATGTCCGTGGCAGTTTTGGCAGATCCGTGACAGCCGTACATTACTAAGCACACATGGTGACCCAAGGGAAAAAAACAAAGCAGGCCTACACAATGCTTTGGAAGACTGTGTTAGTCAAGCACAAGCAGTGCAGTACATATTTAAACAGTGTGGTATAACAGAGAAAAGATAATGGAAATAATATTTGGTAGAGAAAACGCAGAAAAACTAAGAGAGAAATACACTGTATTAGATCTTGAAACAATAAATAAAGACGGAATAAATTTAGAAGTTTTTTGTTTAATCCCAGCAGATAAAATTAGTTTGTCTGAAATGCCTACCCTTGATAGTTGGGTTAAACTACACAATGAATTCCTACATGGATATCACACCCAGCAGTATGATTACTGCCTACAATGTATAGAACATCTCCGTGGCAAGTTTGGCGGAGAAGTTGACACCTTTTACGATGAAATAGAAAGTCGTATCAACGCACAAAAACAACAATAACAATAATACCATATAATTTCATAGTTAGTTACCATTAAATAACAGTATAAATAGTGGAGCAGACAGACTATGAAATACCTAGCAGTATTTCTCACATTAGTAGTAACATCAGTGTTTGCCGAGCCTTTAGACTTTGGCTTTAAATCACCAAGTTTTAACGGCAACGGCTACTCTGCACACGTCCTCACGATAGAAAACCAAGAGCATTCACGCAAGCAAGAGATCAAAGACAAGATTGAAGCTGAGTTAGAGAAACAAAAGCGTGAAGCGGAAGACACTAACCTAAACAAGTTCCTAAACAACTTAGAGTCTAGAATCTACGCACAGATTTCACAGGATCTAGCAACTGCTATGTTTGCCGCAGATGGGTCAGCACCAACATCAGGAACACTGAACTTTGAGGGCAACATAATATACTGGAACAAATCTTCAACAGAGATTAGCCTCCAGGTAACCGATTTAACTGGCTCTACCACAACTATTGGTATCCCACTAGGGGACTTTAACTTTTAAAAATGCGTAACCTAATAGTTATATTATTTTTGGTCGCAATGACAGGTTGCGCCACGCATCAAGGTATGAAGGGTGAGTACGAACCTGCTATGGTTGTGCGTGAGAATTTGGAAAAAGAATTTGATACAGTTCCAGCACCAAAACTAGGAAAAGTATCAGTGGCGGTATATAGTTTTGCAGACAAGACAGGACAGAGACGTCCAGCACCTCCAGGCACAACGAGTTTCTCAACTGCTGTGACACAGGGAGCAGAAGCATTATTAATTAAGTCACTACAGGATGTAGGGCAAAGTCAATGGTTTGATGTTGTTGAACGTGTAGGGTTGGATAACTTATTAAAAGAAAGACAGATCATCAAACAAATGCGTGAAGCATACGATGGATCTAGTGCCAAACCTCTAATGCCAATGAAGTTTGCTGGTATATTGTTTGAAGGTGGCATTGTAGGATATGACTCAGCAACTAAAGAAGGTGGTGCCGCATATCGTATGTTAGGTATTGGTCCACAGACACAATACAGTGAAGATATTATTACAGTAAGTTTAAGAGCTATATCAGTTAACACAGGTTCAGTACTGGCCAGTGTCACTGTTAAGAAAACTGTGTACTCAACTGCTGATAGTTTAGCAGTATTGAAATTTTATGATTCAGGAACACAGGTATTTGAATTTGAGTCTGGTTTAACACTCAACGAGCCAGCTACTCTAGCAGTAAAGGCCGCGATAGATTCTGCGGTGGTTGAGTTAATTAAAGAAGGTAAACGTAAAAACGTTTGGGATTTTAAGGAGCAAAAAGAAAATGAAAAAACTAACTAGATTGTTTGTAGCACTGTTGCTATCAACGGGTCTAGTGTATGCCGCTGATAATTCAATTTATATAGACCAAGCAGGCGACAACTCAACTATAAGCATAACACAAGACGGTAGTGGCAACGAAGTATATGATGTGGGAGCAGGTGCTACATCAACCACAGCCGCAACCTTAACAGGCGACAGCCAAACACTAGACATACGTCAGATTGGTGCGGCCAACAAATTAAAACTAGGTGTCAACTCAACAGTGTTATCAGGTGTTGGTGTTGATTTAACCTACTATATCACAGGTTCAAACTCTGTAGCAGAAATTGACTTCAATGATGACGGACAAGGCACACTGGCTAACTTGGTATTTGACGTTAGACAGACTGGTTCATATAATGACTTGTTTGCTGATATCCTAGGTTCAAACAACACAGTGACAGCGACAGCAACTGGTGGTAGTTATAACGACTTTAGTTTCACTATCAATGCTGATGACGTTACATTAGATGCCGCAATCAGTGGCGGTGGTGGTAACACACTTACAACAAACTTAACCAGTGATAATGGTACAGTTGATGTTACAGCAGTGGGTGCTTCAAACACATTCAGCATCACACAGAGTGGCCTAGGTGGAACTAACGGACATGGTATCACATTAGACGTCACAGGTTCAAGTAACTCATTTACAACATCACAGAGTGGCGCAATTGATACGACTATTGACATTACATCAGTGGGTAGCAACAACACTTGGTCTATTACTACTTCAGACTAGTCTACTGCTCCTAACTATCCCAGCACAGGCGGCTGTTGGCACTATAACGAGCCAACAGCACGATCCTGCCAGTATTGAAAGAAAAAAAGAAAAATTAGAAGGTAAGAAAGGCACTGGCATAGAGATGAATGATCTCTTACAGACCGGTGAAGGTAAGTTGGGCATCACTTTCGTTGATGATACCAAACTACAGATGACAGAGAACTCTAAAGTTTTAGTTGATGAGTTCGTCTATGATCCTAATCAAAAGGATGCTGGTAAGTTAGCCATTAAAGTAGCATCAGGGACAGCAAGATATGCAAGCGGACAAATCGCAAAAAACGATCCTTCAAAAGTTAAAATTAATACTCCAACAGCCACAGTTTCCGTCCGTGGCACAGACTTTACTGCTACCGTTGGTGAACTTGGTGATAGCACTATTATTCTTTTACCTAGTTGTCCTGTAGGCTATAAAAAGATTGAGGAATGTACCGTTGGCGTTATTGATGTAGAAACTGCGGCCGGCACTGTGACATTGACAGAAGCATTTTCAGCCACAGTAGCATCAATGTATGAGAAACCCCCAACACCACCAGTTAGGTTAGACTTGACAGAAAGCCAGATATCTAACCTGTTGATATTGTCTAAGCCCAAAGAATTGAGAGAGCAAGAAAAGGAAACAGATCAGATTAAAAACGTCCTAGATGTCAATGCCCTTGATGTTAACAACCTAACCAATGATCTAGAAGAACAGCAGAAGAACATGTATAGTGATGCCCTTTCAGAAAATCTGTTGGATAGAGACTTCCTTAAGAACGTATTGGACCTAATCAATCTACAATTAATCAAACAAGCAGAACGTCAATTGGCAGTTAAGCAGGGTGATGAGCTATTACCAGACTATGATCCTGAAGGACCAGTTCGTGCCACAGTGGATGGTGTTGGTGTTACACTATGTATGGAAACAGGACCTAGTGATGTGAGTTGCGTAAGGACACCTACAACGCAGAATTCAACAGTCATACAGAGTCAAGGCTCAGTTGAGATAACTAACCGTGTCAATGACTCAGGCACGACTACTATAACTACCATACAGCGATGAGATACTTATTATTCATATTAATGTTTGTGTGTTCAACCGTATTGGCCATAACCTATAATCCATATGGATCATCTGGATTGAATACCTCTTATAGTGGCAACTATGATGATGGATCTGTTGCTGTTAGTTTACCTTGGTCGGTGAGTTTTCTTGGCACCAGTTATAGCACAGCCTATGTTGGCACCAATGGATATGTCACGTTTGGGTCTGGCAACAGCACCTATTCTAATTTTTCCGCATCAAATCCATCACAACCACATATCGCAGTATATCCTGGCGACCGTAGATTATATACAATATATACTGGTGAGGTCAATGGTGGCACATCGTCTGCCTATTTTGTGATTAGGGTAGAGGGTGTTGATTATTCCAATGCCGCTATCACCCATGTCTATGAAATTCATTTTTATGCCAACCAAAGTTACTTTGATGTTATCTTTGTTGATGCTCCCTCCTCAGGAAATCAAAATGGTGGAACATCAGGCGTCAGCGATGGAACAACCTATGAATCAACGTTCACAGTTACAGAGGGAACTGCTATACGACTCAATCTTTCTGATGGCAGTGAAGTTGCTGGAGTAACATCTACCACAACAGGAACATCAACAGGACCAACATCAACACAGGCCACAATTAAATCATCAGCACAAACACGCAGAGACAGTTATTCAGGTGATGACAATGGCATATACATTGACCAAGCAGGTAACAACAACTCAATAACAATACTACAGGACAGCGACAACAATCAGATCCGTGGTATAGATCAACAACGAGCCAAGATGTGGGGCAACAGTAACATCTATGATATCAGACAGGGTGCTCCTACCACTACAGGTATTAACTTAATAGAACTCATGGTAGATGGCGATAGTAATAATTTAACACTGTTCCAAGATAGATTTGATGCTGGAACAGCAGATTCAAGTGCCTCAGGTGATAACATATTAAGGATTGACATAGATGGTAATTCAAACACTGTGGCAACCAATCAGCGTGGTGAAACCAATGCTGGTGGGCAATTTGGTGAGATTAATATTACAGGAAATTTAAATGATGTTACAATGGTTCAGCGTTCTACACTTTCAGAAACAGCATTTATAGATATCACTGGTGATAGTAATGTCATTGATCTCTTACAGCAAAACACTTCTAATGCAGTAGGTTCTACTAAGTTTGCTGACATCAAACTAACAGGTGATGGACACACCGTTAACCTAACACAGGATGGCACTGGTGGACATCAGGCAACCATTGATCTAACCTTTGGATCAGCATCATCAACAGTAAATTTAGATCAACTAGGTAGCACCAGCCAATCATTTTCACTAGAACAGACCTGCTACACAGCAGGCGGATGTTCTACTACAATAACCCAGCAATAATCCTAATTTTAATAAATACATATACAATGAACGCATCAAGGAGTTAGACAAATGGCTGAAGAAACAAAAGTAGAAGCACAACCCACACCAACAGCACCTGAACCACCAGTGGTAAAACCATTTACAATTTCTAATGGTACAGCATTGGATTCAGCAGATCTTAACGGTGATGGACATCTCTCTAAAGAAGAGATAGAAATGCACTTAGAATTTAGACGTAAAGAACTAGAAGATCAAGACGCACAGCGTGACGCTATGCGTAAGATGACATGGTTTGCTTTATGGGGTATGTTATTATATCCAGTGACCATCGTTATTGCATCCTGGTTAGACGTGGATGATGCCGCAAAGATCATTGGTGATATTGCACCAACATACTTTGTTGCTATCGCCGCACTAGTTGCCGCATTCTTTGGAGCAGACGCTTACAAAGGCACAAAAAAATAAACCCAGTAGTTAATTGTTCATAATCCCCTAATATATAATATTATATCAGGGGATTTTTTTATGTGGACACACAATAGAAAACACGCTAAGAGACCTCCCAGTGAGGATACACTAAATCAACCATCTCATAGTAGAAGAAAACATGCTAAGAGGCCACCAAGTGAGGATGTACCAAACCCACCAGCACCAATTGGTGAGTAATTAATAGCTCTGTCTGATTTGATCTAAACGAGTAAATCCTGCAGAAGATATTGCATTAGCATTAAGTATTTTGTAAACTTCTAAGCAGGACTGGTATATATCATCCACTCCATTTTCAACTCCCCAATTATCTTTATCGGATATATTTTGCTTTCTGAGTCTTGGCGTTAAAAAGTTATTAGTGACAACTAGTCTCTCATCTAGATCTACATTTAAATCTAAAAAATTAATTAACTGTCTTAAAACTACAGCAGTTTGACTCATAAGATCTTCGTAACAAACAAAAGTTCTTTTCAGATGTCTAGATCTAAATTCAATACTCAGAGTATATCTTAACCAAAGTTGTAGAGCGTTTAAGCGAGTTCTAAATCCTTTGCTAAATTTAAACATTGATTCTGCAGAATCTGCTGGATGTCGGGTGTTGACAATTATTTTAATATCGCACCCACGTTCTTGAATTTTAGGAATCCAAATTGGAAATAGTTCACTAGAGCCTGGATTTTTAAATCCCCAAAGGTTGGATTTAGTTTTGAGATATAATACAATATCTATCTCTCTAAGTAATATATTTCTTTTATGAGGAGGAAGATTATCAAATTTTCTTTTGATGTCTTCATCAGATAATAGATTTTTTGGTAAGTTCCAATTCATACCTAAGTATGCTCTAATCTGATTATTTAGACGCCATATTCTTTGATCTTCAAAAAATCCTAATTCATTATCAACACGAGGCCTCAGTAAATGTCCTCCTAGATCAACTCCTAAAATTTCTAAGGTTTTCATCAAGGCACTAGTACCAGTTCTAGCCATTCCATCTAAGATTACAGCAGTCTGTTTTATATCTGTCATCTAGTATTTACTTGTTTAAAATTTTGGTTATCAGTAACTGAAACTATTTGCATTTTTGTAATCATTTTGTAATCTTTTGATGTTTAAATAATAGTATGGATATCACAAATCTATTTACGGAGGTTGGCATGGATCTGATTCAGATAATACTTTCCATCGTTTTAATATTAATAATCATAGGAGCCTTAGGGTCATGGATAACACTAATTTACGTAGCACTGCGAAAATTATTTCAGCGATAATACTGGCAGTATCAGCAACAGCAACATGGGCAGAAACAAAACAAGAACGCAAGGGTTACTTTTATGGTATCCGTTGGGAAAACCAAGACGGAGTCAATGGTGGCAGAGATGCCAACACCTATGGTATGCAGTTTGGTAAGCACGTCAACAGTTGGTTGGACCTATCAGTATCAACCCGTGTCAAGGACACCACAGAAGGTGTAAACAGTAATGACACACGACTAGAAGCAGGTGCCAAACTAAAACACAAACTAACAGATCGTTGGTCAACTAGCCTATATCTAGGTGCTGGTGACAAGTATGTTAAAAATGATAACCACTCATACTGGGTAATAACACCAGGAGTAAAGTATAAAATTGATGACAAATGGTCGGTGGGCACAAGTGTTCGTTTCCGTGATAGTTTTGACACTGCCAATCAACAACAGGACACAACCTATGCCACCAGCGTAGGATACAAGATTGCGGATGACATCACCCTAGATGCTCGTTACAGGATCAAACGTGGCGACAGTGATTACAACGCATTTGGTTTTGGATTAACTTTTGAGTTTTAGGTTGACAAGATAAATAGACTGTAGTATAATATACAGTTATATTACAGAGCCAAAAGCTCAATTTTTATTAACTTATTTCTCAAAAGGAAACGAAATGAAAAAATTATTATTATTAGCATTATTTGCACTGCCGACTATGGCGACGGCCGAAAACGACACAGCACAATCAAGATTAAGTGAATTCAAACAACTTAATGAAAAGATTGAGCAACTAGAGAAAGCACTTCGCTTACAAACTCTAACAACACAAGCAGTCCGCCAGGACAATTATGAACTCGCTTGTAAAGCCCAGAAAGAAGCAACAACAGCAACACATCAAGCAAAGGTCAAAGACGTTGCTAGCCAAAGTGACATGCAGTTTGCAGAAATCTGCACAGTATCAAGAGCAACATCAAAACCTACACCAACATGGTTAACACCAAAGTTATCTAATAACTTTGAACCAGCAGGCGTATTTTTTGAAAAGGCATCAAGATAATGTGTGATTGGCGACCAATGACTGATGAAGAAGTAGAGTGGGTTTCACGACCAAACCGTAAGTAATACATAATGGGCTGGCGAGAAATTTCCAGCCTATTATTTTGTCTGCTAAATACAAATAGTTCTTATTACGATTTAGAAACCATTATGAGATTTGACGACAACTATTTTAACCGATATAACCGTAAAAAACAAAAAATATCTTTGACATAACCTAAAACGGATATATAATATTACTATGATAGTAATAGCCGGATATGGATATGTAGGACAAGCATTCTATGAAACGTTTAATGACGTTGAAGACATAGAGATAGTAGATCCAGCAGTCAACGAAAACAAGTTAGAACACTTTGATCCCACACACGTAGTAGTGGCAGTGTCAACCCCACAAGCAGAAGACAGAACCTGTGACATGACCAATGTCATAGATGTTGTTTCAAAATGCAAACCAGAAACAGCCATCTTAATCAAGTCAACTATATCTATAGAAGGTTGGCAGAAACTACTCAAAGATTTTCCAGACCATAGATTAACTTTTTCACCAGAGTTCCTTAGAGCTAAAACAGCCACAGCAGACTTCCAAAAACAAGAACACATATATCTAGCAGGACAGTGGAGCCATATATGGATAAAAATTCTAAAGAAAAAGTTTCCTAACATACAGTACAGCGTTCGCAAAACACCAGAAGAACTAATCGCCGCAAAGTATTTCCGCAACTCATTTCTAGCCACTAAAGTAGCGTTTTTTAATCAAGTATATGACATGTGTGAGAAGATGGGATTAAACTATGAACAGGTGCGTGAAGTAATCACTGATGATAAACGCATAGGTAGAGGGCATACTGATATAGATCCTCAGAGAGGGTTTAGCGGACACTGTCTACCTAAAGATACCTTAGCAATTACCAAGACTGCTGATCTAGCAGATGTTGATTTATCTATATTAAAAGAAGTTATAGACTACAACAATAAAATTAGAAAAAATTAATGATTATCTGCATGCTTTTTAGATAAAAGTGTCATATAATAAGTATAAGTAATAGCAGTAACAACAGTTTTGCTGTTACTCAATCTCAAGGTTGACCTTTATTAGAAATAATATCTCAACTGAAATGATTTATAATCCGGCAACGGAAATTTATAAATTAAGGAGAATATACTATGTGGACAACACCATCAGCAACAGAAATGCGTTTTGGTTTTGAAGTAACAATGTACGTAATGAACAAGTAATTGTTTGTTAACTACATTACTTCATAACAGCATAAACTGTTATAGTAAAAAAGAAACCCTACTTCGGTAGGGTTTTTTCTTGGCCTAAAATTTTAAACAATAAGTATTAAGATGAGCAAAAAGAAAAAAATATTTCCATTGGCCAATGTTGGTAAGGCCTGTTTAAATAAATGGGCATGGAGCACTGTTTGGTTAAATAGAGGAACATCATCTAGTTGTCACAGGGTAAAAGGACAAAAAATTGATTTAGACAATTTTGACGACTTTCATAATTTACCTAAAAAAATACAAGACAGACAAGACATGTTAAACGGCCAGTGGCCACAAGGTGGTTGCGAATATTGTCAGCGTATAGAACAAGCAGGTGGGAAAAGTGACAGATTACAAGTTAATGATCAAGAAAGTTATGAAACACCTATTGAGCTTGAAACAGATCTTTCAGCAACCTCAGTAACCCCAACTATTATTGAATTTTTTGCTGACAATACCTGTAATCTTAGATGTATATATTGCAGTGGTGAACTCAGTAGTCGTATTCAAGAAGAAAATAAAAAGTATGGACTAGTTAAATTTGATAATAAATTTTTAAATCCTCATACCTTAACTAACAAAAACAGTGACCAGTTAACAGCCAAATTTTTAGACTGGTTAGAAAGAAACATTACACAGTTGGCTAGATTACATCTTTTAGGTGGTGAAACATATCTTCAGCATGATTTAATAGAACGAGTATTTGGTATATTGGAACGCAATCCTAATCCAAATTTAGAATTTAATATATTTTCCAACTTTAACGCCCCACAAAAATATTTCTATGGATATAACCAAAGAATTAAAGATCTACAATCTCGTGGTTGCATACATAGATTCAATCTCACATGGTCTATTGATTGCTGGGGACCTCAACAGAGTTATGTTCGCTCAGGATTAGATCTAGCATTAGCGGAAGAATATTTTATATGGGCATCAGAACAATCAGACTGGTTAAATCTAATGATTAATCAGACGGTTAGTAATATGACTATTGTGACCATGCCTGATTTAATTAAACTTTTAAATAAACATAGAGACAAAAAAGAAATTGAACACTATTTTTCTTTTGTACAGGGATTCTCATTTCAACGTGCAGAAATTTTTGATTTTTCTTTATGGCAAGATTCTTTTGACAATATATTAGAATTGATGCCACAAGATACGGTCAATTATAAAGATGCCTATGACAGGATGTTAGGTATTAAAAATACTCTGCAGGAACACTGTAAAAGAGACGATAAAGAAATAGAAAAACTACATGCCTATTTAGATGAACTAGATAGGAGAAGAGATACAGATTGGAGATCTTTATTTCCATATTTAATATGAAAACTATTCCTATAATTAATCAAACTGTAAAAAAATTTGCAGACAAAAACCTTAAAGGTTTAATGTGTCCTGACCCTTTCAATGGCATAAGCATATCAACACAAGGTGATGTGTCCATGTGCAGTTGTCAAATGTGGCATCCAACAGTAATTGGTAATGTATTTGATAGTTCTATAGAAGAAATGTTAAACAGTGAACTAGCACATGATATTAGGAATTCAATTAGACAAGGTACTTATGAGTATTGTGATGAATCCAGATGTGGAATAATGATAAACAACAAACTAATTCCTGTCAATGATCTTAGAGACTACGATTTAGAAAAGTTTACAGATCAAAGTTTGGTTGACATTCCGCGATATGTTTATATTGCTGGAGATAAAACCTGTAATCTCAGTTGTCCTAGTTGTAGAACATCTATAATTAATAATGACGATGAACAAGATCAAAAAAATAAAACTGTTATGAATATGATATTAGAGCAGGTTTTTGGTAATTATGATTCTAGACCAGTTACTGTTTATTTAAGTAGCGAAGGTGAAGTATTTGCCAGTCGTAGTATGTTATCTTTCTTAGAACGATTTCCTTTAGACAGATATCCTAAATTAGAACTATTTTTACAGTCTAATGGATTGATGATAAAGAATAGATGGCATCGCATCAATCATCTGGCAAACAATATCTATAGATTGTCAATAACAGCAGACAGTCATAGAGCAGATACCTATGAAAAATTAAGAAGAGGTGGTAAGTTTGACAAACTTGTAGAAAATTTAGACTTTGTAAAAGAGTTAAGGAAACAATATTCTTTTGAATTTAGCCTACGCATGGTAATACAAAAGGATAATGTAGATGAACTAGAAGATTTTTATCACTTTGCTATGCAGTATGACTGTACAGAAGTTGAATACATGAGATTGTTAGATTGGAAAACATATCCACGATCAACATTTAAACAATTAGACGTGCTTGATCCACAGCACGAACTTTATGCTGGTACTATTAAAAAACTAGCAGAATTGAAAGAAAAGTACAAAAATATACTCTTTTATCACTTCTCTGTGTAATAAATATAATATATGCTGAAAAAGATTCTAACTAGCCCATGGACGGCATTACTTACATTGGTTGCTATTGTAGCAGTGGTATTACAACAACCAACCTTTTTAGAAAGTGTCAAATTACGTTATTTTGATACTCTAATCACTTCAAAACCTGTACAGACCACAAACATTGTTACAGTTAATATAGACGAACCCACAATAGACAAATATGGACAATGGCCATTTGGTCGCGATGTCTATGCAGATATCATTAAAGATTTATATAAACGTGGTGCTGGATTAGTGGTATGGAATGTGATGATGCCTGAACAGGATCGTGCTGGCAAGGACTCAATTCTAGCAAAAACTCTCAGTGAATATCCAGTGGTGTTACCTAGCGTGGGAGCCAATGACACTAAGAATAAACCACGGAATCCTGGTGCTGTAATGATAGGTGATCCTTCAGGCAAGGTAGTGGAGTATCCTGGAATACTGTCTAGTATTGAATCGTTAGAATCACGTGCCTATGGTAGCGGTATATCATCTACCTTTCCAGAAGTAGATGGTGTCACTCGTAGGATGCCAATGGTCATTAAGAGTGGTGATACATTATATCCTAGCATGGGTTTAGAAGTTCTTCGTATCCTAGCAGGCGATCCCAGTTTCCAAATTAAATTCTCAGAAATAGGTATTGATAAACTACGTGTACCACAGTTTGGACAGATTGCTACAGATCCAATTGGTCGTGTATGGATTGATTATCAACAGAGACCAACAACTTATAGTCTGGTAGAATTACCAAATAAATTTGATAATAACATAGTCATAGTAGGAACCTCAGCCGCAGGTATAGCAAATCCTGTTGCAACATCAAGAGGTGAACTGTGGCCACAAGAGATGCAGGCCTCTGTAATTGCAACCTTGGCAAGTGGAACTAACATCCAACGTCCTGATTGGGCTCCGGGTGCTGAACTACTTGCCTTAGTCGCAATCAGTACATTATTGTTATTCCTAACACGTTGGGTCTATGTAGGCTTGGGTGTTGGTGTTGTAGTATTAGGTAGTATAGTTCCATTATCACAGTGGGCATACTCTAAATATCTATACTTGTTTGACGGCACACTATTACTAGGTGGATTAATACTAGTTCTACTACATGCCTACGGTGTTAAATTTGTTTCAGAGTTTTTACAGAAGCAGGCCATAAAGAAACAGTTTGCTGGTTACTGCTCTCCAACTGTGGTCAAAATGCTACAGGAAAATCCTTTGCTAATTAAGCAAGGCATCAAAAAAGATGTATCTGTCATGTTCTCAGATCTACGTGGCTTTACTCCCATTGGCGAACACTACGGAGATGACGTAAAAGGTCTAGGTGATTACATGAATGGTTACATGGACACTATCACACAGCCTATCCTAGATCACAATGGTATGGTTATCAAATATGTAGGTGATGCTAGTATGCACATACAAGGTGCCCCTATTGATGACGACGATCATGCTTTCAACATTGTTGAAACAGGCTTACAGATGTTAGATGCTGTTGATCGTTATTCAGCTGATGCTGTTAGTCGTGGACTACCACCAGCGGCCATGGGCTTTGGTGTTAACACAGGGGATGGCTTTATTGGTGAGATGGGTTCAACACAGAGACACAGTTATGACATTCTAGGTGACATGGTTTCAACAGCGGCTAGGTTAGAAGCACGTTGTAAGGCCTACGGTGTCTTGTGTATTATTGGTGCTGAAACATATAGACGCACCTCTGATAGATTCTTTTATTTGTTCTTAGACAACCTACAACCTAAGGGCAAGTCAACACCAGACTTTATCTATACTGCTCTACGTGTTCATGACAATGATTACACTAAAGATCAAGCTCAACACAACAAGATGCACGAACTTTATAAAGCACAGAAGTTTGATGATGCTATTGCGATGTGTAAGAAACTCAAAGGTTCATTTGGTGGACAAATGGACAAGTATTATGATATTTGGATTGAGCGTTGTAATCTAATGAAAACTCAGGACTTGCCTAAGAATTGGTCAGGTGCTTTTGTGGCAACTGAAAAATAAAACTGTTACATTTTCTTAACATCTTTTTTATTAAATAATAGTACGACTAGACAAAATTTGTCAACACTTATGTTATCTTTCCCAAAAGGAATCTTAATTTAAGCATAACCTTTAAGGGAAGATGTATGAAAAAATTATTATTAACTATAGTGTTAATGCTACCAGTAGCATCCTTTGCACAGGATGAAGTCTACATGGAAAATCAAGCAGGCGGATACCTCGCCCTTACCCACGATGAATGTAAAGTTGATGAACTTAAAGAAACATTTCCATATCATGCTTATGGCGTAGACGGCACTGGCAAAATAGTAGGACTAGCCTGTTACCAAATACCTAAACTTCCTAATCAGGAAGAAATGTCTGAAGTTCCTCAGGGAATGACAGTAATACCTTTAGTAAACTTAATTGACTTACAAGACGGTGAAATTCATACCCTAGAAGCCAGTTGGTTTACAGGTACACGACCAGGATCATTCTAAAATGCGTAAATTACTATTATCTGTTCTATTGTTATGGTCTACTATGGCTAGTGCTTTAGAACCACTGCTAGTCATGCACTTATACAGTAACTTGAGAATTGTGTTATCACAGGAAACTGAGTGTGAGGGTAAGAAAGGTCAGTTCAAAGCATCAGCACAACGCTTAGACCGATTATATATTCCTGGTTGCTGGTATGTTATGAAAGAATATCCTAATATGGTTCATATTGATTGGCACAATGGTGACTGGTCAGAACTACCTTTAGAAAAATTTGAAAGAGTTGAAATAGATTAATCTTTTTTATCTTTTTTAAGATCTTTCTTACGCTGTTCTTCTAATTCTTGTTCACGCAGTTGAAGTATAACATTTAACTTTTGATTGAGTCTAATTAGATCGTTGTCTAACATACGAACACGATCTATTAGAGCGATAAGAGTAGTACGTGCTTCACCTAAGATAGGATCAACAACTTCTGTGGTCCATTTCCAAACATAGTAGACCATATAGCCAGCACCAACTGCGGCTATGATTGGAAATCCGTATTGACTAATTAATTCTGCAACGCCTTCCATTAACGACTACCCTCAGGAGTAATTACTATTTCTTCTAATATAAGAATAGCATTATTATCAACAAAGTCATGCCATACTGATGCTAAAAATAGGAAAAAGCAGATAACACAAACGGCACTGACAGTTAGATATTTCCAGTTCATTTCTTCATAGCCTTGAGTTCTTCAGCAAACTTAGCATCTGTTTCATCTGCCCACACTGTTAGATGTTCTCTGTATTTGGTTATGCTGTGGTCACGGAAACTGTCAAAAAATTCTCTATTTTTGATGCCCTGCCACATACCTCTAAAGCGATCTTTTACTCTTTGCCACATAGACCATTCACGCACCTGTCCATAGTGATTGATGTAGGTCAAATCATCAAAGTGCCAATAAGGGAATGGTGGAACTTTGGTTACAGCGTCATTGTTGTTGACGAAACGATAGTGTATGATGCCACTGTTAGTGATAGATTTAATATATTTTCTAAGTCCTACTCTTGGACTACCATAGGTAAACAGACCTTCTACATTAGGCATAGATTCTGTACGCTCAATTCTATAGGCAACCAATGTGGCCATTGCGGCACCTAGACTGTGTCCTGTGACATAGATACTGCGACTCTTACCATACTTGTTGATCAAAGGTTCTAAAGCTGGAAATACATTGTCTGCTGACTTTTTAAATCCTTTGTGTACCAATCCTGTGTTGGTAGCACTCTTGGTTGGCAGTGCATTTAGATCAGCGGCGATGTCCTTGAACTCTGTTGGCTCAGTGCCACGGCATACGAAGATCATGTCATCTTCATTCTTTAAGAAATAGGCCTGACTGCCTTTGTGGTCAATGAACTCAGAGTCAAATCCCAGTTCTTTAAATGCTTTCTTACCTTCCTTGCCGTCTAGGTAAGCATACTCACTGCACAGAGCCATTATAGTGGCCTGTCTGGGAAAACTTAGGGTGATAAGTGGTTGTGTGATTTTCATATATTAAGTCCAAAGTTGAATAAAATACCAGATTAAAACAAGCAGTATTGATAAAAACAATGCTTCTTCTCTGTACTCTTTCATAATAAAATAGTTGTTAAAAGTATACCTATAACAATACCAATGGCAAGACTGATAACCATGTCTTTGTCATACCATAATGGCATTTTAGGAAATCTATTAATCTGACGTTCTTCTTTTAGTTGATATTTCATCGCCCCTGACCTCTGTTTGGTTTAAACGTTCTTTTCTCTGCCTTTGATTGGCTAGAAGTTTTAATTTTACTTCCACCTTGCTTTGTTCTTTTATGAACTGGTACGTGAGTTGCTTTTACTGTTGATTTAACTTTGGCCATTAGTCTCTCCTTGCATCGTTTTTACCATCTGCTCTAGATATTCTATCTAGGTCAGGTTTGATTCCTAAGGCATGCGACATCTGGGTGTCAATTCTAATGACATCATGATTCATTGTTTGTACACGATTGTCTAGGGCTTTGATGATTCCTGATAGACCTTTGATTCCGTCTACTACACCATCTAGGATAAAACGTAACATGAGAAATACAAAATAACCACCACCAGTGGCCGCGGCTATTGGAAATCCTACATCTGCTATGAGTTGAAAAATACCATCCATTGTCTAGTTCCTTGATTGTCAGTAGTATTTATTATTTGGAACTAGGAATTAGTGTTGTAGAATTAGAGTCCTAAATTGGTCAAAGTCTGTGTAGGGAACACAGCCAATGTCATTGAAAAGATTTTTAGCGTTGGTTATTAGCTCATCCGTGATAATTTTACGGAAATTTGTATAAAAATGATTAAAGTTGTATTCAACTATGGGGTGTATAAGTCTTTGTATTTCAAATTTATCACTATCATCTAGCTCACAATACCACTTCAATTGTGCTACAACAGCATCAATACGAGCATCGTTATCCTTGATAGAATCATAACTTTCGTCTATGATACCCTCAAACGTTTTAAAACCATATGAACGTAGGTATTCTAAATTACCAGGGGCGGCCAATAACATAAAAGGCTGTTTTGAAACTATGGGTTTGAATATCTTTTCAGTGAGATGTAGTTTGTCATAATAGAACACAGTTTCTGTAACTATGTGCCAAAAGGCATCAACATCAGGAAGATCATTGTTTGGCCAATATCCTTTAATATCTCTAGGTATATCAGCACTGACACTACCTGGTAGATCTGTACCATCAATTGATAATTTATTAATGCCTGTCAAATGCTGTTCAGCATGTCTACGAGCATGTTCACTTAGTTTTGTTTTATTGTTGCTGACTTCATCACACCAATCATCAAATAGATTGTCAGTGACATTGAAACTAACTTTACCTTTGTTAATTAACCCTAATTCAACCAATCTGCTGACAAAGTATATTCTATAACTACGATCATAGTTAATAATGCGATTAAATGAGATAAAATCATTTTTATAATTTTTGATCACTTGTTTATTATAGTTTAGAGCATAGTGACCACGATACCAATCTAGTGCGGCAAACCCATGAAAAAAGTAGTAGAATTTATTAGTAAACTTGGTAGAATCCACCATGGGTGAGCGTTCACTGGTAACTAAAACAGTGTTTTTAGCTTCTAAGGTCATGAATAGATCTACGTAATGATTAATAACTTCAGGTATAAAAGGTTCCTGGTCGTAGAAAAATATTTTTGTATCCGTGTCTAATTTTGGAGTAAATACTTTTATATTTTTGTTGCCTAGAGATGGATTGATAACTCCGTTCTTAAAATGGTAACAGGCAAAATCATTAAAAAGATTTTGATATAAAATTTCATAAAAGAGATCTACTTGGAGCATTATATGTCTAATCAAATAAAAACAGTTGGTTTCATTGGTATTGGCAAGTTAGGTATGCCCTGTGCAGAAGTAATGGCACAGGAGTATGACGTAACTGGCTATGATATTTACCCAAAGAAAAGTACCAAGATAACTATTTCTGAAACCTTAGAAGGTGCTGTACGAAATAAAGATATTATTTTTGTAGCAGTACAAACTCCACATGAAAAGATCTATGATGGTAGCCAACCTATCACACATTTAGCCAATAAAGATTTTGACTATACTATAGTTAATCAAGTACTAGCAGACATCAATCAATATGTAACACAGGATCAATTGGTAGTGCTAATTTCAACAGTGTTACCAGGCACCACCAGACGTGAACTACGCAAACATATTACCAATGCTCGTTTTATCTACAATCCATATTTGATTGCCATGGGTTCAGTGGAATGGGATATGGTCAATCCTGAAATGTTGATCATAGGTACAGAAGACGGATCAGAAACGGGGGATGCTCGGCTACTAACAGACTTCTACGCACCATTAATGGAAAACAATCCAAGGGTATCAATTGGCACCTGGGATGAAGCAGAATGTATCAAGGTATTTTACAACACATTTATTTCAGCAAAGATTGGTCTAGTTAACATGATACAGGACGTTGCCATGAAGCAGGGCAACATTAATGTTGACGTAGTCACAAAGGCCTTGGCAGATTCAAACATACGTATCATGAGTCCCAAGTATATGACAGCAGGTATGGGTGATGCTGGACCATGCCATCCAAGAGACAATATCGCCTTAAGATATCTTGCTGAAAGTTTAGATCTAGGCTATGACATATTTGACACTATCATGCACGCTAGAGAGATGCAGGCACAAAACATGGCATTTTTCTTAATAGATCAACAAGAAACCAACAATTTACCCATCGTAATACACGGAAAAGCCTATAAACCAGACGTGGATATGACAGATGGTAGTTACAGTACGCTGATAGGTAGTTATCTAGAAGAGAATGAAGCAGAATACTATTACAGTGATCCATTGACAGGAGATGAAGTTCCTAATGGAACCAGTGCAGTTGTACTATTAGCACACAACAGACAAATTACTTATGGATATACAGGCGACTTACCTCAACAGCAATTATATTTTAAACCAGGACCTGGATCGGTTATAGTTGATCCATGGCGTAGATTTTCAACAACAAGAGAAGACATCAAAGTGATACACTATGGTAACACTAGAAAGAATTAATCCATTTTGGGACTATGAGTATAAATTCTTAGATTACAAAAACGAAGAGTTTAATAACAGCAATGATCTTGCTCGTTGGATTTATCAAGGATATCGACATGGTAAATTCACAGGTGACATGTGTGATATGCGTAGACCACAACCTAGTTGGAATGATCAGTTTATCAAACATTTTGAAGATCTAGGCTGGCAGGATGTTGCAACTAGTTATTATAGAATGACAACTGCTACAATATTACCCACACACTCAGACACTTATAAAAAATATATTGAAATATTTAAAGTAGAAAATCCCAATTCAATCAAACGTGCTCTGATATTCTTAGAAGATTGGTCTTCAGGACATTACTTAGAAGTTGACGGTAAGCCTATATTAGATTGGCAACAAGGTGATTATGTTGTATGGGATTATAACACTCCTCACATGGCCGCCAACATAGGCCTAGAACCAAGATACACTCTACAGATCACAGGACATGTATGAAAATTAAATCAACTAACGAATGGGATAAATTAAAAACTGTGGTAGTTGGTACTGCTAACAATGCCAATTGGCCCTTTAACGATCCTGTATTCAATAAAGAAAGTGAAAAGACTTCTTGGACTGAAACTCCAGTTCCAAAAGGGCCTGTACCTAAGTGGATAGTAGACGAAACAAATGAAGACCTGGACAATTTGAGAAAGGCATTAGTTGATCTTGGGGTAGAAGTTCTACGTCCCAATGACATCGACTTTCAAGCCACAGATGGCTTGTATAACTACTGTCCACGTGACAGGTTAATCATAGGTGATAATCTGGTCATTGATCCTAGCATGATGTATCCTTGCAGAGAAGTTGAGATATATGCCTATGGTAGTATAGTCAACAGTGGTGCTGACTATAAGCGTATGCCTAGAAATGATGGCATGACGTTAGACGCCGCCAACGTTTGTAGATTAAACGACACTTGGTTAGTGCTAGAGTCACCAAGTGGAAATCAAAAAGCCATTGAATGGTTAAGGAGACAGGTACCAGATGTTAAAATAGAAACCTGTAACTTTTATTCAGGTGTTCACATTGACTCAACTATAACACCTTTGCGAGAAGGCTTTGTGATGTTAAACGCATCAAGAGTCACGCAGGCCAACTGTCCAAAAGTTTTTGACGGATGGGAAAAATATTGGGTACAAGATTGTGTAGCACAAGATTTCTATCAGTATCCCTATGCCAGCAAATGGGTAGGTATGAATTGTTTAAGTATTGATCCCAGGACCGTGATTATTGATTCAGCACAGACAGCCATTATCAAAGACCTTGAAAGATTTGGATTTACTGTAATACCCTTAACCTTGCGACACAGCCGTACATTAGGTGGTTCCTTTCATTGTGTGACCTTAGATTTATTAAGAGAATCTAATAAATAATAAGTAAAATAATTTTTATAAAGAATCCATATGCCGTATTCGCATGCGACCTATACAGATATTAGCGTAAGTGCATTATCTAGTAATCTTAGAAGTCACGATGTAATTGAAAAGAAAAAAGAAATCATTTCTTCTATTGCCAGCCATTACGGTAAAAAACCCGAGTCTGTGTTATTTTTTGGATTCAGTGCTTTAGTTTTTGGTCTTAACAATCAAAAAATCTATTTAACTGCAATCACAGATAACACAAAAAAATTCCTTGATGAAAAAGAAGTTAAATACACATATATAGATCAAGATGATCTACCTAATTACGAAAAAGCATTTGATTGGGTAATTGCAGGTGATGAGTTTTTTACATTTGCACACAGTGAAGACGATCAGAAAAATTTGATTAGCCTTTTAGGTAAGTTAACTAAGTCATTAATAGTAACCACACTTAAGGACTATAAAAATCAAGACTTTAAAGATCGTGAATTTAGTCAACCATTGGCAATACGTGGTAATGAACAAAGCACTCTATTTATTGAGTATCATGACTATGATTATTCAGAGAAGAATGCTTGGAAAACAACAGTTTATGAACTGTTAGGTAAAGAAACAAAATATTATGGCCCATTTAGTAGAAGAAGCATGTACTTCAAACAAATGGCCAAATTCAGCATTGATGCTGGTGCTAAACAGTTTTTTGTACATAAGAACCTTATGTATAAGAGTCTTATCAAAAAGAACTACGAGCACGTGATAACAATTTCTTTCTAATAGTTAGAAAGAATTTAATCAATTATTATTGGATGTCTATTAGTTATGGAACAACAGGTTACGGATTCGTTAGTACAACATATCAGTAAACAGATCATTGAATCTACAAAGCAACAAGTGGCGTCAGAAGTATTTGCAAAACTTCAAGCCATGGATATCACACAGGTTATTAACGAAATAGTTAAAAGTAAAGTTGAATCTCTAGTTAAAATATCATCATTTCCTGACAGAAGTATTTCTGCTAAAAGTATTAATTTTTCTGACGTTAAACTATCAGGAGATATGATCAAAGGTGGAATCATTGAAAACTTTGGTTCTACAGGTATTGAAGATCGTGCTACTTTTGTGCAACTTACTTTAATGGATCATGCCTGTGCATTTGAAGGACCAATTTATGCTCCTACTGCTTCAATTAAAGGAGACTTAAAAGTTGACGGCAATCTAATAGTTAAAGGCACAGTGGACTCTGAAAGTCCAATGTTTTCAAATTTGATTGAATCAGCTAGTGAACGTGTCAAGAACAAATTAGATTCAAACTTCTTTTCAACATACAGTACAATTATTTTTAATAAGATTCTTGAAGATGGTCTTGACCTTGATAGAATTACACAAAATCAAAAAGAAATTATCAAAGGTAATCGTCTAGGTTATCATATTACAGACAGTAATCTACAACGTGTAGGTATGCTCAACGATCTACAGTCCACTGGCGAAACATATCTATCTGAAACTCTTTATGCTAGTAAATCACGTGTAGGTATTAATACCATTGAACCAAGCTCTGCACTAGCAGTGTGGGATGAAGAGTGTGAAATTGTATTAGGTAAAAGAAAAAAAGATGTTGGGTTCATTGGCACAAACAGACCGCAAACACTGATACTTGGTAGTAACAATCAAGACAATATTAAATTAGGTACGGATGGTAGTGTACAAATTGATAAGCTCACAGTAAATAATGTTTCAATATCTTCAGCACCTGTGGTTCCAAATACCGTTGGGAAAAAAGGACAGGTAGTGTTCAATGAAAATCCTCGTTCAGGAGACTCAGTAGGATGGGTGTGCCTGGGCGGAACACAATGGGCAGGATTTGGAACAATAGAATAATGCCAAAAAGAATATATCAGATGTGGATTGATAGTTACCACAGAGATTCTACGGCTTTTTGGTGTGAACAAGTTAGTTTAGTCTTTACCATGGCCGCCAGTCTTTACCTAGCCATACATGCTCAAGCACCAAACATGATGATTGTATATCCAGGATTTTTTATTGGCAGTGCCAGTGCTATCTATGCCTACTGGCGTAGACAGATACCCACACCAATGATACTCACAACATACTTTGCCTGCGTTAACATATTTGGGTTTGGCCGTGCCGCCGGGTGGTGGTGATGTGGGGATATATGATTGGCATCTGTATAATGGTAGGAGATACACAAGAATGCCAAGATCAAACATTTGTTTCAGATTTTAGTTCACAAACAGCCTGTGAAGTTCATGCTGTACTACAAACAACCCTAATCAACTACGACCTATTTCATATAGATCATGTCTATGACACCTGGGTAGCACCATCTAACTGTATAGAAGTTACAACTAACGATTTTTTCAAAAAATTAGATTGACCGCATTGTTTAATTATGTTATATTATTCATATGGAAGAACAAATAATCAAATGGATGCAAGAATTTGTTGAACAACCTAATCCTAAATTAGGTGATTGGGCACCATGCCCGTATGCTCGTGCGGCACGAATCAACGGAAAAATAAAAATTATTCAAGGTGAAGAACCTCTAAGAGATATTTCTGATATTGATTGGTCTCAACCTTATGAAGTTTATGTTTTTTGGTATCCAACTTATCAATACAGCGGTACAGAATTTGAAACTATTACAAAAAATCTCAATGAAGAATTAATGCCTAAAAATATTGTTGTACTTGAAGATCATCCAGACTTACCAGAATATGTCAATGGTGTTCATATGAATTTTGGTAAATCATTGTTATTAGTAGTACAAAAATTAGACGAGTTAAATGAGGCCGCAGATAAGTTACGTAAACAAGGATATTATGATCATTGGGGTCAGTCAGAACTTGATCAAGTTGTTACCTGGCGCTATAAGTAAATAGATGCTAGAAAATGATTTAACAATAAAATACGCCAGAATAAGATTAGACAAAACAAATTATAAAATTTTAGATAATTTTAGTCTATTAGAAAGTTATAATCTAATAGAATTAAAGAATATTTTTAAAGATTATTGTCAACATAAACAGTTTCTAAGTGTTGAACCTATGTGGGACGCAGAATTTACTTGGGATCATAATGATGTTTTGGGCTACTATGATGATAACAAATTAGTAGCATGGTCAGTGGTAACCAAATACAGCCATGATGATGTTTACAATGTTCAATTTGCTTGGAACTATGCTAACCCTAATCTAAGATTAGGTATAAAAAGTATACAATCGGAGTGTGCTTATTATAAAAGTCTGGGCTACAAGTATTATTATCTAGGCGAAGCACACAAATACAAATCTGAAATTGACGGATTTGAAATATTAGGATCATTATAATGGACATATACAATATTTGGGCAGACAAAAAAGGCGACATAGATGATCAACAGTGGGTTGACAATATGACTGCATTCCTACAACAGTTAGTTGATGAAGGTAAAATGGAACAGTTTCGTATCATGAGATGTAAACTTGGATTTCGTTCTATGGACATTCCTGAATGGCATATACAGATGGAATTCAAAAATATGGAACAACTAGATTCGGCACATCATAGAGTGGCACCTCTTAAAGGTGATCTTGAAGAAAAACATAAAAGTTTTAATCAATTTGTAGATACATCAACTATACAACACGCATTATACAGAGATTATCCTGATGTATAATATTCATCAACATTGGGATCCACTGCGTGTCTGTGCTGTGGGTCGTAGTTACCCACCAGAGTTTTATAGTTTTATTAAGAATACCAAAGCAAGATCTGTTATGGAACGAATAGCAGAAGAAACAGAAGAAGATTATCAAAATTTGATTAATCTTTTACATACCTTTAGCGTTACAACAGTCAGACCTAACATCAGCAGTTATAAAAAAAATACAAATTTAAATGAGAAATATTCCCCACCTCCAATGACTCCTCGTGATTATACTGCCATGATTGGTGATACATTCTTTATGCCAAATCCAATATTGTCAGATACATGGAATAATATTAGAGGAGATAGTTGGCCATTAGAAATGCCACCTATAGATCAATTACCTAATTGGATTAAGAAAGAAATAACTGAAGTTTATAATTTAGATTTAGAAAGTTTTAAAAATTTTAATTATGAAACATTAAAACCAATTGAAGAATTAGTAAAACAACAGGGCAATCAAGTAAAATATTCAAACGGTGATATAAACACAGCAATGATTACCAGAGTAGGTAAAGATTTATATCATGGAACAGATCATTATGATCAGGACCAAACAAAATTATTAGTAGAAAGAAACGAAATTTTTCCTAATTATAGAAATCATATTGTTAATAGTGGTGGACACAGTGATGGAACGTTTTGTCCAGTGGTGCCAGGATTAATAATTAGCCTTTTTGATATTCCAGATTATGGAAAAACCTTTCCAGATTGGGAAGTTGTATTTTTAAAACATCAAGGATGGGATAAAGTTAAATCATTTCTGAGTCTTAAAGAACAAAATAAAGGTAAATGGTGGGTTCCAGGAGAAGAATCAAATTACGAATTTACTGAATTTGTTGAAACTTGGTTAGATCATTGGGTTGGCTATGTTGAGGAGACCGTGTTTGATGTTAATATGCTAGTCATTGATGAAAAAAATGTAATATGTAACAATGAAAATGATCAGGTATTTGAAGCATTTAATAGATTTGGTATAACACCACATGTCTGCAACTTCCGTCATAGGTTTTTCTGGGATGGTGGATTACATTGTATCACCAGTGATCTACATAGAGAAGGCCATCAAAAAAATTATTTTCCTAATAGAGATTGACAGTTGAATAAAAACATAGTACAATAGTTACTATGACAATCAAACGTATAGGTTTTGCCTGCAAATGGATAGATCGTCCAGATCAGGTCAATGGCATCAAACCCAAAGATGATGCCAAACAATACAACACAGGTTCAACCACAGTTCGTTGGCTGAATAATCAAACACGTGAAGTTGCTGAACAAAAGTTGTGGGATCTTATGATGCAGAATACCACAGCAACACTCAAATTAGTTTATAGAGTAGGAGAATTAGATGAGCATCTTAGAATGGTTCGTTTATCCAGTGATATTTTACCTGTTTATACTGAACCTACTTGGAGTTATTTCTGGCATCGCCCTGACGTTAGGCGTTATTGCGAGCAGGCCTTTAGTGAAATTGGTATGGTGGCTCGTAACCATGATGTGCGTCTGTCTTTTCATCCTGGTCAGTTTACAGTTTTGGCAAGTTCTAACCCAAATATTGTTGAGCGAAGCATTGAGGAATTCGAATATCATTGCGATATGATTCGTTGGATGGGTTATGGTCAGAAATTTCAGGACTTCAAGTGCAACGTCCACATATCAGGTAAGCAAGGTCCTGCGGGTATCAAGGCTGTAATGCCACGACTAAGCACAGAAGCACGCAACACTTTAACCATTGAGAATGACGAAATATCATGGGGTCTTGATGCTAGTTTAGAACTAGTAGATACCTGTGCTCTAGTGTTAGACATACATCATCATTTTATTAATTCAGGAGAGTATATAGATGTCAGAGATGATAGATTTAAACGTGTTATTGATAGTTGGCGCGGTGTGCGTCCAGTCATACATTACTCAGTATCACGTGAAGATGTATTATTAGAACATGATCCTAGTGTGCGACCTAATATGAGTATTCTATTAGAAAACGGATACAAGAAACAAAAACTTAGAGCACATTCAGACTTCTATTGGAATGCTCCAGTGACAGATTGGGCATTAGAATTCTGGGAACATGCTGACATCATGTGCGAGTCAAAGGCAAAGAATCTAGCCAGTTTTCAAGTAGCAGAACGTGCTAGAGAATTAGAGCTTGTTTAAACTCTTTTTGAAATTCTTTGTGCCAATCATAGTTTAGCATTAAATTTTTATTATGTTCTACAATAGGTTTTATCTGATTTAAAATTATCTGTTGTGGTTGGTCTATTAGATATTCTAGTTGTTGACATACTAATTGATATCTTAGATTAGAATCTTCAATGGCATCATATCCTTCATCTATTATACCATCAAATGTTTTAAACCCCAAGTTTCTCAGATTGCGTAAAAAATACTGTCCGCTAAGTGTTAAAAATAGCCTCTGACCTAATATAGGTTTAACAGTTTTTTCAGTATAAAAACTATATTGGTTGTTGGTATTAGTTTCTGCTATTAGACTATATGCAGTCTTATTATAAACGCTGATAGGTACAATTTGACTGAGACGTATTTCGTGTCCGCGATATTTTACCAAAGATACTGTCCATCTTGTATCTTCAGATAATTCCTCTATGTCAGATTCCCATATCCATTCCTTGTCTGACATCTTTAAGATGGGTGAACCTTTCCAATCCATGTAGGTCATTATGACCTGATCATTAAGGTGATTATTATTAATATAATCATGAATATAGGATCTATGAGGTTTAGGTTGTCCCAATAAGATGTCAAATGACTTTTCTTTAACTTTGAATGGTTCTAGCTCATCTAAGATATTTGTTTTTTGATAAAGTTCTGTACTGGTAATGAACCAATCCATCCATGGTGTTGTGGGAACATTGTTTATCAATCCACAGGTAAAATATCTAATGTTTGGATTTAAAAAATTTAAACAGAATTCTAACGTCTCATCATGTAGTTCAGATATTAATACTATGACTTTTTTATTAGTTTTAAGAGCTAGATCTATTCTAATTTCAAATTGAGTTTTTTCTTGGCCCACGTAGGGATAAGGAAAATGGAATACAGCAAGATCACAGTGATCAAGATCTGTTTTGGTATAACTAAAATTTAAATTATTAAGATGCCAAGCACAGACACTGGTATCAGGGTAGATCTTAATAAAACTCATCAGTGGTTAAATCGGATGTTTCTAATTTGTTAATTTCTTTATCTTGTTTGGGAGCATCACTGAATTTTGGCATTATGATAAATTCTCCTAGACAAAAATCATCTGGATCATTGATCTTTTTAAAGAGATTTTTAAAAAAATTAAACATAGAAGAATCCTTTTCAAATTTGAAAAGTTATAATAACATACTATTATTTATTTGTCTACAGATTTTGGTTGACATTTTGGTTAAATGAGTCTATAATATGTATTTGTAAGTTAGATATTTAGGAGATAGACATGTTAGAACTAGTAAAAGAAGTGGTTATGTTTACAGACGAAACAATTGAACAAGTTCGTAAAGAAGCACAGGCGGCCGCTGATAAGGCACAGAGTGATTGGTTAGCCAAACATGGTGATGGTGCTTACTGTGGCTTTGCTTGGGTTGAAGTGTCAGTTCCAAGAACCAACTCTAGAGAAGCAAAAGCATTAGAAAAAATGGGCTTTAAGAAATCATGGAAGCCAAGACGCATGGATATGTGGAAGCCAGGCAAGTATAATGGCCAATCAATGGACGTGCATGAAGCAGGTGCCATGGCCTACGCTGATGTTTTAGAAAAATATGGCTTCAGAGCATACATGGGTTCGAGGGCAGACTAATTGAACAATAAAATAGCTAATCTATTTTTCTAACATTACTAACTACGATATCTCTAACTTTTGAGTTAATGTTATAACCATAGGCTTCGTATGCTTTTTGTGTGGCTCCTACAGAACAACCAGCAATAACTTCTTTGGTAATTGGTGGGTTATTTTTGTGCTTTACAGTTACTAAAAATTTGGCCATTGTTGTTATCTCCTACTATGTTACAATATTTATAAAATTTAATGCCTTTTTTGGTTGACATTTTGGTAAAATGAGTCTATAATAGTAGTTAGAAAGTTAGATAAGGAGACAAAGACATGGAACTAAACAAACTAATTGTCAGATACATAGCAGGTCTACAACGTGACTTTGATAGCAAAGGTTTTACTAATATTAAAAGAGGCTTTGCCACAGAAAAAGGTCGCAAGTATATCAAGATTGTTGACGGTTATGTTCAGGACAATGGTGAACTTGAATCACGTAGCGTGGTTGCTTTTATTGAAAAAACAACAGGTGACGTCTACAAACCAGCAGGTTGGAATGCACCAGCAAAGGGTGTTAGATTTAACTTGTATAAAGACATTGATTACTTAGAAAATAATTGTGGTTCAGGCCACTTATATAGATAAGGAGAACGTTATGGGTTTAGATATGACAGCATACAGCAAGGCAAGAGCAACTAGTAAAAAATCTAGAGAGCTCAGTTATTGGAGAAAACATCCTAATCTACATGGTTGGATGGAACAGTTATATCGTGAGAAGGGTGGCACTGAAGAGCAGTTTAACTGTGTTGAGGTTGAACTAACATTAGACGACTTAGATCGTTTAGAACGTGTAATATTACACGATCGCTTACCTTACACCACTGGTTTCTTCTATGGCAATCCTGCTGATGAATACTACAAACGTCAGGACTTGGACTTCATTGAAGAAGCAAGAGCGGACATCAAAGGTGGTCGCAAAGTTTTTTATTCATCTTGGTGGTAAGGATTAAATAGTAAATTATGATAGAAATAGAAAATAAAAAAGACGACTGGGAATATAATAACGAGGAAGAGGCTGAAATGGGCCAACTCCACGCGATCCATAACAACATGAATCACATCGCTGAAGTCCAGAGAAAATTGGCCAAACAATCACAACGTCCCAGTGCTGAATTTTGTGAAGAATGTGGTGACGAAATACCTTCAGCTAGGCGCACGGCAGTGCCGGGTGTCCAGTACTGTGTGTTTTGTCAAGAACAACATGAACGTAGATGAGCTATCAATATCTTGAAATAGTCTATGACAATTATCCAGTTAGATATCAACTAAGAAAAAACAGTCTAGTGGACAGATGGGCTAATCAATTAAAATTAGCTCAGCAGTCCTATCAGATTGATGATCCTAAACGTTTCTATGGATTTGGGTCTTTAGAAGATCAGACACTTCAGGCTCTAAACTTGATCAATTCTTGTATTAACACCATCAATCAGTTTGAACCAATAATAGCAAGACAGTTAACTCAAATTGATGATCAGGACACCTTAAACTATCTACATCATATCTTTGAAGAATACCATGGATTATTAGATCAACAAACACATGAGTTTTGGCAAAGAGCACCCTTAGAAGTACGTAAAGCTCTAGCAGATTTAAATGTGTTGGTTCATCGTTGTGAAGACATTTATAGATTTAGTAAACCAAGGCACGTAGTTACCTATTACGGACTGCCTAAGACAGAACAACTTGATTTTGATGATTATAAATTATTTGAAACTAATTATCAATTTGGTACAGTGTATTTAAATTATGTAGAGATTGGTAAAACGTTAGAAGATTTAGCTATTGACAATGACCAATGGATAGGTGATGACGCATTCAGACCCTTCAAACATTTTTCAGCTGATTTTAATGTAAAGTTTTTTACCAGTGATAGTAGACAAGTTGAATGGATTCATGCTAATATAAAAGAATACTATGAAAAGAACAGAGTATTTTTTGAGTCAAGAGGATTAGAATGGGGGCATCCCTACCTAAAACCAGGTGCAATACCGCTAGCGGACATTGTGTCACCAGAAGATAATCTGATAGACATAATTAAAAATAAACAAATAGTAACAGCAGTAAATTTAATATAAGGAATAAACATGCCAAATCTAGTACCAATGGTTTTAGAAAGAACAAGTCAAGGAGAACGCAGTTATGATCTCTATTCAAGATTGCTCAAAGATCGTATTGTGATGTTGGATACAGACGTTAACGAACATTCAGCTAGTTTGGTTGTGGCGCAGATGTTATTTCTTGAAAGTGAAAATCCAGAAAAAGATATTTTATTCTACATCAATTCACCAGGCGGAGTAGTTACAGCAGGTATGAGTATATATGATACCATGCAGTTCATCAAACCAGATGTGTCAACTATTGTTATGGGACAGGCCTGTTCAATGGGATCATTACTGGCTACAGCAGGTGCGCCAGGTAAACGACTAATGTTACCACACGCTAGGCACATGATACATCAACCCAGTGGTGGTGCCCAGGGTCAAGCAACTGATATACAGATTCAAGCAGAAGAAATTCTTAAAATGAAAAAGACCTTAACAGAAATATACGTTAATCATAATTCCAAAGGTAAAACATTTGAAGAACTATCAGCAGACATGGAACGTGATAAATTTATGTCAGCCAAAGAAGCATTGGACTACGGATTAATAGATGAAATTATTAGCAAACGATGAGTGAAGAATTAGTAAATCTAAAATTAAAGGACACGTTCTGCTCTAGTCCTTGGTTTCATATTAGAATAAATCCATCTGGGTATTATTTGCCTTGTCGTTGGGACCTTTCTCAATTTGAGTCAGACCATAACATAGCAGACACATCTATCAGTGAGTACATGAACAGTGAAGTCATGCGTAAAACACGAATGGCTCTATTAGAAGGTAAGATTCCTGATATCTGTGTTTCGTGTGTTTATCAAGATAAGATGGGCAAGATCAGTGGTAGAAAGAAACAGTTATTAAAGAGCGGAATACACACTGGCATGTTTGAAAAAACTCTCTGTGCCAGTCCACACTGGTCTTGGTTCCAACAGTCTGCAGATAATGATGGATATACAGATTGCCTACCTGTTGATCTACAGATTGATCTAGGCAATACCTGTAACTCTGCTTGTATTATGTGTATTCCCACATATAGTAGCAAGATGGCCACAGACTACAAAAAATTGAATCCTGCTAATCCTGATATTTTTCCTAAGTTTCCGCAGGTAAAAAATTGGGCTGATGATTCTCAATTGGTTGACAAATTTGTTAGAGAACTAGAACAGATACCTAATATAAGATACATTCATTTTTTAGGCGGGGAAACTTTATTCTTAAAAAGTTTTTATGATATCTGTAACAGATTGATTGAAAGCGGGTTAAGCAAAGATATTATAATTGGAACTACTACCAACGGCACTATCTATACTGAAGAATTAGATCATATTATTAAAAATTTCAAACACGTTCATTTTGGAGTCAGTATTGAAACAGCAACTAACCTCAATGATTATATCAGATGGCCTAGCAAGATAGAAACAGTGTTAGATAATCTTAACAAATTTCTCAAATTAAAAAGTGATGATAATTTTTATCTGTCATTGAGAATCACTCCAAACATTTTTTCAATCTATCATATAGATTCTCTATTAGAATTTATGATAGAAAATTCAGTGACTGCTGAAAGTTGTGATTTGCTAAGAAAGCCAAGTTGGTTACGAATTGAAAATTTACCAAGTAACATCAAACAAGAAATTATAAACAAACTTGATAACATAATTGAAAAATATCAAATTGATCTATCAGCTGAGAAAGTGGTTAATCAACGCAATGATAAAATAGTGCCAACTGTGATAGCATCTACGATTAAAGAATATCGTGAATTTGTTTCGCAGTGCAATGAACCAGACAACGTTGAAGAAGAACGTGGACGATTAGTTCGTTTTATTAAATCTTTTGAAAGTTTAAGAAATAATAAGATCTTAGACTACCTACCTGAATATGAAGACTTTTTACGAAATAGCGGATATTAGAGATGAGATAGATATGATCGTTGAGATCAAATTCTCGCCACACCTGGGTGATGATTTTTTAGTAGGAGTATCTATCAACAGTCCTTATCTAGCAGATGTTAAAATTAAGGAAGTTGATATGGTTATGGACTATGTACCTCTCATGGATCCTATCAATATCAAACTACAGGCTAAAAAAGGGTCTGTACACATTGACAGTATTTTAGTTGATGGGTTTGAAGTCATACCAAAATATCAACATCTGTCTGATCTTAAAACGGCTTTCCTCAATGAGGGTGATGTTTGGAATATAGATATTCCAGCACCATTTTATCCTTGGTATCATGAAATAACAGGACATGGTTGGATCATTTGACAAACTATCAAAAAGATAGTATAATAGAAGTATGAAATGTCAAAATTTATCAAAAAAACTAATTACAGCCACTGCCACTGCTTATGTGATTGCTAGATATTTACAACGACTATATCAGGCCATTGGTAAAGACAACTATTTGGACAGTGCTGTAAGACTACAACATGGCCCAGGCACAGGTGGATTTAGATTTGTAGGAATTGGCACACCAAAAAAACGTCTAGGTGGTACAGGCAATAATGACTGTATCAAAGAACGTTTTAGAGGAATCACCGACGGATTAGATCTTAGATTTGACAGCATTGATCAAATTAAATTTAGATCATCAACTTGTGTTGATCTAACTGAACGCAATAGAAAAGATCATAGAATAGAACACACAGAAGAATTGATTGATGTATTCATTGAGTTTGAAAAAGAATACATTATGTCTAAGAAAAACTTTACTGCCAATGATCTAGCTAAGTTTGTAGTAACACGTACCTTGGTATGTCTAATAGAACAGAAAGAACAAAAATCAGGTGATCTTCTTAAAGAAACCTATGATGCTAATATTCCATTTAGCAAATATATCAATCCTGTGTTTTATAAAAATAAAAATGTTAGTAAGTTAACTAAACAAGAACTACAAATTATCACAACTGATGAGTATTCAGATATATTATTTGAGATAGACAACCATGATTGGTCAGACAAAGTGTTAGAGCAAGAAACTAAATTAATTAACAGTGGTGGACATCACAGTCTTCCACCTTTAGAGTTATCTATCAAATATCATAATGACACTTTTTCGTTACTTAAATATTATTATCATTATCAGTTGAGTCAGATCACTGATCCAAATGAAAATATAATCTATTATAATAAAGAAGTGGCTAAACAGTACAGGGAATGGAATGAAAAATTATCAATGGCATGAATGGGATATAAATCATTTTAAGACACTGAGTCAATTACAAAATGATCCTACAAAAGAACTCATTCACAATCGCATGGGTAGATTGTATTGGGTATGGAAAGATGATGCCCTCTACGTTCAACGATTTGCAAGAGAAAATGGTCCATATCAAGGACGTAACTTAAAATTTTTAAGAAGAATTAAACCCAACGCACAGACTATCATTGATGTGGGTATGAATGTGGCAAATAATACCATGGAATATGCAACCTGGGCACAGCAGGTTCATGGCTTTGAACCGTTTCCAGAAACCTATGGACTAGCAGTAGAAAATATTACACTAAATCAACACGTTGAGCTCAAAGGTCGTTATTGGGACACTCGCTCAGTTAAAACAGTACATGATCCTAATCACAGTGATGGTTGGTATAAATTAGACAATGGGTCATTTGCTAGTTTATCGTTAACGGGCAATATTACCACACATAATGTTGGACTAGGAGAAGTTCCAGGTCAAATGGAAATGGAACACCATCCTAATAATGCAGGGCATAATTGTATCCTTACTGAAGAACGACGAAGCAAGACTAAACGTGAACTACATGCTGTAGAAATTAAAACTCTAGATAGTTATAATTTTGAAAATGTTGATGTTATTAAGATTGACTGCGAAGGTTACGAATTCCCAATTCTCAAAGGCGCAGAACAGACTATTCGTAGATGTAGACCAATCATACAGATTGAAGTGGTTGAAAAACAATGTAAGAGCTTTGGATATACGCCAGATGATATGTGGAACTTTTTAATTAACACTGTAGGCAATTATGGAGTTTATGATTTTAAAGGTCACCGCTTACCTGATAATTGGCTACAGATCAAAGGTGTTATGGATAGATTCTTTATACCATTGGAAATCACTGTTGAAGAAGATACTTCAAAAAAACGTCATCCTGGTATGGGTGAGCGTGGATTTGGTAAAAGAAAAGCAGTTGAATACGCTAATCCAAATATATTTGACAACGTATAATTTTGTGGCTTTTCTGCCACAGTTCTAAAATAAATTCAAATTTTGGTTGACAACCAAACCAAAAGGCTCTATAATAGTATTTGTAAGTTAGGGAACATGATAATGAAAGGAGTTATTATGCCACAATTTGAAGTTACTTACAAAGTACTAGAGAACAATATTCAAGAAGGTGGTGCTTGGAGAAGTAGTGGTCCTAGTCATTATACCACAGTTGTTACTGCTGACTATCAAGGTGCGGCAGAGCAAATGGTGCGTAATATGAATGGCGGCCGCGAGCACTGTTATATTGTTCGTGCTATGATGATTTAATTTTATTTTTAATTAGGAGTATATATGTTTAAAGTTGCAGGAATTTCAACACTTAATGGTAAGACTAAAGTTCGTTTTGCTAATGATCTAGTTAGTCGTGTAAAAATGTTAGTTAAAGGTAAGCATGAAGATATTACCTTGGTAGAATTACCACAAGCAATGGATAAGGCAGAGATTGTTACTTGGTTATTAAACAGTGAGCGTTATATGTCTAATCCTGTGTTTGCTGAAGCAATCAAAACAGCTAATGACAAATATAACCCAACTGTGGTTAAAGTTACTAAACCTAGTATGGAATCATTGGTTGCCCGTGCAGAAGCAGTAAATACACAAGCAGATGAGGATATGACGGAAGTAAATCCATCATAACATTTCAGTCCACTGCGAACATCATTAAGGGGTCCAAGACCCCTTTTTGTTTATAAATATTTGTATGAAAGGTTTAGAAAATTATAAACAATGGTGTAAAGAGAATCAAGGCAAGTATTGGGTTCCTGATGAACCATTGACTGGTGACTTTGCTCTATCGCCCTGGGAAGGCGAATTTAGTTATACCTCAACGGGTGAATACGTGCAATATCGCAACGGTGAATGGATAAAAGTAAATGACACAGAATAATATATTTTGGTATCATAAGCTAGGATGTACTTGCCCTATCTGTAGTACCAAATAAAAGAATTGTTGTATGAAGCGACCCCAAAGGCGGGCAAGACGCGAGTTCGATTCTCGCCATCTCCACCAAAGTGTTTTTGCTAAAGAGTATTTTAGGGGGATGAACAGGTATCGATTGACGTACGAGTAGGCAAGTGGACAACACGAAAGGCGATGGACGTAATCCAAGCAAAACTTATAGATGCAGAAAATACATCTAATTTTGGAACTGTGAAAGTAAGTATGGACAAAGGCTTCCGCTTTGGTTCTACTCGCCAAGCAGTTGCGTTAGTATAGACAACTAACACCAACGGGGTAGTTATACCTTGTAACCAAAAATAACAGACCCTCTTCGGAGGGTTTTTTGTGGTTGACAAATCTGAACAAAGACTCTATAATGGTATTTGTAAAGTAAGATAACGCTTTACAACTTTATAAGATAACATAAGGAGAACTATTATGAGCAGAGCTGAAGAGCTAAACATGCAACCATTTGATCCTAGTCAGGGTCGAAGCGACAAAAGAATTTCGTTAATCCAAGTAGCAAGAGCAGTTGGAAAACGAATTAGACCATCAAAACCAAACACAGAATTCAACTATCAAGAACAGGTACATTTTGCCTGGGTACCAGTTGAAAAGTGTTACATCAATTACACACGTCAACGTTGGCCAGAACCAAAACACATTAAGAAGTTACATACCAAATGGAACATTAATTGTGTAACACCGTTACAGGCCAGATATGACCAAGAAGAAGATCGTTACTATATTGCTGACGGACAGCAACATGGTATTGACTGGGTATTACAGTACGGTGAAGCCAGTATGATTCCTGTATTTTATGTGGCCAGCGATGATGAAAACATTGAATCTACACAGTTACTGGCATTGAATACAGACAATGAACCAATGGCCAAATACTTTATACATCAACAACAAGTTATCATGGGTGTTGAAGATGCTGTGGCACTAGAACAAACTGTAATCAAAGCAGACTGTACCACAGGATATAAACGTCGTATAGCAGGTGTTATTACACACATCACAGATCTATGGCTAGCCAGAGATCATTATGGCTTAGACAGTCTAGGACAGGTATTGGCAAGAATGCGTCGACACTGGCCAACTGAAAAGATTGCTACTGCAACCATGATGGGCTTTTTAGAAGTTAAGGCACTTATGGAATACTACGGAGTGTACACCGACGAAACTTTTGAAGATGTGTTTCACTATTGTGAAGAGTTCTTTGATAGCAGTGACAGACTACACAATGATATCAAGAGTGAGTTTGAAAAGACATATCCAACTAACTACAGAGGTATGGGTGTTAGAGAAAAAGTAGCCAGTGGTATTATCAATGCCTACGAAAAGAAAACAGGTAATCAACTGGTGCCTATGCCATTTGAGATAGACATGCCAACAATTGAAGAAGTGTATGAGTAAGAAACTGTATCCAAAATATGATCCCGGTACGTACCATAGCCGGGATCTATACAGAATAGTCTGCGAAACTCGTGACCTGCGTCCTGTGTGGGCTCATAAGAATGCCAACAAGTGGGGAGTGGATGCTGAACAATTTCTTAAACTATGTGGTGATACTTGTAGTTGCTGTGGCAGTGAATTAGATTATGGGCTAGGACATAACAACGTGGACAAACAGGATGTGAACACACCTAGCACGGATCATATCATACCACGCAGTGAGGGTGGTACCAATGATATTGAAAACTTGTGGATTATCTGCAATCGTTGTAATCTCTTAAAGAACAACTCAACGGCAGAAGACATACACAGGTACCGGGCTATCTTAGAAGTGTTAGAACATAAAGGAAAAAAATAATGAGTGAAATTATTAAAGAATTTAATATCAAAATACCTTTTACAGATCATGTTCATTTTGTGGAAATAATCGATAAAAAAGGCACAAGGCGCACACTAAGAACAACTGATACTAAACTACCACAAGGTATCTATACACTTTGGTTAGAAGGTACAGAATCTAAACCAGGATTTGGTATGTTATATCTGGGTATATCAGGAACTGATCGACAGACTGCCAGAGAAGGAGTTAAGAATCGTTGGTATGCTCATGCTCAAAAAATCACAGGTCAATTTAAAGGTGCAGGGGATACTGCTTTGTTTAAAGAATTTAGAGATGACCTAGTCAGACTAGGATATGATCTTGATACTATCTTAGATAAGATCTATATCAGATTTATCAACCTTAAAGGCATACACAAAGAAAAAATATCAGCGATGGAAACACGGATATTAGAAACTCGCATAGCCAAAGGTCAGTGTAGACTAAATGGTGCCAAACGAAGACCAGCACTCACTATTGAGGAATTAGAATATTTTGATACCTTATAAACGAATCATAAATATTAATGCAACCTTGTCCTATGAAAAAGATAGGAACATTGTGTAAACGACACCAAGGAGAATAACATGTCAAATGCAATCACCGCCTTTGCGGAAGAACTAGTCACAAACACACACGGACGTCAATATTGGATTTACAAAGATGATGTCTTTTATCAACAACGTATTGCCAATGCTGGTCCTTATCAAAAGAAAAATCTGATATGCCTCAGAAATCTTAGACCAAATGCCCGCACCGTCATTGATGTGGGAGCAAACATTGGTATGAACTCAATTGAGTACGCCACTTGGGCAAAAACTGTACATGCTTTTGAACCTACGCCACAGACATTTTCAATGTTGGAAAGAACGGTGGCTTTGGCAGAAAATCAATCAGATGCTCGTGGGTGGTATCCCGTTGGCGATGATTTCGCTGATGCTCGATTGGTGGGAGAAATCAAATGTCACAAGTATGCCCTGAGCTCATCTGCAGGTAAGACTAAAATTATTATCAAAAAAGATAATGCTGGACATAATTATCTGGATAATTTACATTTACCAACGAGAACAGGACAGATAAGAACACGTCCAACTGAACCACCAACAGAAGATGTTGAAATTAGAACCCTAGACAGTTATAACTTTGAGGAAGTTGATATCATCAAAGTTGACGTTGAAGGGCACGAGTTTGATGTGGTCATGGGTGCTGAACAAACAATATTAAAATACAGACCTGTTGTACAGTTGGAAATGGTAGAACACCAACCCATTCGATTTAATTGGAACTGCCAACAGATATATGATTGGTTTTTTGCCAGAGATTATGTGCCTACTCTGAGTGATGGTCGCTTTGCGGGCAGGTTATGGCACAAATATCCAAGAGAAATGGAACGCTTTTTTATACCCAAAGAAGAGCTTGAGCTAAGTCCAAGAGAAATACTATTTGAAGGTTTAGGAGAAGTAGACGAAACACAGGATAGACCTTATTGGAATTACGAAGCACCTGCACGTGTGCCAAAGGAAAACGCCCGTCCAACAACCACAAGTGCTGAACAAGTACATATGAATTACAAAGATTAGTAATATAATATGCTACTATAATACCCCTTCATAAGGGGTATTTTTTTGGCTGTTAGTACCACAGTTGAATAAAAGCATAAGATAATTTTTTTTTACATTTTGGTATAAATAAATTAAAGTAGTATTCATATAACATTGGGAGATATGGAACAATGGCAAACAAGAACTTCGTAGTTCACAACGGACTCACCGTTGGTGCCCTAACAATCGACGCCACAACTGGCGATCTTACAACAACTGGTAACATTTCAGTAGCTGGTGATATTAACATCACTGGTACGGTGGTGGATTCAGGTGTAGCAGGTGCTACAATTGATGACGCTACAGCATTAGCAATCGCATTAGGTGGTTAATTAGGAAAACAAAATGGCAAATATATTTTATAGAAAAGTAAGTGCAAACGTTGGTACAAGCGCCACGACAGTGGGTAGTTATACTGTTGCGGCTAGCACCAAAGCTGTTGTACTAGGTTTAACTGTTTCAAACACTACTGGATCAGCGGTTAATGCAGATGTTTACATTAACAATGGCTCTGACAGCTATTATCTAGTTAAAACTGCTCCAATTAGTGCTGGTGGTGCTTTGATCCCAATTGGTGGTGATCAAAAATTAGTATTGCAGACTGGAGATAACGTAATAGTCAAGAGTGATTCAGCAACAAGTCTTGACGTTGTGATGAGTTTAATGGAGATTACATAATGGCCTATATCGGTTTAGAACCTCAGACCCAATACCTAGCGACCAGTACACAACAAATTAGTTCAAATGGATCGGATTACGAATACACTCTAAATAAAAGTGTAAGTAAGGCCGCTGACATCAGTGTGTTCGTTGGTAACGTGAGTATGGTTCCTGAGACTGACTATACTGCTGTAGGAACAACGTTAACATTCACAGCGATTCCGGCGGCAGGTACAAATAACATCACTATCAATTATCTTGCTGGTGCGTTGACATCTGTAACATTAACAGCAAACTCTTTTCCACAAGGTACTGCTGTATTACCAGCAGTGCGTTATGTTGATGCCACATCAACAGGTCTTTACTTTCCTAGCACATCATCCATAGGCTTATCTGTGGTGGGTAACACTCGTGTTACCATCGCCGATCAAGGTGCGGCTGTTAGCACATCAAGTGGTGCTTTGAGAGTTAGCGGCGGCATGTCTGTGTCACAGAATTTGATCACAGGCGGTGCGGTTGAGGTCACTGACGGCACTGAATCAACTGATGAGACCACAGGTGCATTGGTAGTCCTTGGCGGCGTGGGTATTGGTGGCGAATGTTACATAGGCGGTGGTCTACAGGTTGCTGGTGACTTTACAGTTGCTGGTCAGTTTACCACTACAGGCTCAGATAGTTTGACTATCAATGACCCAGTGGTGTTCTTGGCCAACGCTAACCCGGGTGACAGTTTAGATACTGGGTTGATCAGTAGTTACACAGATGACACTATACGCTATACAGGCATTTTCCGTGATGTTACAGACGGAAGATATAAGATATTTAATAATTTAACAAATCAACCAGGCACAACAGTTGACACAGCCAATGTGTCATTTAGATATGCTGACTTATGGTTTGCCAACGCTAATGTGACGTCAACAGTTAGCTCAACTACTAGCCAAACAGGCGCATTGACCGTTTGGGGTGGAATTGGTGCTCGTGGTGCTGTTTATGTCAACGAAGTCGACAATGCCGTGGCCATTGGTAACGGTGGTAGTACTGGTGTTGGTAACATTGGAGCAAGTGGTGCAACATTTAACACTGCGTTCTTAAAAGCAACTTCAGCACAATACGCTGACTTGGCAGAAAATTATTCCGCTGATGACGACTATGAACCAGGTACAGTGGTACATTTTGGTGGTTCGGCAGAAGTCACACAATGTAATGCAGATCACTGCACCAAGGTAGCAGGAGTTATTTCGACTAACCCAGCATACAGAATGAATGACGGGTTAGAAGCAGAGCATGTGGCCACAGTAGCACTAACTGGTCGTGTGCCCACCAAGGTTCAAGGTCCTGTTGCCAAAGGCGACATGATGGTATCAGCAGGTAATGGTCGTGCTAGAGCAGAATCCAATCCTAAAGTTGGCAGTGTTATTGGCAAGGCGCTCGCTGATCATGCTGATGGTGAAGGTGTTATTGAAGTTGTGATAGGTAGAAATTAGGAGATACTATGGCATATTTAGGAAGACAACCGCAAGGCGGAAACTTTGTTAAATTAGACGACATCAGTCATTCATTTGATAGTGTAGAACAGGCGTTTAATACTACAATAAGTACCGCGGCATATACAGTGTCGAATCCATACGCTACTATAGTTGTTGCCGACGGTGAAGTGTTAGAGCCAGAAGTTGATTATAACTTCCAAAATGCTCAGATCACATTCACAACTGCACCAACTAGTGCATGGTTAAATAATTTTCATGTTATTGTGCTTGGAGACGTGTTAAATACAGGAATCCCTAGTGACAACACTATCACAAATGACAAAATTACAAACGGTACACTGAGATATGGAAAATTTTCAGCAGTTTTAAAAGCTAGGTTACTAGCAAACTCTATTATTTTTGGGACATAAAAAATGGCAAGAAAACAACAGAAAGATTACGTATTTACACCGGGTGGTGCTGGTACAGGTACAGTTAAATTTCCAGGCATTTATGATGCCGCGGATATCTTAACGATACTTAATGCCACTGACCAAACCTTTATTTATAACTTTGCTGATCCTGAGCTAGGTGGCGTAGTAACATTTAGCACAACATATGACAGTGATTTCCCACAAGCGGCTGATGGTGTGACCACCATCACGCTAGATGTTAGCTCAGCTAGCATGAGTGCCGACGACAGCTTGGCTGTATATCTCGAGACACCGGCACAATATGTTCGTCCTTGGTCAGACTTTGGTACTGATGCCATTGAACGTACGCGTGTTTCAAATCCGCAGTCACTTATTGACGCTGACTTTGAGTACGGCTTACAAAATACCAAATGGCAATCACTATCTCTAAATAACAATATTCCTAGTATCTATGAGTTACCAGGCAGTGAATTTGACTATAGAGCCAATAGTTATGCAACATTTATCACTGGATCAGATATTTCATCAAGTGGTGACACAGCGTTTGGTCTGACTAACCAAACAGGCGTAGCAAGTCCAAATTGGGCAAATGATGACTATGCTCTGGTAGTCAACCCGTATGTTGCTAATCCTCCACCGGTTACATATTTGACTGCTAGTGCCACTAGCAGTAACCAAAGAACTTTAACAGTTGATGATACCACTGGGTTTAATAATGACGACACCGCGGTGATCGTAAAACTACCTAGTTCAGACACTACCACAGTAGCAACGACCGTTTCCAGTGGTGGAACAACAACTCTTGCTTGTGCCAGCACAGCGGGAATTACTGCAGGTGACATGATCCTAGTAGAAACCAACACAGCCGATGAGTGGGAAGCCATGATGGTTACCGCTGTGGCATCTCCAAACCTAACAGTGCTACGACGTAGATTGGGCTCAAACAGTGGCAACGTCAATCTTGACAGTGGCAACGGCGTCCGCGTGGTGGCGAACGTTGAGATCGCACACGTGCAGACAGTTGACAGTGCAACAGTTTTATCCATGGACAGAGGTTGGATGAACGTGCAGGCAGTTGGTGATTTGAACACTGGATCATTAATAATGAGACTGAACTTAGAACCAGCTGGTGCAAGTGGATCCAACGTTGAGATTGCAAAATTAACCACAGTGGGCACAGCCGAAGCCAACGTGGTGGTGGCCAGTCGTGGCTCATTGGGTTCGACAGCATTATCAGCGGCTCCCGGTGGTAGTATTGTTATTAGAATGTCTGGTCTGTTCCAAGCGGGCAGTGCAGAAGTTCCACAAATTGGCGTGCATATTGTAGAACATGGAATGGAAGTTGATGGATTTATCTCAACTGCACAGCACACAAACAGTAACACTGAGGGTATCTACCAGATCATAATGGCTGATACCAATTACCTAACATACTATCCAAGAAGATTGACTGGATTAACATTAGGGTATCCATTGAACAAAGTCGATACACAGATTCGTGAGGCGTCCGCATTTGGTGGTGCTACGATTCCTGTGAGCACTGTTGTTTCGGATGGCGCCACACCGAGTACGATCACAGTGACCACTCCTTATGCACATGGTTTGAGTCCAGGAACCCCACTTATCGTTGACATCACAAACAGTCCAACCAACAAGGCCTATGCCGAAGGTTCGTTTGCCTGCTTGAGTATTCCGGCAGTTAATCAATTTACCTACGAAGCCAAGGCAGGTGCGGCAGTTAGTGGTGCTATAACCGCAGATATCTATGTGAGACCAAGTGCGTTCTTCGTACACAGACCATTTGACGGTGGTGTGCTAATTGGTACTGGTACTCCGCATAGAGGTGCTGTGGCTTCTAGACAGAGTAAGAAATACTTCCGTTACCAATCTGGTAAGGGCTTGCTATGGACATCAGGTACACTATTATCAACAAACTTTGACGTGGTCAACGTGAGTGCCTCAGGCACAGCAGTATCAGGTAACGTGATCACGATCACGACAGAAGTTGAGCACTACTTACAGATCGGTGCCAACATCAGATTGTTTGACATCGATTCAGCAGGTTATGAAGGATACTATCGCGTTTATGGCATCACCAGTGACACCAAATTCACAGTTCCATTGAATGGTGAATTAGGCACAGTTGCTCCTCAATTGGGGTATCAGCCAAAAGTTAACCTAATGAATTGGCATGGTGGTTGTGTTCGTTCTGGAGTTTATGATGAGCAAAACGGCGCATTCTGGGAAAACAATGGATATGTAGTTAATGCCGTGTTACGTGCGGCCACATACCAATTGGCTGGCACACTGTCACTTGAAGTGGGATCAAACCTAGTTACTGGTGACGGACAATGTCGTTTCTTAGAACAACTACAACAATATGACACCATCGTTATCCGTGGTATGAGTCACACAGTGACCACAATCACTGACAACAATACCATGACGGTATCACCAGCATGGCGTGGTGTAAGTAACCAACGACGTGTCAAGGCAAGTCGTGTTACAGAACGTCGTATTCCACAAAGTCAGTTTAATAAAGATAGAGTTGACGGAACTGGACCATCAGGATTTGTGTATGACTCAAGTAAGATGCAGATGATGTTGATTCAATACACATGGTACGGTGCTGGCTTCATTGACTTTGGTATGCGTGGACCAGGTGGTGAATACATCACATGTCATCGCGTGCAAAACAACAACGTGAATGACGAAGCGTATATGCGTTCAGGTAACTTGCCAGCACGTTATTCAGCTAATAACGAAGGTCCTAAGACACGTTTGGCCACATCAGCTAACAGCTCAGTGACATCATTCACCGTGCAGGATGGCAGTCAGTTCCCAGCGGCCACAGTGACTTACCCATTCTATCTACAGATAGAAAACGAAGTTATTAAGGTACAGGGACATACTGCAGGTAGTAACACATTCACAAACTGCACACGTGGGGCTACATTTACCCTATGGCAAGATGGATCAAGCAAATCGTTCTCAATGGGATCAGCGACCACCCACTCAGCCAACGTTGGTGTGACATTGTTGGATTGTACATCAAGTCCAACACTGAACCACTGGGGTTCTGCGGTTATCATGGACGGTGGCTTTGACCAAGACCGTGGTTATGCGTTTACATACTCACGTAACAACATGGCGTTGCCAACAGTGGCTGATGGTAAATCAGCAGTATTCTTGATGCGACTAGCACCAAGTGTGTCAAACACTATCATTGGTGATGTTGGTGAACGTGATCTTATTAACCGAGCACAGTTGATTCTAGAAAACATGACAGTTAACGTAACTGGTGGTCGTTTCCTAGTTGAGGGCATCCTCAACCCAACCAACGTTGACGGTAGTACCATTGAATGGATTGACCTAAACCAAGAAGCAACAGGTAATCAACCAAGTTTCACACAGTTCGCTACTGCGTTTGAATTCCAAGACAATACAACCGGTGGGTTGGTTGACGCTCCACTAGGACAACTGGGTGGATTAGATCGTTCTGGTCTTTCAACTAGTGTCACAGGTAGACGTTACATCAACTACGCCAAACTAGGCACGACAAATGGCATGACCACCAGTGGTAATGGAACAGGTGCTAACGTGTCGATCTGGGAATTGTCAACATCAACTTCTGTAGTCAACCAAAGCACGACACAGATCGTTGTCTGGGAGCAAGGTACTGGATTTGCGGTAGGTGACACTATCACCGTTCCAGGTAACATTTGGGTGACTTCAACAACATCAACATCATACGCTGGCAGTGTGCCAGCCAACAACGTTACACTAACATTAGTGTCTGTGGCGTCTGGTGTTAGCGGTGGTGAGCGTTTATTTGGTATTCCTGTGTCAACAACAAACTCAGGAACACTAGATTTGAGCAAAGTTAAACAGATCGGTAACAGTGCTATTCCGGGTACTGGAATTTATCCAGATGGTCCAGAGGTACTTGCTATCAACGTTACGGCGATCACTCCAGGTAGTGCGGCAACAGGTGACTTCCAAATTACGTTCTCAGAAACACAGGCGTAAGAGAAACACAATCAAAAATAGGACCTACGGGTCCTATTTTTTTGATAAATACACATATTATTTGAAAGAAGAATCATATGGCCTTAACCAGACCACGCTACAGTCAAATTTACGATACAGATTATAAACAGAGTGTGAGGCTAGCCACGACCTCGGATGTGGGCAATTTGTCTGCAGGTGGCGGAAACATCACCAACACTGTTGATGGCATAACAGTGATCGCCAATGATCGCATCCTCGTCAAGGACCAAGACAATGCTGATCAGAATGGCATTTATCGAGTAGTCACTGTTGGCACGGGTTCAGACGGCACCTGGGAAAGAGCATTGGATTCCAATGCCAATGATAAGGTGACCAGTGGCATGACCACTGTGATCACTGCCGGAGCAACACATTCAGGAACAACCTGGAAACTCACCACGGCTGATCCGATAATTCTCGGAACGACAGAATTAACTTTTATCAATCCATTCGATCAATCAGTAATCAGTGACGGCGGGGGAATGACAGTAACGGTAGATGGTGAGTATGCCAATATTGAAGCACCCTCGGGAAATCTGATAGCATCATTCAGCGATG
>Ga0222714_10000363_pt1 | contig 53819 bp, 33 predicted proteins | sample C33_3DmetaG_FD_165048 | JGI IMG/M metagenome (GOLD analysis project Ga0222714, IMG submission 165048) | Estuarine water microbial communities from San Francisco Bay, California, United States - C33_3D | ecosystem: Environmental > Aquatic > Marine > Unclassified | place: USA: California... | reverse complement strand
TTTGCCGCGGCCTTCTTCTTCGGCGCGGCCTTCTTGGCAGCGGCCTTCTTCTTCGGCGCGGCCTTCTTGGCGGCGGCCTTCTTCTTCGGCGCGGCCTTCTTGGCGGCGGCCTTCTTCACCGGCTTCGTGGCAGCGGCCTTCTTCACGGCCTTGGTCTTCTTGGCGACCGTCTTCTTCGCGGCGGCGGTCTTCTTGGCGACCGTCTTCTTCGCGGCGGCAGCCTTCTTGGCGACCGTCTTCTTCGCGGCGGCGGCCTTCTTGGCGACCGTCTTCTTCACTGCCTTGGCCTTCTTCGCTACCGTTTTCTTCGCCGCCGCCACCTTCTTCGGGGCAGTCTTTCGTGCCGGACGCTTCTTCGCACCCGACGCCTTCTTGGTTGCCGGCTTGGCCGCGGCTTTCTTTTTCGGTGCCGCCTTCTTGGCCGCTGGTTTCGTCTTCTTGGTCGCCACGGTATTGCCTCCGGATAGGGATGTGACCACGTAGACTGAGGACTGAATTCGTGGAAACGAAATATGAATGAATCCGTTTGCGCAATAGCGCTGATTTCGTGACCACACTACATACGGGGTCGACGTCGATGGATCACACGACATCTCGTGCTCCGGCAACACGGGCAGAACATCTCACCTCGACGGCATAAGATGCTGACAGAAGAGGACTTCCTTCGCGAAATCCGGCGCCGAGGCGCCAAGCGCATAAACTGCGTGCGTTTCAAGGACAACCGGAGCACCGTCTGGTCGCTGACGCGGCGCGGAACGACACTCAACGTCCACAGCGCATTCCGTCGGGCGACGCCGGACATCCTCCGCGCCTTCTCGAAGGTCGCCGGAGAGGGCGGCATCCGGTCGGCGACATCGAGAGACGCGGCACAGTTGATCTCCGACTGGCCTCCGGTGAAGCGGGCCATGGAGCGCGCTCGTCGCCGCCATCTTGAAGACGCGACGGAGAACGGGACGGCACCCGGCACGCGCTGCTGCGGCACGCCGCAGCAACAGACCTACCTCAAGACGCTCTACAGATACTTCAACGAGACGCGCTTCAACGGCCGACTTCCGAAACGCATCCCCGTCCGCCTCAACAACCGCATGCGCTCGGCCCTCGGTCACATGCTTCCGGGAGAGCGTGAAGACGGGACGCGCTACGTCGTGGAGATCGCACTCAACGTCGACCTCATGCTCACGGGCAACGGCGCGGAGCGCGCCGACACCCTGCTGCACGAGATGGCGCACGCGGCCGACTACCTGGAGTCGGGCAACCGTGGCCACGGACCATCGTGGCGGGTCTGGGCGAAGCGCGTTGGATGTCGTCCGATGACGCTCTACGATCGGCCGGTCCGCTTTCGTCGGCGGCGAAGTGATCCGGTGACCCGGGTGCCGCCGCTCCCTCCGGCACTGCGGGGCGCAGCCTGACCAGCACGGCGCGGCACCCGAGCCCCGGGTACCGTGCCGCAGTTCTGCGTGCGGGCTGCGGTCGCCTCAGGGCGAGAACGCTCCGAAGGCTCCGGCGGTGAGCATCCCGCAGATGAGACCGTCGAACATCGACCTCAGCGTCGAACTCCAGTTCTGCCTGTACGGAAGCCAGAGCGACGTGAGGGTGACCATGGCAGGCGCGTGGAAGAAGGTGGGCACCTCACCTCCAGCGTAGACCCGGGTCTTCGCCCCGATAAATCGCGCTCCGGACCGGAAGCCCCGCGCTCCCTACCTCATCAACGATTCGGTGAAGAGGAGCAACGCCCCCGCCGGATACATCAGCGAGGCGTCGTTTGGCGTGACGACGGCGATCGTGTGCACCATGTCCAGCGGAATCGACTCGACGAAGTCACGCAGCAGAGGCATCCCGTTCAGGAACACCTCGAGGCATCGACCCCGGAACTCGAAGCACCAACCACTGAGGTCGAACCGGACCACCATACCGGCGTAGTTTTCCCAGCGCACGACGTCCACCAGGTTGTGACCCCGGTCGACGTGGCTCGTGATGTCGTCGAAGCCGAGGGGCCGGTAACGCAACGACGCGGGCGAGCGTCCGATCTCCCTTCGAAGCAACCGGTCGGCCTGCTCCTCGGTCAGCCTCCGGGCGCGCACCGCGATGCCCGCGATCTCGAGGGGCGCCGCCCGAAGGAGCAGGTCGATGGGATACACTCCGTCCGGGTTCGCCGCCGCGAGGGGGGGCGTCGAGAAGTTCTCGTATCCGAGCCGCGCGGCCTCCAGGCGATAGATGCCCGGCTCCGGAGCCCGCAGCGTGTACACGCCGGCCGAGTCCGCGATAGCCAGGGCGCGCTGTTGCCCGTCTTCGCCGATCAGGCGCACGAGTGCGGTAGGAATCGGATGGTCGTCCAGCTGGTCCAGGACGCGCCCCCGGAACACCTGGGCGTCGAGCGAGCCCGGCGTGCACGGCGCGAGAGCGGCGCACGCCAGCAGGATCCAGATCCAGACTCGTGTCGTCGTCATCGGCCCCTCCGCCGCGGCGGTACCGGACAGGTCAGTCGGGAAGCAGTGCCTTCGCAGCGACGACGAGCGCGTCGGTGGTGAGGCCGAACTTCTCGTATAGTACCTCGGCGGGTGCGGACGCGCCGAAGCGGTCGATGCCCAGCGCACGACCGGCGTCCCCGATCCAGCGCTCCCAGCCGAACGTGCTCGCGGCCTCGATCGAGACGCGCGCGGTGACCGACGGCGGCAGCACCTCGCTGCGGTACGCCCTGCTCTGCTGGCCGAACAGGTACCAGCTGGGCATGCTCACGACGCGCGTCGGGACACCGTCCGCCTCGAGGGTGGAGCGCGCCTCGACCGCGAGCCCGACTTCGGTCCCGCTCGCCACCAGGATCACTGACGGTGCTCCGCCCGATGCCTCGGCGAGTACGTACCCGCCGCGGCGGAGTCCTTCCGCGGACGCGAGCACATCGCCTCCGGCGGCGGCCGCCACGCTCCCCTGCCGAGGAAGCACGGGAACGCTCTGCCGGCTGAGCGCCAGGAACGACGGTCCGTCCATCCGCTCGATCGCCACCCGCCACGCGATCTCCGTCTCCGGTCCGTCGCAGGGCCGGAGGTCGCACAGGTTCGGAATGGCGCGCAGCGACGCGAGCTGTTCGATCGGCTGGTGGGTGGGTCCGTCCTCTCCGAGACCGATCGAGTCGTGCGACCAGACGTAGACGACGGGCTGGCCCATGAGCCCGGCCAGGCGCACCGCGGGCCGCATGTAGTCCGAAAAGATGAGAAAGGTGCCCCCGAACGGCCGGATGCCTCCGTGGAGCGACATGCCGTTCATGATGGAGCCCATCGCGTGCTCGCGTACGCCGTAATGGACCACACGACCACCGGGCGTCCCGGGAAGGAGGCTGTCTTCGCCCTTGATGTCCGTCTTGTTCGAACCCCCGAGGTCCGCCGACCCGCCCACGAGGTTGGGGATCCCGCCGGCGAGTCCCTGGATCACCGCCCCCGACCACCCTCGCGTGGCGTCCGACTTCCCGGCGGCCGCGAGATCGGGCACCTCGCGGTCCCAGTCGTCCGCGAGCGTGCCCTCCATCATGCGGAGGTACTCCGCCGCGAGCTCGGGATGCTCGACCTGGTACGCCTGGAAGCGTGCGATCCACGCTTCCTGCAGACGTTCGCCCTTCGGCACGCAGGCACCCCAGTGCGCACGCGCCCCCTCGTCGACCCAGAACGGCTCGAGCGACGGGTAGCCGAGGTTCTTCTTCGTCGCCTCGATCTCGGCTGCTCCGAGAGGAGCGCCGTGGGAAGACGCGCTGCCCGCCTTGCCGGGGCTGCCGAACGCGATGGTCGTACGAAGCACGATGAGCGACGGGCGCCCGGTCTCCTGCTTCGCCTCGGTGATGGCGAGATCGATGGCCTCCAGGTCGTTGCCGTCGTGCACGTGGACGACATGCCAGCCGTACGCCTCGAACCGTTTCGCCTGATCGGTCGACGTGGAAAGGTCGGTGCTCCCCTCGATGGTGATCCGATTGTCGTCGAAGATCCAGATGAGCTTCCCGAGCTTCTGGTGCCCCGCGATCTCCGCCGCCTCGTGACTCACACCCTCCATGACGTCGCCGTCCGAGCAAAGCGCGAAGGTAAAGTGGTCGACGACCCGGTGTCCCGGCCGGTTGAAGCGGTCGGCGAGCCAGCGCTCGGCGAGCGCCATCCCGACCGAAGTCGCCACGCCCTGCCCCAGCGGCCCCGTGGTCATCTCGACTCCGGGAACGTGCCCGTACTCGGGATGCCCCGCGGTGGGCGAGCCCCATTGGCGGAAGTCGCGGATGTCTTCCTCGGAGACCTCGTACCCACTCAGGTGAAGCAGCGAATAGATGAGCATGGAGGCGTGGCCCACGGACAGCACGAACCGGTCACGATCGAGCCACTCGGGGTCACGGGGGTTGTGGTTCAGGTGCCGGTGGAACAGCACATACCCGACGGGCGCGAGCGCCATCGGAGTCCCGGGGTGACCGGAGTTCGCCTTCTCGACCGCATCCATGGACAGGACCCGGATGGCATCGATCGCCAGCTGCTCGGTGGTACTCATTGCCACTCCCGTAGTGTTCTCATCCCACGACGAAGTTGACCAACCGTCCTGGCACGTGGATGACTCGACGCTCCTGCAGTCCCTCGAGGTGCCGGATCACGTTCTCCTCCTCCCGTGCCGCCCCGACTACGACGTCCTCCGGCGCGTCCTTCGCCACGGTGATCGTGGCCCGCAGCTTCCCGTTGACCTGCACCGCGACCTGGACGGACGACTCCACCGCCTTGGCCTCGTCGAACTCCGGCCAGTTGGCGCCGTCGAAGATGCTCCCCGCATGCCCGAGCCGTTCCCACAGCTCCTCGGCCATATGCGGAGCGAAGGGCGCGATCATGACGACGAGCGGCTCCACCTCGGCGCGCACGGCTTCGCGGCCACCGGCCCGAATGACGTTGAGACACTCCATCATCGCGGCGATGGCGGTGTTGTAGCCCAGGGCCGGGATCTGCTCGGTGACCTGGCGAATGGTCTGATGCACCTTCCGCTCGACGTCCGGATCGGGTCCACCGGTCTTAGCGGACACGACCGTGTCCCACAGCCGGTGGAGGAAGCCGTACGGCCCCTGAATCCCCTGCGGGCGGTAGTCGCCGCCTTCTTCGAACGGCCCCAGGAACATGAGGTAGGTGCGGAAGGTGTCAGCCCCGAACTCCTCGATGATCGGGTCGGGGACGATCACGTTGCCCTTGCTCTTCGACATCTTCGCGCCATCGGCGATGATGAGGCCGTGCGCGCGGAAGACGTTGTACGGCTCCTCGAAGTCCAGGTGGCCGAGGTCCTTGAGCACCATGGTCAGGAAGCGAGAGTACAGCAGGTGCAGGACCGCGTGCTCGTTGCCGCCGATGTAGGTGTTCACCGGCAGCCACTTCTTCGTGATGGCCGAATCGAACGGGCGATCGTCGAAGTCCGTGGAGGGGTAGCGGATGAAGTACCAGCCCGAGTCGAGGAAGGTGTCCGAGACGTCGGTCTCGCGACGTGCTTCGGCACCGCAGTTCGGGCACGTGGTCCGATACCACTCCTCCACCCGCGCGAGCGGGCTGATGCCCGAGTCGTCCGGCTTGAAGTCCTCGACCCGGGGGAGCACCACGGGCAGATCCGCTTCCGGGACCCCGACCGGCCCGCACGTGTCGCAGTACACCACGGGAATCGGCGGACCCCAGTAGCGCTGTCGCGAGATGCACCAGTCGTGCAGGCGGAAGTTGATCTTCGCGTCACCCCAGCCGTTCTCCGCGGCCCACGCCGTGACCTTCTCCACCGACTCGGAGACGTCGACTCCGTCGAACTCGCCTGAGTTCACCAGCCGACCCGGGCCCGTATACGCCTCCTCGAGAGGCGTGTCGGCGTCGGCATCGGGTCCCGCGACGACGCGCACCACGGGGAGGTCGAAGGCCTGCGCGAACTCGAAGTCGCGCGTGTCGTGTCCGGGAACCGCCATGATGGCGCCGGTCCCGTACTCCATGAGCACGTAGTCCGCGATCCAGATCGGAATGAGCTGACCGGTCGCGGGATTCCGGCAGAAGCCACCGGTCGACACCCCCGTCTTCTTTCGGTCCGCCTTCTGGCGGGCCACCAGGTCCTTCCGGGTCGCCATGTCCACGTAGGCTTGGACGGGCGCGAGCATTCCCTTGTTCGTGACCTTATCCACCAGCGGATGCTCGGGCGACAGCACGATGTAGGTGGCGCCGAATACGGTGTCAGGGCGGGTCGTGTAGACCTCGACCTCCGCGCCGGTCGCGTTCCCGTCCCGGTCGACCACCGGAAAGCGCAGCTGCGCACCAGTGCTGCGGCCGATCCAGTTCGACTGCGCCTTGCGGGTCGTCTCCGACCAGTCGAGATGCTCCAGGTTGTCGAGCAGACGCTGCGCGTACCGCGTGATCGTGAAGAACCACTGTGCGATGCGCCGCTGCTCGACGGCCGTGCTACAGCGCTCGCACTCCCCGGCGATGACCTGTTCGTTGGCGAGCACCGTCATGCATGACGGGCACCAGTTGACCGGCGCTTCCTTTCTCTCGGCGAGCCCCGCGTTGAAGAGCTGCAGGAAGAGCCACTGGGTCCATCGATAGTAGGTGGGATCGGTCGTATCGACAGAGTGGTTCCAGTCGAACATCCCGCCGATGCGGCGCAGCTGTCGCGTGAAGTTCCGCACGTTCGACGGAATGAGGTCCATCGGGTGCGACCCGATCTTCAGCGCGAAGTTCTCCGAGTGGATGCCGAACGCGTCGAATCCGATGGGCTCGAAGACGGTCCTGCCGCGGAGCCGGTGGTAGCGTCCGTGGACGTCGGCCCCGGTGAACGCGTAGATGTTGCCCACGTGAAGCCCCTCGGCGGAGGGGTACGGGAACATCATGAGGTTGTAGAAGGGGTCTTCCGCGTTCTCGAGCTCCTCGCGGGTGAACGCGTTGACGCCGCGCTCTTCCCAGAGGCGCTGCCACTTCTCTTCCACCGCCGACGGGACGTACCCGTCCTTGTCTTCGTTCGCCATGGCCCGGCTCGGACGTGTGACCGGCGCGCGAGCTTCGTTGCGCGTCCGCCCGTTGCGACCGCCGACGCTCGACGGCCGAAAGGAACCGCTAACCTACACGGCCCGGGAAGCCCCCCCAAGGGGCGATCCCCGGCCACGGATCTTGTATCTTCCGCGACCATGTCGAATTCAAAGAAGAAGATCTCGGGTGCGAGCCTCCGGCACGCCTTCGAAGAGATCATCTGGCCGAGGAGGGGACTGATCGGCCTCGGTCTCGTCCTTATCGTGATCAACCGGCTGGCCGGGCTCGTTCTCCCGGCGATCTCGCGGTATCTCGTGGACGGTGCAGGCGGCATCGCCGCGGGCGGCGTCAACGCGGGGCTCGCCGGGCTTCCGACCGCGATCGCATCCCTGCCCGCCCTGCTGGGCCTCCTCGCCCTCTCCATCGTGCTGCAGGCGGGAACGTCGTACTCGCTCACCATGCTCCTGAGCGTCGAGGCGCAGCACCTGATCGCCAATCTGCGGTCCCAGGTTCAGGCGCACGTGCTCCAGCTGCCGGTAAACGTCTTCGACAACACGAAGTCCGGCGAGCTCGTGTCCCGCATCATGGACGACGTCGAAGGGGTGCGGAACCTGGTGGGCACCGGCCTCGTTCAGCTGGTGGGAGGATCGATCACCGCGATCGTCGCCTTCGTGTTCCTCGTGCGCATCAACCCGCTCATGACGGGGCTGGCGCTGGTCCCCCTCGCCGCCTTCGGCTTCGTGTCGACACGAGCATTCCAGACACTGAGGCCGGCGTTCCGCGAGCGCGGGAAGATCCGCGCCGAGGTGACGGGCCGACTCACGGAGGCCCTCGGCGGCATCCGGATCATCAAAGGGTTCCACGCCGTCGAGAAGGAAAGCGAGATTTTCCACGCCGGCGTCATGAGGATCTTCGACAACGTGAAGACGACGCTCACGACGTCGAGCCTGGTCACGAGCCTGGGCACGTTCTTCCTCGGCATGGCGAGCGTGATGATCCTCGGCTACGGGAGCCTGCTCATCAGTCGCGGCCAGCTCACGCCGGGCGAGCTCGTCTCGTTCATTCTCTTCCTCGGCTTCATGATCGCCCCGGTGCTCCAGATGGCGAACATCGGGACGCAGATGACCGAGGCGTTCGCCGGGCTCGACCGGACTTCGGAGCTGCTGTCGTGGCCCCAGGAAGACGACGATCCGGAACGGACGAGGCAGATGCCGGAGATCGTTGGCGAGATCCTCTTCGAGGACGTGCACTTCGCCTATGAGGAGGACAAGCCGGTCCTGAAGGGCATCTCCTTCGAGGCCTCACCCGGCATGGTCGTGGCACTCGTGGGCAGTTCGGGCTCGGGCAAGTCGACCATGGCCGGGCTCGCCGCGAGCTTCCTCACGCCGAAGGCGGGTCGCGTGAGCGTCGACGGGGTCGACCTCCGGCACGTGAAGCTGGCGAGCTACCGGGAGCAGCTCGGCCTGGTCTTCCAGGACGACTTTCTCTTCGACGGAACCATCAGGGAGAACCTTCGCTTCGCGCGACCGGGCGCTACGGACGAGGAGATCCAGAGCGCCGCCGAGAAGGCGTATGTAACGGAGTTCTCGAACCGCTTCCCCGACGGACTCGAGACGATCATCGGAGAGCGGGGCGTCAAGCTGTCGGGTGGTCAGCGCCAGCGCGTGACCATCGCCCGGGCCCTTCTCGCGAACCCGAGGATCCTGCTGCTCGACGAAGCGACCTCGAGTCTCGACACCGAGAGCGAGGCGCTTATCCAGAAGAGCCTCCAGGACCTGCTGCACGGGCGCACGACCATCGTGATCGCGCACCGGCTTTCCACCATCCAGCGGGCGGACCTGATCCTGGTGATCGAGGGCGGGGCAATCGTGGAGCGCGGGCGGCACGACGACCTCATGGCGCTCGAGGGACGGTACCACCAGCTGTACACCGTGCAGGCCCGCATCTGACCCACGCGAGGTCCCGGCGCTCGTCTCCGACGGCCCCGGGTCGGAAGCCCCCGACGCGGCGCTCAGCGGCCCGGCGCGAGATCCCCCATCCACGCCATGCGCGACGAAGGGAGGCAGGAGCGAAAGCATGCCGGCGAAGGCGATGCGATTCAGGATCTTCACGTGCGTCCCTCCGGCCATAAGGCCGAACGGCAAAGCGGGGAGCCGCCGTGGGCAGCTCCCCGCTCCATTCATCCACCTGGGCCGCCGTTGGGCGACCCGTCAAGCGATCAGCCGCCGAAGAGAAGCCCGCCCTGGACGACGATACGGTGGGTGTCGATCGCGCTGGCCAGACCGGCAAGGTCCGCTGGATCGATCTCCTTGCCGAGCTCGAAGCCGCCCTCGAGGAAGAGGGACACCGTGAAGTCCAGCTGCAGGCCGGCGCCGACCATGAACCCGTTCTGAGAGTTCCCTCCCAGGTCCTCAGGACGGAGCTGGTAGCCGGCCGTGACGTAGGGCTTCAACACCGGAAGCGGCAGCCGGAGCTGCGCGGCGAGGGTGCCGGTCCAGAGCTCGCCATCGTCGGGAAAGTACTTCGTATACGAGCCCACGAGGGCAACGGGCAGAAGCGGCGGGTCGATCATGGCGCGCGCACCCACGCCGTAGGTCCCGCTCGGGACGTTGACGTTCTGACCCGCGACGAGGACTTCGTCCACGCTCGCGATGGTCGCACCGTGCACGCCGAACTTGAGCTGGGCGTCGGCAGGATTCGTCGCGACCACGAGGGCGACGAGCACGCCCAGAACGGAAAGGAAGCGCTTCATGGCACTGACCCCTTCTTGAGTAAACAATCGCTTGCAGCGAGAGGCCACTCCCCAAACTCCGGGGGGCGCATCGAAATCTAATCTGCCTGCCGCCGATTAGCATTTACGGCGATGCCGGCGTGCGAAGTTCGCCGTACCTTTCGGCGCACACGTGATCCTTCGGCACGACGGAAACCCGGGAAGGCACCGACCATGGCGAAGAAGGAGTCGTTCGACATCTCCACGAGCGTCGACATGCAGGAAGTCGACAACGCGGTGAACCAGACCATCAAGGAGACGATGACCCGCTACGACTTCAAGGGCACCGACTGCAAGGTCGAGCTCGATCGGTCGGCGGGCGCCGTGAAGCTCGACGCGGACGACGAGTTCCGGCTCACGCAGCTCCTCAGTGTCCTGCGCGAGAAGCTCAGCCGCCGCTCCGTCCCCCTGAAGAACGTGCACGAAGGCGACGTGGAAGTCGGCACGCTGGGCCGGGCACGCGTGACCGTCTCGCTCAAGAGCGGCATCGATCAGGAGACCGCGAAGAAGATATCGAAGGACATCCGCGACGGCGGCTTCAAGAAGGTCCAGGTTCAGATCCAGGGCGAAGAGCTGCGTGTCACCTCGCCGTCGCGTGACGAGCTCCAGGGCGTGATCGCTTTCCTGAGGCCGAAGGACTACGGCGTCGAGCTCATGTTCGGGAACTACCGCTAGCCATGCGCGATCTCGTTGAAGTGGCCGGCGCGCTTCGCAGGCGCGACGTGTCGGCCGTCGAGCTGATCGAGGACGCCGCTGCCCGGCATGCCCGCTTCGGCGAAACCCTGCACGCCTACCGGCACACGGACTGGGCCGCGGCACACAGGACCGCCGAGGCGGCAGACCGCATGCTGGCCTCGGGCGAGGCCCCTCCGCTCTGCGGCGTGCCCGTGTCCGTGAAAGACATCTACGGCGTCGAGGGGATGCCCACGTACGCGGGTTCGTCGCGCCAGCTGCCCGCCGACCGGTGGTCGCGCGACGGATGGCTGGTCCGGCGCATGCGCGAAGCCGGAGCGGTGATCGTCGGCAAGACGCTCACCGTCGAATTCGCGTACGGCGGCGTCGGCGTGAACCCGCAGTGGGGAACGCCACGCAATCCCTGGGACCGCGACGTCGCACGCATTCCCGGAGGCTCGTCGTGCGGCGCCCCGGTGAGCCTGTGGGAGGGCTCCGCCCTCCTCGCGCTCGGGTCGGACACGGGCGGCTCGATTCGCATCCCGGCGGCGTTCAACGGGGTGGTGGGCCACAAGACCACCAGGGGTCGCCTGCCGACGGACGGGGTCACGCAGCTGAGCAGCACCTTCGACACGCTCGGAGCGCTCACGAAGACGGTGGCGGACAGCGCGTACTTCTTCGGATCCGTCGATCCGAAGTGGGGAGACCCTCTCGCACTGCTCGACGCCCTCGAGACGAGTACGGTCGACGGACTTCGCATCCAGGTGCCCCGGTGCATGATCTGGGAGGCATGTCAGACCGACATCGCCGACGTGCTGCACGGGGCGCTGCACCAGCTCGAGTCCGCGGGCGCGGAGCTTCGTCACCCGGCGGGACAGCTCCTGGACGACGCCCACGATCACTACATGAGCGCGGGCATCGGCAAGGCGGAGATCCACGCCTGGCTCAGCGAGGAGCTGCCGGAGTGGATCGACCTGCTGCACCCCATCGTCGGGGCCCGCATCGCGGGCCCGATCCCCCTGGCCAGCGAAGAGTACCGGACGGCGATCGCCGGGCAGCGCCGCATGGCCGCGCTCGCGGACACGCTGTTCGGCGACGCAGACGTGCTCGCCCTGCCGGCCAACCTGATCACCCCACCGCCGGTGGCCGAGGTGCTGGACGACCTCGATCGCTACAAGCACGTGAACCTGGCCACGCTGCGTCCTACCTGCCCGGTGAACCTCCTCGACCTGTGCGCCGTCTCCCTGCCCGTCGGGCTGGACGACGCGGGCATGCCGGTGGGCCTGCAGCTCGTGGCGAGGCACGGTCAGGACGAGGCGCTGCTGGGCGCGGCGCTGGCCGCCGAGAGGGTCCTGGGAACGGCGGCCGCGCGGCTCGGGACGCCGCCTCTGCTCCGGAGCTGACCGGGCCGGCGGGCGTCAGCCCACCGGCCGCGGCCGCGTCAGTCGATCCTTCTGCTGGATGTACGGCACGCCCGTCGTGATCCAGTCGGGAGCCGGCTCGCCCTTCAGGTAGTGGCCGAACCACTGCATGATGCGCGCCTGGTAGTCCTTCTGGTTCGGCTCCTTCGCCAGTCCGTGGTTCTCACCGTCGTAGGAGAGCATGACCATCTGCTTTCCGAGGCGACGCGCCGCATTGTAGAACTCGACGCCCTGGTTGTACTCGACCGCGCCGTCGTTCGTCCCGAACATCATGAGGAGGGGCGTATTCAGGTTCTGGATGTGGTGGATGGGTGAGTTGGCCTCGTACGACGCCCAGTCCTCCCACCACGGCACCTGCATGCGGCCCTGACTGATCTCGAAGATGCGGGCGTCGGTGCTGCCGCTGTTCCAGTAGAACGACAGGTACATGCTCATGAGGTTCGTGAGCGGCGCCCCCGCGACGGCCGCGGTGAAGAGGTCGTCCTGAGTGACGAAGTACGTGGTCTGGTACCCGCCCCACGAGTGCCCGATGAGCCCGACCCGTTCCCCGTCCACGGCCGGCGCCTGCGCGACGGCCGCGGCCACGGCGGGACGGAGCGTCTCCACGTTGGACTGACCCGGACGCCGGTCACGGTAGACGATGTCGGGGCGGAAGACGAAGTAGCCGTTCTGGCTCCAGATCTGCTGGTTGTAGTACTGCGTCGGATCGGGGATCTGGTACTGGTGAAGCCCCTGCGACAGCAGCTCGTACTGGTACACGATCATCGGGTACGACTCCGATGGATCGTAGTTCGCCGGATACGTGAGCACGCCCTGCAGTCGTCGGCCCCACTCGTTCTCGTAGTCGACCAGCTCGGTGCCACCCCAGGCGTATTCGGACTGGAAGGGGTTCGTCTGCGTCACCTGCCGGGGATTCGCCAGATCGGGGCCCGCCACGAACCAGTCGGGCGAATCGTCGAAGCCCTCCATGCGGAACGCGAAGACGTCCGCCTCCTCGGCTTTCTGCAGACGACCGAAGAAGCCTCCGAACGACTTGTCTTCCCAGACGAGCATCTCGGGCGTCGATCCGAGACGCGCGCGTGCGTACCCCGCCTTCTTGGTCCACTCCCCGTAGACCTCGTAGTAGACCGGCTGCTGCGGATCGAGTCCGTCTTCGTCCCCGTCCTCGTCCATGTCCACCACACGGTAACGGATGCCATCGTCCGACCCGGTGGTCAGCTTGCGACCGCCCGAACCGTCGAGGCGTACCTCCCACACGTCCCACTCGTCGTAGAGCAGCACCGCGCGCCCGTTCTCGAGCCACCCGCCGACGCCGAACGCGGGCATCTGCTCACGGGTGGGCGTGACGTCGAGGTTCACGAACGCGGTCGCGATGTCCGCCGTGAGGTTCTGCGACTCGCCACGCCGGAAGTCGTATGCCCAGTAGTCCTCACCCTCGAACCACAGCGCATACCGGCCGTCGGGACTCGTGTCGAGGAGATTCTCCACCCGCTCGCGAATTTCCGTCTTGGCGCCGGTGCGCACATCGATGGCGTAAAGGTCACCGAACTGCTGACGGAACATCGCGTGCTCGTCGTACGGCGTCTCGTCGCGGCCCACGACGTGGCGTCCGCCACGGACCAGCTCGGTGGACTCGGTGAACTCGTCGCCCAGCTGGACGAACGTCCCGCCGTCCAGATTCCAGGCAGAGAGATAGTTCTCCTGCCGGAGCTGGCGCTCGCGGACGCGCTGCTGCGGAACCGGGTCCACGTCGCGCGCGTGCCAGATCTCGACGCCCGGCGCCTCGTCGTCCTCTGCGGGGCAGTCGTCGTCCGTGCCTTCGGCCCCGACCGGATCGGGCGCCCCCGTGTCCTCGGTCTCGTCCGTCTCCGGCGCACACTTCGGTGGCGCGGGGATCCGTTCCTGGACACCGAAGAAGAGCGTCGATCCGTCCTCGGACCACTCGGGCGCGCGGAACTCGACGATGCGCATGCTGGCGGGGAAGCGCTCGTCCGAACGCGGATCGAGCCGTAGCGCCCGCGGCTGGTCGCGATCGAGTCCGCGCCACACGAGCGCCACATGCGCGGTGTCCTCGTACGCTTCGTCCTCGACCGTCCTGAAGACCACGAGGTCCGTCGACTCCTCCCGCCACGAGAGCCGGCGATACGAGGCCCGGTCGGTGTCGAGCGCACGGATCCGGCCCGTCGCGGGGTCGTAGACGGTCACGCCGTTGCCGACGCGGTCGTCGGCGTCGATGGTCATGGCCAGGAGCGACCCGCCCTCCTGCCACGCCATCTCGTCGACGTTTCCGAAGCTCATGTCGGCGCCGCTCGCGAGGTCGTGGACCACGACGTCGACACCGTCACTCTTCTTGTCCTCCGGCTTGTAGCGTGTCAACGCCAGCCAGCGGCCATCGTCCGAGAAGGAGAACGACGCGAAGTCGGCGCGCTCCGTCTGCTCACCGGTCTCGAGATTCAGCAGGCCGAGCCGGTCCCGCGCCTGGCTCTTCGCCTTCGACGCGGCCTCGCGTTCTTCGGGTGAGACACCGACGAGGTAGGCGACCCATCGGTTGTCGGAGCTGAACTCCGGCGACGTGCCGAAAGGCACCACGACCGTGGAATCCATGGACGTCGCGTGGATACGCAGCTCGCCTTCGCCGTTCACCCGGTCGATGGAGACGGCCATCCAGCGGCCATCGGGAGAGAGCTCGGCCGAGCCGAGGCTCTCCCACTGGCCGTAGTCCTCTTCGGTGAGGGTGGGCTTCTGCTGGGCGGTGGCCGCACCGGCAAGACAGACCATCGCCGCGATCACCCACGACACCCGCACGACGCCGGGTCGGCGCGAAGGCACTCCGAATCTCATGTCGACTCCTCCGTCACGATTGCTGCTCGACTCCACGACCGCTCACGACTCTGGCCCGTCAGCGCCCCAGACGCTCCTCCAGAACCTGGAAGAAGTTCTCCACCAGGATCAGGCGCCCGATCTCCGCACCGTCCCCGCCGCCGACCTGCAGCATCATGAAGCGCTGGTCGTCGGGCCCCACGTCCCAGCTCGCGTAGTTGGGCTGGGCGTCCCAACGCTCAGCCCCGTCTCGGTCAGGCGGGCCCCGCCCGCCGAGCCCACGGCCAGCGCGATGCCGAAGTCGGCGATGATCGGCTGCCCGGGCTTCAGCACCTTGAGCGCCACACGGCGGCTGGGCTTGACGTCCTCCGCGAGGTCTACGGTGGCCATGCCGCCTTCGCCCAGCTCCCGCTGGATCCGGTACCGGCCTTCCAGGGCCGCGTTGAGACGATCGACCACCGTGGACATCAGCGAATGACTCTGAGGAAGTCCGGACTCGCGTGGATGCTCTCGAAGTTCCGGTCGCGCGGGAGCGTGGCGCGACGGCCCGGGTTCAGCTCCACCGCGCGGCGCAGCGATTCGAGCGCAGCATCACGATCGCCGGAGCGGAGCTGCGCGTTCGCGAGCGCCACCCAGGCGTTGTCGTTCTCCGGCGACTTGTCGCGCGCGGCCACCGCCGCCGCCAGCGCGCCGTCCATGTCGCCGGCGTCCAGAAGCGGCGCGATGTCCCGGATCATCTCCCCCGACCGCTGGAGATCCAGGATGCGCCGGAGCTCGGCGAGCGGCTCGCGGTGGTCGTCCACCCGGATGTCGACCACGCGGTCGCTGAAGCCACCGCCCACGCGCGGCGCGACCACGAGGATCGCGCCGGACTGCATGCCCCGCGCGTCACCGCCGGCGGCCTGCGCCGCGTCGAGGGCGTCCATGAGACGCTCGGCCAGCGGGCCCGACGACGACTCGAAGGAGCGGACCATGGCGTCGACCACCTGCGCGCCCGCGAGGATGTTGCCCTGGGCGCAGTAGTCCACGCCGCAGCGGTGTCCCTTCCAGTCGCTGGCACCCTGACCCGTCCAGGCCGCCGTGCGTCCCTCGATGTCGATGATCGCGTTCTGCCTGCGGTCCCGCCCGTCGTCGGAGCGGACGAGCTGGTCGAGGGCCTCCTCGGGCGAGTAGCCCCGCTCGATCAGCTCGATGGCCATGGACCCGTACATGGGGTTGGCCGCCGCCTGGTGCGCGACGATGGCAACGCCGCCCTTGGCGGTCATGGCGCGATTGCCCGCGCCGAACGCCTTGGACTGCACCCCCATCCCGAGTTCACCGGTGGCCGCGTCCCGCGCGATGATGGAGAACGTCGCCACGTACGCGTCCGTGTAGTCGGAGTAGGGGTCGACGACGCTCTCGGCCGACTGGGCGGCCAGCGCGGCCGCGGCGCCCGTAAAAGACGGACCCGCCACCATTCCGATGAACGCGGCGAGGCCGAGCACGGCGCGGACACGGACCGTCATGCAGGCAGGTCGCATGGCTCAGTCACCTACTTCCATGTGACCGGCCTGGACGTGCCCGGCGATCTCCTGAACCTGGTCGAGAACGCGCAGGAGGTTGCCGCTCCACAGCATGCCGATCTGCTCTTCCGTGTAGCCGCGACGGACGAGCTCCAGGGTGACGTTGAACGTCTCGGAGGCGTCGTTCCACCCCTCCACCCCGCCGCCGCCGTCGAAGTCGGAGCTGATGCCGACGTGCTCGATGCCGATCAGGTTCACGAGATAGTCGATGTGGTCGACCAGGTCGGAGACCCCGACCGGCGGGGTGACCGGATCCACTTCGGCCCGGATGCGCTCCGCGGCCATGTCCTGCACGTGCTGGTACTCCGCCATGAACGCCTCGCGCTCCGCCTCGGACATCGACTGCGTCATGCGGAACATCGCGCCACGGCCACCCTCCGGCATCTCGAACCCCATCTGGGCCGCGGCCTCCTCGATGACCCGCTGGGACGCCTCCGCGTGGGCCGCGTTCTTGTCGGGACGCAGGTAGCTCCGGAAGGCGACGGTCTGGATGACGCCACCGTTCTCCTTCAGAGCGAGGAGCTGCTCGTCGTCCATGTTGCGGCTGTGGTCACCGAGCGCTCGGGCCGCCGAGTGCGACGCGATCACCGGGGCCACGCTCATGCGCATCATCTGGAGGTTGGCTTCCTTCGACGGATGCGACACGTCGATCATGATGCCCCAGCGATTCATCTCGGCGATGACCTGGCGGCCCAGGTCGCTGAGCCCGCCGTGCATCCACACGCCGTCGCGCTCACCCGTATTGGAGTCGGCGAGCTGGCTGTGGCCGTTGTGGGCCAGCGACATGTAGCGGGCACCGCGCTCCTGGAACTCCTTCACCCGATTCGGATCGTTCCCGATCGGATACCCGTTCTCGACACCGATCATCGCCACCTTCTTGCCCGAGGCGATGATCCGGCGGACGTCTTCGGAGGTGAGCGCGAGCTCGATGCGGTCCGGCGCGATCTCCCCGGTCAGGCGGTGGATCGCGTCGAACTTCTCGATGGCCTGGGCGTAGGCGTCGTCGAAGCCGGCGGGCGTGAGCTCGCCCTGCCCCACGTAGACGATCATCCACGACACGTCGAGTCCGCCGGCTTCCATCTTCGGCAGGTTCACCTGGTTGCCCAGGTCCATCGTGTAGTTCCGCTCGGCCGTGAAGTTGGCCGGGCTGATGTCGTCATGGGTGTCGAGCGTGATCACCCGCTCGTGGATGCCGCGGGCGCGCTCGACGAGGTCGGCCTCGGACTCGCCCCCGGAACAGGCGGCTGCGCCGAGAAGGGCGACGAGCCCCACGATGCGAAACGGCGACGGGACGTGGCGGAGAAAGGGGGCTGCGGACGGGCGCACGACGGTACTCCTGAGGGACGGACGAGCCGGTGGACGATGGGGTGGATCGGAGCGTGGATTCTACGGGAGGAACCCCCGCGGGGCCATCGGTGGACCCTGCGCGCGCCCGATCACGCCGTCCCCGCCGACCGAAGATCGTGCCCGGGCGGTCGCGTTCGTCTCCCGGCAGCCCGCCTCAGCCGACCCGCTCCACCCCGGGCCGTCCGGCCTCGCAGCGCCAGCTCGACGCCGTCCGGACCGGCGCGCCCGGCCGGCTGACGTAGTCGACGGTACGGTACTCGGACACCCACTCCCGCGCGGTTACCCGGCAGCGCACGTACCCGCGCCGGTTGTTCTGCCAGCGCAGGTGGGGGTTGTCGGCGCTCAGCTGCTCGAAGGTGCCCCACGCCTCGCTTCCATCCCCGCCGGAGCTGACCGAAGTCCCCGCGAACTCGGTGGCCACCACGGGCCGGTCGTGCCGATCGAACGCGGAGCGGACGTCGTTGACGAAGCTGGCGTGGATGTCGCCGGTGAGGACCACGGTGCGTCCCGGACGCTCGGCGAGCGTGCCGAGCAGGCGGTCGCGCGCCACCGGGTATCCGCTCCAGTTGTCCATCGACACCTCAACCACCTCGCCGGGCTCGGAGTCGAAGGGCGCCATCATGACCTGCTGGGCGAGCACTTCCCAGGCCGCGCCCGAACCCCGCAGCGCGTCGGTGAGCCAGCGCTCCTGCGCGTCGCCGAGCATGACCCGCGAGGGGTCCGTCCAGTCACCGCACGGCACCGGCCGGATGCGGTCGCCACACGCCTGATCGCTGCGGAACTGGCGGGTGTCGAGGACCCGGAAGTTCGCCGTCGCGCCCCACGGGACCGACCGCGTGATGGAGAGGTCGGCCCACGAGCGGGCACGAGGCACACGCACGGGCTGATGTTCCCACCACGCCTGATATGCCGCCGCCCGGCGCAGGCGCATCTGCTCCTCGCTCTCGAGGAGGTTCTCTCCGGTGAGACCGGCGTAGTTGTTGTCGACCTCATGGTCGTCCCACGTCACCACCCAGGGGCACGACGCATGCGCGGCCTGCAGGGCGGGATCGGTCTTGTACTGCGCGTACCGCGTGCGGTACTCCTCCACGGTCAGCACCTCGTGCCCGTGGTGGGCCCGCACGCGTCCCTGCTCGGCCGCCGTCTCGTAGATGTAGTCACCCAGATGCGCCACCAGCGACACGTCTTCCCGCGCCAGGTGCTCGAACGCGGTGAAGTGCCCCTGCTCCCAGTGCTGGCACGAGACGAACGCGAAATCGAGCGGCCGTTCCGCGCCCTCGGAAGGCGCCGTCCGCAGGCGCCCCACGGGACTGCTCCCCGCCGGCAGGGTGAAGCGGTAGAAGTACCAGCGATCCGGATCCAGACCGCGGACGTCGACGTGGGCGGAGAAGCCGAGCTCGGGCGCGCATGCCACCTGCCCCCGGTCCACCACCCGCGAGAACCCCTCGTCGTGCGCGACCTCCCACCGGAGCACGACGCGCTCGCCGCTCATGCCGCCGAGCGGTTCGAACGGCCTCGGCGCCAGGCGCGTCCAGATGACGCACGCGTCGGGCGTCGGATCGCCGCTCGCGACGCCCAGCGTGAACGGGCTCTCCTGGAGCCGGGGGCGCCGCGTGACCCTCCACGGCGAAGGCACCAGTGCGCATGCGCGTGCATGACGGGACAGGTCGCGCAGGAACGCGCGCCGGTCGCGCGATCCCCCCGCCGCGAGGTCGAGGACGGTGGCGTGCTCGATCGAGCTCACCCGAGCGTCGCGACGAACGTCGGCGCCTGCCGGCGCATGCTCGCCTGCTCGTACGCGTACGCGATGCGGAGCAGGACGGGCTCGCTCCAGGCCCGGCCGAAGAAGGAGATCCCCGCGGGCAGCCCGTCGACGAACCCCATGGGCACACTGATGTCGGGGTATCCCGCGATGGCGGCCAGGCCGGCGCTGTCCCCTCCGTCGAACCGGTCGCCACGGATGTGGTCGGTGAGCCAGGCGACGTCCGTGGTCGGCGCGACGATGGCGTCGAGTGCGTGCTCGTCCATGACGCGGTCGATGCCGTCCTCGCGCGTCGCACGCTGAATGGTGCGCCTGGCGTCGAGATACGCCCGCTCGGTGAGTGGCCCCCGGGCCTGCGCGTCGTGGAGACGCTCCTGACCGAAGTACGGCATCTCCCGGTCCGCGTTCGCCTCGTTGAAGGCGATCACGTCGGCAAGCGTCTTCACCGGGGCGTCGGGTCCGAGCTCTGCCAGGTAGGCGTTGAGGTCCGCCTTGAACTCGTACTCGAGGAGAACCAGCGTCAGCGGGTCGTTCCACGCGGCGGAGTCCAGGTTGGCCGGATCGACGATCACCGCCCCGGCGGCCCGCATGTCGTCGAGCGCCCGCTCCAGGAGCGCGACGACGCGCGGATCGAAGCCGGTGATGCTGCGGGCCACGCCGATGCGCGCGCCCCGGAGCCCGTCGCGATCGAGGAACTGCGTGTAGTCGGTGTGCGCACGTCCCGCGCTGGCCGCCGTGGCTTCGTCGCGCGGATCCACGCCGGTCAGCGGTCCGAGGAGGACCGCCGCGTCCCGCACCGTACGCGCCATGGGACCGGCCGTGTCCTGGGAATGCGAGATCGGGATGATGCCCGAACGACTCCACAGCCCGACGGTGGGCTTGATGCCGACCACGCCGTTGATCGACGACGGGCACATGATCGAGCCGCCCGTCTCGGTCCCGATGGTGATCGCCGCGAGGTTGGCCGACACCGCCACGCCCGAGCCCGAACTCGACCCGCACGGGTTCCGGTCGAGCGCGTACGGGTTGCGGCACTGCCCGCCGCGGGCGCTCCACCCGCTCGACGCGCGGTAGCCCCGGAAGTACGCCCACTCGCTCATGTTCGCCTTCGCGAGGATGATCGCGCCGGCCTCCCGGAGCCTGCCGGAGATGAACGCATCCCGGGGCGGGATGGAGCCCTCGAGCGCGAGCGAGCCCGCGGTCGTGGTCATCCCGTCGTGCGTGTCGATGTTGTCCTTGATGGCGATGGGGATGCCGTGCAGCGGCCCACGCACGCGCCCCGCCGCCCGCTCGGCGTCGAGCTCGTCGGCGATCGTCAGCGCGTCGGGGTTGATTTCGATGATGGAGCGGAGCTCCGGGCCCTGCCGGTCGAGCTCCTCGATGCGCCGCAGGTAGAGCTCCGTGATCGAGCGCGCGGTGCGCTCTCCGGATTCCATGCCCGCCTGGAGGTCGGCCACCGTGACCTCGTCGAGCTCGAAGGGGGCGACGCCCCCGGAGGCCTGACCTCCCCGCCCCGCGCCCGAGCCCCCTGCGCCGGCCGAGCTCGCTGTGTCTCCGGGCGTGCACCCCGAGGCAGTGAGCGCGAAGCCGGCCCCGCCGGCGGCCGTGGTTCCGATGAAGCGACGTCGATCCATGGGTGCACCCCTCCTCGGTCCGGTCCTCTGAGTTTCCGCCGGTCGTCGTCAGTCCCGACGTGCGATTCTTCCGTTGACCCTCATCCAGCGCACCGCACCGCCCCCATCCCGGACGAACTCCACGGGCATCCCGCGATACGGGTACTCCTGGCCCTCCGGCGGGTCGGTCCAGGCCAGGTCCTCGCTCCAGAACACGAGCGGGGCACCGGCTTCGCCGACGCCGGAGCCGCGCAGGACGGCACGACCGTCCGACTCCAGCACCTCCGATTCCCCCACCGGTGGACGCCGGTACGTCCCGGCGTACAGGGCGGGGTCCGGCTGGCGGGCCAGGGGCTCGGCATGCGTGGTCATCATCTCGTTGCCGCCACGGTTCCCGCCGGTGCGCTGTCCCGGAGCCAGACGCAGATCCAGGAAGACGTCGAGGATCGACTGCTCCACGTCGTGGATGAGCCGCCAGCCCTCGCTGTGGTTGGTGAGGATCGCGAAGGCGAAGTCGCGCTCCGGAACCAGCTGGACGTGCAGGCAGTGTCCTCCGAGCGTGCCTCCGTGTGCGGCCGTCAGCACGCCACCGAGGCGGCGCAGGTGCCAACCGTGCCCCATCTCGTCGGTGGTCGCGTTCTTCACGATCCGTGCGGTGCGCATGGCCTCGCGCCCGGACGCGGAGACGATCGACGTGTCCGCGCCGGGCAGCTCGTGCCCGAGGTGGAAGCGCGCGTAGCGGACGAGGGTCTCGACGCTCATCGCCGCGCCGCCCGCAGCGACGTTCGCCGGCAGACTGAACGGACGGATCACCTCCGTCCGGCCGTCGCGGTCGCGGTGCGGCGCGGCGAAGCGGTAGGTCATCGCCGTGCCCGTGCGGGTGAAGGCGTGCGTCAGGCCGAGCGGGTCGAAGACCAGACTCGACAGCGCATCATCGATGGAGGCATCCTGCACGACTTCGATCACCCTGCCCGCGACACCGAAGCCGGCGTTGTTGTAGCTCCATACCTCACCCGGTGCCGCGAGACGGGGAAGATCCGCCAGGCCCTCGACGAAGTTCTCCAGGGTGCGCGGACCACGGTCGGCCGTACCGAGCTGCCCCTCCCACCCCGGCGTGTGCGTCAGCAGATGCCAGATCCGGACCTCCCGGGACATCTCCTCGTCGGCGACGCGGAAGCCGGGAAGGTATTCGCGCACGGGCGCCTCGAGATCGGCGCGGCCTTCCTCCACGAGTCGCATGAGCGCGGTGGCGATGACCGTCTTCGAGATCGACGCGATGGGAAACACCGTGTCCGGCTCCACCGGCTGCGGGTTGTCCAGGTTCGTGAGCCCGAATCCGCGAAGCCAGGCGCGGCCGCCGGTGACGAGACCGAAGCCCACCCCCGGCACGCGGTACTCGGCCATGCGGGCCTCGATGAGGCGGTGCACGTGGACCAGGCGCGGATCCTCCTGGATGTCGAGTGACCCTTCGCCCCCGGGCGCCGCAGCCGCCGGGCGTGACGACATCCCCAGCGCCGCTCCCCCGGCGAGCCCCAGAAAGTCCCTGCGCTTCATCTCGTTCATTCCTGTGTCGGGATCATCGAACGGTACCCGGACCACGCAGCACCACGCCCGGCCGCGCCCCGGTCACCGCGCCGTCGCGAACGATCGCCACGCCGCCCACGAAGACGTGCGGGATGCCGACCGGATGCTGGTGCGGGTTCTCGAAGGTCGCCCGGTCGATCACCGTCGCCGGGTCGAAGACGGTGAGGTCGGCGACGTTGCCCGGCTCGATCCTGCCCCGGTCGGCGAAACCCAACCGGTCCGCCGGCGCGGACGTCATCCTGCGGACCGCCTCGGGAAGCGAGATCGCGCCGAGGTCCCGTGCGTAGTGACCGAGCACCCGGGGATACGTTCCGTACCCTCGGGGATGCGGGCTCGCGACGCCGAAATGCACGAGGCTCCCGTCCGACCCGATCATTCCGTGTTCCGCCGCCATAAGCAGCCGTACGTCGCCCTCGTCGAAAGCGTGGAAGATGGCGCTGCAACCCCCCGCGGCGTCGATCTCGAGGATCAGATCCGCCACCGCGGCGGGCGTGCCGTCGACGTCGCGCGCCGCCAGTACGTCGAGCAGCGTGAGCCCAGCCATCTCGGACGGAAACGCGGACGCCCCGGGGCCTTCGAAGCGGCACGACACGAGCTGGATCTTCGACGGGTCGCTGGCGAAGCGCATCTCGAAGAAGGCCTCGATGTCGTCGACCACCCTCACACGCGTCGCCGGGTCCGTGAGTCGCTCCTCGAGCCGTCCGCCCTCCTGCGCCCAGCGTGGGATGATGCTCGACAGCCCCGTCGACGACGCGGTGTACGGGTACTGGTCGAAGGTCACGTCGATCCCCTCGGCCCTGGCATCCTCGATGAGCGCGACGGACTCGGCGGCGCGCCCGAAGTTCCGCCACGCACCGATCTTGTGATGCGTCATCTGGACCGGGATGCCTGCTTCCCGTCCGATGCGGATCGTCTCGCGCACGGACTCGAATACGCCGTCTCCCTCGTTGCGCATGTGCGAGATGTAGATGCCGCCGTACGACGCCGCGACGCGAGAGAGCTCGATCACCTCCTCGGTCGTCGCGAAGCTTCCCGGGAGGTAGAACAGCCCCGTGGACAGCCCGAGCGCGCCTTCCTCCATGGCGCGCTCGACGAACGCCTTCATGGCCGCGAGCTCCTCGTCGTCCGGAGCCCGGTCGTCTTCGCCGAGCACTTCTTCGCGGATCGTCCCGTGGCCGACGAACATCGCGAAGTTCGGCGCGGTCCCGCCGCTCGCGGTCAGGGAGTCGTACCAGTGGGCCAGGTCGAGAGGCGAGCCGCCGTCGTTGCCCTCCACGAGCGTCGTGACGCCCTGCAGCACGAAGTTGTCGGCGGTCGGGATCTCGAAGATCGTCCCGCGGGAATGGGTGTGAGGATCGATGAAGCCGGGGGCCACCACATGCCCGGTCACATCCACGCGTTCGGTGGCGGATCGGCCCGCCAGGTCACCGACCGCCGCGATCCGGCCGTCGAGCACGCCCACGTCGGCGACGAAGCCTTCCGCCCCGGTCCCGTCGATGACGGTGCCGCCGGCCAGGACCAGATCGAAGTCCGGGGCGCAGGCGCTCGAGGCGACCGCGGTCACGAGGAGCGTCACCGCGGCCCGTGCACGTCGCGGGCGTGTCCGGACTCGGCCGGTCGGCGAGCGGCCGTCGTCGCGATCGGGTCCGGTGGTCTTCACAAGCGGAAACAGGGGGCGGTGTGGCTCGAGTCCGACGGTCATGGGCATCCTCCACGGCGGGCAGGGAGCTTAGGGACGCGGGCGCCGAAACGACAGTCGGGGCCGGAAAGATTACGCGCCGAACGACCCTCGCGATCGCTCCTACCCGCCGAGGAGCGTGATCACCACCGAGAGGGTCAGCACCGATCCGACGGTGGTGAACAGCACGGTTCGTGCCGCCACGCCGGGCGCCGCGTCGTAGCGCGCCCCGAACAGGTAGACGTTCACCGCACTCGGCATCGCGGCCATGAGCACCGCGACGGAGAGCCACGGCCCGTTCACCCCCAGGACCGGTCCGCCGATCAGCCAGACGAGCAGGGGGTGCGCGACGAGCTTCAGGGCCGAGAGCAGCACGGCGGGCCGGACGTCTCCCATGAGCGGATACCCGGCGAGCGAGGAGCCCATCGCGAACAGGGCGCACGGTACCGCCGCGGCGGCGAGCAGCTCGAGCACCTTCGCGACCGGCGTCGGGATCACCGCGCCCGAGAGGTTCACCAGCAGGCCGAGCGCGATGCCGCCGATGATGGGATTGCGCGCAGCGTCCAGGACGGCGCGCGCCGCCCGCTCTCCCGCACCGCCCTCCCCGCCCCGCCCCGCCTGGATCAGCAGCACCGTGAGCGGCATGAACGTCGCGGAGTGGAATCCGACGATGATCATCATGGGAAGCGCCGCCTCGGGGCCGAGCGCGGTCAGCACCACGGGGATGCCGACCATGACGAGATTCGAGAAGGCTGCCGACATGCCGAAGATGGCCTGGTCCGGCAGGGGCCGTCCGAACACGCCGCGCCCCACCGTCACCCCGACGGCGTAGACCGCGAGCGACGCGGCATAGAACGCGACCAGGAAGCTCCAGTCGATGTCGGACGGGAAGTCGAGGCCCGCCATGCTGGTGAGAAGGAGCGACGGGATCGAGAAGTTGAATACGAACAGGACCAGCCCCCGCACGCCGGGGCCGTCCAGGATGCGGCCGCGGACGGCCAGAAAGCCGAGCAGCATGAGCCCGAACAGGGGGACGAGGATTTCTGCGAGGCGGCTCATGTTCGGGTCGGCCGGGGTCGGCACGCGGTCGGAGTGTCGCCGAACGGAAACGGAACCGACCGGATCCCGGTAGAGGCGGCGCCCGGACACCGAGTACCCCGGGGTGTCGGAGCCACGGTGCGTCCCCGGAACGATTCGAGACGGGTGAGGCGTGGTGGCCACGACGCACCGTAGCGCGTACCATGCTCCGGGCACATCCGACGGAGACGGCCACGTGAACCCTCCCCATTCTCCACCGACCACCGTCCTTCTTCCCGAGACCCGCGCGAACTGGTCGCGACGTGACTTCATCAAAGGGGTCATCGCCTCCGGTGCGACCGTCTCGGGACTCTCGTACTTCGGGGCCGGCTGCGCTCAGTCGCTCCCCGCGCAGGCGGGCGGCGTCGAGCGGCTTCTGTCCCTGACCGTCAACGGTCAGACGCGCCGCGTGGACGTGCTCCCCAACGAGACGCTCGCCACGACGCTGCGCTACAAGCTCGGGCTCACGGGCACGAAGCTCGGCTGCGACCGGGCCGAATGCGGCGCCTGCACCGTGCTCATCGACGACGTGACGCACTACGCATGCTCCACGCTCACCCACAGGGTGCGCGACCGTGAGATCACGACCGTCGAGGGCGTCGCCGCGGCCGACGGCACCCTGCATCCCGTGCAGCAGGCCTTCATTGACGAGCTCGCTCCGCAGTGCGGCTTCTGCACTCCGGGTCAGGTGATGTCGGCCGTCGCGCTCCTGCGCGCGAACCCCTCCCCGACCCGGGAGGAAGCCCGCCAGGCGCTCGCGGGCAACCTGTGCCGGTGTGGCGCCTACGACCACTATCTCAACGGCGTCATGCGCGCCGCCCGGGGGGCGTGAGATGGCCGAGCTGATCGGGAAGGACTTCACCCCTCCGGACATCCGGGCGAAGGTCACCGGCGCGGCGAAGTACGCGGAGGACTTCCGGCGGGACGGCATGCTCTTCTGCCGGCTGCTGAAGAGCCCCATGCCGCACGCGCGCGTGCGCACGATCGACGCCCGTCGCGCACTCGCCATGGACGGGGTCGTCGCGATCCTCACCGCCGACGAGGTACCGACCCAGGACGCGCCGGGCAACAACATCCTGACCAACGAACCTCACTTCGTCGGTGAGCCGATCCTCGCCGTGGCGGCTATCGACGAGGAGACCGCCCAGAACGCCATCGACGCCATCGAGCTCGACCTCGAGCCTCTGCCCTTCTGCGTGGACCCGCTGGAAAGCCTCCACCCCCGTGGACCGAACGCACGCACGGACGGCAACACCTTCTCGCGGGACGAGGGCGTCTTCGCGCACAAGTGGACGGAGGACGACTTCCGCGGCGCCGGCGACGGGCAGATGCCCGCCGGGACACCCGGCGAGGAGTGGACGTACGGGGACCTCGACGCCGGCTTCGCCGAGGCCGACCTCGTGCTCGACGAAAGCTTCGTGACGGCGAGTCACGCTCACCACTCCATGGAGCCGCGCACGGCGTTCGCCTACTGGGAGAACGGAAAGTGCTACGTGCACGGCTCGGCCCAGAGTCAGTCGGTCGTGCACGGCGGGCTCGCCCGCTACATCGGCATCGAGCCCGAGGAGCTGGTGTTCATCGCCGAGTTCTGCGGGGGAGGCTTCGGGTCGAAGGGCGGCGCGTACCCGGTCATGTCGATCCCGGCCCACATGGCCAGGAAGACGGGACGGCCCGTCATGATGCGCATCGGGCGGGCCGAGGAATACTTTCTCGGGTCCGCGCGCTGCGGCTTCCAGGGCCGCATCCGCCTCGGCTTCCGAGCCGACGGGCGCGTCACTGCCTGCGACCTGTACATCGTGCAGGACAACGGCCCGAACACGGGCTTCGGTGACCTCCACAGCGCCGCGGACGCGGTCTCGCTGGTCTACCAGCCGATGGCCATGCGATACCGCGGGATCTCGGTGCTCACGAACACGCCGCCGAGAAGCGCACAGAGGGGGCCGGGCCAGAACCAGATCGCGTGCGCGGTGGAGCCCCTGATGGACAAGGCGGCGCGCCAGCTGGGTCTGGACCCCGTGGCCATCCGGCGCATCAACGTACCGGACTCCGGCTCGCGTTACGGCGAGGGCCAGGGCTCGGTCACCAGCGCCCACCTGCGTGAGGCGCTCGACCGCGGCGCCGAGCGCTTCGGATGGGCGGAGCGCCGTGCGCGCAGCGGCGTGCGGAACGGCTCCAGGGTTCGTGCCGTGGGGGTCGGGCAGGCGTTCCACTCCGCGGGTTCGAGCGGCTTCGACGGCCTGGTCCGGATCGACGCCGAGGGGATCCTCCACATCCACACCGGCGTGGGGAATCTCGGAACGTACTCGTACGCCTCCACGTCGCGCGTGGCCGCCGAGGTGCTCGGATACGACTGGAATCGCTGCGTCATCCACCGGGGGGACTCGAGCAGGAACCTGCCCTGGAACAACGGGCAGTTCGGGAGCAACACGTCGTTCACCATGACGCGCACGAACTACGTGGCGGCCATGGATGCGCTGGAGAAGCTGAAGCAGATCGCGGCGATCCGTCTCGGCGGGCGTGCCGAGGACTACGACGTGGCGAACGAGACCGTCTTCCACAGGTCGAACCCCTCGCAACGGATGAGCTACGCGCAGGGAGCACGCTGGGCGATCGAGATGGGTGGGGCGTACGCGGGACACAACCTCCCCGAAGACCTGAACGCGATGACCCGACGCTCGGCAGAGGCACTCGCGGGTACCGGCCTCATCGGCGTCGCACGCGACGGCCGGCATTCCGGAACCGTGCCGGCGCTGGCGGCCGGCTTCGTCGAGGTCGAGGTGGACGTCGAGACCGGCAAGGTGGAGATCCTCGACTACCTGGGCGTGGCAGACTGCGGCACCGTGCTGCACCCGCAGAGTCTCGCCGCACAGGTGCGCGGCGGCGCCGTGATGGGATTCGGCATGGCCCTCACCGAGCGGCACGTGTACGACCGCCGCTGGGGCCTGCCCGCGAACGTCGGGCTGCACCAGTCGAAGCCGCCCGGCTACCTCGACGTGCCTTCGGGCATGGACTGGGACGCCGTCGACATCGCGGACCCGCAGAACCCCGTTGGAGTGAAGGGCGTCGGCGAGCCGCTCATGGGATGCGCGGCGGCCGCGGTGCTCTGCGCCGTATCCGACGCCCTCGGGGGACACTACTTCAACCGGACGCCGGTCGTGACCGACATGATCGTCGGCGCCGCCGCGGCCGTCCCGGCCGCGCACCGCCCCCTCGCCGTGAATACCCAGTAGGAGGCCCGTACCATGCTGAAAGACGCGATGACGGGCTTCGAGCTCTACCGGCCCACGGACCTGGACACCGCCATCGACATTCTGACCCGGCACCGCGGGAACGCGTGGGTGCTCGCCGGAGGGTACGACAGCCTCGACTGGTTCAAGGAGCGCGTGCGTACGCCCGGTGTGGTCGTCGACCTGGAAGGGATCGAGGAGCTACGCGGCATCCGGGAGATCGACGGCGGCGGTCTCGAGATCGGCGCCACCACGACGCTGACCGACCTCGAGCGGCACCCCCAGGTGCGCGGGCGCTTCGGCCTCCTCGCCGACGCCGCACGCCGCGTCGCCAGCCCTCAGATCCGCAACGCGGGAACCCTCGGCGGCAACGTCTGCCAGGACACGCGCTGCTGGTACTACCGATACGGCGTCTCCTGCTACCGCGCGGGCGGCAACACGTGCTACGCCGCTGCTCCCGAGGCCATGAACCGAGAGCACGCGATCTACGGGGCGAGCCGCTGCGTCGCGGTATCACCCTCCGACACGGCCCCCGCGCTGGTCGCGCTCGACGCCGAGATGGTCGTGCGCAGCGCCCGGGGTGAGCGGGTCATCGAGGCGGGTGACTTCTTCATGGAGCCCTCGGTGGACATCCGCCGAATGACCGTGCTCGAGCCCGGCGACGTGCTGGTTTCGATCCGGCTGCCAGGCAGATGGGCGGGCGCGGACTTCCGGTTCGAGAAGGTGGCCGACCGGGCCACGTGGGACTTCGCGCTGGTGAGCGTCGCGAGCGCGTTCCGGATGGACGGGGCCACCATCGCGGACGCCCGCATCGTGTGCGGCGCGGTCCAGTGCGTGCCGCGCCGCCTGCGGTCCGTGGAGCGCAGGGTCGCGGGACAGACGAGGACGGAGGAGGTGGCGCTGGCGGCTGGCGCGCTCGCGGTGGCCGACGCCGAACCGCTCGCCTTCAACGGGTACAAGGTCCCGCTCGTCCAGAACCTCGTGAAGCGCGCCGTGCTCGGCGCCTGAGGTCACGTGCAGCGCGCCCGCGCGGCGCGTACCTTGGCTCCTCCGCGGCCACCCGGCCAGACTCGATCGCCCGACACCCCGAACGTCACCATGAGCAGACTCTCGCACCGTTCCGCGCTCGCGGCCGGCCTCGCACTCGCGCTGGCCCTCGCGCTGCTTCCCTCCTCCGCGCTCGCCCAGACCCCGACGATCGAGGCCCACACCTCGGGGATGCAGCGAATCGACGGCTTCTTCGACCTGTACTGGGACGACGCCGCGGGCTCGATCTTCTGGGAGATCGACAGGCTCGACACCGAGTTTCTCTATCAGATCTCCATGGGCTCCGGCCTGGGGAGCAATCCGATCGGAATCGACCGGGGTCAGCTCCGGGGCACGTACGTGCTGGAGGCGAAGCGTGTCGGACCGAAGATCCTGCTCGTGGAGCCGAACTACCAGTACGTCGCGTACAGCGACAACCCGGTGGAGGCGCAGGCCGTGCGCGACGCCTTCGCCCCGTCCGTGCACTGGGGCTTCACCGTGGCCGCGCAGACGGGCGACCGCGTGCTCGTGGACGCGACGGCGTTCTTCCTGCGTGACGCGCGCGACGTGATCGGCACCATCGCCGCCCGTGGGGAAGGCACCTTCGTGCTCGACGCGTCACGCAGCGCGATCCACATGCCGGCGGTCCAGGGCTTCCCCGAGAACACCGAAGTCGAAGCGATGCTCACCTTCACGAGCCGCAATCCCGGCCGTCTGGTCAACGGGGTGGCGGCCACGGGCGGGGCGATCTCGCTTCGGCAGCACCACTCGTTCATCAAGCTTCCCGATCCCGGCTTCAGGACCCGGATCGCGGACCCACGCGTAGGCGTGAATGGCCCGACGGTGTTCGACTACGCGACCCCGATCGACGCGGACCGGCAGGTGCGTCTCTCGTCACGCCACCGCCTCGAGAAGGCGGACCCGAACGCCGAGCGCTCGCGTCCGGTCGAGCCCATCGTCTACTACGTGGACCCCGGCACGCCCGAGCCGATCCGCTCGGCGCTCGTCGAGGGGGCCGCGTGGTGGAATCAGGCGTTCGAGGCGGCGGGGTTCATCGACGGCTTCCGCGTCGAGGTGCTTCCCGAGGGAATCGACCCGAACGACGCGCGCTTCAACATGATCCACTGGACGCACCGTCGGACGCGTGGGTACTCCTACGGCAACACGATCATCGACCCGCGCACCGGAGAGATCGTGCGCGGCGTAGTCAACCTGGGGAGCCTCCGCCTGCGCCAGGACTACCTGCACGGCCAGGGCGTCGTGCCGCCGTTTCCCACGGGCATCTCGGAGCAGGATTCGGAGCTGGGCGAGTTCGCCGACGCCCCCGACTACCTCTACCTGACCCAGGTCGCGCCGAACTCCGACGCCGTCGAGATGGCGCTGGACCGCGTGCGCCAGCTCTCCGCGCACGAGGTCGGGCACACGCTGGGCTTTCCGCACAACTACATGGCGAGCGCGTACGACCGAGAGAGCGTGATGGACTACCCCGCTCCGCTCATGCAGATCGACGCGAACGGAGACATCGACCTCTCCAACGCGTACGTCCAGAGGATCGGCGAGTACGACAAGCTCTCGGTCAACTGGCTGTACCGTGAGTTCCCCGCGGGCACGGACGAGGTCGCGGCCCTCGAGGAGATCGCGGCCCAGGGCGTGCGGGACGGGCTCATCTACATGGGGCACAGCAACAACAACTTCATTGGCGCAGCGCACCAGTACGCGAGCGTCTGGGACAACGGCTCGAACCTCGTCGACCATCTCAAGCTCGAGCTGCGCGTCCGGGAGATCGGCCTTGGGCGGTTCGGCACGGACGTGCTGCGTCCGGGCGAGCCGCTCTCGAACCTCGAGTACGTTCTGCTCCCCCTCTACATGCATCACCGTTTCCAGCTCCGCGCCGCCGTGCAGAGCCTGGGCGGGGCCGATTATCGATATGCCTTGAAGGGCGACGGGCAGACGCCGTTCACGATCGTGGACGGAGCCGAGCAGCGAGACGCCCTCGAGACGGTCCTTTCCACGCTGTCGGTGGACTTCCTCGCGCTCCCCGAAGCGCTCGTGCGGATGATCCCGCCGCCGGCCTTCCGGCACGAGGAAGGCGAGGTCTTCGACGGGCGGACCGAGCAGACGTTCGACCCGATTGCGGCCGCGGAGGCATCGGCGGCGTTCACGGTGGGGGAGATCCTCCATCCCGCGCGGATGGCCCGTCTCGAGCTCTACGGGAGCATGGGCGACTATCCCGATCTCGACGAGGTCGTGGACCGGCTCATGGCGGTCACGTGGGGCGTCGCCGACCCGCGCGACGAGTACCGTCTGCAGGTGCTCCACGCCGCGCAGCGTACCGTGGTCGACCAGATGATGCGCCAGGCCTCGCTGCAGGGAAATCCGTCGGAGGTCCGCGCGATCCTGAACGACCGGCTGGAGCGGCTCGCGGCCGAGGTCGAGGCGGAAGCCGCGCCGACCCCCCACCGGAGGCTCGTGGCCGCCGACATCCGACGCTGGCAGTCCGGCATCGAGAACACCTTGCCCGGCCCCGCCATCGCGCTGCCCGCAGGTGACCCCATCGGGGGGAGCAGCCGAGGCAACTGACCCGGGACGTCGGACGTACCGGACCCCCGGAGACACGACACCGTCTCCGGGGGTCCGTGCGTCCGGCCTGGCGTGGTACCGCGGGGGGCCGTCCGGTGCGGGGGGGCGCTACACCGTGTAACGGAGCCGAGCCGCGACCCCCTCGCCCTCGGTCTCGAGGCGGTCCGCCCCGACGCCGGAGAGCTCCTCGACCGCCGCGCCCTGCTCGAACGCGGTGCCCACGAAGCGATCCACCAGGTCCGTTTCGCGTTCGCGCAGCCTGCGCGAGACCAGAAGCGAGTCGACGCGACCCTCGCGCAGCGCCTCCTTCGTCGCCTGGATCCCGAGGCTCCCACGACCGCCCGAACGCGCCTGGTCGATGACCGTGCCGAGCAGCGTGTCCTGGTATCGGCGCGTGAGCTCCGAGGCTGCCTCCTCGATGGCGACCTTCACCTCGGCCGTGCTCATGAGCATGCTCATCGAGGGGACCTCCAGGAAGCGGTTGCCGAAGCGGTCGGCCTGTCGGGCCAGCGCGGTCACCACCTCGATCGGTCCGCCGAAGACGACGAAGCCGTCCGTCCCGACGAGCTCCTCAATCGCGTCGAGGATCTCCACCTGCATGCGCGCCGCGCTGCGCTCGCGCAGCCGCTGCGCGGTCTGCGTGCCCGTCTCGCCCCGAGCGCCGGAGTAACGACCGGCGCGGGTGGAAGAGACGGAGTCCGCGAGGTCCCCGAAGTCGCGATCGGCCACCAGGTCGAACTTCTCCTCTACCACGCCGTCCCGGTAGGCGAAGATCCGGCAGCGGCGGCTGTCCGCCACCGCGGCCGCGACCACGCGATCCTGCTTGAGGGCGCGCACGTAGGGCGCCACACGGATGCCGCGCTCCCAGCGCACGAGGTCGGGCATGGGCACGGCGACACCTTCGCCATAGCGCAGGTCGTCGGCGGTCGCGAAACCGACCCACGCGGTGTGCTGCAGGAAGGCCGTGTGCCGGGCGAGGCCATGGTCGATGTGAGCCCGTGCCGCATCGAACGCCGCGACCTCGTCCGGGGCGTCCGCCTGGACCCTGCGGCGCTCCTCCGCCAGGGCCCCGTCCAGCACCGTCCGCCAGATGCGCCGGTCCGCCGGATCCGACTGCGATCCGTCGACGTAGACGCTGAGCACCATCACCTCTCCGAGGTCCTTGTACAGGCCCTCCAACTCCGCCCGTGTGAGCATGTGACCATCCTTTCTCACCACGTGGAACCAGCACCACGAAGAACGATAGTCGGGGCGCGTGGACGGCGGTGCCGGAAATCCTCCGCGTGGCCGGGTCGGGGTACTCCCCTACGCGCGAGGCCCCCGGGGGGTAACACCGCCCGGGGGCCTCGCAGGGAATTCGGGGTCGAAGACGCCGTCGCCCCCGGCAGGAAGCCTCAGATGGAGCAGGTCATGTCCTGTCCGCAGCACAGGGGCGACTTGACCTTCCCGTGCCCGTTGGGGCAATTCGACACCTGAACCGTGACCCCGGCCGCCGTGGTGATGGTGCCGTTCTCGAGGGGCGCGTCGCATGTGGCGCACGTCATGTTGACGCTCATACCGCACTTGTCGCAGGTATACGTCGCACTCATGGGGTCGACTCCTGGTGATGTGCCTTGTCTTGGTGATCGGACGGATCCACACCGGGCACACTAGCGCCAAACGGCCTCCCCGTCACGACTTCACCGCACACCGACCCACCCCTTCACGGAGGCGAACAGCTTCGTGGAGTCGTATCCCACGCCGTCCTTGAAGACCAGCGCCGTACCTCGGAATGCCGCGACGTCGACGGTGGGGTCGCCACGAAGGAGAACGAGGTCCGCCCGCTTACCGGCTTCCACGGTCCCGATCTCCCCGTCGCGCTCGAGATATCGGGCCCCATTTCGAGTCGCGACCTCCACCGCCTGCTCGGCGGTGAGTCCCATCTCGACGAGCAGCTGCAGTGCGCGCTGGTTCGCGTACCCGGGTACGACGTCGCCTGCGCCGGTGGGGTCGGTGCCCACCACGAGGAAGCCCCCAGCGTCGTAGAAGGCCTTCTCCATGGCCATGTACTTCCGCAGCAGCGCCTCGCCCCGTTCGCCCCCCCGGCCGAGGCTCGCCATGACCCGCTCGTGGAGCTGGGGGAGCATCGCCTCCTGCGCCCCCGCGGGGGGAGCCTCGCGCCCCGGCGCGCGGCGCTCCACCACGGTGAGCGTCGAGGTCAGTGCGACCCCCCTCTCGACCAGGTGGTCGACGAGACCCCGGAAGGCCGCGCCCGAAAGGTCGAGGTCGAGATACGACTGGTCCGCGCCGCGGGGGCACAGGTCGGGTTCCTTGCCCGCGACGAAGTCCGTGGAGGCGAAGAAGCCGTGCTCCAGGTTGTCGATGCCGAGGTCGGCCGCCTCGCGGTACGTGATCGAGCAGAGGTGTCCGGTGACCTTGGCGCCGCGCGCGTGCGCCGCCTCGATGGCCGCCCCGAGGGTGGCCCGGTCGATCAGGTTGTAGGCCTTGAACGAGGTCGCACCCTGGTCGAGCCAGAAGTTCACGTGCGCGCGCGCCTCCGCCGGCGTGGTGAGCTGCGGCATCGCCCGCACGAATCCGTTCGCTCCTTCCAGGTAGGGGGCCGTCACGTCCATGTGCGGCCCCGCGATCCGGCCCTCGTCGATGTGCTGCTGGACCCGCAGGTCCGTGTACGTATCGACGCTACCGCCGGTGCGCATCGTGGTGACCCCGCCGGCGAGGTAGAGCGGTGGGAACGAGATCTCGTTCGTGTTGTAGCGCCGCTCGCCGGACGGATAGAAGAGGTGCTCGTGGAGCATCACGAGCCCGGGAATGAGGGTGTGACCCGCCCCGTCCACGACCTCCGCACCCACCGGAGTTCCGATCTCCGCCGCGGGTCCCACCCGAGCGATGCGGCCGTCGCGGATCTCGACCGACACGCCCGAGCGGGCGGGTGCACCCGTCCCGTCGATGAGGCGGACGTCACGGATGACCACGTGCGGCGCCGAGACCGAGACGAATTCACGTACCTGCTCGGCGAGATCGTCGTACCGCAACGCCGGCACCAGGTCGGCCTGTTGGACCCGCCACAGGTCGAAGCGTCGACGCACCTCGGGTATGGGATTGGGCCCCTCGCGGGGCGCGTGGTGCGAGATGGCCAGCCACGGAGCGTCCTCGGTCCCCTCGTCGGTGTGGTTGATGTCCACCGCGGCGTAGGGCGGATCACTCGCACGGGCGACGAGAATCATCGCCGTCGCGGCGGTGGAGGTGATGCCATCCCGGTTGCAGCGGATGTCGCCACCGGCCGCCGAGCCCGCCTCGAGGGCCCGCATGAGCCGGTCGGGGAGCGTGTTGTGGCCACGCGGATCGTCGCGCATGAAGGTCGCGAGCGCGTCGCCGACGACGGCCTCGCTCACCAGGGTGTTGCCCTGGGCCGTCACGGCCATCCCGAGGTCCGCGCGCACGCCGGTCCATTCCGACGTGCCGTCACCGGTAAAGCCCGCCACCTCCACCACGCCGTCGTGCAGGGTCACCGCACCGTACTGCCGCCGCGACGTCGCCGTGTCGGCCGTCACCACCAGATCGATGATCTCCTGCGCCCGACGGCCCTCCCGTAGGGCCGCGAACGCACGGTTGCGGTTCTCCAGGTTCCACGCCGCCTGGGTGGCCACGACGCCGACCCCCGGAACGAGCGCCCCGACGGCGTCGCCGAAGGTGTTAGGAACGCACGACGCCATAGCGATCCCGACGTCGCCGGTCCCGGGATCGAGCGCGGCGATGGACCACGTGGTCATGTCGAGCTCAGACACGCCTTCCTGGGCAGCCAGCGGCGCGACGCAGCCCACCGAGAGCACCACGCCGCCGGCGATCGTCAGCATCCTCATTCTTTTCTCCTTCCAATGAAGCGGGGTCCCCGGCGAACCGGGGACCCCGCGAACTCTGTGATCGGCCGTAGGACGGAGGCCCGAAGGCGCACCGTGCTCGGTTCGGTCAGTTGGGCAGCGCCATCGCGAAGTTGCCGCCATTCGTGGCCACCACGATGTACTGCCGGCCTTCGTGCATGTACGTCATCAGGGCGTACCGGTTGTCGTCGGGGATCGGGGCCCGGCCGACTTCCTCGCCCGTCCGCTTGTCGACCGCGAACAGGTGCGGCGTGTCGTCGGTGGAGTTGCCGGCGTAGACGAGCATGTCGGGCGTCACGAACATGGCCGCCTGACGCCCGCTTCCCGTCCGCGGATCGGGCTTGCCCTGAACCGCCGGGTGTTCCAGCACGTAGTCCGGAGTGTCGCCGATCGGGATCCACCACAGGTGCTCGCCCGTGTTCAGGTCGATCGCCGTGATCTTGCTGTACGGCGCCTTCCAGAAGGGCAGCCCATCGATCCGCCCCGGGCTGGCCGCCGGGCCGGGCACCCACTCGTTGACCGTCGTGCCCGTCGGCTGCCCGGGCTCGTTGCCCACCTCGGCGCCGTCGTCCTTCTCGGCCCCGGGGATCAGGATGCGGGAAGAGCACCCCTTCTGCGACGGGACGTAGATGATCCCGGTCGAGGGGTCGTAGGCGGGCGTACCGTCGATGTTCGTGCCACCCACGTCTCCCGGGCACCAGATCGCCGCCCGCTTTCCGAGCTCGTTGTCACGGTGCAGCGGCGGCAGGAAGAGCGGCCCCCTCTGGAAGTCGGCGAGCGCCTCGATCGCCATCTGCCGAAGCTCCGGCGAGAAGTCGATCAGGTCGTCGTCCGACAGCCCCTGCATGTCGTACGGCGCGGGCTTCGTCGGGAAGGGCTGGGTCGGCGAGAGGTACTCGCCCGGCACCAGGGACTGCGGCACCGGACGCTCCTCGATGGGCCAGATCGGCTCACCGGTCTCGCGGTTGAGCACGTAGAGAAACGCCTGCTTCGTCGCCTGCGCGACGATGGGCGTCTCGACACCGTCGATCATCACGTCGGCGAGGATCGGTACCTGCGGCGTGTCGTAGTTCCAGATGGGGTGATGGACGAACTGGAAGTGCCAGCGCCGCTCGCCGGTCTCGATGTCGAGCGCGATCAGGCTGGTCCCGAACAGGTTGTTCCCCGGACGGAAGCCGCCGAAGTAGTCCTGCGTGGGGCTGTTGGTGGGAACGTAGACGAGCCCCAGCTCCGGGTCCGCCGCGAGCGGCGCCCAGGACGAGATGTCGCCGGTCCACTCCCACGCGTCGTTCTCCCACGTCTCGTGGCCGACCTCGCCCGGTCCCGGGATCACGTCGAACTTCCAGAGCTTCTCACCCGTGCGGGCGTCGTAGCCGAGAATGTCGCCGGGAATCATCTCGCGGCGGGTCTGGTTGTACCCCTGCTCCGCGGAGTTTCCGACCACGACGACGCCGTTCGAGACGAGGGCGGGCGATGAGCTCGTGATGTACCCCGTCTCGAGCGGAATGCCGTCCGCCGGGTTCTCGTACTCGTATCCGAGACCGTTCGGGCCGAGCAGATCGATCACCCCCGTCTCGGGAAAACCCTCGATCCCGACCGGCCCACCGAACCCCTCGATGTGCTCCCCGGTGTGCGCGTCGATGGCGTGCAGGAAGAACGCGGGCGAGATCAGGTAGACGATGTCACGACCGTCCACGTTCGCGTACGCGACGCCCTTGCCGTGGTTCTTCCGCATCGAGTAGGCCCAGCGGAACGTCTCGGGCTCCGTGTACGTCCACACCTCCGCACCAGTGCCGGCGTCGGTCGCCACCACGGAGCGATACTCGGAGTGGACGTTGATGAGCAGGCCGTCCACGTAGATCGGGATCGATCGCGCGTTCACGGACCCGAGATGCGTCGCGTCGTACTCCCACGCGACCTCCAGGTCGGCGAAGTTCGACGGGTTGATCTGCGTCAGCCCCGTGTAGCGCTGTCCCTGGTTGTTCCCGGTGATGACGGCCCAGTCACCCTCGACGGTGACGCCGGCGGCTCGGCCGCTCGCGGCAGCGTCGTTGCCCGATTCGGCGCACGCGCTCCCGAGCACGACGATGGTTGCGAGCGCCAGCCAGCGAGTGGACGTGAGGGTCGATCGAAGCAAGCTCGTGCTCATGGGGAGGCCTTTGGGTCCGGTTCACACACGCCGCGTCCGGCGCGCCGCCCCCTTCTGGAGGGCGGATTCAGGAAGGGAGCCAAAATGACGGCGTTCACCGGATCGCGCCAGAGGGACGGGGAGCCGGGCCCGGGTAGCGGCCCCGCCGCGCGACTTCAGCACCAGCGTACGCGTACCCTGTATTCGACCCGGGTCTCACCCCCGGCCCGAACGCGCGGAGCCATGGTGAACGTCGATGCGTCCAGCGTCTCGAACCGGTGCGTGGCCGAAAGAATCTCCCAGTCGCCCCCGACCGGCTCGATGAGGGTCACGTCGACGTCCTCCTCCTTGTGGTTGCGGAGGTCGACGCGCCAGGTGCTCTCCGAGACGCAGCTCGAGACGACGGCGTAGTCCATCTGGCGCCGATCACCTACCACGTCGAACGCCTCGCCCAGCTTGATGCGGAACTCCTCGTCGCGCGCCGTGTGATCGACGAGGTCCTCGCCGACGAACTGCTGGGCGCCGGAGCGGTCGCGCTTGTAGACCCGCATCGTCCCCCTGGGCAGCGGCATGCCGAGACCGTTCGCCTCGCTGTTCTCGAAATCGAGGAAGACGCTCACCTTCTGGCTCGACGCGACCTGGCCGTACTGGCCGCGGTACCAGTGCGCGGCACCGGGCAAGACGAGGTGCTTCCTCACGCCGAAGCCGTCGGACTCGAGCAGCGTGACCTGCTTCTGCTCGTTGTCCATGAGGTCGGTGGGCCGCCCGAGGGTGTAGAGATGGTACTCGAAGAAGGCGTCCTCGGTGAAGCCACCGGCCTCGGCCGCCACCATCGCATCGGCCATCATGCGCTCGCGGTAGACCGCCTGGGGGGCGCCCGAGACGCGCCGCACGTCGCCGGCCACGAGCTGGAGACGCGCGTTCTCGAACGACGTTCCGCTCTGGTTGGTGAGGGTCACCCACCCGGTCAGGGCCCCTTGGTCGTCGTCCTCGTTCAGCACCATGACGTAGTCCGACTTCCAGTTCAGGCCGCCGGTCAGGTACGACACCTCGACGCGCTGCGGACCACCGGAGCTCTCGAGTCGCCACATCAGCGTCGGCTCCGGAATCAGGTTTTCGGGCAGTTCCGGGAAGCCGAAGCGGCCCGGATAGTCGAAGGTGATCTCGTCTCCGATCTTCAGAATCGGACCTCCGTTGACCGAGAGAACGTCCGCGGCGACCGGCTCCTCCATTCCGGTCTGCGGATTCGTCCGGTACACGGTGACGGTGCGCCCCACGTACTTCTCGAGCAGCTTCTGCGGATTGAGCAGATCGTACTGGTAGTTCTGCTCGAGCACGCGCAGCCCGCCGGGCCCCAGCGGCAACACGTGGACCGTCTCGGCCTGGATGCCTGACGCCACGTCGCCGTACTCCAGCGCGACCTGGCCACGCGGGAGATCGATGGCGCGCACCTCGCGAACCAGCCCGAAAGACTGGTTGTAGACTGTGATCGCGACGGATTCGCGGTCCGCAGCGGTCGAGCGCCCGTCGGTGGCCACCCACGCCACCCGGTCCGGCAGGGAAACGTAGCCACCGTGCGCCGGGACTGGTTCGGTTGAATCGAGAGCGGGAAGCGTGAAGACGCCCGTGGCCGCGAACGCCGCGATGATTCTGCGCATCGAGGAACCTCCTGTGGGACGGCGCGACCGCGCCGGTGTGAATGGATGTGCCCCTCGCTTCGGACCTGCCCCCTGCCCGTTGAGACCGATCCAGGGGCATCGATTTGCACACACCGGCGAGCCATGCCTCGCCGACGGTGCGGCGCGATGCGTCACGGCCTTACCTTGTCCCCCTGACGCTTGACCACGCCCGACACGTTTCCGGAGGAGCACGATGCACCACCGAGTCAACACGCTCGCAGCCCTCTTCCTGCTTGTGGGCTGCTCCGGAGGGGAGCCGCCCGCGCAGCCGTCCGACGACACGCCCGGGAGGGAAGACCCGATCGAAGCCTATCGCCCGTCCGCTGCAGAAGAGGCCGACGTCCTGGCCGCCGTCCAGGCGTTGTTCGACGCGCTGGGCAGCGGCGACGAGGAACTGCTGCGTTCGGTCGTGGACCCGAGCGTCGTCATGCACTTCTCGGAGACGCGCGACGGAGTCACCACCTTCGGCAGCGCCACGCTGGACGGCCTCGCGACGCGCATCACCTCGAGTGAGGTGCCGCTCATCGAGCGGATGTGGAGTCCGGTGGTCGTGGTGAACGGAGCCCTCGCGACCGTCTGGACGCCCTACGACTTCTATTCCGGAACCAACTTCAGCCACTGTGGCGTCGACGCGGCCAACCTCATGCGGACAGACGGAGGGTGGCGCATCGTCGCGCTCTCCTGGACCCGTATGCAGCCCCCGGCCTGCGACACACACCCGGACGGCCCGCCGGCCTGACGACCCTGACACGACATCGTTAGGCGTGGCCCGGGGGGAACGGACCACTGAGTTGGAACGTCGAATGGACCTGCTCGAGGCCGAAGCCGACGACTTCCTGCTCAAATCGGTGGCGGCGGATCGCCTCGAGGCCAGAGTTCGCGCGGTGCTGAGACGCAGCGGAATACGCCTCGCAACCTGAGCGACGCCGGCCACACGCGGGACCCGCCGCCATTCGGCGGCTCAGCCGTCGCCCAGATTCTTCCCGATGGCGTCGATGGTCATGGCGTAGCTGCGCATGGCCGACAGCGGATCGTAGGCGACCAGCATCGCCCCGCGATGGCCGAGTCGATCGGGGCTGCCCCGGGAAAACGCCGTGAGGGCACGCGCGAGGCCCTCCTGTGTCTCCTCGCCGGGACCGGTGTCGAGGTGGGGCTCGAAGAGCGCGTTGAGCGGGAGAGCCTGCGGACGGCTCTCGAGCAGCGCCAGCGTGACCACCGCCACGACGGCGTTGTGTGGAAAGTTGAAGTGCAACGACAGGGGCGCGTAACGGTCACGCTGCGGCCGCAACGACTCGAGATCGTCGATGAGGCGCGCCCCGTGCGTCTGCAGAAGCGCTCTCACCTCCTCGTGCTCGGCTGCGTGGTCGGCGAGCGCCGGCGGGGGCCGTCCGGTGAACGCCCACGGATCCGCGGCGAGGCCGAGCAGCAGGGACTCGAGGACGCGTCCGCGCTCTTCGTGTGCGCCGGGCTCGGCGTCCCCACCTGCATCCAGGCGGTCGGCCCACGCCCGCAACAGGGTGCGCACCGAGTACAGAAGCCACGGATAGTCACCCACGTTGTCCTGGCGCATGCGCGCGACATCGCGGCCGTACATCAGCCAGAGGCCCCAGCGGAGGTGCGCCCCGAGAACGGCGGCGCTGACGCGGCAGAAGTCCACGCGATGTCGCTCGGAGAGCGTCGCGACCTTCTCTATGACGCGGTCGTACGCGTGCTCGTCGGGGTGGAACTGCGACAGCGCGTAGATGACCAGCGTTTCGGCATCGGCCACGAAGCGATGACCGCTTCCGTGCTCTCCCTGGAGCTCTGCGACCATCCGGGTGATGCGATCGAGCGTGGCGCCCGCGTCCGGCGTGTCCCACGCGCGCATGGCACACAGCGACAGCAGGTGGAGGAAGTACCAGTCGAGCAGAATCGCGAGCGCGACGCGGGCATCCGGCTCCTGGACCTTCGCACGTTCGAAGAAGTCGAGCAGCAGCACGGGAACGATGTCGTCGGTGAAACGATGCGTGTGGTGATTCCACGCGTGCAGCACCCTGAATCCGTCCTGGCGCGTGCGCTGGTCGAGCCGGCGCACCAGCTTGCCGGTCTCCGGATCGAAACCCTCGAAGGCGTGCGCCGACATGTGCGTCCGCAGACGGCGCAGGGCGTCGTCCAGCCCGCCCTTGCGCGCGACCGCGTCGAGGATCCGCGCACGCCCGTCACCGGTCAGGACGCCCTCCAGCGCATCGCACAGCGCGACGACGTCGCGAGCCGGGTCGCTCACGCGCGTGTCACCGCGCGAAGATGGCGCGCAGCTCCCCGGTGTCGGTCGTGCGCGTCATCGCGACCATCAGCAGCACGCGCGCCTTCCACGGGGAGAGGTTGTCTGCCTGCACCGCGCCGATACCGAGGAGGTCGATGTTGTTCGCATACAGCGGGACGATGCGCCCGGTCGCGACCCGGGAAGCGACCACCACGGGAATGCCCGCCGCACGCACGCGGCGGAGCGCCTCGAGGGTCGGGGCACTCACGTGTGCCAGACCCAGGCCCGCGACCACCACGCCGTCGAGGTTGCCGTCCTCGAGCAGCAGCTCGATGGCCCGACCGTCCGAGCCGGCGTACTCGCTGATGATCGCGATGTTGGCCAGCTCCGTATCCGCGGGCAGAGCGATCGTCTGGCGACGGGTCGGCCTGCGGTAGAACCGGACAGCCTCGACGTCGGCAACGCCCAGCAGCCCGAAGTCGAGCGTCCGGAACGTCTCGACGTCGAGCGTGTTGGTCTTCGTGACCTCCCGCGCCGCGTTGATCTGCCCGTTCATGACCACCATGGTGCCCATCCCGACCGCTTCGGGAGAGATCACGACGCGCACCGCGTTCAGCATGTTCCGGGGTCCGTCGGTGTCGAACTGCGTCGGCGCCCGCTGCGCCCCGACGACCACGATCGGCTTCTCGCTTTCGACCGTCAGGTCGAGAAAGTACGCGGTCTCTTCGAGCGTGTCCGTCCCGTGCGTCACGACGATCCCCGCGACGTCCGGCCGGGCCAGCAGCTCGCCGGAGCGACGAGAGAGCTCGAGCCAGATGGCCGGCGTCATGTTGTTGCTGTTCACGTTGGCGACCTGCTCGACGGTCACCTCCGCGATGTCGCGCAGACCGGGTACCGAGGAGACGATCTCGTCGCCGGTGAGCGCGGCGCGCAGCGCGCCGATCTCCTCGTCGTACGTGCTGGCGATGGTGCCGCCGGTAGCCAGGACGACGACGCGCGGCAGGGTGCCGCCCGTCGCGGGGGCGTCCTGGGCAGAAAGGGGGCCGGCCACGAGGAGCGCAGCCAGCGGCGCCCAAGCGACGCTGCGGAGGGATCGCGCCAGCGTCGCGCGGTCGTGCACGTCATGCCTCATTTCAGCTCCAGGGTTCCGTTCGGGGTTTCGAGCGTGGCGATCACGCCGGGAGCTTGGGCCCACGCGACCGGCGTGTCGAGCCCCAGCGCGCGGAGCCAGGTCCCGACGCGCTCCGGCTCCGGATGCTCCACGCGCATGCCGACCAAGGCACACGACGGCGCCAGCGATTCGGCGGGATGCGGCGACGCGCCCCAGTCGATGAAGAAGGGGATCACGCCGCCGGCACGATCGGCCCACGGATCGGTCATGGACCATCGGAGCACCGACCCGTCCGTGCGGGCGCGCACTCCCTGCCGCGTCTCGCCCAGATCGACTCCCGCGGCCCGAGCCCGGGCCGAGAGCGTCGCGAGGTCCGGCACGGGGTGATCAGGCACCCGGCCATCGTCGTCCGGCAGCCGCAGGTTGCGGATCGAGACGCACCAGGTGACCAGGCGGGGCGACGCGAGCGTATCGAGCCCGAACCAGCGCGGCCCGTCCGGCGCCGCCTGCTCGGGGTCCGGACTCACGACCTCCATGTACGCCCGCCCTCCGAAGCCGAGCAATCGGTTGTGCGTGCCGAAGCCTTCGTGTCTGCCGCCGGGCTGCATGGGGGCGCCCAGGAGCGTTTCCACGTGACGCACGCCGACGTCCAGACCCGGCGCGGCGAAGACCAGGTGATCCACCACGCGCGCGATCGGCGCCAACGGCCGGCGCCCCGCGTTCAGCCCGTCCAAAGATCGTTCCCGGCGCGCAGCACGTTCACCTCATGGATGCGTTCGGAGCCGGCGAGCGCGGCAAGGTAGCCCGCACCGGGATCGAAGGACGTGAGCCGACCGGACTCCAACTCCCTCCGGACGTCCAGCGCGGCGTCCGGCGGTCCGCCTGCCGTACCCTTCATGAGGCGCAGCCCGGCTCCGTGTCGCTTCGCGAGCGCCTCCTTGGCGGTCCACAGCCGCATGAACTCGACGTCACGCCGGTCTTCCGGAACCGCGGCGAGGGCCTCGACTTCGGACACACCGAACCAGCGTTGCGCGATCGCTTCGGCGCGCGGGACGGATCGAAGCCTCTCGACGTCCACCCCGATGCTGCCCGACGCGCCCACCGCCACGGCGAAGAGGTCTCCTGAGTGCGCCACCGAGAACGCGGGACCCGGAATGAGCACCGGCTTCCCGCCCGGAGCGGTGACGATGCGCACTTCCGCCGGAGCGACGTCCACGTATCGGGCGAGCACGAGGCGGAGCGTCGCCCTCCGCGAGAGCAGGTGGCGTGCCTGGACCGGATCCACCATGCGCTCGGCCCGGACGCGGTCCGTCGACGACGCGAGATCGAGTTCGGCGGCGGCCGCGAACGCCGGGTCCGACATATCCACGAGCCAGACGTCGGGGCGCCGGGCCCGGTCGATCGAGCTCAATCGCGGCCCCGTCCTTCACCGCCGCGGGTCATGCCCCGCCCGCGATCACTTGCCCCCGGCCCGCACGCGGATGGCGAACGAAGGCACTTCGTAGATGCGCAGGCCGTCGACCCACTGCGTCCCGAAGATCTCGACCGTCACCGACTCGCCCTCGACGATCTCGAGCTTGAGCGCTTCCACTTCCGTCACGACATGGTCCCGCTTCGGCACCACCTGTCCACGGTACCTCCACGCGAGCGGGAAGCCGACGACCGGGTGCTCCCACACCGGGTTCTCGATCCCGTCCAGCCACCCCTTCATGTGGACGAGCGCCCGAGCCGACTGCACCAGCGCCTCCAGACCCAGCGAGCCGGGCTGGACCGGGTCCTCGTAGAAGTGCGCCTTGAAGTACCAGGCGTCGTAGTGGATCTGCTGCCACGTCCGGATCCGCCCCAGCCCGGCGTCGCCCCCGTCCGCCCAGAATCCCGTGACCTTGTCGAGCATCCGCATCCTGCCGCTCGCCATGCCGGGCAGGTGGGCGAGCGCGCCACCCCCGTCGAGGAGCGAGATCTCCGGGACCGGCGAGGGCGCGTCGCGGCGAGCCCGCATCTCGTCGGTGGTGGGAAGTCCGCGCTGATCCTCGAGAATCTTGGGGCTGAAGAAGCCGAAGTCCGTCGTCAGCGTCATCACCGGTCCTTCCGCGTCGGCGCACACCACGTCGAAGAAGACGATACTGGTGCCCCCCGCCTTGGCGAACCGGGTCAGCTTCGTGGTGAGCGTCAGCGTCCCCTGATCCGGGCCCACCGGCTTGTGGAGGATGCACTTCTCGCCGTCGAGGTTCCGGAAGGCGACATCGCCTTCCGTGTCGCGAAAGAAGTTGCAGTACGAGGCGAACCAGCCGCACGGCTGGAGGAGCGCCTCGACGAGGACGGCGAAGGGCATGTGCCCCTGCCCTTCCTCGAAGTACCACGCCTTCGGGTCGATGTCGAAGGTCGACACCAGCGTGCCCTCGTTCGGCGCGGACCCCGGCGCGACGTCGACCGACACGACGCTGCTGACGAAGTGGTAGGGCGGGCCCGGCAGGCGCGGGCACTTGGTGGGTCCGTCGTACTTAGTGAACATCCTGCCGAACGCGTCGCTCGGACGGCCCCAGGCGCACGAGAGCATCGCCTCGTAGTCGCCACGGACATCCGAGTCACCCGGTCCTACGTAACGGATCCCCTCCGCACCCACGAGAAACTCCCGCTTCGTCGTGAGCGGGAAGTCAGGCACCAGGCGCATGCCGAAGCGACGGCACTGGAAGACCTTGAAGCCGTCGCTCTTGCACAGGAGCGACGCGTAGACCTCAGGGAGGTCTCCGTCGATGATCTCCTCGATGAAGACCTCGTAGTCGAGGTCGTGCGCGCCGTCGGGAACGACCTGGCCGCGGCAAAGGAAGCGAGCCACCTGGCCCGGAATCGGTTCGAAGCGCCATCCGTCACGCGCGATCGTGAAGCCCATGGCCGCCATCATGAAGGACAACGCCTGCGTCGCGGCATCGGCCATCAGCGTGCCCGGCATGCACGGGTCATTCTTGAAGTGCCCGTCGTAGAACCAGGCGTCGGCCGGCACGTGGGCTTCGGCGCGCAGATAGCCGCGTCCCCACGGTCCGCCCTGCGGCTCGAACACCGGCACGTGGTCGATGAGCTTCATGCGGCCACCGGGGATGTTCGGCGTGCGGGTGTGGCACGCAGCCATCTCGAAGCCGTCCCCGAAGCACGCCCACGCGTCGCCGTCCACCCACGACTGCACCTCGTCGTGCGTGAAGCTGCGCCGGGTCGACACGCACGGTGCCGGATCGAGGCGCGCATCCGGATCGGGCTCGTCGTCCTCGGCGTCCCAGAGAACGCCGCCCGAGTCCGCGAGCTCCTCGTCCGTGAAGAACCCCGCCTGCCCGTTGCGTACGGAGATCAGGAGCCGATCGCCGATGTAGCAGTCGTAATGGAAGAAGAAGAGGCGCACGTCGCCGGTCTTGGCATGTCCGTCGACGTAGATGTCGTACGTGAGCGTCTCGCCGGGCTTCGGCAGCTCGCCGTAGAACGTCAGGTCGCACCCCAGCAGACGGTAGACGCGGTCGCTCCGGTTCAGGAAGTCCGCGCCCAGCCACGAAATGAGAAGCAGATCGGCCTGCCCCGACTCGATGACCACGCCCGGCACCATCCGCCCCGCGTGCAGATACCACACGCCGTCCCGTACGTCCGTCTCCGTGACGACGCGCCCCTTCTTCATCGTGCCCGGTTCGCCCTCGATGGTGAGCGCGCGGTCGGCGAAGAGAAGCGGGGGCTCCGGCATGCGAACCTGACGCTCATAGCCGTCCTGCTGCTCGAACAGCTCCCCGAAGATCTCGGATATGTTCCCGCCTGCGTGGACCTCGAGCTGCTCGCGGCTGAGAAAGACCGTCTTCGGCATCGCCGAGCGGTCGATGGGGGGATGGATGGGGATCAGTGGCGTCGGCCCGGCCGGTGCCTTCTTCGCCCCGGTGGCAGCGGGGGCCGCCGCAGGCGTCGGGGCACCGAATCCCGGAGCGGCCGGAGTGGCCGCCACGGGCGGTGTGGGCGGTGCGGAAGTCGGAGGTGCAGCCGAGACACCCGATGCGGCGCCTTCGACGACCACTCGGAGGTCGGGGCTTCGCACGGCGGGTGGCGGCGAGTGGACGGGCGCTCCCGCCGGCGGAGTGACACCCGTCGACAACGCCCCGCCCAGACCCATGCGCAGAAAGCGCTCGTGCGTCTCCACCTGCTCGCGCAGGAACCGCGCATGCGTGTCGGCCACGGCCTGGAAGAGATCGAGCGCGCTGTTGCCCGTGCCGGCCGGTGCGCCCGGCGCCGTCGGGGCGGACCCGACGGCCGTCGACGGCGCGGTCGCGGCGCGGGGCGCGGTCACGGCGGCGGTGCCCGCCGCCGCGGCGGGCGCCGCCCCCGTCCCGGGCCTGCTCGCTCCGTTTCCGGTGCCGAAATGCGTGCGCACGTCGTATCCGAAGCCCGACGCCGGTGGCGGCGCCATTGTGTCGGTCCCGGCCACGGCCGGGCTCGCTGTCGTCTCGTTCATGAACGTCGTTTTCGTTGCGCCCGCCGCCGCACCGACCGGCTCCGCAGCCGGCCACACGACCTCGGGAGAGTGAGCATGAAGGCGCAGCACCGCGCCCTCGGGCGAAGCCGGGGGCCGGCCTCCCTCGCGGAGCGCGCCCAGGCGGGCGGTGAAGGTCTCGAGCACCATGGGCACGCCGATGGCCCACAGACGGGCCACGGACCGAGCGACGGCCTCGAGGCCGGCGCCCTCGTGCGGGTCCATGGCGACGACCGTGTGGGGACGTCCCTCGAGGATCCGCCCGATCGCGCCGGTGAGGATCGCCCGCGGGCCGTGCTCGATGAAGATGCGCACGCCGTCCGCGTACGCCTGCTCCACCGTCTTCGGAAAGTCGACCGGGTCGATCGCCTGCTGCGTGATCGCGTCGGCCGCGGCCTTCCGCGTGGGCACGTACGCGCGGTTGCCCGCATTCGTGTAGAAGCGCACGTCGGGCACCCTCCGCGTCGAGCGCACGTGCACGCGATGCCACGTCTTCTCGAAGGGTGCGAGCGGGGGGCAGTGCACCACCATGTCGAGGCCGAGGTCGATCGCACGATTGCGGCCGACCTTCTCGACGACCCTGTCGCACCCGTCGGCATCGCCCCCGATGACGACGTCTTCGTAGTGGTGGATGACCGTGACGTAGACGCGCTCCTCGCCCCGCATCGCCTCTTCGACCACGGCGAGCGGCGCGGCGATGCGGTAGTTGCGCCAGCGTGGCACTTCGCCCTGCGGCAGCCCCCAGAACTCGGCCGCCGACCGGCACTCGCCGGTCAGCTGGTTCACGTACATCTCGGAGTCGTCAATCTCCGCGAGCATGTCGTCGAGGTCGTGCCACACGCCGAACGCCATGAGCGAGTTGGTCTCGCCGGACGACAGACCGAGGGCGACTTCCGGCTTCATGCCCAGGATGTCGCGCGTGAATTCCGTGTGCGCCTGACACACGAACGACGACCCCATGAGCTGCGTCGCCGGCGAGAACGAGGTGATTTCGGCACCGTACAGCGTCGCGGCCAGCGTGGGCGTGCCCGCGAAGCGCGCGGCGAGGTTGTGCCCGATGCGCGGGAACGCGAGCAGCAGGTCCCGCGCCGCTCCGGGATAGGCTGCGGCAGCGCCCGTGTAGCAGAAGGCGACCTCGCCCTCGGGCGTTCCGCGCCCGAAAAAGACGCCGGGCGCCACCGGCTCTCTCCCTGCGCGCAGCTCCCCGGCCACCCAGCGGCGCATGCGCTCGACGTCCTCGTCCCCCTTTCCCACGAGCGCGAGCCGGACGTCGCCCTCGAAGGCGTCACGCCCGGTCTCGACGACTCCCGCGAGCGCGTCAAGCGACTCCGCGGCGAAGAAGCGCACCAGCGGCGCGTCGACCGGGCTGATCGCCCGGGCAGTGGCCGCGGGGGCGCGCAGCTGCACCGTGCCGCGCACGCCCGTGAACGACTCCACCTCGACGCGGGTGTGGACCCCCTCGATGCGACGCGGCGCCGGCCATGCACCGGCACGATCGAGCGTGGCTCCGAGGTGGGCCGTGATCGCGCCGACGGCGACGTGGAGCAGCCCCGAGGCACCGTGCGCATGCCCGAAGCGTGCGGTCACCTCGCTCTGGCCCCTCGCCGGGACGAGCGAAAGGTCGACCGTCCCACCCTCCGGAGTGTCCGCATCTTCCACGAGCGACGCGAAGATCGGGTACCCCTTCTCCGTGGCATCGGTCTCGCGCATGAGCACCAGCGCCACAGCGGCATCGCCGGGCTTCCGGCGATCGTCGGGGAATACGGCGTCCGCGGCGGCCCGGTGCGCGGCCTCGTGCGAAAAGTCCGAGGCGCCCACCACGGCGGCGTCGATCTCCCCGGCCTGCAGCGCACGCACGGCCAGCTTCAGCGCCTCGGTTCCCGACAGCTCCTCGCTCGCGACCGTGAAGCCGGGCGCACGCCAGTCCTGCTGCGCATGAACGCGGTTGGCGGGAATGTTCGGCATGCAACCGATGACTCCGGCCGCGGTCAGATGCCTCGCGGCCTTCTCGTTGGCCGCGCGCCATCCGTCCATGTCGACGTCGGGACTGAGCAGCTCCCGCAGGCGGACCCGGAGGCCGTGCCGGGCAGCCTGAGGGTCGACGCACATCCCGACGTAGACGCCCGTCCGGTCCGGATTCAGTCCACCGACCTGCCCGAGGGCCTCCTCGAGCACCGCCAGGATCGACGTCTGCTGCGCGAGGCTCTCCTTGAGGTCGTTGGGCGGGAACCCGAGCCTGCCCATGGGGAGCACGATCTCGTCGGTCCGGGTGCTCCCACCCCGCCGAGCGTCCACCACGCGGCGCACGAAGTCGGGGAGCCCCACCGTGTCTCCGGCAATGACCCCGAGCGCCGAAATCGCGATGGCCGGCGCCTTCTTCGGCCGTGCGTCGCGCGCCTTCCTGCGCGCCGGACTCTCTCCCGTCCATTCCTCGACCAGCAGATGGGCGTTGTTGCCACCGAAGCCGAAGTTCGAGATCGCGGCCCGGCGCGGTCGCCCGTCGGTCTCCCATGGCTCCGCACGGGCAAGGAGACGGAACCCATGGCGGGCGATCGCCTCGAGCGGCTCGTCGCAGGGTGTAGGCGGAAAGAGGCCCGCCTCGAAGCAGCCGAGGACCTTGAGGAGGCTCGCGATCCCGGATGCCGTGATGGGGTGCCCGATGTTGGCCTTCAGCGAGCCGATCACCGGCTTGGGCCCGTCACCCAGCAGCTGGGTCAGGGATTCCAGCTCAATCGTGTCGCCCCGCGGCGTACCGGTCGCGTGACACTCGATGTAGTCGATGTCACTCGGAGAGAGGCCCGCCCGCGCGTACGCAGCCCTCATGGCCCGCAGCTGCCCGTCCACGGCCGGGGCGAGGAACCCGCTCTGCCTGCCGTCGTTGGAGAGCCCAACGCCCCGGATGACGCCGAAGATCCTGTCACCGTCCCGGACGGCGTCGTCGACGCGCTTGAGGGCCACCAGCCCGGCACCCTCGGCCGGAAGCAGGCCGTCTGCGCCCCGGTGCAGTGGACGGGAGCGGCCGCTCGGGCTGAGCGCCTGCAGGGCGGTGAAGCCCAGGTGAATGAAGAGCGGATCGGCCCGCGCCACGCCACCGGCGAGCATGAGGTCCGATTCGCGGTCCTGGAGACGCCGGCACGCAATCTCGAGCGCGTAGAGCGAAGAGGCACACGCCGCGTCGAGCGCGAAGACGTCTCCATCGAGGCCGAACGCCCGGGCCACGACATGAGCCGGCCCACCCGAAGAGAAGCGGTTCCGCGGATCGGACGAGACGCCGGCCCGTCCCGGGGCAGGGGCATTCTCGCCGTGCCCCAGCCAGAAGTCTTCGACCCAGCGCGTGTGCTCGACCGTCGGATAGGAGAGGTTCCCGATGACCAGGCCCGACCGGGGAGGCATGGAAGAGACTCTCGCCTCCCGCAGCGCCACGTCCGCACACCACAGAAGCCACTGCGTCAGCGGATCGAGTCGGTCTGGACGCTCGACCCGGTCCTCGAACGCGCCCGGATCGAAGACCCGGTCGAAGCCGGTCACGTAGCCGCCGCGGTTGCTCACGACGTACTCGGCACCGGGCCCGGGAGACTTCACGGATAGGAGCCGCCGCGAGTCCATCCCCCACGCTCCCTCCGGTGCCTCGTCGATGAGCACGCGCGCGTCGCGCACAGCCGCGAACAGCGTCTCCGGGTCGAGCGCACCCGGCAGTACGCAGGCGCGTCCGATGATGGCGATCGGCTCGAAGCTACTCATGACCGGCTCCGCCGATTCGCCCGATCACGCGCCCGGTGCGTCGAACCGCACCTCGCGAAGCTCCGCGACCAGGTCGCCGTCCTCGGTGGCGAGCACGAAGTCGAACAGCGTCCCGCCTTCGGTCTTCCGCGCGCGGAAGGCGGAGCGCAACTGCTCCGGAATGGACTCCAGGCGGTGCACCACCATGGTGCCCATGCTCGCGAGCTTCTGCATGGCACCGGTCTTGTGGTGTGTCCAGAGCTCACCGAGCTGCAGGAGACTCTCGAACGCCGCCGGATCGAAGCCGCGGGCCAGCCCTCTGGGCGCCCACCCGATGGACGGTGCGCCCCGGATCAGCGCCATGCCGCCCTCCTCCGAGATTCCTTCCAGATCAACGATCGAGCGACTGCTGCCGGTACCTCCGTGCAGCGTCGCGTACGCCGCGCCGGCCTCGAGCGGCCAGGGCTCCAGGCCGGCCGACGGGACCTGTGGGGGCGGAGCTGCTCCGTTCTCGTCGTACCGTACGCGCGTCTCGTGATGCGCGTTGCCGGCCGAGTCGCGGAAGATCAGGTGGTAGCCTGGGATCGCGGCGACGATGGGCTGGATCTCCACCTGTCCCCCACCCGTCAGCGCCGCGCCGGCCTCGCGGACCCCGATGATGAAGTCCTCGAGAACCATGCGCATGGTGCGGACCGGCTTGAGCGCCTCACCGAGCCGGAACGCGAAATCGGCGACGAGCGCCGGCGCGAGAGAGAAGGCACCCGTGCCTTCCGCTTCCTCGTCCACAGGGGGCGCCGCGAAGGTCAGCCTGTAGGCTCCCGCCGGGAACGACGGGGCGGCGAGCACCACGCGCTCCACGCCGGCCCCCGGCTGCCCGAGCTCGTCCACGAAGAACTGCGCTCCGACGTCGACGTCGAGCAGTGCGATCCCCTGCTTCTCGAAGTGCGCCGCCAGGCCCGCGTCGACCATGCCCCCGGCCCACGGGCCCCAGTTGTACGACCGGACGCGGCACCAGTCCCCACGCCGGTGGGCTTCGGAAGCCGCCACCTTGTTGAGCACCTCGTTCGCGGCGGAATACGCGGCCTGCCCGGCGTTACCCGCCCGGGCGGCGATCGACGAGAAGAGCGCGATCACCTGGATCGGGTCTTCCCTGGTCGCCTTCAGCAGCACCGACAGGCCGGTAACCTTGGGTGCGAACACGTCGGCGACGCGGTCCGGCGTCATGTCGGCAATCGCCTTGTCACGCAGCACACCGGCTCCGTGAACGATGCCGTCGATCGAGCCCCACCGGTCACGGACCTGATCAAGCGCGCTGTCGACCTCGTCCGCGTTGGTGACGTCCGCGCTCACGTACATCGTCTCGATGCCGCGAGCGTCGAGGTCCGCGAGGGAGAGCCGCACTTCCGCGCTCGCGGCGAGCGACGCGGCCTTTTTCTGGAGACCGGCCAGCTCCACCTTGTCACCTCGCTTCGCGGCGGCGGCGGCGAGCGCGGCGGTGATCTTCACCGCGTCGGTCGTGAGCGGAACGCCCTCCGGCCACTCCGCGAGCGCCGACCGCCCGAGCAACGCCAGGCGCAGCTTCCACGCCTCGGCGAGCCGGGCCACGGAACTGGCCGTGACCCCGCGGGCGCCACCTGACACGACGAGCACGGAGCCGGGCTCGAGCGGCGGAGCTTCGCTTCCGCCCCTCACGGTCATGGGTTCGATGCCGACGACGGAACGCGTTCCATCGGCGGCGATCCCGACCTCGAGGGCTGGCCCCCCCAGGAAGAGCTCGTCGAGGATCTCCTCGGCGGCGCTGTCCGGGTCGGCCACGTCGATGGCCTTGAGCGATGCGCCCGGCCACTCGCGCGCCGCCGTCTTCACGACACCGGCGAGCCCCGCGGCCCACGCGCCGTCGCCGGGGTCACCGGTGAGACCGAAGTCGCCCCCGGACGACTGGATCGTCACGAAGAGGCGCTCGGCCGGGTCCGGGTGCGAAGCGACCATCCGTGCTGCCCGGATCGCGCTCTGGTGCACCTCGATGGAGGCTTCGGGGCCGGGCTTGTACTGACCGAGCCCGGCGAGACAAATGACCGCTCGTGCGTTCGGCGACGACTCCGACACGACCCGCGCGCCGACACCGCGACTGCGCAGACCCTCTGCCAGCGCCGCCGCGAGTTCGGGGTGCTCGCCCGTGATCTCGACGGTGACTCCGTCGGTGAGCGTGGACAGACCGAAGCCCGGCCGGAGCTCCTGCACGATCCGCGGCACGAAGCACGAGACCGACGACGCGTCGACCACGCTCGGGGTCATCGCCCGCTCGACCACGGGCGACGGTGTAGCCATCACAGGCGCGGGCTCCGCGGCCGGAGCCCCGGCCGTCGACACGCCGGAGAGACGGTCGGCCACGTCGCGCAGCGTTCGCAGCGTCGCCAGCTCCGACGGCGCGATCTCCGGCA
>Ga0222714_10000358_pt1 | contig 54380 bp, 55 predicted proteins | sample C33_3DmetaG_FD_165048 | JGI IMG/M metagenome (GOLD analysis project Ga0222714, IMG submission 165048) | Estuarine water microbial communities from San Francisco Bay, California, United States - C33_3D | ecosystem: Environmental > Aquatic > Marine > Unclassified | place: USA: California... | reverse complement strand
TGAAGTAAAAAATATGATTATGTTTAAACGTAGAATACTTGGATTAACCTCTTATTTTAGAAGTGCGCAAGAAGGGTTAATGCCGAAATATGATAAAAAAACAGATTTTGTTGTTATTAAAATTCCTATGAGTCCTCATCAATTTACTAAATATGAAGAAGCACGAAAAGCGGAACGTAAGGTAGAAAAAAGTAATGCGATGAAACGTGGCAAGAAAAAAGCGGATGACCTCTTTCAAGAAGAATCTTCAACCTATCGTATATTTTCGCGATTATTTTGTAATTTTGTCTTTCCGTATCCAGTTATTAATCGTCCAATGCCATCCGGCGATGAAAATTTAGAAAACGCAATTATGAATGAAAGCAATGATGAAGATGATATTGATTTAACGACAGATGAAGATAAATTGGCGAATGCTAATGGAAAATATGATGCGGATGAAATATATGGAACCGAAGGAGTGCCCACCGAAGGAGCACCAGCAGAAGAAGGCGCACCTGCGGTTAAATTATCAAGAAAAGAAAAAACCGCCTTATATGATAAAGCGGTAACGCTTGCTTTACAAAAATTAGATACAAATAAGGATAAATATTTGACACCAGAAGCCTTACAGATTTATAGTCCAAAATTTTTAAATGTCTTAGAAAACATCAAAGATGAATCACATGTAGGGTTACATCTTGTCTATAGTCAATTCCGAACACTAGAAGGTATTGGAATATTAAAACTTATTTTAGAAGCAAATGGATTTACACAATTTAAGTTGGTTAAAGAAGGCGACAAATGGAAAATAGGAATACCTGAAGAAGATAAAGATAAACCAACATTCGCCTTATATACGGGAACAGAAAGCACAGAAGAAAAGGAAATAGTTCGTAATATTTTTAATGGAAACTGGAAATTTGTATCACCAGAAATTTCCAGTGTATTACAAGCAAAAGCCAATAATAACATGTATGGAGAAATCATTAAAGTGTTTATGATTACTGCATCAGGTGCCGAAGGTATATCATTAGAAAATGTCCGTTATGTTCACATAACTGAGCCATATTGGCATCCAGTAAGAATAGAACAAGTTATTGGGCGAGCACGGCGTATATGTAGTCACCAAAATTTACCCGAAGAATTGCGAACGATAACCGTATTTATGTATTTAATGACTTTATCGGAAGAACAAAAGAAAAGCAATGATGCGGTGGAATTGCGTATTAAAGACAAGAGTAAAAGAGATAATATTACGCCAATTACAACAGATGAGGCATTGTATGAAATCGCGACGATTAAAGAAGAAGTATCAGCACAACTTCTTCTCTCTGTAAAAGAGTCCTCCATAGATTGTGCGATACATTCAAAATTTGGAGCCAAGGAAAAATTACAATGCTTTTCTTTTGGTCCAACGGATTCGGACAAGTTTGCGTTCACACCTTCTATCGGAGATGAAGAAGACGATGCTGTTGCTGAAAAAAATAAAGGGGTAGCCACCTTAAAGGGCAAACCTGTCACATTAGAAGGAACAAAATACTTTTTTAATGAAGAAAATAATTTTATTTATGATTATGATAGTGTTTTGCGCGGAAATCCGGTACATTTAGGTAAGTTGAAATTTAGTGGAACAGGAAAGAGCCAGAGTGTTGAATTTGAAAAATTATAATATATTATATAAAATAATAATTAAATATAACTATTAATTATTATTATATCATGGAAACCCCAGTTGAACTTTTTGATTGGATAATTAATGATAATACGATAAGAGGTTCTAAAAAAGATGATAATGGATGCTGGATGAGTAGTAGTCAAAAACCAGTATCATTTTTTCCACAAACCAGAATAGTAGAATTAGAGGGAGGAGAGAAATTTATTATTAAAAAGGAAAATATATGCAAAGCATTAGGTTTAGAGAAAAAATCCGAAAATACATTGAATAGATTATCAAATAACCTAACAAAATAATATATTTCATTCTGTTATTTCTAGATTTATGCCTGGAGATACAATATCAGTTGGTTTTACGTGTAATTCATTAATAATTTTAAGAATAACAGTTTGGTTTTCTAATATAATATTTTGTTTTTCCATTAATTCTTTTAATTGAGTTTTCATAAATATCATATTCTCCTCTAAATTGTATGAATTATTAACATTATTATGATCGATATGTTGTGGATCTTTCTTTTTGAGTAATGATAAAAAATTATATGCGATTGGTTCTGATTCTTTGGCATCTGGAAAAGAAACCTTCTTTTTAAATTTATTATCTAAATTAATGACATTAATATCTACTGGAGTATTTTTGTCTATTTTTAAAATAAGATTATTTTCACTAGGAGATACATTATCACGATTAATCCATTTATTTGCTTCGCTTATACTTGTTTCAGATTTATTCTGTGTATCAAGCACAACATTTAACTGTTTTTCTCTCCATGCGATTGTTTCCGCAAGTTTTCTTTCCATTTCAGAACTATTTGGTTTATCTTGTCCGTTATTATCAGCAAAATCTATAGTATTTGGTTTTGGTTTATTAATTAATGTATCAAATTCAGATTGTTTTGTTTCTAGATTTTTTTGAAATAAGGTTTGTTTTTGTAGTTGAGCGTCTGCGCTAGTAATTGGAATATTGACTAGTTGTTCTTGTCTAGATGGTTGGCGTTGAATGTTTGATGTTTTATATTTAGTGATTTCATTTATCATTTCCGATATTACTTTTTTATTTAAGGTTACCAGATTATCAGTTGTTGAAATAGTATTAGAAATTTGGTTAATTTTATTATCAAATTCGCTTTTAATGCTAGTAACATATTTATTATCAATTCCATTAAAAACATTGTGTTCATTTAACAAACCCCATATAATTCCTTTATTTTGATTGCTTTTAAAATTAGTCAAAATATCTGTCATTATTATTGTAATGACAGATATTTTTATATGCTTAATCAATTATATAATTAATTAAATATATTACATTTCCTTATTAAAATATTTATCCCGTAATTTTTCTACTGTCTTATCCTTTATCCAATTATTCATAAAATGGTCAATTTTATGATTTTCTGTAAGGAGTTCTATAATTAAATACAAAGAATACATACCACATTCAGTATTGGTTCGTTGATGAGACTTGTCATTTTCATATAAATTAAAGTTTTTTATATTTAACACATTACCTTGTTTTAGTATTCTATCACACAAAACCTTTATTTCCTTAGGAATTTTATTCCCGTTACTATCAAAAAAGAATATATAATTATTGTCTTGTTGAATATTTATAAAAAGTGATATCCAATGCGACCCGCCTTTATAATGAGGATCAGTATTAAAAATAATTCCTATTTTTTTCTTGCCCTTCGCAAGTTGTTGTTTTAAATCAAAATCGCATAATTCTTCCCAAACACATTCACCATTTAATGAATGCGTGTCAAAATCAATAGGTGAAGGCCCAATAAAATTAAATTTCTTATATGCCCTTTCATATTGTTTCATGACTTTTTCAATGTCTACACTAGATAACCATTCATTTTTATTTTTTAACCAAGACCGTGGTGATTTTGGGGCAAATGTATATGAAAGTAAATCATTACCAACATTGTTTTCCATAAATTTTTGTCTTAACCAACAATATTCATTATCACAAACATCTTCCATGTATGTTTTCAATGATTCCCATATACTTTTTGGATCATTCACGGTTATTTTTGCGTCTGGGTGTCTGCTATTCCAATTATCTTTTAATTTTAAAAGAGCATCGCTGTTATAACAACTATAAGAGTTTATACCCGACCCCGGAGCACATTCTAATTTTTTAAATTTTTTATTACTAGATGTATCATTACTTTGTTTATCATTACTTTGTTTATTAATAGTTTGTTTATTACCTTGTTTATTATTCATATTATATTAATATTTATTAATATAATAATATTTAGATAATAAATTATTTTTACTCTTTAGGTTTTTTAACCTTTTTATCCTTTTTTATTATACCCTTTGTCTTAAGTTCTTGTGTATGTAAATTAATTTCTTTTTTAGTCGGTAATGTGTATTCATTTCCTGTATTATTTGTATTTGTAATAATAACATAATTATCTAAATTACTAATATTTACGATTTTACGCATCATTTGTTGATTCGCATCCGCTACATTTGTTGATTCATTTGAACCCATTTCATTTGAACCCATTTCATTTGAACCCATTTCATTTGAAAAATTAATATTATTAATATCGGAAAATATTTCATTTTGATATTGTTCTTGTATAATGTCTTTTGTATCTATCATTTTTAAATAAATAATAGCAGCATTTACATAATCATCGTGTATTTTTTTAAGTGATTCATTTGGAGAATCACCCTTTAATAAATGTTTGCTTAATGCATAAATTCTTTTCCGATAAAATTTTATATCTTGTTTATTTATTTTGCTATTATTTAATAACCCTGATTTTGAATTAATCATGTTATGATATAAAGGATTTGTTAAAAACTCTAATGTTATATCTTTCATCTTAAGCATCAAAGGATTTACAACTTCTGGTATATCTTCCATTAAATGTATACATTATAAAATAAATTATAATCTAACATATGATTATAATTTAACATAGTAATTTAACAATTTATATTCTTCACTTGTTGTCTTGTAGAGTTATCAAACACATTAATAGCTATATTATTTTCATCTGGATTAAATGGTGCTAAAACTGGGTCCTTAAATAAAGAAGGAAAAGGTTGATTTACCCTATTAGTACTATTTATATTTACTTTATACATATCACTCGTTGATGAAGGAACATATGCGGCTTGACCATTTGTTTGATTCGCAAAAAACTGATTACGAAGTCTTGATTCATTATTTACATTTTCAGCAAATCCACTCCAAGGCGCTTGTGCTGATCCTGGATTAAATGTTGCTTCTATATTATAGGGCACTTCTTGTTTAATCGGTACTGTAGCGGGCATCCGACGGTCAAATATAGGTAACATTTCATATTTTGTTGCTACAGGTCTTATTCCAAACTGCGGCTGTAATGTGCTAGATGGAACATTTCTCTCATAAATGCGTTGATTTAATTCATTTGATCTATCTAAATTACATTGATATATACCATTTACTACTCCAAATAATCGGTTCATTATATATATAATAAATAATAATATTTAATATATTTATTAAACATTGTATACATTAATTTCTCTTATTTGTTTTTCTCTTATTTGTTTTTCTCTTATTGGATTTTCTCTTATTGGTTTTTCTCTTATTGGTTTTTCTCTTATTGGTTTTTCTCTTATTGGTTTTTCTCTTATTTGTTTTTCTCTTTTTACCTGCTATTTGTTTTTCACAAGTAAGTAAGTCTTGTGTAAATAAGTCAACTAATGTATTATCTATTAAATAAATATTATCAGGTCTACCTCCTCCATCAATTTCCATCGGACCTGACCCTTCATCATTTTCCATCTGAATTCGATTTGGAATTTGTTGAACCTCTAAAATGCTTGCACTAATATATCCCTGTTGAGTATAAACATTAAAAAAATTTTGACTAACACTGTTAAATATTCTTTTATTGCAATTGCCTGGATTTGAAAAAATAGGTTCATATGTATATAATTCACCATTTGAGTCTTTATGCAATAATATATAATGACCTGGGGTCAGGCCAGGAGGCCTTAGAGCAGGGTCGTCATTTCTATTTAATTTAACTAAAACGCATGAATTATTAACTAAAGAATTTTTAATACCTTGAAAAAAACTAGATAAATTAGCAATACTGGTTATATCATATATACCTTCATAATAATTTTTATTAAGTAGAAGATTTCTAGATTTTAAATTAAACCAGTTTACAATGTGTTGAAAAGGGGTTCCAGAACCAGACATTGCTTCTTGAAGACCTTGTTCAGCATTTGGGTTATCTATTTCACTCATAAATCTTAATACATTTATACCACAACCAATTGTGTTTATATTATTTAATGGACCTAACCACAGATTGCATCTTATATCTGCGTCACACATAGGTAAAATAGCAAGTTTACCTATTTCACTCATACGAGTTGAATCTTCTCCTACAGCGCTTAAATTCGATAAAAGTGCCATGGTTTAATATATATTTATTAAACATTATAAATATAAATCTTTACATAAAATAACAAAAATGTGTGGTATATTCTCTCTTTTAAACAATGAAGATTGTTATACACCTGAAGAAATATATGAATCTTTTATGAAGGGTCAAAATCGTGGTCCTGAATTTTCAGAATTAAAAGAGATAGATAATAATTTATTATTTGGCTTTCATCGGTTGGCTATTAATGGATTAAACGCAAACGCGAATCAACCAATGACCATAGATGGAATTACACTTATCTGTAATGGAGAAATTTATAATTATAAAAATTTATTTTCGTATATAAATATTATTCCATCAACAGATTCAGATTGTGAGGTTATTATTCATTTATATAAACATTACGGCATTGAATATACACTACAATTGTTGGATGGAGTATTTGCTTTTATTTTATACGATACACAAAAAGAATTATTATATGTCGCAAGAGACCCTTATGGTGTAAGACCATTATATATGCTCAATTCAAACAGTCATAATAATGGTCTGGCTATTTCATTTGCGTCTGAACTTAAAGTATTAAGTAAATTATTTAATATTATAAAAATGCTCAATAAGGAAGAAGACCACGAAGATTCTAGTGAAAATGAAAACGCAAATATTACTCAATTTAAACCGGGACATTATATGACTTTTAAAAAATATAATAATATTTTCAATGTGCTGACACCCTACACTAAATATAACACTTATTGTTTCTCGTCTGATATTATGAATCCTTTGCCAAAAGATTTAAACTCTATTTATTTTGAATTATGTAATAATTTAATATCTGCTGTAAAAAAACGCGTCATTGGGACAACAGATCGCCCGATCGCTTGTTTATTATCGGGAGGATTAGACAGTAGTCTTATTGCTGCGCTAGTTTCTAAATTTTATCCCGGAAAACTAGAAACATACAGCATTGGCATGAAATGGTCAGAAGATTTAAAATATGCTGAACTGGTAGCACAACACATTGAGTCGAATCATACATCTATAATAGTTTCCCAAGAAGATTTTTTAAAGGCTATTCCAGAAGTAATAAAGGCGATAGAAAGTTACGATACAACAAGTGTACGGGCGAGCGTAGGAAATTATTTAATAGGAAAATATATTGCGAAACATAGTATGGCAAAAGTTATTTTTAATGGAGATGGCAGTGATGAATTAGCTGGAGGTTATTTATACTTTCATGCTGCGCCAAATAATATAGAATTTGACCGTGAATGTAAACGATTATTAGCTGATATACACGCGTTTGATGTGTTGCGCTCGGATAAATGTATTTCTTCTCATGGATTAGAGCCAAGAACCCCCTTTTTAGACAGAGGATGGGTTGATTATTATTTAAGCATCCCAATTGATATCCGCAAACCCAAAAAAGGAGAAATTGAGAAAATTTTAATTCGTAAAGCGTTCTCAACATTTGAACCTGGATTATTGCCTCAATCCGTTTTGTGGCGTAAAAAAGAAGCATTTAGTGATGGTGTTAGTACTCAGCATAAATCATGGTATCAAATTATTGGCGAACATATGGAAACTTTAAATATTAAAGATATGACTAAAGAAATTGATAATTATAATAATATTAATATACCAAAAACAAAGGAACAAATATATTATCGTGCGATTTATGATGAAGCCTATCCAGATACTGCGTCCCTTATTCCATATTTTTGGATGCCACGCTTTATTGAATCATCAGACCCTAGCGCAAGAACATTAAAAATATATTAAAGATTTATATATTAAAACAATATAAAAACTATCATTTAATGCTAGTAATAAATGAATATTATTAACGAAGACTATTATGATAATAGAACATATGATATGTTAGTAACCCAAATTACAAAGGAAGATATTTATTATATTCAATCAAATAATGAAACAATAGAAGACTTTTTATATAACAGATGGAATATGATTGTAAATAGTTTACCAGCAAATTATTATGAACAATATTCTTCATATAAGTCACAAGAAGAGAGAAATGATTGGTTTCAAAGGTATTTTGAATTACCAACAAAAGATATCTCTCTTATGCCAGAGATTTTATAAATGAAAAGATATATATAATAAATATTTTAGTGTTATTATATATAATGATTTCGTATATTAAAAATTTTTTTAATTCAAAATGGCATAAACAATTATATATTTATACCTTATATGTTTCGTATATATTGATACTGATTTCATTCACTGGAGTATTTTCGTGGGCACCAGAATATTTAAATATTATTCAAAACTATATTATATATTACATTTCTATTATATTAATTGGAAGATTTAACCCATATATGAATATTAGTACATTTGATAAGTATGATAAAAGAATTATATTTTCAGCAGGAATAACGTTGTTGCTGACTACATCAGCAGTTCACATTTTTGAAAATTATATTAATACTACCCTTCGTAAGATTTAATATTTTAATATTTTAATTGACACCATCATAATCAATCGGTGCCGCATCATGCAATCCTTCTAAAATCGGTTTATAATTCATATTAGGTGCGTCACCATCTGAACCAATCGGCGCCATTTGAGAAACAACTTCTTCTTCTAAAGTAACAGGAAAATCATTATATTTAGAAAAATCAATCACTTTAGATTCTTCTGATGGAAGAAAGTTATTTAAAGCATATGTTCCAGTTTTTTTATAGTATCCATACACTAATCCAAGTAAAAACATCACACAGAGAAAATAAAATAATCTTAACATTATCTTTTTAATATTGTATTCTTCAATAAACTTATTTAATTTTACCATTTATATCATAAATGTATATTATTTATTTTTTAAAAAATAAAATTGAAACAAAGAGTTTATATAATAAATAACTAAAGAAAGAGAGATATGGCGTCACTAAATGAAACAGAAATAACAACTTACATTGGACCAAAGGGTTATTCCATATATAAAGAATATATGGAATTATCTGAACAAAAAAAATTAAAAGAAGAATTAACAGTTAGTCCATTCCTTCCTAAATCGCCAGTTCAACCACCAGCCTTTCCAATTTATAGAGAATCTTCTGCTAAATTATATATTCCAAGACATTTTGGTCTAAATACATATGGAGAACCAGATGAAATACGAATACCAAAAGGAGATAATATTAATCTACCTTTTAATGGGGAAATGAGAGATTATCAAATTAATATTGTAAATATATTTATGAAATCAGCAACTAAAGTAAATAAAGAAGGTATTTGTTTTGGAGGGGGCGGATTATTAGAAGTTCCTTGTGGGCGTGGTAAAACGGTAATCGCGTGTAAAATTATGTCGGAATTAAAAAAGAAAGCACTTGTAATAGTTCATAAGAGTTTCTTAGGAGACCAATGGATTGAACGCATCAGTCAATTTCTGCCCACTGCTCGCGTAGGTAAAATCCAAGGACAAGTAATTGATATTGAAAATAAAGATATTGTTATTGGGATGCTACAATCCTTGTCTATGAAAGAATATCCGGAAAATATGTTCAGTAGTTTCGGTATAACTATAGTGGATGAGTGTCACCATATATCCTCAGAAGTTTTTAGCCGGTCCTTACAAAAAATAATTACTTTCTATACGCTCGGGCTAAGCGCCACAATGAACCGAAAAGACGGCCTTACAAAAGTATTTAAAATGTTTTTAGGAGACATCATATATCACGAAAAACGTGAATCGGATGACTCGGTTTTAGTAAAAGCGATTGAATTTATCACAACAGACGCAGATTTTAATGAAACAGCATATGATTATCGGGGTAATCCGGCATATAGCACGATGATTTCTAAACTGTGCACATTTAATTATCGGAGCGAGTTTATTTTAAAGATATTAAAAAAAGAGTTAGAAGAAAAACCAGATCAACAAATCATGATTCTTGCACATAATAAAAATTTATTAGAATATTTACACGATGCGGTAAATCATCGAAAAATAGCAACAGCAGGTTATTATGTCGGTGGTATGAAAGAATCCGAGTTGAAAAAAACTGAAACATGTACTATTATTATTGCAACTTATGCGATGGCTGCGGAAGCTTTAGATATTAAAACTTTAACGACACTAATTTTAGCCACCCCACGAACTGATATTACACAAGCAGTTGGCCGAATATTGCGTGTAAAACATGAACGTCCGCTTGTAATAGATATTATTGATTCTCATCAAGTATTTCAACAACAATGGTTGAAGAGAAAAAAGTTTTATATGAGTAATAAATACACGATAGTACATACAAATAGTAATTTGTATGAACAAAATAAATGGATAGATAATGAAACGAAACAAAAGAAGAAAAAGGAATCCGATTTAAAAGGCAAATGTTTAATAAAATTAAATTTAAATTAAAAATTTATATACGTTTATGAGACCTATTTCTTTTACGAATAGTCTTTCTTTTACGAATAGTCTTTCTTTTATGAGAAGTCTTTCTTTTTTTATTAAATGTTTTTCTTTTATATTTTCCGCCTTCTTTACTCTTTACTTTATAAACAAAATAATTATCAATTCTCTCCAATTGAAATATATTTTCCCAAGATTTTATAATATATTGTTTTAATCCGGTTGCGTCATCTTTAATCATTTCATACAATTTAATTTCTTCTAATGGAATGCTTAATTCATACGATTTTCCTTCTAATGCTACATTATCGATGTATCTTTGATTCTCTACAAAAATAACTATACCATCTTGGCTAAGAAGCTTAGATAGTGTTTCTATTCCTTTTTCCATTCCTTTTTCCTCAAATGTATAATTATTTTTATAATTGTAGTTATTAAACACCCATTTCAGCACATTACACCCAGCAAATAAAACTGCGTCAAACATTTTGTCTTTCGGTAATTCATCTGGATAATGTCCCATAAATTCAGCAATAAAATCATCTCCTAGTAATTGCCTTAACATTGTTTGATTTTTTTCTCTTGAAAAATCAGAACCTTCTTTATTATTTGAACAAATAACCAATACTGTTTTTGGCATATTATAATATACATGATATTAATATTATAATAATTTTCTAATTGTAAGGACAATTGCTTTGAGGCGATAAAGGGGTAGGTGTAGCTAATGCGCTATTGCCTGCCGTCAAATTCTTATTGAATGTTTGACTAAACGAGATAGGCATATTGCTATAGGGTTGAGGGCCATCACCGCCTCGTTTCATTCTTAAACTCCGGTGTTTTCTAGTTGTTCCGCGGTGTTTTCTAGTTGTTCTGCGATGTTTTCTAGTTGTTCTGCGATGTTTAGATGCCTTACGCCGATTGGTGCTTTTCCTGTGTTTTATGCCCCCCTTCTTGGTCATTGTACAACCAATCTGCTTACGTCGGCGCCCGCCCAAAAGACCGGAGAATCTCTTCGGAAAAACATTCATGGGTCTCGCTACTGTAGGATGTTCATTTACTTGAATCATAGCCGTTCCGGCCCCACTAATTGGGGAACCAATTGGCTGAGCAAAACTATAATATCCCCCGTTTTGACTAAATTTTCCGGCAGCAGCTAAAGCATTGTTTTTAGTTCCAGAGCAACCAACGCCTGGCACCTGTCCTTCAGATGAGGAAAATGTATCAGGATAAGAAGAAAAATTCACATCTCCGCCTTTAATAACTTTACGCATTTATATATTATACAATAATATTATAAAATTTTAATATTATTTTTATTTTTCTAGACATTGAGCATCTTTATAAGTAACTATTTTTACATTATCATTTGTAACAGAAATTGGTTGCCATTTTCTAAATTTTGACATATAAATACATTTCATTATAAGGGTTTTATTTATATCAACAAATTTACAATCGTCTATATTTTCAAATTCTTCTTCAGAATCACTTTCTTCTAATAAATCTAAATTGGAATTTTCTTTAATATTTCTAAATAAAGAATTCATCATAACACTTGTTTTATAACTCTGAATCATTGCTACTCCATATAGTGTTTCAGTGTTTGTAAAATTATTCGCGCAATATAAATTATATATATCTGCGTCAACTGTGGCCTTTACCTTAAAGAAAACTTCCCTTTTATCTACTGACCGTTTACTTGTTTCGTTTTTAACTATTTCATTTTTAACTACTTCATTTTTAATAACCAAAATGCCAATGTATGTATTAAGATTATATACATTGAAAGCATAAACTGAATAAGGAAGTGTAGGTTTAATCTTTAATGCTTCCTCATAATTATTACACATTATCGGCATACCAACAACAATAAATTTTTTTGTATAAACAGTCTGGGTTATTTCCTTATTTTTAAAAATATTACTAAATATATTCATCTGTTGATTAAAGGGATAGTTTTCAGTGTTGTTACCTTTATAATAAATAATATTTTCAAATGTAAAATGTTTCATATTATTTACTGAAAATACAGTTCCATAAATAAGTGTCCCATATGCGATTTCATTTGAAAAACATAATTGATATAATTCAACTTCTTTAATAGATATATTGCCACTATAATTAAATGGCAATAAAATACAAATATTTTGACCTTTCCAATAGGTAATCCATAAAATTGCCTTTTTGCCCTTTGGTATCAGCATAAAAACATCTCCATAAACTTTCTTATGTAAAATATTTTCATAAGAAAGTTCAAAAGACGGTAGTCTCTTTAACAATAATGCCTTTTCATCATATGTTAACATTTTATATATAATTATATCAGGTCAAATCTTTAACTATTTTTATTTTTAATATAGTTTGTCCTTTACGCTTTCTAATATTTATGAGTGTAGTAAGTAAAATACCTATTTTTTAGTTTTTCTAGTATTTTTTCCCCTTTTTATAGATTTTTTCTTTGAATATTGTAATTTTAATTTTTCTTTTTCTTTTAAGCTCTTCATCGTGTTTTTAAAAGGATTACCAGATAACTCTTTATAGGCATTATCAACATTTTTATCTGCTTTTTTTTTCATAGTGATAAATTGTTTATCCTTTTTTATATATTTTAATAAATCATGTTTAATAAAAAGTTCATGTATTTCATCACGAGATGTAATTTTATTTTTTTTTAATATTATTTTTAATTCTTGTAATGTTGGCTTTTTCTGCTTAATTTCTTTAATTAATTTTTCAGACATCAATATTTATATATAATATTTATATATAAAATTTATATATAAATATTAGATTTGTTGGGTTTAATAATTACTAAAGGTATTACTGGGCCCATCATTTGATGATAATATTTCACTTGATACATTATTTTTTTTCAAATCCTGTAAAAAATTACTTAACTCGTCTTGCATATTATCTTGCTTATTTACATTATTTTTATCATTATATTTAACGCTATCATTATATTTAATCGTATCAATCATTTCATTATATCTCTCTGTGGGTTTATTTACTAAATCCCTCACTTTTGGAATAGTAAGTGTACTTTTAAAAAACGAATAAAGATAATGAATAAGAACAATAAGTATAAATGATATAATTGCCCATTTTAGTATGAATAATAACATAATATATATTCTTAACATAAGTTTAGTTCAAATAAAAACGTAAGTATATCTTCTTTAATGTTAATAAAATGTTTATCATCTTTTAAATAAAAATAAAAATCAATGATAATATCATTCTTTTTTTCTATTATTAAATCAATTATTGTATCCTTTCTTAATTTATAAATATATTTATGAATTATTTCTTCTATATGATATGGATACACTTGCAAACATTCACAATCTATAACAAATTTACTATTATCTGTAATAATATCAAATTTATCTAACTTTACTTCTTTGCGAATTTGTTGTTCAAATATATTTAATTTAAATAATTTATCTCCTTTTATTTGGATAATGCCTTCTTCTGAAAAAATATATGTCTCATTAATTTTATTAAAAAAATATTTTTCAATAAGCACCGGATTTACAGTGTTTAATTTTATAGTAGGGAAATAAAGTTTCATTTATATAACTTAATATATAACCCATAAACTATTTAAATCTTATTATCTAGATATTTATTAGATATGACAGACATTATTATTATAGAAACAAACGGCACAGTTAAACAATCAAAAGTGAAGGAACTCACTTTTGAAACTTTATATAAAAAAGCTGGATTTAGGTCAGATACAAATTTTAAAAAGCGTACTACCTGGAAAACAACGATTTTAAATGAAAATATAATTATTGAACTCTGGGCAAAAGATGATGGTAAGGCTAATTTTGAAAATAAATATGATTTTCCTCCTCCAGTAGATAAAGCTTTATATTTTGGCATATGTATTCTAATTCGCGTTGATTTGGATGGAAATATTATTGGGCTAACATCTGAAATGTGGAAAACTATATATGAAAATTTATTTGGCGGTTTTGAGGACGTTGAAAATGATGAAGAATGCAGTGAAGATGAATTAGAAGATGTTGATAAAAAATTAAAAACAAAACATGGTTATTTAAAAGATGGATTTGTTGTTGACGAAGTAGCTAGCGACGATGATAATGAATATAGTGATGATGACGATGACGACGATGATGATGATGATGATGAAAATAGTAAGAAAGGTGATAACGACGAAGATGACGACGATTATGATGAAGATATAGAAGGATCTGAACTAGAAGAGGATGAATATGATTATTCCGATGATGAATAAAATAATATTTTTTATTTTTATTATTTGTCAATTCATTTTTAAAAAACATATTAAATAAATGTAAAAATTATAATTATAATTATGAAGTAAATACAATTATATATTTTCTGTTTTGTATTAGACAACGCAAAGAGGAATTAAATTAAATGAAATGTCATCAACTTCTGTCTAAGGTAAAATAATTATGATATATTTTCTTACAAATTAATTAATAATAATAAGTGAAAATATTTATATAAAATTGAAATCATATAAATGTATATAAAGGTTAATATATATATCAAGATGCACGTTATTGAAAATCCAGAAGAATTTAGAAAAAATGTTTCTAATAAACTAGAAAAGATTCTTACAGGTGAAACCAAAATGGCGGAAAATTTGGAAAAAGGTATTTATAATTTCTGTATTAAAGAAGCAGATGAACGAAATATTGTTAAAAAGTGGGATAATGTACATTTTACACAATTGTATCTTGACAGATTAAGAACGGTATATATTAATATTCAAAATGATGAACTAAAAAGAAAAATTTTAAAAAAAGAAATTAAAGCACATGAGATTGCTTTTATGACGCACCAGGAAATGGCGCCAGAAAAATGGCGTCAATTAATGGAGGATAAAAGAATCAGAGATGAAAACCGATATGCTCCAAAACTAGAAGCTTCCACTGATAATTTTACTTGTAGAAAATGTAAATCAAAAGAATGTAGTTATTATCAACTGCAGACGCGTTCTGCAGATGAACCTATGACTACATTTGTAACATGCATTAAATGCGGGACAAGGTGGAAGTGCTAACATGATAAAGTGATAATAATACAATTATTTTTTTATAATTATATTGTATAATGGACGATATTGAAGATTTTGAAAATGTAACAGACACAGAAAGAGGAACTTTAGAAGAAACCGAAGATGCGACATATAGAACCACAAAAAATTTCATGGGACGCGAAAAAGTTTTAAGTTATCCCTACTCTTCAGCAAAAGATTTTAAATCCTTAACTCCAGAACAAATAATAACAAGACGTATTCATTTAATAAATCCAGATATAGACGCAGGATTTTCCGCAAAAAAATTTTTATCAGAACCTCAGCGTAAGGCACTTCTAAGATTAATGTCTATTAAAAAAGTCGTTGATGGTTACCCAAAAGAAAAGCAAGATAAAGTCCGGATAAATTTAATATTTCAATATGAAATGAGTCAACCAGAAAAAGAACATATAGAAATGTTGTTGGATGAAGCTCGTTTAAATATTCGTAGTGATGAGATTGAACGTATGAAGGATGATGCTTTGGCCGCCAGAGTAAAAAAAACATTTTCAAGAGGAGGTTTAAAAAAATCACGAAGAATCAAAAAATCAAAATCTAGAAAATCAAAATCTAGAAAATCTAGAAAATCTAGAAAATCTAAATCTATAAAATCTAGAAAATTAAAATCTAGAATTTATTAAAATATAAATCTATGTAATTCACTTAAAAATATTTATATAACATTATTTAACAAATAATGTTATTTGATACTATTATAAATAGTATTATAAACGAGATTGAAATAATACCATTAGAAAATCCTGTTTTTATATATACATGTGTTGGAGGTGCTGCTGGTTTAATTGATGATAATGGAATATTACAACCCGAAAATTATCATCAATATCCTCCTTTTTTACAAAATTTAAAAAATACAATAGCAAATTTACATATGTTTATTATATTAATTGACCCACACCAAGAGTCTCCTCCTTATATGGTAAATGATAAAAACTTATTAGATATTAAAAAAATTTTTGAAAATAAAAATGAAATAGATAATAATTCTGATGTAAAATATTATACAAATAATGATAATACCTTAACTGTTTACACTATGCATAAAGATGTTTATACTGACCCTTATGAATCAAAAAATGGAAATATTAATATCACGGAACAATTACGGAAATTAAACTTATTTGCTATAGAAAATAATATTACTACTCTTTATCATGATTTTACCGGTCGTAAAAATTCATTATTAGCAGAGTATTTTGATAGTAGTCTATATGATCATTTAGACCACATTATTTATAGTTTAAGCGCACGTGAAGATCATGGGTGTATATTTGATTTATCACACTTTTCTTCCTATTTTCCATTTAGAATTGATTCTCAATCATTTATAAATCGCAATAAAAGAGTAATAATACGGTTATTTAATATTTTTAGGTTCACTACAATGGATATTATAACGGAAAAAATAGAAATAGAAACAATGAATTATCCTCCGTATATGCGCATTATGATAGAAAAACAAAAAGAACAAGTTATTACAACAATTAAGGATGAACTAAGAAATGATATTTTTTCAAATTTAAGAATTATATTAAGATTGGTTAAAGAGGAAGAAAAATATGAAGAAATAAAACATGTTTATTTTTTTAATAATTTACCTGAATATGAAAAAAATAAAGCATTATCATTGTATCATGAAAAAAAATTTAATAACCTAATTGAATTTCTTATTAACTATTATGGAAAAAAAATAGATTTGGTTGTTAAAATAAAAAAGTTGGACATCTCAGGACGCGAGATTCTTCAATTTATTATTAATGGAACAAATCCATATGATTGGTATAAAAGTTTGGAGAATTTTTTTTAAATATATATTTTTTACATATTTATTTTTACATATTTATTTTTTGTATGTTTTTTAATATTCTTACTCTTTTTGGATTTATTAGATTTTCTCGTAGTTCTCTTAGATTTTCTCGTAGTTCTCTTAGTTCTCTTAGATTTTCTCTTAGTTCTCTTAGATTTTCTCGTAGTTCTATTAGATTTCCTTTTACTCCCCCCTATATATCCTTCATTTACGCATTCAATTTTTATTTTATCATCATCATCTATCTTTTGTCTGGTGAGAGGTGATATAAAATCATCAATATTTTTACCAACTATTAATCCTTTAAGATCCTCTGTGGAATAACAATATCCATCTATTGTTAATTTAATTGTTTTATCTTTTTCTAATGGTCCTAAATTAATGGGAGATGTATATTTACCATCTTCATCCTTATTATTTCTTTTACAGTCGTTTTCAATATTTACGTTAAAATCATTACACGATTGGAACCTATCAGATTTTAATTTACTCAATATATTTTTGTTATCAAACTTTATTTCTTCTAATTTTGTTAATTGACCATTTATTAAAAAATTAGATAGTTGTTTTTTAATAGTTATAGCATTTTCACTTGAAGAATCATCGCCATAAAATTCTAACATTACTAAATTATTAAGATTACCGAATGAGTCAGGTAAAAAAGTTAATTTATTAAAATCAATTTCTAAACGTTTTAAATTAATAAGATTACCGAATGACTCAGGTAAAGAAGTTAATTCATTATATGCTAATTTTAATGTTTCCAATTCAGTAAGATTTCCGAATGACTCCGGCAAAGAAGTTAATTTATTTTTAAATATTTCTAAACGTTTTAAATTAATAAGATTACCGAATGACTCAGGTAAAGAAGCTAATTCATTCCAATTTAAAAATAATTCTTCTAAATTAATAAGATTACTAAATGAGTCAGGTAAAGATTCTAATTTATTCCCTCTTTTTCTTCTTCTCTCCCTCTCATCCGTCCCATTAATAGCTAAATATTTTAAACTAATAAGATTACCAAATGTGTTAGGTAAAGAAGTTAATGCATTATTACTTAGATTTAATCCTTCTAAGTTAATAAGATTACCGAATGTGTCAGGTAAAGAAGTTAAGTCATTCTTAGTCAGATCTAAATCTTCTAAATTAGTTAGAGTACCGAATGAGTCAGGTAAATAAGTTAATTCATAATTATTTAAATTTAATTCTTTATTTCCAGAATTATTACTTATTAACTTATTAAAAAATTTTTCATCACTCATATTTTTATATAATAATATATTATATAAAAAATAATAAAATGAAAATGTGTATAAAAATAATAAAATTTTATACACATTTTTATTTTATTATTTTTATACACATTTTTTATTTATTATTTTTTGTGCTATTTTTTATATAATTTACCTGCGTCGTCCGCCAATGTTTTGTTTAATTCTAATTTGACGGGGCATGCGAATGCGCATGTTTAATTTTTGGCGCTTTGGTTGTTTGGGTTTTTTAATAAATGCGTTATCACGAAATTCGTAATACTCAAACGATTCATCTTCATGTAATTTTTCGTTATTTTGTATTAAAAACTCTACGCGTTTTAACGCATTTAATACATTATGCGAGCATCGGCTTAGCTCAATCAAATGCTGCGCAATGAGCTGGAGCACATAATTGTCTATGTTTATATCACGGCGGCAGTAGCAGCATCTAAAATTCGGCTCTTCATCTGATTCATACGCAACTTCATTACTTTGTTCCAGCATTTTCTCAATGCATCCTGTATGGAACACCTTTCCGCATGGTGTTCCGCATTGAAAGAATTTTTTATTAATTTTTTTATAGCAAATATCACATTCCAAATCAACACATTCATTTCCAACGGTCGTCATTAACAGCATATTACTGTTTTTCTTGGTTTCAAGAGCCATCTTTAAGATATTTGTTATTCGGTAATCAGTTTGGTGAGAATGACTTAGCATACAATTATAAAAGTATTTCAATTTTTTGATTAAACACGTATTTTAATGAAAAAATTGTTTATTCGCCTTAAAATTTATTAAATGTAAATAACTCTTTATATTCTAATAGTGTGAGCCATATATCTTAATTTTCTAATCAGGATTTTGCGTTGAATTCATTGTTTAATCTTCTTCATCGGTTTCTTGATCGTCTTGTTCTTCGGATTCTTTAGTATCTTTGACGTTGTTTAATCATCTTCTTCAGATGAGCAATCATAATAGGTATCCTTCGATGTTAGGAATCCGTCGATACTCGACATTCCATTCCCCAAATAAATTTCTTCAGAATCTTCATACATTGTTATTCCGTTGATACTGCAACAGCCACCCCCCAAATAATCTACATCGTCCCCCCACCCCCGTCCCTGTTTAGAAGCAGCAGCACGTTCTTGATCCCGCGAACACAATATTAAATCAAACGCTTCTTCTTCTTCTTCTTCTTCTTCTTCTTCTTCTTCTTCTTCTTCTTCTTCTTCTTCTTCTTCCAACGCATTATTTATTTCTTCTGTCTGGCCATCAATTTTATATGGCGTGGGGTGATCGTTATTTTGTGCAACGACCTGTGCCCAACTTTTTTTATTACCATTTGAATGTTCTGAGAGGCCAATTGTTGCTGAGTGATGATTCAATTTCTTCATACCTACCGTTTGATTGAAGTTGCTGACCGGTTGATTTTTGTATGCCATTTTATGTTTCTTTTTTGTTACTTTGTTAAGCGTTTCTTTGTTGTTGATTGGAGGGTTAACCTTTCATTGAAGAGAAAAAGTATTTCAATTTTTTGAAATCAAAAATATAACACATGGTTTAAATAGTGATTATTTATTTTATTTTAATATAATTAAATAAATAATTAAGACAAACAAGGAAAAATCTTTTTACATGACTTTATTACTTTCGGTTGAAAAATAATTAATTTTACACACATTTTAAACAAACGGTCAAAAGATTCTTTTTGAACCGGATCTTCCGGAAATAATTTATAATGCGTCATAATATAATCATATAGAGAGCTAATGCTATTTTCCATCTCATCTATTGAGACCTTTGAGTTTTCACTCGTTGTAATTAGCTCAGTAATAAGTAACATAATTTCAGGAATATCAAAGTGATCAATCTTCCCATCTTTCATAATATTTTTAACAGTTGTGTCTATTTTCTGAAGAAAACTAACATTTTTACTCAAACCGGTGTTACTCATTTATAATATTATAATCAATAACTATTTAATATGTTTATAAAAAATATTAAATAGTTATTGTTTCGGTTCTAAAGAACTTCTAAGTCACTCACATTCCAATATTCACATGTTCCGTCTGGAATAGGTCTTTTTATAATAAACGGAATTTTCTTTTCTTCTAATTCTAATTTTGCGATTTCATAACCATCAATAACATTCGGCGGAATTTTTACAAACGATTTTGCTCCAGAATTTATTTGTTTTGCCCGTTGACCAAGGATTCGCGCAGTTTCGTATTTAGTTAAGAACGGTAATGTTTTATGTAAATTATCAATAATTATTCCGTTTTCATTCCGAACTACACGCGACAAATTTTTTACTTCTTCAAAATTATGATTTTTTGCTTCGGGGTGATGTTTTTCAATAAAGTTTTCCCGAAGATCTGTATCAAATTTCTGAAGATAATTGGTGTCGTCATCATCGTTGTCGTCATCGTCGTCATCATCTTCTTCGTTTCCACCGATAAAAGAAGGCAATGTATAATTTGTATTTGTATTTTCATTATCCGGTTCTTTAAATTTAGGTCCATTTTCATATTGATCGGCATCAATTTCTGCGTCCATCTCTTCATCATCATCTTCACTCTCAACCTCATCATCATCATCCACATTTAAACCGGTTTCATCATTGTCTTCATCTTCGTCATAAGTGTCTTTTTCTTTTGGGGTAGTTGAAGATTTTTTATAAATAAAAGTTGTACCGGTATCATTATCCTCCAGAGAATTATTTAATAAATCATCAATCGATACTTCTTCTAAACCATTCATCTTTGTTATATATAATCAATTAATAAAAATTTTTAATTCAATTTTTTATTAATATATAATATTTAATAATAAGACTATTTGTAATCAATCGTTTTCCACATTTTATCGCAATGAGTACATAAATATATATACTTCATATTTATGTCATCGTAGCGAATATAAATTACTTCACGCGACTCTTCGCCCCCATCCTTATTGCTGGAACATTCGTTATTTGGACATTTGATTGTATTAATCCGGGGTAAAGTAGGGTCAAATTTCGTATACTCATTAATAATGTGCGTAAATTTTTGATCATTTTTTTTTAATTCAGTATTAGACACGCATATCGTTTCCGTGGTTGGAGCATTGTCTGTATGTCCGCAATTTCGGCAATAATATACTAAACTATTTGCGTCTTCGGCGGTTACCTTGAGATAATACATATTGTGACATTCAGAACAGAAATGCATCTTAACTTATATAATATAATAAAATATAAGTTTATATTTAATTCAATTTTTTAATTATGTATAAAGTATCTATAAAGTATCTATAAAGTATTTATTTAACAACTAAATTTATGTTATTATGAGATTTAATTAATTTCTTCTTCAATTCTTTATAATTAATCCTAACATTCATTTGGTAAACAGATGTATTTACGATATTAGTATCTGGATTATTATTCATTGTTTGTTGTTCTATTTCTTTATCTACGATATTTATAATTTTATCAAAATTCGTCAAAAAATAATTCTTCATGACTGGACTAAAATCTGAAAATAGTAAACCAATATCTTCATTCGTTAACATATTTATAATCGCCACCTCTATATTTTTAAATTTCAATATAGTATTATAATTATCATAATCTATATGATTTTTACTAATACCCGGTTCATTTAAAAATGGAGTATCATTTAAAACTGTACACAGCACCAATAAAACTGAAGAGATGGTTTGACAAGAGGACCATTGTTCTCCTTTCCATGTATTAAGCACCGATAAACATACCTTACCACATTTATATAAATTTGGATTAAACCGGGTTACACCATCATTTGTTTTATATATAAGTTTTGGAGGCGAATATGGATAATTTGCCGGGTAGTTAATTTCAAATAAATAAAATCCATTTTCATATGGTGTTCCTTGCGGGCCAATTATTAGTGCCTTTCCTTTTAATAAATCTTCATCATCGTGCTTATAATAAATACCATGAGATTCTAATGGATTTTTTATTATTTCTTTCACATCTTTAATCAGGCGAGATATTGTTTCTTTACTGATTGTAACGCTATTTTCAACATTCATTTATTTTATATATATATTTAGATATATTTATATGTTAATTAATATAAATATATTTATCATTGAAATACGTATATTTAATATTTACTTAATTTTAATATATTAAAAAATTGAGATAAAAAATTCTTTGGTATATATAGTAACAATCAACATGACGTCTTCTAAAATTAACAATTTTGACGACTATTTAAAAAATCACACAGCAATTAAGGGGTCATCCTTTACAAATACGCGGATTGGCGACAAAGAATTAAATGTTTATGGAGGTTCCTATACAATTCCTCCGACAGAATGGAAAGAGTTTATGAAAAAATATTTTAATCACGTGTTTGTTCAGGGTAAAAAAGAGTATTTAACCGAGAAGCAATTAATAGAGGATGGTCCTATTTTGGTTGATATTGATTTTAGATATAATACAGACATAAAAGAAAAACAACACAGCGAAGAACACATTATAGATATGGTTATGTTATATGCCGAAAAAATTTCGGAATTGGTGGCGGTGAGAGATAATGTCAGTATTGATGTATTTGTTATGGAAAAAAGCATTGTAAATATGATGGACCAAAAAACAAAGGATGGAATTCATATTATTTTCGGAATAAAAATGCATAAAGGCCTACAAGTATTATTGCGAAACAAAGTGATGGACGAATTAAAGTGTATGTGGGACGATTTACCCATTACAAATACATGGGAAGAAGTCTTAGACGAAGGCGTTACAAAGGGATTTGTAAATTGGCAGATGTATGGTTCGCGAAAACCAGGAAATTTGGCATATATGATTAAATATCATTATATAATATCATATGAAGAAGCAAAAAAAGAATGGTCTTTAGAAGCTAAGCCGATTGCGTCATTTTCAACCGAAAAAAATATTGAAAAATTATCCGCAAGATACACGGAACATCCAGAGTTTACTATTAAAGACCACGTGAAGGCTGATTTTGAAAAGGCTAAAGAAACATTATCTAAAAATCAAACGAACTCTAATCCATCCGCAAAACCACGCCAAAAAATAAAATTTAATATTGTTAATTCTTCAACACCAGAAAGTAACGAAATAGATTCGGAAGAAAAACTAGATGCTGCGTTAGAAAGTTTATTTGAAAACATCGGCACACTTGAATATCGTATCAAAGAAACACATCAATATACCATGAGTCTTCCAGAATCTTATTATGGTCCGGGTAGTAATAATAAATGGATTCGTGTCGGCTGGGCCCTCGCAAATACTGATCCAAGGCTCTTCTTAACTTGGCTTAAATTTAGTAGTCAAGAGAACTGTCGCGATACACTCAAGGGCAGAGACGGAAAATTTGACTGGAAATGTGTGCCTGAATTATTTGAGCAATGGAACAAATTTGAAGTAAATAATCAAGACGGTCTTACTTATCGGTCAATTATGTATTGGTCTAAACACGATGCCTTAGAAAAATATAAATTAATCCGACGAGACACAATTGATTTCTTTATTGAACAAACCGCTCAAACGGCTACAGAATTTGATATTGCTTCTGTATTGTTTAATTTATATAAAGATGACTTTATTTGCGCAAGCGTTAAACATAATATTTGGTATGAATATAATGATAAACATCGATGGGTTCAAAACGATGAAGGCACTTCTTTAAGAATGAAAATCTCTACAGAAATGCATGAAATATATTTGGATAAAACACAAGATATCTTAATACAAGTTCAAACCATGGACCAAGCATGTGAAGCCGCTGAATTATTGCGTAAAAAATCAAAACTATTGTCGGAAATTTCTATCTATCTCAAAAAGACAACTTGGAAAAATAACATTATGAAAGAAGCGAAAGAATTATTCTTTGATGATGGGTTTATCGAGAAACTTGACCAGAATCCTTATCTATTGAGTTTTAATAATTTTGTTGTTGACTTTAAGAACAAGACCTATCGCAAAGGACAACCCGACGACTACATTTCAAAATGTACAAATATTGATTACATTCCTCTCCATGATATAAAAGATACAAAGTCTATTGATGAGATTAATGAATTTATGGAACAATTATTTCCAGTAAAAGACCTACGAGACTATATGTGGGAACACTCAGCCTCCTGCTTGCTCGGCACAAACAGTAATCAGACCTTTAATATCTATAAAGGCACAGGTCGTAACGGAAAATCCAAATATGTAGAATTGATGAGTCACGGGTTAGGTAGTTACAAGGCCACAGTGCCTATTACTTTAATCACACAAAAACGTACGAGTATTGGTAGTACTTCCTCTGAAGTCGCGCAACTAAATGCGGTGCGTTATGCAGTTATGCAAGAACCGTCAAAGGGTGATAAAATTAATGAGGGTATTATGAAAGAAATAACCGGCGGAGACCCGATTCAAGCCCGTGCGTTGTTTAAAGATACAATTACCTTCATACCTCAATTCAAGTTAGCTGTCTGTACCAATACTGATTTTGATGATATGGCGAAAGATGACGGCACCTGGCGTCGTATTCGTATGATTGATTTTATGTCTAAGATGTTAGAAAAGCCCTACGAAGACCCCAAGTTCCCAAAAGATGAATTTCCTTATCAGTTTCCTATTGATAAAAATTTAGATACGAAGTTTAAAACTTGGGCGCCAATCTTTATGTCTATCTTGGTAGAAAAATCCTTTGAACTACAAGGCATTGTAAAAGATTGTCCTCTGGTCATGGCTAGTAGTGAAGAATACCGCGAACGCCAAGATTACTTTACTGGTTTCGCGAAAGATAAGATTAAAAGCAAACCTGGAGAGAAAATCAAGAAGTCTGAATTGCTGGAAACATTTAAACAATGGTATTCTTCCAATTATGGTAGCAGGGGTATGCCTCCTGGAAAAGAAATTTATGAATTTATGGATAAAAAATATGGTGATTTTAAACTGGGTTGGCGAAATATTGCCATTGTGTATGATGAAGATGAAGCAGATCCAATCAATGATTGTTAAATTAAATGATTGTTAAATAATAAATTTATATTTATTATTATTTAACGAAAAGGTTAAAATTTAATATTTTTTATTCCACTTTTTGGTTTTTTTATTTTTTTTATTATTTAATCTTTTTTTCTGAACGCGTTTCCTAGTTTGTTTTTTAAAAAATTTATTTATATTTAACCCACCAGTGCTAGTTACTTCTTTATTTTTCCACATCTTTTTATATTCTTCATTGTATGAAAAAGGTTTTATATTAGAAGTCAAAGGAATGGTTGATTGTTTATTAGCTAAAGACTTATAAATCTCATTAGCATCAATAATAGCTGTGCCTAATCTTATAGTGCCAATTATTCTTTGAATATCTATTAATTTTATTAAATTTTTAAAATAATTATTATCTTTCTCATATTCTAAATTTTTTATAATTTTTTCTTTATATTCTCCTAATGTTGCTTTATATTCTTCATTTGTGCTCGTCTTCGTTTTTTCCCACCAGGTTTCTGCTGCGGTTACAGTGCCAAAAATATCTTGATTATATGTAGAATTATTAAATATTTCTTGTTCATCAACAGAATCAGTCTTGAAATAAGATATCATATCACTAAGAATAGAAGTTGGAGTGCTAGCCAATTTATTTAAATAATAAATTATAAAAAAATTAAACAAATTGCAATTTATGCCTGGTTCTCCTTGTTGTTTAACATTTGTAACCGCATCATATGTTATATCATTGTATTCATCAATAGAACCAGTGGTATATAAGTTAACACCTTGAATACAGCGTGTGCTATTTATACCAAATTCAGGAACAGATAAAAAATTAATATTTTTTCTCAAACTATCTTTTTGATTAAAAAATAGATCTTTTCCTATTTCTTCAATAAAATAGTCATCCACATTTTGGTCATCTCCATTTTTATATTTAATACTATTGTAATAATTAATTTGGATAAAATGATAATTACTCATTTCTAATTTATTTTTAGTCATACTATCAAATTCTAAACTTACTGCTTCAATTTCAATATTTTTTCTCTCTTCCTCACTTAAATCCTCATATGCTTTACCCGGAATAGGTGAACAAAATAAATAATACATTAAATAGTTTATACCATATAGTTTACTTTCATCTTCTTTATATGATGCGTTTGATTCATCTTTGTTATCAAACCCAACTATATACAAAAGATTATATAATTGTTTACGTTCTTCTCGAGTAAACCCTTCTTTATTACATAATTGAATATAGAGATAAATTAATCCTAATACACTTGCGTATGATTCACATCTATCTTCAAAATAAACTGGTTTATTTTGTTCCAATATATATCGCGGGTTTAATTTCCAATATGAAAAATGTGCGTATATTTTAATTAACGCTTGTTTATATTTTTGGCTTCCTCCATCAGTTAAATATCCTAAAACATCTTTATCCTTTTTAATAAACAATTCTATTATTTTTGTATTTATTTCCAAAAAGTTTCCATTCGTAAATAGTGTATACAAATCACTATATTTTTGTTTTATATAATCAGATGGATATAGAGAATTTATTCCGGTTTGTAAGCGCGACATAGAAAAATAATCAAAGGAAATATTTGTTGAATAATTATTATCTATTAACGATTTTTTAATATTTTCATTTTTAAAAAAAAATTCTTGTATAAATACTATTTTCATGGGAGATTCACCTAGACATATAATCCGCGAATTGTCTTTTATTTTACTAAACTGTTTTAAGGCAATATAAAACATACAAATATAATCTTTCCAAAATAAAGGAAATGCTAAAAATTTGTTATAAAATGCATCTAAATATGTATTTATTTTATCTTCTGGTATTTTACAGCAACTTATATTTAATCCTTTATAATTCGGATCATCTGGATTATAATCTCCAATCATATAACTATATAATCCATTAAATTCAGTTTTTAAAAAAAAATCATTTAATGATTTTAATATAAATTCTCTATATATTTTTCTTACCTTTTCATCATCTGTATTTTGAGATAAATTATATATATCATTTATCTTAATTAAAGATTCATTATTTTGTTTAATACTATATAAATTATCAAAAGACATATATAATATTAATTTATATAATATTATATTTTTTTTATTTATCAATGACAACTTCCTTTGCGACCTTTTTAATGACTTTATTAATATTTTCTTCATCACCATCCATTACTTTACTCATTATTTTCATATACTCATCACTTTGATTAGATTTACTATCCATACATTTTGGATGTGTCTCCTTCCAGGTGGTTAGCAATTGATAATTCTTCTTATTCACCCCCCTAACTGCGGTTAACATCTGTTTAGTTTCTTGTGTTTCTTTTTCCCATTTATTTTCCTCCTTCACATATAAAGTTTCGCGCTTTGCATCACTACAATGAACCGGTCTTTTATACATATCCGTATCATTTAATTGTTTAATTATAATATTAGACATGCCTTCAACATAACCATTTTTTCCAATATTTTCTAGATCAGATAATTTCAATTGAATAGAATTAATAAATTCTGACATGTTCATCGCATCCTTACACTCCTCATTCAAAAATAATTGGAGATTAAAAGTTTTATTATGACTATTTGTATTTGTATTATTATTATTTATAGTTGTATTATTATTTTTACATATTTCTAATACTTGTTTTTGAAAATCTTGATTTTGTTTTTGTAATTCTGTATTATTTTTTACTAATTCTATTACTAATTCAGTTAATACTTTAATTTCGTTTAAGGATGAATCTAATAAGGGTGTTTCCACTCCTTCTAATGTTGGGGTTTCTAGAGGACTCGTATTTTTACATTTTTTTTGATGATACCATAACCCAACTCTAGATTTATATTTTTTTTCACAATTACTACAAATAAATTCCAATATATCTTCTGTTAAAGGTTCAGTGAAACTTGTTAATTCTTCGTTATTTTTGTGTTTTCCTGATAATAAATGTTTCGTATAACTACTTTTTCTATCCGTAGTATAATCACAAACTTTACAATAATGAATTTGTTTATTTTCGCTAATTTTCGTTGTTAACATCTTTTATAATATATGTTAACATAAAAAGTTGCTAAATCCTTTTAATTGTTTAATTTAATTTTATAAAAAAAGTTACAATCACAAATAATTTCATAAAAAACTGAAAATAACAGCATTATGGTCTAAATTCATTTTTTGGCTTTTTTTCACTCAAAAGAGTTTTGCAAAAGTCCATTTTGGACATTTATAAATGTCCTTTTTCCATTTTTGCAAAACTCTTTTGAATGAATTTTTTCATGGTTTTCTTTAAGTATCTAAAATATTAATATATATATATATATATATTAATAATATCCCTAAGAGTCCAAAGAGAGAAATACATTTTTATATTTTCTATTTGAAAATATATAACTAATATAATCATAAATAGCAAATAATTTTTTAGTTATCCAATTTATTGTTAAAGGAAATATAAAATAAGCCAAAATAAGTAACCATACCTTTATATCTTTATATTTTGAGGTCGCAAAATAATCACTTACAAATATATAATATACAAATAAAGTATAATAAATAAATAATAAAAAACTTCTATTCGCATTAACCCAGCCTATATCATATTTTTCATATACAACTTTTCGACCGCTAGTTTGAACCTTAGAAAGGTATTTATCTATGTCCAAATTCAACTCTTTCTCTTCATCTTTCCTTATTTTTAATAACTCGGACAATCTATTATCATAATCTTTATCTGAATTATAGGTCTTCAATAGTATTTGAAGTTCTTTTAAATTGTTTTCATGTTCTGCAGTTGTGCCAGTCTTAAATTGTTGAGCAATTTTAACATTTCTCTCATAAATCATATCAGTGTAAGCCTGTTGTCCTTTTGTCACAGTATAATAATTTTTTTCAGCTTGATTTACTTCTTCGGGAGCATTTTTAAGATTGTTTTGTGCTAAATCCCATTTTTGTTTTAATGTATTATCATTTCTCTCTTTCTGACATGCGGTGTCACATATAAGTTTATCAGTTATCATAGAGACTAACCCGTTTAGTTTATTTTGTGGCAACCCAGCATCTATAAGTGCTTTATCTATTATTTCTTGATTTTTTATATCGGCTGGTGAAGAAAAATTAATATTAGTTTGTGCCATTAATATTAATATATATTTTAAACTATTGAATATTTTAAATTGTAGCATATTTTAAATGGTAGCATAGTTATTACTTGAACTAAATGGTTTAATGTCTGAACTAGATGAATTTAATCTGGTCGTATCATCCGATTTAATAAAAGCCATTGTGAGAAATGAATCTACTTCATCCTTCTCTACACATTTATCTTTTTTCTTATCATATTTCATTTTTTTAGAACAGCAATCAGCTCCAACACAACCGATTAGGGAGGATGCCTCTTTAGTAACGTCGTATAAGCCATCTTCTAACTCATCTGTTAAATTAATACCAGCAATAGCTTCCTTATCATATTCAAATACAGTTTTTTCATGAGAATCAGGAACATTAAACCAATTAAATTGGTCAAAATCCATATTATCGCGCCAATAGATATCATTTACTTTTCTTAGAAAAAAGAATAAGGATATAAGTAAAAAAATAGATAAAAGACCATTTGCGATATTTTCAGGAAGTAATTCCTTTTTCTTTAATAATGCTAAAATCAGAAATAAAATACAACTAAATATTACTATTTTCATAAGTTCAGTGTATGCCCTATAACGCTTTCCATAATAAGTATTTATTTCAACCATTCTCAGCTTATTATTTTTAATATTATCTGATTGATTCATTTGTGCCTTTATTTGATTTAATTGCTGTTCAATCACGCCAATAAGTGTAAGTTGGTCAACTAGATTTACTCTAGAATTTCCAACTTGAGTTTGTAATGTATTAGACATAGTATTAAGTGTCTGAAGTAAAGACATTCTTATCTGAGAAATTTTATTAATTCTATTAATCAGGTCAGTTTGTTCGGCAGCATTGCCTTGTGAAGTCGCAGAAATTTCTAATTTAGTATAGAGATCTTTTTCTAAATTCTGTAAATCCTTAATATTATTTAAAGTTGTTTGATATCCGTCACTATTTTGTTTTAAAGCATCGTCCGATAAACTACCGTTCATTATATAATATGTAATAATATAATAGTTAAAATATTATATGTAATAAATATTATATGTTAAAATATAATATCTTTAATTTCTTATTAATCTAATACTAGCGATGGCTATAATAATTGCTAAATTCGCGTATAAAAAGTATTTAATATTTTGACTGGTCATGTTTAATTCCGAATCATCCGACATACCTATAATATTCGTAATAGCTTTATCATTTTTTATAATTTTACGACGCATTGATCCGTAATCATTAATATTTTTTGATAATCCCTTTTTTGCTGTAGTAAATGATTCATCAAGTGCGTTCTTTTCATTCGCAATAGAATTTAATTTTTTACTCATTACATCGGTGGCTTTATTTAATTCTATAAATTTAGTTTTTACATCATATTGTTCATTTTGAGTGATTGCTCCTAATTCACATAAGGTTTCCATAGACATTTTGCTAGTCGTTGGATAAAGTTCCCATTGGGATGAAAGACCAGTGTCTACATCTTTTGCACAGGAAATATCATTTTTTACAGTTTTATCTCGCACATAAAGTTCCGCATTAGCCAATGGTTTCCGAATACCTTTCGGAAACATACCCGAATTCTTCAAATAACAAGTATCAGCATAATAAACAAATCCAGCACAATCAGCATTACCATTACAACTTGTTTTACATGTTTCGGCTGATGTACTTGAAATTTGTGAAATATCATATCCGGCCGAATCATAACTTCCAATTAGCGTATAGGTCTGTGCTAAATTCGTCATATCATCCGGATATTCATGTATATTATTTTGTTCGTCTATATAACCGACTTTCCCTAAAGTCGATATATCTGTTTTTTTCATAGAATAAAGACCATTTGCTGTATCATCGCTCCCATAACCATCCGATGGGCTATTCATTGAGCAATTTAATTTTGTGTATAATAATTGAAGACCGTTTTGTGTACAATCCGCTTGATTGCCAACCATCATCAAGTAACAATTACCCGATGGCGAACCAACAAACTCGCCAGTATTTAATGTCTCACCCGCAAGTAAATAATTACGACCATATTTTCCATTGCTAGCTTTAAATTCATCTAGTGCTAACCCAGTTCCTTTTGTATTGCTTTGCCACACTATGGCAGAATTGCTATCCGTTAAAACTAAATTCCCATCATCACCTAATGTTAATCTAAATCCACCGCATATTTTATTTTCGGCAGAACAATCAAACTTTACACTGCGTCCGCCGGCTTCTACTTGATAGCCACTAATATCAACATTCTTAGTTGGGCCGTTACCACATTGATAACTGCTTGTAAAATTTTTATAACAACCGTAAGCAGGGTCGCTTCCACCATTTGAACCTACTACATAATTACTAACTTCTTGATTACTTACTGCGTCTTTAACATATTGACTCCAATTTCCAATGGGAACATTATAAGCCATTTATATATAAAAAAATATATTATTTTATATATAAATTTTATATATAAAATAGTCATTTATTTTCTGAAAAAATTTCCAGATTGAGATGTTCCTAAAATAGTACCATCTTTTAATTGGGTTACGGAAGACATCTGCATAGAACCATCCACTAAAACCCATGGACTATCTAATTTGTTTCTGGTATAAACTAATCCATTTGTTCCGATGCCTACAATAGAGCCGTCGTTTAAGGTAGAAATAAATGTAACACAGCATGATTGTGGACACGTTATTTCTTTCCAAGGTTTACTTGATGTTACATCAGGTGATTTCAGTAATGTATTATTGAGTCCAACACCTATAAAAGTTCCGTCATTCATTTGAATGACGGACTTGAGGCCTAATACTGTAGGACCGTTCCAATTTCCGGTTAATGCTGTTTTTGTATATAAATTATTATCTTGGCCTACACCGACATAAGTTCCATTTGATAATTGAATAACACCCTTCATCAGAATAGATTGATTTATATTCCATGTTTGATTTATTAATCCATTGCAATCAAAAATGCCTATTTTTGCGCCATTTCTATTATTAAACTCTAATGCGTCTAAACATTTACCCGATGTATGTTGTGGTCTTAAAGTTTTATCCGCCCCATAAACCCAACGTTGATTTGAGCCACCGTGACACCCCCACTGAATTGCCGGTGTTTCATTACTCGTTCCTGCTCCTGCCACATCTAAACATAATCCTCCAGGCAGTGTTACAGTTTGATTTGAATTATTATAAATCATTTGTTGATTTTCATTTCCAACGCAATCCCATAATTGCATTTGTAAGCCCCGACTTTTACTTCCATTACTTTGGTCAATGCATTTCCCATTCCATCCACTTGAAATAGATGTTCCGCTAGCTCCGGAAATTTGAGTCCAACCCGTTGATATATTTGGTCTGGTATATACATATCCAGAAGAATTTGTACATATAATTGTTCCGTCATTTAATTGACTGAGGGAATTTGCGTTTGTTCCGTCATTTATTGGTGTCCATGGTTTAGACCAAAATGAAGCGGTATTTGCCGTTGAACCGGTTTTTACAACTGGTACAGGAGCATAACATGCGGTACGATGCGCTTCGTCCGTCATAGTGGACCATAAATAAATATCATTTTTAGCAACTGCTTTTGTTTGTTCCTTCCACCAAGGATTGTCAATAACCGGCGCAGTACATCCCGCTTCCTTCCACATTTGTGTGTAGCATTCGTCGGGCAAATTTGTATCATTATCTCCATATTGGTCGCAGGGTTTAGGTCCAGTTGAAATAGGAATTAATTTCCACCATTGGTCATTATAGGCGGCGACGCAACCAGACATATTAAAACGTCCATCTGCGTTATTGTATAAACAAGAGGAAGTCTTTTTATTTTTCAATTGATAAGTATCCGATTGTCCACTTATTGGCACCAATTCCCATTGTTGGGTCGGGTTATTTATATCCGACACCGCTGTACTAAACTTTCCATTTGTATCAGCATATAAAGAATATTGCGAATTGACTCCTTTGAACATATATGTGTTTGTTTGACCTGGCACTGCAGTTAAAGTCCAATATTGGTCATTAAAATCTATACATTGGTAAGTGCCAAAACGCCCATCTGAATTATTATATAAACAATTTGAGGAATTAATATCCTTTAACCTGTATTGCTGGGTGGTATCAATATTAATTGAATTTTTATTCTTTACATATAAATCCAATAGTTTTCCATTATAATTTGGACTATCCCATTGACTTTGTGGATTTATTACCGATTTTACCCACCCACCGCTGTTAAACCCCGCACAATTCGCATTTTTATCACATGTCGCTGCTAAATCGGCCAAAGAAGTTCCATCGGCCATTTTAATTATATCATTGCCGCCCGAATCTTTATTACTATATTTCGTATAACCCGCCGGCGTTGGTATCTCCGCAACTGGCTGAGGGGGTGGAGCAGTATAGGGACTTTTCTGTGTGCCATTACAATTATAACCATAAGTGGCAACTGAAGTGTTCGGATTAATTTTGCCGCCAATAGATATATCACAATTCGCTACGGCATTTAAATCTGTTACTAAATTATTTGTGATATCGTCTTCATACATACCAATTTGCCCATTCATCATGAGACCGCCTACATTTGCTCCTTCAGCTTTCTTAAACGAATAGGAAAGGACGGGTTTAGTCGCTAATCCGCCTGATTGTGCTTTATCAATACTATCGCCAACAAAACACGTATTGCCAGGCGAAGCACCCTTTTGTCTTAATGCAAAAGTGCTATACCCTAAATCTGACGCACGCACTTTACAATCGGTTATATTCGTATTATTGCCTAAATCGGTTTGTTCAGTCAAACCGTCATTGCCTGGTTTATAACAGCCGACCCAATTGGGAATAATATCATCGGTATTTGCCGCCTGAAGAGCATGGATATTTGAACCGTATGTTCTTTTACCTTGTAAAAATTGTTGTGATTTATCCATTAAATTTTTATGCGTTGTAGCGTAAGAACTAATAGACCTGTTAAATTCATCTTCCATATTTTGAAGGTTAGAACTATCCGTTTGGTTTTTTATATTTACCTGCGATGGACCAACCATTCCAGAAAATCCTTCTCGGATGTCTCCATAATTAGAATTATAATTAGAATTATAATTGGATTTCATGTTTTGAAATCCATTTCCATTAAAATTTGATATTTCATTATTTACACTATTTACTTTACTCTGTTTATATAACATATATTCTTTGCCCTGTGAAATTGGAACAGAGGTATTAACATTGGTCTGACTATATATATCTTGAGTAGTTTGAGCACCTCGCAGTCCTTGAGTGCCTCGCATTGGAGGAGGATTATTGCTTATATTCCCTTTATTTACAACACTTTTTGAATTCCATAGACTATTTAATAGACCACTAAAACTCATTTTATCTAATATATAGATATAAAAATATATTACTAAATTACTTCTTTTATAATTCATAAATATTGAGTTAATTTTACTATAAATAATGGAATAAGCATCGGCACCGCTCCCCAAAAAGCCGACCAGAAATAATTAAGATGCTTATAATATCCCTTTAAACTAGGAAATAACATAGTTATACGAAAAATATAGTCTAAAATTATACCATAAAGTGCTAAGTAATACCACACCGGCGGAAGTTTCAAAAAATCTAAATAAATAACATAAAAAATAGTCATCATCCCACCTGCGATAAATAATGCTTCAACCGAACCATGTTGTTTAAAATAAGGTATCAACCCCCAGCCCGTGGGTCCGCCCATAAATTTGGAAAGAATTTGTAATAAAGCATCTCCGACAAATCCTGTTACGCACGAAACACTTATTAAATTTTTAGAAGATAATTTTAAATTAACCATTTATAATTATCTGTTATTTTATTTTTTCATAATTTTCCATCTGGAAATACTATTTATTCTAATGGATTGATTGTGATAATTAACTAACGCACATTTACCTAACCATTTTCCATAAATCACCCATTCATTTATATATTGTTCATATGATTGGAGACCATCATCGTATTTTAATATTTTATAAATTTTATTCATGTTTGGGCTAATAATTTTCCATTCATTATCGGTCACACCATTATACTCCATTTTATTTTATACACAAATTATATTTATATATTTACAAACGAATAAAATATAAATATAAATATAAATATAAATAACAATAAAAAATAATTTTATTGTTTATTCGTCGCATTCGTCACATTATATTCGTATTTTATTAATTACCCGATAATGATATCTTATATATTTTTAGTTGATAATACTACATTATATTTTGTTTCATAATATTTTTTTAATTTTAATAGTTCTTCATCATATTCATCATTCATCTCTTTACTTATTCTGTCTCTTATTTCAGCCATTTCCTTTTGATATTTTGTTAAAGAATTACTTGCAATACGTTTTTCTTCTTGTGTTGGTTTATCTGCGATTAAATGTAATTTCTTATCACGTTCTATACTAAACTCCTCATTCATTTTTCGAAGTACAGCCATTTGTTTGTTTCTGAAATTATTTATTGTATCTTTGAATTCTTTTTGTATTTTATTTGTTTCATTGCGACGCATAATCTGGGATGAAACATTACCGTTTACATTATACTTTGTTGATAATACATGTAAATCCATATCTAAACAAGGGACCATGGAACCATATGTTATGGAAATTTTTTTAAACTGATCATTACAATAATCAATCAGTTTATTAAACTCTCCACCCCGGTCTAGTATTTCTTGTTCAAAATGTTCGCCAACATTGTCACTTTCAATCATCCCACGAAACATATCAATACCTACCTCAATAAGTAATTCATAAATATGTAAAATATCAAGATTTTTTTTTCGCATGATGTCTTTTTTCATTACTTGTGTAGCAAGTTGATCTTTTGTAATTTCATTCATAATATATTTAACACGTTCTTTCAAACAATCTTCATTTTCACGAAGATTCATACGAATATCAGCAAGTATAATATGAATAATGTGATTTAGCTGCCTATGTTTATTTGTAAAAGATTCTACATATAAAATTTTGTTTTTCCCTCTAAATAATCCTTCTAAAAGTCTATAATCACACAATCCCCCGCATACAACATCGCCTGGATTTCGTGGAGCAACTCCTCCGCCATTTTCACGTTGGAATTGATAGAAATGCGGATTGTGGATTGTGCCAGTTACGAGTTTTCCTGTATTCCAGCTAAATGCTTTATGACACTGTGTGCACCACATCTGATCACATCCGTCTATTTTTGAAATGCGTGTTCCGCAACAAGGACAAGGCTTAGACTGTTTACGAATATATTCGGCACTCTCTATATTTTCTGGTTTACATTCGTGTGGATCAGATTTTGATTCTCCAATTAATTCAAAACATTTACAACATGTATGAAATTCACACAATTCGCATTTATATTGCGTAGATAAGTAGCCACGGCAGTCGGTTTTTGGACAAGGCATAATGAATTTTTTTGCCTCCTTTTTACCAGCTGCGCCAGGAATCGCTCCGCCTTCACCAATAATTTGAATATTGTGAAATAACGCATTACGATTATCTAGTAATATTTGTTTTTCAGTGTTTGCGTCATTTAATTTCTTAATGATTTCATTCTGAGAAAGTGTATACTCGTTCTCTTTTTTATAATACAGGTCAAGCGAAGGAAACTCAGTTCTACCTATTTTTTTATATTCGGTTTCAAGAGATTTTATAAGATCTTTTTTTTCGTTTCTGCGTTTATTCAATTGTTTATTATCGCCATCACCAAATGCGGTTAATTGTTTGGTTGCCATAATATGGCTTCTAATAATGCCTTGACACGTAGTTTCATTTTGGATTTTAGTAAGATCAAGTGAAAGACAATCAAGCGGATGATAGGTAAATTCAAATGTTTCGTGTCTAACCGCAGCCATTTTTTTTTTCAGCTCAAGAATGAGCTTGTTATTTTGTGTGATAAATTTATCCAAACCATTTATATCTTCTTCTATTTTTCTTTTTTCTTTCAATGCCTCTACCGCTGCCATTGATTCAGGCAAACGACTAATTTGTTGTTGCAAAAGTAATTCTCTACGATGGACTTTGTATTCTTTTCGCACAAATGATGTGTTTAGATTATCCACCAAGAATTTATCACTCCATACTTTATTGCAGTTCATACAAGACGCATCACTTGTAGTTCCACACAAATAAATGCGCACACATGTTTTGCATACATCATACAAACAATCGCCGTGTTCACACACAACCTTTGCGTGAATTTTTTTATCATACTTTTCATAACAAACATTACACTCCATATTATCGGGACTGCTTGTAGTCAAATCGGTTTTTGTCACTGGATCGTGCGCTGAGGACGCCATATTATTATGCTATGTTATTAGGATGAGGGTTAGGGTAGACTTGAACCGAAAAAGTATATCAATTTACTGAATGTGTATATTCTAGTCCAGGAAATAGCATCACATGAAATTATACTTCTAAAAATATTTTACACCTTTGATAATTTCAAATGCCGATTATTTAAATATAAAATTGAAATAAATATAAATATAATATTTATATTTATATTTATATTTATATAGAAACGTGCGATGGAAGAAGAGTTTATATGGCAAACATGGCACGGCAACCCAACAGAATTAGAGATAAAACTGCACGGCAACCTAACAAAAGCACAACGAGAAAGGGCGAGAACAGCACAAAGACGCCTAGACTCCCCAGAGGAACGGGCGAGAGCAACAAAAATAATGGAAAGTGCGAGAACCGCGAAAACATTACAAGAACTTACAGATATGAATTTGTATAAGAACACTGAAGAACAATCGGATGATTATTCAGAGTTGTATGATAAATTGTGTCAAGAAGATTGCGAGCGACGAAAAAAAGAGAGTGAACATATAGAAAAATATGGGAATATAGGGACAAAAAATCACTACAAAATTGTAAAAGGAAATTCTTTGAATGAATTAGAAAAAAATATAAATGAATATTTAGAAAAGGGTTATAATGTGAGCGGAGGAATATTGTTTGAAAAGGAAAAAACAAATAATTATGGTATAAATAAATGGGTAGAACCATCCTTTTATTTACAAGCAGTGTTTCGTAAAGGTATTGAAATAGAATTATCTTGTTGATGTAACCTTCATAAAAATCAAATAAATCTTTTATAAACGCAAACGTGTGCGCATACTGGTATACCTTATTCTAAAATAATAGATGATATAATAGAACAAAAATCAGATGAAAATGATATTTGTAAATTATATAAAATAGTTAAATATAGAGACTATCCATTAATATTTATAATTTGCTGTGATAAATGTAATACATTGGTAGATAATTCAAAATCGGCATTTGAAATGTCCAATTGTGCATTATAATTTATAAATTCAGACCTTTTATTTTTTCTTTCATGTATTTTCCCGAAGAATCTAATGATTCAAGCACGTATTTTAATAAGAAATGATAAAATAATAAAATAACCGCACATACTAAAATAACAGTTTCTACCTTATCATCTGATATATTTGTAGAAAACGCTCTATACAATAACCAAGCGATAATTACTGCTACAATAAAATAAAACATATAATGATATTTATAACTGTAGACTTGAAGTGTGGATGATTCATACTCTCCATCTAAAGCCATTTCCTTCGCCATGATATTTTGTAATTCTTTTTCATTTTTTTTTAATTTAGCATCTAATGCATTTACTTTTTGTACATTTAAAGTTACTGCGCTTTGATTTGAGATACCTTTTGGATAAATAGTTGATATTTCTTCTCTTACAGATGATAATAAAGAAAAAATTCTATCATTTAAATCAGCAAGTGTATTTAAGTCTTGTGTTGCTTTATCTCTAAATCCCTGATTCAAATTATTTATATAACTAGCATTGACTGTTTTATATTGTGCTAATAATAATTCTATTTCCTTTTCCTGTGTTTTAATATTAACAATAGATGGAATGTGGGTTTTTTTCTTATCTTTATTCATATAATATATGTAAATAAAGATATTTTTATTTTTTAGATATATATTTTTAATAATAATTATTTTTTATGTAAAATGCTCCAAGCAAACAAATAAGAACAATAAGAACCATGTCGGTAGTAGACGAAGAACTTGTTTGTACCTTAATAAATACAAAAATGATTATGAATATTAATATTATCAATAATCCCAATATATATAAATTAGACACTAATTTAAATCTAGAACTTTCCTCTTGTCCAGTTAGTGTATTCATATATTGTTTATCAAACTGTTTTTGTTCTGATTTTAATTTATGAATATATTCATTAAAAATTTTCTTCTTTTCATCTATTTTTCTATGAAGGTCTTCTCTGGTATTAACTTCGTCTATATTATCTCCTTTGTTTTTATTATCTTTATTATCTTTATTATGTTTTTTTTCTTTTTCTGCGTTCCTTTCAACTTCCTTAACAATTTGTTCTGAGAGATAAATAAGTTTTTTATTTAAATTTTCTAATTTTTTTAATAATTTAATATTTAAATCTTTATTATGTTTAGAATTATGTTGTATATGACCATGTTCGGATAATTGTTTATATATTGCGGAATATTCTATCATAGTTTTATTAAATTCATTTTCATTATTAGATATTTCTGATTTACTGGTAGCAGCCGAAGATTTAACTGCTTTCATTCCTTCAATTACCGATGCTACATTTGGTAAACTAGTCATTTGTAAATTTTGTAAATGGGGTTCTATGGATTTTTGGTATACTCTACCATACTCCATATATTTTTGTCCCTGTAAAAGATTAATATCATTTTCTAATCCGGTTCCTTCATTTGGAATTATACCTAAATCATTGATAAAACTCAAAACCGACATTTTATATACAATAATGATAGAAAATGTATTTTTATATAATTATTATATACATATTATAGAAATAAAAGGATTTATTCCATATTGTAGATTATTCCAAATACGTATTTACTATTGATTTATTCATATAACACAATCCCAATATACTTCCTAATAATATCCAATTTCCTATATATTTTTGGTTATGTAGTAACTCTGTATCTGACAACATTCCTTCTCCGGCGTCATTGCTATTGTTTAAAGACTCTAATTTATCTTTTAATAATTTAATTTCCAAGTCTAATTTATTGATTTTTGAATTTTTTTTTTCAATATTTTCGTCAATCTTACCTAAATCAATTTCCATCTCGTTTTTTAACATAAAAAAATCAGCCTGATTCTCCTTAAAATTTTGTAGAGATTTACCATATTTTTCTGAATATACAGTTAATTTCGGATATGTTCTATAGTTTGGTATTAATTTAACAAGTTCATCAAGTATTAAATAAAACCCATCATTTACTTCATCTAATTTTTTATTGTAATTCGTTTTAGTGTAATTCGTTTTAGTGTAATTCATATTAGTATATATATTATATATCATAAAATTATTGCGAACATATCCGATAATAAGTGGAACTTATTGCAGTTTTACTTGGCCGAATAATTTTACAAATATTGCCAGGGCGCATGCCGATCGGTTGAGCTACTGGACTAAATCGGGTTATGTCGGGCAATTCACTATCATTGAGTATATTAAATTCTTTTTTTACTGCGGTGGCCTCGGCGTCGTTCAATAAAATGAATTTCGGCTGTAAGGAATGTTCTAATACGTTAAATTGTAAGTGATTCATGCTATATATCATAATAAATATACCGTCTTGTTCCCAAATATTTGTAATTGTTTTTAGTATGGTTTCATTCGGTTCATCTTTTATGATAATATTTAAATCGTCTCCCTTTTTTAGAGTTTCCTCTAAATTAAACAAATCTTCAATGTATTCATATAGGTCTACAGGCCTCATTGTGTTTCCTAAATGAAATTTAACATATGATTTTTTTGTTTTATCCTTGTTTTCAAATAACATATCTAACTGTTTTGTTTGAAACATTGAATTTACTTCATTAATGCTAAAATTGTCATAATTATCTACGACAAATCCTTGCGTATGTAAATATGAAACAATAGTTTTACGCGCCTTATAAAATCTTACAATAGGTCCGCTCTGTGCCATTCTTATTTATAATAGAAATTTATATTTTTAATTTTGTTTCAATTTTATATATTAATTAAATTAATTAAATTAATTAAATAGATAAAATAAATAGATAAAATAAATAAATTTGTTTGTCAGTTAGTTAGTTTAAATAGTAATAACCTTTTTATTACTTTCTTCGGGTTTTTCTTCGCCTTCTTCCTTCTCTTCCTCTACGACTTCTAATATGGACGGTTGAATTTCTTCTACTTGTCCTTCTTTTGTCTCAGAAGCTACTGGCACCATGGGTTCTTCTGCTGCTTGACCAGTTAGGGTATTCGATACAAAATTCCCAAGATTATCTAATGCGTTATATGCGGTTGAGGCGGCAGTATTTAAAGTGGCCATGGCCTGAGTAGCAAGCGGAGCAGTAGCAGGAGCACTAGCACTAGTTGTTGTTGTTAAAGGATTCGGATTAGGATTTTTTATGTAATACATCATATCAGTTTTATTTATATCTACCAAGGGGTATTTTTTCAGCCATTCTTTTTGCATTTTATTGGAAATATCATTTAGGTCTAAATCAAAATCTTTATTTTCATGATATTCATTAAATTCATTTAAGAATTCAACTTGTTGTTCGGTGTGTATTTTTGTCGCAGCTTTTAGTAATTCTTGGTCAATCGCTTTATAATCTTCCGGATTAAATAATGGAGCATATTTACATGGAGCAGATGGATTTCCACTATATACACTAAAACGTTCAACTAATTCTTCCGCGAGGGGCTTCTCAATGCCTAGAAATCCTTTACCCACAATATATACTTCAGAATTTCCCGGCCGACTCGTCACTGGTTTAACCACATAAGCTTCATCAAACAAAAGCGACACTAAAGCAATTAATGACCGACTAAATGGACGATTAAATGTATATTGTTTTGTAACCATATGTCCCCCAGGCGCAAGAGCTAATATAGCCGCTATAATCTGCCCATAGTTAAGCAATGATGTATCACATTCTTGGTTAGAATAATCTTCTGATACATCAATACCTGCGTCACTTGTCGCAAGGGTTGCTCCACCAGTGGTTTCAAATCGTGCGTGAATGGCATTTGCCAATGTGACCACTACCGCACCATTCATTAAATCACCTGTTGTGTCTGACACATCCGCAGGTAAAGCATTTGGCTTTGGCCCGATTAACCAATTAGTACGATTGTTTGTATAGAATCCATATTTATCACCTAAAATAGTTAAATCGCCGGCTTTGGCTGCGGCCTCGGGGTAATATGAACTGCCAACCCAATCAAAATCAGCGGTTGTTTTACATACAGTTTTTACAAAATGATTAATTGTCACAATAAACGCTCCAGGTAATTCAGCATTACAAAATGCGCGTATCGGTTTATTACAATCAATCAGATTTAATTCTTTTATAAGCTCATACATTTTCAAAGCAGCATTTGTGGCAAACGGGAATCCTTTTTTCATAAAATGCCGTTTTAATCCTGCGTATAAATCCATTTTTGAAGATAATTGTATAAATGTTTTATCATCTATACTATCTAATTTTGTTTTATATTCATTGACTGTTCTATGAATGCCCGCAAAAACGCGGTCTAAATCAGTAACTGGTAATTTATCTTGAATATTAAGTAAATTGGTTGGCATAGAATTAAATTTCGGCATTTTAAATTTAAGGAATTTATTTGCGAATAATTTTGTTTGACCTGCCGGTTTTTTATCCGGTGAAAGTCCTACGGGAATCATTTTAATGGAACTCTCAGCTATTGTAGTATCTAAAGCCTGAGTCTTATCTATAAATATTTTCTCCCCTGAAATAAATTTGGAATTTATTTTATTAATATTATCAGAAAAAGAGAGACTGGTCAGTTGGTCAATATTATCTTCAGTAATAAGACGCAATTGGACATTCATGGTTTGTAACTCCTGAATTAGTAACTTGAACGCATAAGGAATTCTAACAATACTAAATGTTCGCCCATATCTACTAATATTCTGAACATTCATACCGTCCGTAAGTGTCCCAGAAAATTTAATAGGACCATCTGCGAATGGACTCAAGAACAAATTATAACTATTATTATAAATCGCAATTGTTCCGGTTTTATTACAAACCGCCATAAAATATTCGTCGCCGCGTATTAACATTGATTCTTGTAAAAATTTAGTAACCCCATGTGCGATTAAACCGTCACGTTCCATTTCACCTATCCGGAGCCCTCCATCATTGGCTCTCCCTTGGACTGGTTGTCGCGTCAATCCGGTTCTGGGTCCGAGCGCACGATAATTTATCTTATCCTTTACCATATGTTTCAGTCGCATATAGTAGGTTGGTCCCATAAATATTTCGGCTTCCAATTGTTCGCCACTCTGACCATTATATAATATTTCTCCTCCGCTAGAATGCATCCCCTGATTTGTTAATAATTGACCAAATATTTTATGTTTAGACCCAATATTTACGAACGCAGTACAATCACCAAAAGCTCCATACATACTACAGGCTTTGCCCATAATAGTTTCTACCAATTGCCCAATCGTCATCCGCGACGGAATGGCGTGGGGATTAATAATGATGTCGGGTCGTATACCACTTGCGGTATAAGGCATATCTTCTTCGGGTATAACTACGCCTAGGGTGCCTTTTTGCCCACATCTACTAGAAAACTTATCACCAATTGCCGGAATGCGCTGGTCTCTTACGCGAACTTTCGCAATTCGAAATCCCTCTTCACCTTCGGTTATAAATGTTTTATCTACAAATCCGACTTGACCTTTTTTTGGAAAAGAAGATGAATCTATACCTGATTCTGGATTATCTAAATTTTTAGTTACCTTTCCAATAATAACTTTTTTCTCGTCTAATGGTGTGTTCTCTTTAATTAAACCATAATCGTCTAATTCCGAATAATCATAACCAGGTTTTTTTCCAATAACATTTTCTTTTTCAACGTTCACAAAATGTGAGTCGGTTTGCGATTTGCCTACTTTGGAACTTTCTTCTCTACTTTGGTAGGTTGTATAATAAGTCGTTCGGAAAAGCCCGCGTTTAAGAGACCCTTCATTAAACAAAATAGAATCTTCTACATTATATCCATTATAAGACATAATTGCGACTATTGTATTTTCGCCACAGGGATGCTCCTCATTGTTAATATATTTTAGATATCTACTTTTCACCAAAGGAATCTGGCCGTTATTTAAAACAACGCCCATTTTATCCATCCTGGTTTGAAAATTTGTGCTATACATCGATACAGCTTGTTTTGCTTGGCCGCACGCAAATAAATCACGTGGAAGTTGATTATTTTCTGGAAAAACAATCTGATTTCCCATGACGCCTAAAATAAGCGACGGATGAATTTCTACATGAGTATAAAATTTGTTTTTTATATCATAACCAGGTTTCATCGCGATAAGTGATGCTTCTGCTTCAGATGTATCCATATAATCAATAATGCCTCTAGTTTCTTTTAAATTTTTTAAATCGGTCGCACTGTATAACTCGGCTACATTAGAATAAAATTTATAGGACATAATAGAGAAATCCTCGTCTTTTCTTTTGGCGAATCCCGTAATCAATTGCTCCCAAGTAAATTTATCGGCGCTTATGTTTTCCAAAATTGGTTTATTGTCATAACTTGGTTTTCCTTCGTCATTAATATAAAAAATAGGTCTACATAATCTACCCGAATCGGTATAAATATAGATTGTATTTGTTTCTATATTCCACTGAATACTTATAAAAGGCGGAATAATGCCTACTCTTCTATTTTCTTTGAAAATGTATTGTGTTTCCTTTGGATTAGAAATAACCCCAATCCAATTTCCATTTACAATAACTTTACACATGGTTGATACATAAAAAGGACTACATTCGGCCAAAAGTTTCAGACTAGAATGTAAGCGCAGCCATTTAATTACTGGATAAGAAGAACACCCCGTTGTGATATGCGCAACAATCGTCATATGTTTGTGTAAACCTGCGTTCCCGCCATCCGGTGTATCTACTGGATCTATAATACCCCACTGCGATGAATGCAAGAGTCGCGGGCCCACCACTTTCGCACTGGCATCTAATGGGAGATTAATTTTCCGCAAATGAGAGATATACGAATTATAACTTAATCGGTTTAAATCCTGGACAACACCCACACGTTCAGTGTGTTCTTCTGACCCCCATTTGCCTTTAAATGCTTTTTTAAACCCGTTTTCAACTATTCTATCAGAAAAAATAGCTTTATAATTATCTTCAATTAAATTAAAAAAACCTTCCTTTGAATTATATTGACCTTCATGAAATAAAAATTCTTTATCTATTTTTAAATAAATATCTCTCTGTTGAAGCGTATAATATTCTTTAAATAAATCATACAATAAGGCGCCTGGTAATTCTACCCGTTTAAAGCGAAAATTATCTCTATCTGTCGCTTTGTTTTCTTTCATGTATACACTTAATAATTGTCTAACCATATATCCGATAAAATATGCTTTATCTCGGAAATTCATTTCACCTACATGTGGTAAGAGATAATTCGTCAATATTTCTAGAGCATGTGCGTCTGTGTGGCCCTTTGTAAAGGAGCCAATATAATTTATAGCGCCTTCTTGTGTAAATATTCTTCCAGCGTCATGGATTGAGGGAATAAACAAATCAACATAATTTTTATAGCTCTCCATATCCAATAAACAAAATTCAATTATTTCTTTATCGGATTCAATACCCAATGCTCGCATTAAAATAAATAAAGGGACTGGTTTTCTTACGTTCGGCACATTGACGACAATCTGATTATTTGATAAAGAAGGCGTCGGCATAACAATCTTAATAGATAAAGTACGAATTGGTTTGGAGGCATCTTCTGATACCGACCGGATTTCAGCGGAATGCGAATAAAGGTCGCTCTCTTTGTCCCTTATATAAAGCATATTATCGGCAAATTTTTCTTGAGGAATTATACATTTTTCTAATCCATCAATAATAAAATAGGCCCCATAATCATTTTTACATTCACCTAATTCAAATTTAACTTTTTTATCTAAGCCTTTTAAAATACATAAATCAGACATAACCATAATAGGAAATCTACCTAGAAAAATTTTCTCTAATAAAATAGTTTTCGTTTCTATTTCGTCCGTTGCGTCGTCTCTTATTAAAAATTCTACCTCTACATCATAATGTATTGTAATACCATACGTCATATTTCTCAGCCGTGCTTCATTCGGATACATATAATGTTCTCTGTTTTCATCATAAATAACTGGTTTTCCATAATATAAACGGTTTCCTTCTTTCCCTCCCAGATATAAATTACATCTAAATCTAAATTCATTTGTTTTCGGATTTTGTTGTTTCATAATTCGGATAGGATTTTTTTCCTTAAAAATTTGTTTGATTCCTGTGTTAAAAAATTGGTTATAGGAATCTAATTGATGTGAAACTAATCCTGACGGATTATCATTAAAATACTTATCTATAATTGCCCAAGTTATTTGTTCATTCATTCTATTATAATAATAGTATAATTTTTTTAGACCATATTTTATTTATTAAATATAATAAATAAAACAAAAATAGTTATAAATTTTGATATAAATTTTGTTATAGATTTTTGATATTATAGTGATATAATTTAATTATTTAAAGAGATTTCATTCCCTTCGCAAAAATCATACCTGCGATCATTAGAAAATACATAATAAACGGAAATAATACTAAAACCCAAGAGAGGTTTTTATACCCAGCCCGGCAGATCGCATTTAACAGCCAAGTCCAAAAAGCAATGTATAACCCTTTTCCTAAAAACATCGCTCCGGTATTAGGAACTCCGCATTCAAAAGGACCAACACAGTATTTATTGGAATTTCCCAAATTTTGAACCATCAAAATAACCATTGAGAGAACTGATAACACTAAATAAATGTAAGAAGGCGTACATAATTTCTTAATAACGGCAAACATTATAATATATAATAAGAAAAAATTATATAATAATAAATTTTATATATCTACAACAGAATTTCCAGAATTGGTATGTATTTTATCTAAATTTATTGGGTTATATTTAATTTGTGTTTGAATCTCTCTATCCATGCTTGGTTGATCTATAGGCAATGGGTAGGTTGAATCAAATCTCGGTTCACCTTGGTATCCAGCATAAGCGCCTTGTAATCCTCCAGTTAAAGAACGGCCAACATTTACTAAATCTTGTGGTAATAGATTTAACATACCTCCTCCATTTTGAAATTGTTTGTTAGAAGGCATTGGCGGGTCATACAAACCACTTGGAACTCCTTTATATTCATAATAATTTCCATCGTGAGGACCAGAAACACCTGGCCATTTTCCTATATCTCCCCCGTTCCATGCTTGTCCTCCACATCCTCCTTTATACTTTCTGTGGCTTCGCTTATGTTGGCTTCGCTTATGTTGACTTCGCTTATGTTGACTTCGCTTACGAAAAGTACGTTTTGTTCTACGTGTTTTAGAGTTTTTACTTTTATTTATTCTGCTCTTTCTAGCCGTGCGTTTAGAACTTTTACGCCTAGTAATTTTTTTATATTTCGTGTTCATCTTATATATAACGCATATAAATTATTATTATAAATAATAAAAATAATTTATATTATTATTTATAAAAAATATACAAATAAAATTTTTGTTTTAATAATTAATTTATATTTACTCAATATCTACATGCGTCAACATATGACGTCTGCAACACATTTTGTTTAAGTGTAAACTATCTAAAACCTCACCTTCAGGAGTTTTATCCGCATTTGCTTTGGTTAAATATATTACATCATCTATAGCCATATCATTTTTTATTTTCTTTTCCCTTACCCTTCGCATATATTCTCTATATAAATCGGCAAGAACTTTTCCACACGAAAAACATTTTACTGGTATCAACATGTTAGATTATATATATATTATTATAATATTAATATTAAATCAATTTTTTATATATTAATTAATTAAATTAATTGCTATCAATTAAATCAATTTCTATCAATTAAATCAATTGCTATCAATTCATTTAATTGATAGAAATTGATTACTAATTATTTATTATAGCTCTTATATATCAACAATTTAATAAAATGTTTATTGTTCCTACACCGATTGTAGATCCTACTCAACTTGACTCTATGGATAATGAGAATACTCTGAACAAGAAAGCAATTCGTCAAATAACTGGTATTAATAAATATCCAATCCCTATAATAATTTGTTACGGAGATATTCCGCCTGATTACGAATGTGAAATGTCAACGTATATTGATACACCACCAAAATATGAAAAGCCTCTAAGTATTGGAGAGATTACAAACAATGTCAGCAATAATGTTAGCAATAAAGAGCCAAAAAAATCAAAACCAATAAAAATAACCAAAAAAAAACAGAAGATAATATATCTTACCGCAAAGGAAAATATTGTTATTCTACCGAATCAATTGAGAGTAGATGTTGTGGCGCATGCTATTGGTTATGTCATCCAAATCCACATAAAGAACGATGTGAATGCTGTCCCAATACTTTTTGTGATTATTGGAAATCTGGCTACATTCAAACAACAGAAGGTTCAGTAAACGAGGAAGATAGTTGTCGTGAATGTGAATGTGATGATTGTTGTTGTACCGTAGCTTGTTTTCCTTTAAAATTTCCTGTATTCTTTCCTTGTTTTCTGGGGTCAGTATTTAATAACGGCATTAATGAATTATGCGGGAGCAATAGAAATTATTTATTTTAAAATATGATTTATTTAATTCAATAATTAATTCATAAAATCCCAACTACTAATTGTAATAGGTTTATCACCATTAGAATGATAATTTGGTCCAACGTTATTACCTGCGACACATTTTGTTTTATTTAACCATCCACAACAACTCGTAAGTTTACAATTTTTTTCACTTAATGTATTACACTTTTTTTCTAAAGTTGGTGGGTCGTTTGAATAGGTTGAACATAACCCATTACTAAAATCGCTTCCCCCAAAGGCTTCAATCGTAACTATTTTTTTCAAATGTTTATTTTGTTCCTCTTCAAAATTAATGCCTAATATAGAAAATACCGCAATTAATGTTAACATAATAACTACAAAAAACATGATATTATACCATTGATCTTTCCAAAAATCTTGAAGGTATGCCATTGTATATATATTAATAAAATATAAACAAATAATATTATATATTATTAAATTAATGTCTGTTTCAAATAAAATATATGATAATGGGTTATTTATATTTCATCGTGATTTGCGAATGGTAAATAATAATGGATTAAATTTATTGAATAATAAATGTAAAAAGATTTATACAATTTTTATTTTTACACCCGAACAAGTTAGTGATAAAAATAAAGATAATTCAGAATATGAGGTTCAATTTATGATTGAATGTATAGATGTTCTATCCGAAGAGATTAAAAAAAATGGAGGAAAATTATATTCATTTTATGGAGAGAATAATAAAATAATAGAACATTTAATTAATTCGCTAGACATTAATATAATTGGATTTAATTATGATTTTAGTCATTATGCGATTAAACGCGGTGAAGAAATAATTGATTTATGTAAAAAAATGAAAGTTGAGGTATTAACAGCAGATGATTATTATCTACATCCGTCATCAGACTTTATACAAATTAATTTTCATAAAAAAAATGAAATAGATTCTTATTCTTCTATTATGCCATTAAATTTGGCGTTACATAAATTTACATCAAATAATCCTCATCTAATGGTTTATGGTGGGAGAGAAGAAGCGATTAAAATATTAAATAAAGCAGTAAAAACTTATTCACATACTCATAATGATTTAAATAAAATCACATCAGAATTAAGCGCTTATATAAAGTATGGATGCATTAGTATAAGAGAAATATATAAAAATATATAAAAATATATATCAATCATTTTTGTTAATTAAGACTACGCGTTAGATTAAAATCACGAAAATCATTATAATTAATTACATTATAAATAATATTCTTGTATATATTTTCATTAACATTAATATTTTCATTAACATTAATATTTTCATTAACATTAATATTTTCATTAACATTATTATTCATATCTAATTTAATATCATAGATAAATAATTTTTCATTTTCATAAATTATCATATCATTTATTACCAACGCGTGTTTTGTATTATATTTAATTAATTCTATTTTATTTTCTTGATTAGAATTTATATTAAATATTTTTTTTTTATTATACATTATCATTCCAAAATTCCATATATTATTTTTTTGTAAAACAATATTTACAATTTGATTTCGAAAAATATCAAAACCGCCTTTAATAGTAATCGACATGTTATTATTACATTTATTTTTTTATTTAATTTTTATTTCATTATATAAATATATTGAAATAAAATCCTAATTCACAAACAATTTATCAATATTTAACATTAAAGTAACAAACTTATCGGTATATAAATTGTGTTTTTTCAACAAGAGAGAGAGATTATCTCGCGATTCCTTGTATTTTTCAACGGCTTTTGGCAACCCTTTGGTTAAAACATAATTCGCATAAGGCACATCCGTATCTTTATCGCGATAATCATCCATTAACTGAAACATCATACCAAAATGTAACCCCATATCCTTGAAATCCTGTATAGATTCAGGATCAGTTCTATCTGAAAAAAATGCCCCAATCAAAAAGGAAAAAGAAAAAAGCGAACAGGTTTTATATTTAATAATATAGTCATTAACCGAATCATTTTGCGAAAATTTTATATTGAAATAAGATTCAGCATCGCCCTTCAAATCTAAAAATTGCCCAACAACCAAATTTTTTCCCAATAATTCACACCATTCATTCATAAGTGTTTTCAAAGCACGCAAATTATCCGAACCGTCTAGACCATCAATAATAATCCTTAATGTTTCAGAAATCATAAAATAAGAAGAAAGAATGGCTTCATTATTTCCAAAATGTTTAAAAGTGCTTAATTTACCTCGGCGGTAAGTATCATTATCCATACAAGGCAAATCGTCAATCACGATACTTGCTGAATGAATTAATTCAACACTTGCGATCGGTTGCCACGGAACTTCGGATGCCGTTTTACCCGTCAAAGTTTCTATAATATGTTTTACAATAAACCCGCGCACACATTTACCTCCATCAGTTGCGTGTTGAATTAATTCCCTTATTTTACTTTTATCTAAAGTATTGTAATATATATCTAAATATGGTTGAACTTCATCAGAATACATTTTTATTTATATTGTTTTTAAAAAACCAAAAAATATACGTATTTTTTCTATAAACTATAAATACGTATATTATATAATGTTTTTAGAGATACTCTCTTTTATACATGGTATTTTATCTAATATAATTGATTATATGTATGATTCTAATTTATTTTTAGAATATCAAAAAGTATTTGAATTATTATTTATAGGAATTACATTACTCTTTTTTTTTACTAACAAATATATCTCTTTTTTTGGGTCAGGCTTATTTGTCTGTGGAGGATTTGCTGGAATGCTTTTTGCGCCTCACGCAGTAGAAGCATTCATATGGAAAAGTGTAATTTATCTTTCCATTCCTGTTTTTATATATCATATTTTTAATCTATCTGCTTTAACAGCCAACTTATCAACCGAAGAAATAAAACAATTTGTATTTAAGGTTATGCCCATTGTTATTGGGTCATTATTGCTTGCTTTATTAGAAGATTATTTAGTGCCTGAAGAATATGGTAATAAAAAATTATATGATAAAATGTTCCAATTTATAGTATTGGTTTCCTTTTTATACATGTTAAATTATTCTTCTTATTTTGAACAATTAACTCAAACGAATAAATTAATATTAAATCTGTTTACTTTAGCCTGGTTAGGAAATATCGTGAGTGGGGTATATATTCTCTCTTGTTTAACACATTTATTTGAGAAAGAAGAACTTACTAGTTTGTAGAGACTAATGTTTTGTAAATAAACGCATCCCACCTCCCACGCTTGAAGAAATTATTTTATTATTACCTCCACCATTAACAGCACCATTAACAGCACTCTTAACTCCGCCCTTCAAGCCTTTACTAGATAAAAAGGAATAAAATAACATTTTTAACATAAATAACGCTAATATAATAAGTAATGCTATAAATATTCCTTGAAATATTTTATTATTAACTATATTTTTTATCTTCTGATTATTAAATACTGTTTCATTGCTTTTGTTCTTTTCTATCAACACTTCTCCTGACGAACCTGTTGGCAAACATTCAATAAATATTTCTTCTGATTTACCTGAAGGAGAAAAGTAGGTAGGTCCTTTTTCATTATAATATAATCCATTTTTTACAGGATTAATTTGACTAGTTGATTCTGCTATAATATTACTAAATGACTGAAATGCTGAAGTAGACATTGAAATAGCATTATCTATATTAAATACTAGATAAGAGTTTGTTCCATCAAATGGTGAATACGGTAATGTTCCATTGTATGAAAAATAAGGTTTCATCGGTATTAATTGGTCTAATGTGAAAGTTACATTATTCAATGATGTTTGTTTTCCTACAGAGTTCGCAGTTTTAGCAACTTCGGCTATAATCGTATCAAATATAGCACTACTTTTCGGATTTCCAGAACCGACCATAATTGGTATAGAAACAATTAAAATATCACTCCCATTTACATTATTATGAATTATAAGTAATTCTGCATCAGCATTTTTTCCTCCATAGGTATGTAAGGATTTTCGGTATAAGCGAATTCCTCTTACATTGTATCTATTTGAATTATATGTTACTGGTGTATCATTAAAATTTTCAGGTGTTATATAGAGAAATCCTCCTTTATTTGTTAGATTTAAGTTGCTTAAGGGATATTTAAAACTATATTTACATTTTAAGTCACAGGTAGAATTGTAATTATTTGTAATATCTATTGGAGAAGTAGCATTATTACTCATTATATTTATATTAACATTATAATAAAAAAATATATATATAAATTTATATATAGATATGTTTTTATCCAAAAAAAAGGTATTAAAATTGCTAAAAAATAAAACACAGACCCATAAAAAATACAAAAAACGGTCTAATCAAAAGAAAAATAAATACAATTCATTTAGACGTAATAAACGTAAAGTTAATCTTCGGTTTAAAACGCTAAAAAAACGTAGAACAACGGAAGGTGGAGCAAAACCAAAACGGAAAGTTGATCCCAAATTAGAAATTCTTAATAATGATTTTTCCAGACTTTACAATGAATATAAAAATAAAAATGAAAAATATAAATCTGATGACGTTGAAATGCTTTTGGCTAAGACAGGAATCAAAAAATTAAAAGATTTTGAAACCTTATATAATTCTGGTCAAAATAATGATATTGAAAAAAAGAAACAATTGGTTGAAGCGTTAAATTCTAATAAATTAGCAAAGGACCGGGCGCCTGAGCCAGAAGTAGCAGTTTCTCGCGCTGAACCGGAAGGACCAGCAGTTGTTGAACCGGAAGGACCAGCAGTTGTTGAACCGGAAGGACCAGCAGTTGTTGAACCGGAAGGACCAGCAGTTGTTGAACCGGAAG
>Ga0222714_10000357_pt1 | contig 54522 bp, 70 predicted proteins | sample C33_3DmetaG_FD_165048 | JGI IMG/M metagenome (GOLD analysis project Ga0222714, IMG submission 165048) | Estuarine water microbial communities from San Francisco Bay, California, United States - C33_3D | ecosystem: Environmental > Aquatic > Marine > Unclassified | place: USA: California... | reverse complement strand
CCGTAGCTGAAGACAGCCCGCCAGCACTGAAGTCGAGCGAAACATCATTCGCATCGACCAAGATGCCCGCACCCTCACCGACATTGAGCGTGATTGCATCGGACCCGGTTGATGTAAGACCAAGGCCAGCCGTGACTGAAGTGACGGTGCCCTTGTACGGCCAATTTGATACCTGAGCCTTACGAAGGTTTAAGCTATCGCTGGTGTCTGCAACAAGAATCCAGTCCCCGTCAGCAACGGTAATCGGGCTGATTTCGGTTGCCGAGGTAATGATATTAGATGGACCGTACTCAATAGCGACCGTTCTTGCCGTACCGGCGCTAGTGACCGCAATACCAGTGCCCGCATTAACAGCGCTAATTAACGTAAGGTCGTTATTAAATGCGCTAAGTGGCACATTGCCAAACAATACACGCTTTGTACCAACGCCATCATCATAAAATGGCAGAGAGTCTAGGGTGTCTACTGCTGACCCAAGAACAAGATCAAGATTTGAAATATCAATGGCTAACGTGGTGGTCGGGCCAGTTGCATTTGCTACCGAAATTCCACCATTCGTACCATTTACAATTTGAGTTACGGCAGTAGTTAAAAATGGTAAGTCAGAGACATTGCCATATTTAACATTGTTATCATCAAAATCGACATAGGCAATCATGTCGGTTGATGCAATTGCGCTGGCCCGTAAATCTGTTGCAGACAGTATGTAGTTATCTAAGCCAGCATAATCAATGCTTATGGTCGTGCTTGCTCCACCACCATTTTCTAAACCAGCCCCTGCTGTAGTAATTGCAAATGTTAAGTATCCAGCGTCATTGTTAAAACTGGAAACAGGAACATCATCAAACTGAATACGATATTGCGTAGAATTACTATCGTGATAAAAAACCAGATTATCTACAGTTTTATCAATTACTACATTTGGCGAAACATTATTTGTTAGTGTCAGGTCGGCAATGTTTAGTGATACAACTGGTTGTGGGCCACCAGACTGAGCAACTGAAATTCCGTCACCAGCAAGAACATCTGTAATATCGCCAAATGGCAAACTTGCAACGTCACCGTACTTTACGACGTTATCATCGAAGTCTACATATGCAATTCTATCGGATGTTGATATTTGTGATCCAAGTGCATCTGTTGCGCTAAGGATAAAGTTATCAGTACCCGAGTAATCAATATTAATAGTGCTGCTTTGTCCGGCATTGTTTTCTAATCCCAAGCCAGCGGTTGTAATTGCAAATGTTAAATAGCCAGCATCATTATTAAAACTAGAAACGGGAACATCATCAAACTGGATTCTATATTGTGTAGAATCAAAGTCGTGGTAAAAAACCAGATTATCTACAGTTTTATCAATTGTTACTGGCGTAGCATTATTTGTAAGCGTTAAGTCAGCAATATTTAGTGATACAACTGGTTGTGGTCCCCCGGATTGGGCGACTGAAATTCCATCACCAGCAATAACATCAGTGATGTCACCAAACGGTAAGCTTGCAACGTCACCATATTTTACGACATTGTCATCATAGTCTACATATGCAATTCTATCAGATGTTGATATTTGTGACCCGAGGGCATCCGTTGCACTAAGGATAAAATTGTCTGTACCGGAATAATCAATATTAATAGTGGTGCTTTGTCCCGCATTGTTTTCCAACCCTAGACCAGCAGTTGTAATTGCAAACGTCAGATAACCGGCATCGTTATTAAAACTTGTAACTGGGACGTCGTCGAACTGAATGCGATAATGGGTCGAGTCATCATCATGGTAAAAAACAAGGTTATCAATTGTCTTGTCAATTGTTACCGGGGTGATATTGTTTGTAAGGGTAAGCCCAACAATGTCGAGGTTAACTGAAACCGTATCGACAGAAATTCCCTCACCGGCACCAACATTGAGCGTAACCGCTCCTGTCCCGCCCCCAGTAAGTCCGTTACCAGCGGTAACGCTTGATACACCAAGAACAGAAACATCTTTGTTGATCCACTTGGTTGTGCTACTATCCCAAGACAGTACCTGATTATTTGTTACCGAAGTGATGGTAACATCTGACAAATCATCAATAGCAAGAAAACTGTTTACCCACTCACTCGACGTAGAATTCCAAACAAGACTCTGCTTGTCTTGAACGCTTGTAATCGTAACATCGGTAAGATCTTCAAGGGACAGTGACGTTGATACTCCATCAACGTAAGCCTTGATAGACTGCTGGGTTGCAAGCGCGGTTGGTGAGTCGGAAGCGAAATCATCCTCATCTAAAATAGATGCGATGGTTGTTGTTCCGCCGACCGTGATGGTCGAGAACATTCCTTTCGATGGCGTCGAACTAGAACTGCCGAGAAAAATAAATTTTCTAAGCGAGAGGGACGCATCTCTCTGCGTGTGCAGTCCTACATTCGTAATGTCGTTGGCGACATCTTGAAAGTTTTTCTGCGCGGTATTACGAAAAATCTGTTCCGAAACAGAATCGTATACAAATGGCGCTGTTGGAAGTGGCAAATAAGTTTTAGATGCCATGACTACCTTCCACCATCCGGCCTCACCCAGAGTCGCACGTAACCAAGACGCCAGCCGTAGTCATCGCCACTGCTTTCTACGCGCATGCTGACCTGTCTTGCGCGACCCCTGATGTAGCCTTGAGTTGAGTTCGTGGTAAATGACGAATTGCTTAATTGGGTCTGCGACGAAAGCGGGAAGTCTTTGCCGTTTAGCTTGATGTTTACGGTTGGGGTGCCATCGCCCAAGAACTTTAGGTCGGGTACAATCTTCCCCAGAAACATATACTTGTCGCCATCGCCCAGATCAAAGTCACCTGTTTCAATGTAAGATGTTATCGGGTCGCCATCAGCATCCCATCCATCTTCGTGATTATAGGTGTAGTTGTTCCACCACAGGGTTCCGTTGGAGCCGCCACCCGTAGTTGTGCTGCTGGCTAAGGTTCCGATGTCAATCGTCAGGGTGTTTCCGCTAACGGTTGCTTCGTGCTGTGTGTTAATCATTTCTGATGTAATGTTTCCAGCATCAGAAAAATCATTCATTACAACGGTTACACTTGCTGGCATGCCGTGTCCGGTTGGCAGTGCAACCGTAATGCTTCCAGAGCCGTTGGTTGTGCTAATTGGATTTGCGGAAAACTCAGATGGCGAAATCTTATTTAACGAAACCGCCTGAGGATATGTGCGAAGGGTTGCGTTATCCCAAGTGCCGCGCGACATCGTCCCGTAATACCAGACATCTTCATCGTAATTGTAAATTACATATCTGTCATTTTCGGTAGAATTCTCAGATGGGTAAAACCATACAACCTCTGAGTAATCTAAGTTGGTTCCGCATGCAACCTTGAACGATTGACTGTAATTAAAATTGTCAAACACGGTCCCAAGTACCGGACAACGCAATCTTTGAACGGCACCAGAGTAGCGGTAAAACGCTCCACGATCCATGAAATAAATTACTCCATCGGCATTTGCTGCCGCATTTGGAGAAATCATGGACATGCCGTTACCAACGTCAGTAAACGAAAAGTAAAATGGCGAACCAATGTATCTCATGCTAACGAGACCAACATCGGTCCAGATTACTGTTTCGTTTCTTGTCTTAAGGGCACCAATAATTTTGGAGCCAGAAGAAAGGTCCTGACCGCCAGCACTGTTTGTGGTTAGTGGCTGCCACTCAGCAGGATTTTCTGCAGAAGACCATCGCACCAACGTGCGATCAATTTCGCTCTGACCGATCCGGTTGCAGCCAAACGCAATTACATGTTTGGCTCGCTCCGATGTAAGAGCCGTAAGGGCTGATGTCGGGCAGTACTTAGTACCAGCACTATATGTGATAGTTGCCACTAAGTTAGTTGCTGATCCAGAACCAGATGCGGTATATGTGAATTGATTTAATGTAGGGACTGAGGCAACAACAAACACACCATTAGCTCCGCTAGCTCCCTGTCCATCGGGCACATCACTTACTGTAACCGTGTCACCTACCGATGCCCCATGTCCATTGTCATTTACGGTAACCGTGGTGCCGTTTTGACTAAGGCCTGACGCTGCTGTCCCAGAAAGTATGGACACCCTTCTTGTAAGGTCATTAAGAACCTTTGCTCTACCGCCAACACTCTGGTCCCAGTAATAAATACCACCAAAGCGAATAGTAGCTAAGAGGTCGTCGCCATAATTATCAAGCGACCACTGCCTAAGCGAATCTTCTGGGGAGTTAATACCAATACTGCCCCCCCACGGACCACTGCTCCAAGTTGAATAGCCCCACCCGGTGGTCTCAAAAAACTCGTCAGACCCAATAGATATTTGATACGCTGCATTCGTGCCGCTCAGTCCACTCGCGGTAGACGAAGCCGTGATCCCGTCAAGCTGGATGGTGTACTTGTTCGCTGGGTCGGCACCATCAATATCTCCGAGGCCAGAGATCTTGTGTTCCCCAGTAAGAGTGGCGGCGGTAATGCCACCTAGGTCGCCGCTAACACCCGAAAAGGTGACGTAGTCCCCCGCACTTACGCCGTGAGCGCTATCGGTAACTACGATTAAGCTTGATCCAGAAAGCGTGTCTATTTGTGCAAGGTTAGTGTTTGCACGAATGGGAGTTATGTCTACGTAAGACCCAGTGGTCCCCGTAGAATCCGTTTGGTACAGCTTTAAGTGTGTGCCTACCGCAAGATACGTACTGCCTGAGTTGACCGCCCAGTTGTGAATCTTTCTGCAACTGCCAATAAAACTATCGTTAATAAACTTAGTCCAACCACGAAGTTTTTCCGCAAAACCCTTACGAAACCGGACCTTGTCTACATCATACCAAGTCCCCTCGGCAGTGTAGTCGGTCCCGTCAGTATATACTCCGGGTCGTGGTTCGATCTTAATAAACTGCATTGTTATACGAGGGGATTGTTTTGGATGTATAGAATATCCATTCCCGCAGAAATTGATATGTCTGCACCAGCACTGTCACCAACAGCCCTGAACTCAAGATCTGTTTTTTCTAAAAACCTTACCGGCACCGAGTATCCTTGGTGAACCGAAGACTGACTTTTTACAAATCTGTCTTTAATATTAAAGACTCCTCCGAACGGTCGGGCAACAAGCGAAACAGTTGCATATTTATTGTTCTGTGTCGTTGCCACCGTAACGTCTGTTTGCAACACAAAAGCAGTGTAACCACGCGGAACAGTCCACAAGGCCATCGCTGTTTGATTGTCACTTATCGCAACAGTAGCATATTTGTTGGTAGGTACACCGCCAACAGGTGCGGCCTCGGTTCCTACATACAAAACGCCCGCGTTCTGCGCACCGCTACCTGCTGTATCAACAATGACACGAAAGACTCTTGTCCAGTTTGAGGCGTCTCCAAGCTGGACTCCGTTTTGGCCATCCATATCTACAGTGACAGAAACCTCGTCATAGTTAGCATCCAAGCCGCTTACGGTAACTGTCCTAGCTCCTGTTCCAGCAACGTCGTCTGCCGCAGATGAGCTAGAAATATATAAAGTACTAGGATTAGTCAGATAACTATATATGCCACCTTGTGCCCATACGGTTTCCAACTGGTCATCAATATCAGGGTTGAAGCCAAATTTAAATATGCTTTTGTGGTAAGAAATTTGTCCTCGTGCTACTTGCAGGAAAAAAGGTTCGGTCTTTCCTACTCTGGAAATAGAAGAAACTTCAGCCATTTTACCATTTCACCTTGTCTGCCCAATATGCGGCAGACATTTTGCCTTTGGAAATATTCTTTGCATGTCGCGCCTTAAAAGACTCACGGCGCTTTCGGTAAGATGAAGACTCTCCTTCCTTTTTTGGGCTACCACTTACACCCTGCTGTCCAAATCGAATCAGCTTAACACTGCTGCCCTCTTTTGCAAGAACGGCATGTGACTTTTTGGGATGCTTGGGCGTTCGCTTTGGCTTGTTGTAACCAGCAAACTTTTCGCCACGGTAATCAATAGCCATAGTCTTACCTGTTTTCTGAACGCTTTTCTACGCTACGAATAGCATCCTTGAGGTGATTCTTCTCTACTTCAAGCTTGGCAATTTTCTCGGCATGAACATCCACTCTTTCGGATACTCGATCCAAAACTTTGCCAAGCGTATCTAGCTTTTCTTTAGTGCCGTTTAGCGCCTGCCTAACACCACCCCAAGAAGCAGCACCAGCAAGTAATGCTGGAAGAATTTTTAAGAATTCCTCAAGGCTCATTTTTGTATTACATCTTATTTACGTTACCTTGCATAGTACTGTACTTCCGCCCAATGGCACTGAGCCTGAAGATCTGGGTCTCCGCTAGCATGGCCAATATTAACGGTTACAAAAACACGCAAGTCATTGTGATTGGTAATTGAATTTACTTCAGAAACGCTAAGTGTGTACTGCGAGGTAACTGGGGTAGCTAAGGTACTAGCAGAATAAGTGTTTGAAATAATTGTGCTAGTGCCCTGCTTCAGGGAGTAGGTAAAATCACATCCCCCTAGGGTGCCCGGTAAATTCCCCTCATCTACCGACAGCCTTACCCGAAGGATCATTCCTTGGGTTGCACCAACATCTGGGTAGGTAGTTGGGCTGCTAAGGCCACACTCAAAGTCGTAAGTATTGTACGATGGCCAAACCTCTGTAGACGACGAGCTATAGACAAATGTCAAATCGCTGTTGTCATCTATTTCTTGCCATAGCGGAGCCGGAGCCCAGTCACTGGACTGAACGTCACTGTCCGGCCTTATGTACCCTACAAATGGACCAGAAGAGGTAGCTCCGTGATACGCACTAACAAAAGTCATTTACGTAGTCGGGTGTCCAATGGTGTACGATGCAAGATACTGGGACCCATCGTAAATCAACGTAATAACGTCTGAATAGTTTGTAGTGGTTGTCAGGGTAGGCGGGGCATTGTTGCGCCACTTAAACTCACTCGGCCACGTAAACGAGGTTACCGCACCAGAAATGGCTTCCATCATAATTACATAGTTTCCACCAGTAACTGGGTTGGATGGAGTGGACCATGTCGTGCTGGTATTCCCATTATTCTGAACAGTAGCAACATTGCCGTTGGCCCAGTCTAAGGAAATGGTATTTCCGTTAGTGGTTCCAAGGGACTGTACGCCTGCGTAAATATGCAGGGGCTGGTTTGCTACATTCAGGCGACCAGTGATGTCATTGGTGTTATCGCTAATATCCACCAAGTCTACAGTAATTACATCATCAGCTAGGCTGACATAGGTGCCGGTCCCGGTCTTGGTGACGTTAGACTGAATAAGCGCTAGAGCATCATAGACCGCTGCCGAACCACCAGCGCCATTCAGGTACACCATCTTGGCTTCGCCACTAGGAATGGTTACTCCAGTCCCGGAGGCAACCTGAACTACCTTAATTGACTGACCACCAGTGGTAGCATTCTCAATAATCTGAACACGAGACATCGTGTTACCGGAGGCACCACTGCCTACAAGAATTAATTCCCTTGTTGCAGTAAGCGTAGCCGTAGATGACACCTTGAGATAAAAGCAGCGCTTAGTATCCGACACTCCATCAGATACTTCACATGAATCATTACCGTCGGTAGGGAAACACGTAGCCGCTCCGTACCCAAGCGCCTGACCAATTAGCTCAAGATTGGTATTGGTGGTGACACCCCAAGTGCCGCTTTGCTCACCATCACCAATTTCAGTAAGCCGAAGATTATTTACGTATGTAGCCATTGTCGTCAGGAAATCCTAATAATTGCGTTGTTGCTATCAGCAGTCGGAAAGGTCACCGAAAAAGTTCCAGCGGTTACAGTTCTATCCAGTCCAAAATCCAAAACCATTACCGCTCTGTTTTCGGCACTTGAGTTATAGATAAGTGCTCCGCGCGCCGTAAAGCTTGCCGCAGCCCAAGATACATCTGCGAAATCGGCATAGGCGACGGTGCCGGAGGACGATGGGCTAATGTTTGTAAGGGTGGCTCCACCTGCGGTGTATCCGGTTCCGACAACCTCTCCAGTGGCGGTATATGCTGTTGTGGTTGCGTCTAGGTTTGCAGAGCTAGAATACAAAGCAATCTTGAACGTACTTCCGCCAGCGGCAGAAAAATTGTGCTTTGCCTCAAGTAATTCCTCTTTAAATGAAACGCAAAGTGTTTGGGTAATAGCCATTGTATTGCCTACGCCCTAGGTGTTCTTGGGGTCCTGATAACACCATCCCTGTACTCATCAATTGTCATGCGGCCCTCCGCCTGTAACTTGAGAGCAACAAGGGCTTCGTTGTATCTCTGCTGGTAAAGAGCCAGCATGTCCTGATCACCCTTCATGTAAGTGTATGCTTCTACGAGACTGCCATACAAAAGCACCTCGTCAGCATAATCCCCAAGCCACGTAGTTCCAGCAGTAACAATACTTGTTGGGATTTTGTAGTAGTATACTTCTACACTATACACAGCATTGGGCGTCGGTCCCAAAATAAATGAATCGTTATCAAACAATCCGTAGTACTTGGGGAGCCCGGTGGATGATTCGTCTGGGTACGCCTGCCTAATAAAAGACTGGTCCTTAATGATCAACGGGATCTGATCTGACCCAGAGGTGATCTTAAGTTCAGACTGGATAAGAAAATCTGCCGGAGCAGAAAGAAATTTATTGGAGCTAGTAGTGGTAACCGTGGCAACCGTATAATTAGCTGGCAAATTTACATTTCTGTAAATGCGATATTCTGCCTGCTTAACAAACGTAGGAATGTTATTTACAAACGACGTTTCTGTATTTTCGCAATAATCTTGAATTGCTTGATTTAGGGCTGCGTAATTCATTCTATTGTTACCCCTACGGTGCCAACGCTAGTATTTGCAACGATGTTGCCAGCGTCACCGCTGTTACCATTACCGACTGGATTAAACGCAAATAACTCTCTGCTTTCTGCAAGAGAAATATCTGGTCGTGGATTTCTAATTTGCTGTGGATCAGAATAATCTCCGAGGCGACCAAGAAAATTCTGGGGCTGGTCGCTATCCCATACATCTTTTCCGACTCTAAGCCCGGTCGGAATACCAGCACGAAACTCTGGAATCAGGTCAGAAAGCTTGTAGCGAAATCCAGTTCTATCGCAAAAACCAAATGCATGCTTTCCGTTTGCGTACTTAGCCATAAATAGATCCGTACCCTCCGGGCACAAACCTTACGGAAGACCTGTCTCTGTCTTCAGACTGTGCAAGATCCCACTGGAATTCATACTCCGCCTTAAGCATACCAGCCCTATCCATTGCTTGCGGATACTTCATTGAGATGTAATAAGCAAGTCCAGCCACAAGACATGGCAGGAACCTGAATGGGGCGTCAGTGGTTAGGTTGGCTGTATCTCCAGCATCCTGAATCCGCCTGATCTTCTGGTAGACGAACGTATAGTTCTCATCCGGCACCGGCCACAGGTATGCGACAGGCGCATCCCGCTGCTTGTCAACATAAATATTAACCGGCCTACCAGTAATATTTTTGTTCGGTATGTTGGAATACTGCGACACACTAAACCGGGATAACGGCAAGTCGTTCTGATCTGTTCCGGTTCCGGTGCGTATCCAGTGCTCAATGATGTCTACGGTATCACTGGGCAAAGTAAGAGAGCTAACCCCAGAGGTAAGTGTCGTACTTACCTGCTCGACGGTCCAAAAGTTTAAGCCGCGATTTGCCCACTCAATCGTCAGTAAATTGAGCGACCGGGTTGCAGTCTTCATGTCGTATCCAGTACGAAGCTGAAGGCCGCATCTCTCGAATGCTTCCTCAATAATTTCCGAAATATCGAGATTGAATGAGGTCGTTCCAGAAGTAGCCATTAATAATTCCTAAACTTTTTTTCTGACAGCTTTTGCCCTTCCTGAACACCACACGGCTTCTTGCTTCCAGTCTGGATAATTCCCCTAGACCGCATTTTTGAAAACGTCTGCATATTTTTCATGCTTTCTTTAATAGAAAGCTTGATCATATCGCTAGATATTTCGTCTTGCTTTGCCATGTACAATAAAAGAAGTGTATTGTGTATTAACTATACTTCTTTTCCAGAACGAGGATAATTGTGTAGCGATCACCGGCGGCAGCACCAACGGTAGTAAATGCCACATCACCAGTCTTACCTGCTCCGGCGGTATTGGTCAGCGCACCGATCTCGTTAAAGTCAAATCGGCCATCACTGGAATCGGTTACCGTAAAAGCAAGAACATCAGCCGTTGCTTCCCAAAGAATATCTACACCCATGCCAGCCATAGAGTAAAAAATCTGCTGGATCTTGACTTCGGTGCATGCTTTCCCAGTGCCCGATTCTGGCTGAAGCGTAGAAACGTCTACCTTGGTTACGCCAGATTCCCCGGTGCCATCCGAGATATTAGTAAACTTCAGAATGGCAAGACGGTCACCATCCTGAATTGTTTGTGTAGTTACTGCATCAGCCATGGTGTGTTACCTGTATTGTGGGGTGATGGCAGGTGGGCTACCCAAACGAGTAACCCACCTACCTTTTATTAGTTCTGACGGTACGTGATCGTCAGACGCGCAGCACCCGCACTCAGGCTTCCACCAGCCGAATTGATCTTCAAGTAGACGGTAACATCGGACGTACCAATGTCGTCGATGGCCGCGCACTGGGTCGCATCGGGATCAACAACCGCGCGACCGGAGGCCTGAAGGTTAGCAACGTCGCCAAACGCATCGGGATCGGCAGAAGTTCCAATCTCAAGTGCATCAGAAGTTACGGAGTTCCACGCAGTGGTAACATCCACAAGCTGGTCGATGATCTGCGCATTGGCCGGAAGAATGATGGTGGTAGCAAAAGCACCAGTATCACTAAAATCAAAGGTCACGGTCTGGGTCAGAACAGCACCGCCAACGTTGGCACTCGCGCCGTCCTTAACCGTACCAGCCTGAACCGGACCCGAAAAAGTCGTAGTAGCCATTATTACCTCTTTACGAAAGGATTAACCCTATAGTCTTCGTAAAAGTCTGCCGGGACAGTCTATAGGGTTTCTATTACCCGGATGTCTATAACAATAAAATAGGGTAGGAGCGACAGCAATGCCACCCCTACCCTATTTTATAAAACTACCGCTTACGCTCCGGGCGAACCCCAGATTCCAAGCGGGTCCGACACGCCGAAGCTGTAACGCTCACGGGCCTTGTAGCGAACGTTTCCGGTGTCAAAGTCACCGTCCATGCTCGTCTCCATGCCAACGCGAGTGAAGTGCTTCATGCCGTTCGGAACATCGGTCATCAGGAACCACGCATCCGTATCGGTCAGATAGTGGTTCACAGCGTGACCCTCGGGCACAACACCCATCACACGAAGTGCGTTGATGTCGTTGTCCGCAGTTCCGGGGCGAAGCTCAGTCTGAAGGATGCGAGTCGCAACAAACTGAAGATCCGGCGGAATGATAAGCTTCCGGGGGCGAGCAGCAATCAGAAGACCACGCTCGTCCGTCCACTTAGCAATCTGAATAACAGCCGCCTCAAGAGAGGTCTCGTTGAGGTCAACACCAGTCGCAGGGCGGTTAGAGTTCGTACCACCGCTAACAAGCGGGTGAGCCGTGCTGAACAGCGTCACGCCATCGCCAGACTGGAAGGTGCTGAAGCCGCTGTTGAGCGGCACCATCGCCTTGACCTGCTTCGTGTGAGCCATGGCACGAGCAAGCGCCTTGGTGTAACGAGCAGACAGCGAGTCATACAGATTGTCCTCCATGGCCTCTTCGGTAATCGAAAAGCCCATGGCAATCGTCTCATGGTTGTAGCGGGCAGTGAAGGACTCCTGCGCGGCATCATACGAAATGCCAGCGCCCTCGGCCTTAACCGGCGCAGCGCCAAAACCAGAAAGCTTAACCTCTTCCTCGAAGGAGCGATCCGAGCTTTCCGACTCGTAGACCTCGGCATGCTCCGCCTCATAGCGGGCATACTCAAGACCGAACAGAGCATTAAGCCCCGGCAGAAGCTCCTTGAGAAGTTGTGCGCGTGAAATAGCCATTAGTCAATATCTCCTTATGCACCAGTGGCGTTGAGGTACTGATGCGTAGAAGCGGACCCACTAGAGGCCGCGTTGAACTTGACAATGACATCCGTAAACGCATCGCCAACAGCACTGTCAGGACCGTCAACAAAGTCAACGATACGCAGAGGAAGCGTGTTGGTGGTAGCAGCAGTGCTGGCGTCCACAGAAACCTTGGACTTTCCAATAGCGGTGCTACCAGCGGTCTGAACAACAGCAGCATTCAGGCCACGGGTGGTCAGAGCAAGGGTGTCATCAGCCTGCATCTGAAGAAGAACAAACGGATCATCAAGCACATACGCCTTCGCATCCGAGGCCACCGTACCGGCAGGCCACTGGGTGTTGAACGTAAGCTGCTTGCTGTTGGGGTCAGTATACTGGCAACCAAGGAACACGCCGCAGGTCGTCAGGGAGGTCGTCCCCGTGTCCTTCTCGACGGTTCCATCGGCCACCAGCTTCACAAAATCACCGTTAAAAATGGCGGTATTGTACCCGCTGGCAATCTCCAGAAGCCGCGTCTTGCTCGAAAACGAGCCGGACGCACTCATGGTGCCAATCGGGCGAGCGCCATACGGTGCAGCGGTGCTTGCCATAGTTATTACCTATTAGGATTTGGCCACTAACGAGAGCCACCGCCCCCGAAAGTAACCGAGGTTTTACGATCTGGCGCGAAAACAGGCATCCGAGGATCGCTCTCGCGCATGAAGTTATTGTCTACTGCCTGCATCTGATCCTGCGCCCGCTTGGCGTAGTACTCCTGACGGCCACGGACCAACTCTTCGGGGGCCTTGCACAGCAGAAGTCCTCCGACCTCCACTGCGCCCTTCTTGCCCCAGTCAGAGTTATGATCACTCATAATCTGTAGCTCAGGATGATCCTCTGCCCTTACGGGCTCCCAACCTTCACGGAAACGCTTGGATGCATTGGTGTTGTCCACCTGTCCGACCATAGAGGTACGAATCCAGCGGAATACCCATCCATCCTGAGGTTCCGGGTCCGGGAGCACAGATGCGGGTTCCCACGTCTTATTGCGTACACTTTGTTCGCGAGTGTCGAGGTCGCGTGGTGCCTTGGGTGCGCGATCAGTAGCCATCAGGAATTTTCCTTAAGCAGTTGCGCAGCGTACTGCTGCGGTGAAAGTCCCAGACGTTTCGCGAGTTTGATCTGGGTCTGTGTCAGGGTAATCTTGCGTGGAGCAGCCTTTGAACCGCGTCCTGCCGGTGCTACCACGGGGTTCGCCTTTTGGCGAGGTGCAGTGTCAACAATAACATTGCTGTCATGTTGATCATCTGTATCAACATTAAAATGCGAAGGGAAAACCTCACGCATTCTCTTGTTAATTAATGTATAGTATTCATCCGACTGTGGGTCAACACCTCCACGCACAATCTTGTCGTGAACACCATAAGCAAAACTTGTCATTTCCTCATCTTGGCCAAACCAAGGGTTCTCTTCCTGCCATACAAGTGCCTTGGGATCAGGCTGAATATCCATCTCCTGAAACTGATTCTGTTTGGGAGAAGGAATATCTTCTGGGCCAAACTCCTGAAGCCAGTTTCTAATAAGATGGTCTGAGGAGTTTTCCGCACTAGCCCTAGCCATTTGCGCGATGGTCAGCTTCTGCTGTGCATCAACAATGGCACTGTTGTCGTCTGAATCCAGTGCGCGCTTGAACTCGTCCTGCGCAGATCTAATATCCGCATCTGCGCGCTTTGTTGCCTCTGTATTGATGGCATCCTTGGACTTATTGATTAATTCAAGGAGTCGCCTGTTTTCATTCTGGAGTCTCTCGGCTGCAACAACGGCCTCCTCAGACATTCTCTGAGCCGCTTCCTTGGCCCTGCGCTCCTCGTGGTACTCATACTTAAGCTTGTTAATGCGCTCCTTGGCCCTGTTCCCGACGTTTTCAATTTCTTCATTCGAGTCGGAATCCTTGGGCTTATTACGAGCATGAACCCGATCTTCCTCTGGGGTATCGTCGACGACTTCGATTTCAAAATCGTCAGACTCCACTTCAGGCAAAGCAATCGTGTTCTTTACGCCGAAAAAAGCTTCTTCCTTGGTAGACATTATTAAGCTCTCTCAATGCCACGGGGATCTTCAACGACAGCCTCCACGGTGTCGTCATTAATCAGGCGAAACTCTTTGCCATGGATTCTGATTCGGGTGCCGCTAAAGGCCCTGAATACGACAAAATCCCCAACGGAGCAGTACGGCCCATTGGGGAATCTGGACTTGTCGTTATAGGCGTCGGGACCCATCTCCATGACCCAGCCGACAACTGTAGCAATCTGTTCTTCGTACATCGACTTTGCCGACTTGATAATTCCGCCCTCGGTCTTTTCCTCAACCTCTGGGAGTGCAATCAAGAGCTTGTAGCCCATCGGCTTGGGCAACTGGGACGCCTTGCGAGAATTGTCTTCGCTGGCGTCCGTAGATACTTCCACGTTCCCTGCTTCTGCATTGGCAGTCATTTGCAATCCTTGGATTGTGTTGCGCTACGTCCTAGCGATGCGTACTACGGGTACAACAAATACAGCACTTATTACTTGAACGCAATACTACTAAAAATTTTTCTTAGACTTTTTGGCGTTCGACTTACCACGTTCACTCAAATCCTTAAAGTGAAAAAGCGGCTTACTCGTTTTGGTGTGCGTCTTATTAGTATGCAGGGAGCCATCGGGCATCTTGTGATAGTTGCCGTTCCAAACCGTGCCATCTTTTAAATAATGGTTAACATTCTTAGCCATTACTTACTCCTATGCTTTTTAACTTTCGTAGCAATCTTAGGTGGCTGCTTGGAAAACTGCTTGCCCTTTTTTGTATCCTTTCTTTTTTGTTTGGTGGTGGAAGCGTATTCGCTGGCACTAAGGGACTTAATGGCTGATGCCGGAAGATAGCGCTCTCCCGTTGCGTCGGGCCCCTGCGTAGACGGCTTGCCGCTTTTGGTGCGCCATTTCTGCTTAGTCCAGCGATCAAGATCCTTCTGGCTCTTCTTCTTTGCCATTAGTCCTTGTACCCCCCGCCAGCCTTCTTGTACTCAGAGGCAAGCATTTGTGCCTTCCTAGCACTCCATTGACCCGCACGACCACCCTTAGACCCAGACTTAATCTTTTCAAATAGCTTTTTTCTAAGCGTTGGCTTTGTGTAATTGCCAGCTTCGTTAACTCGCGACTTAGGCTTCTTAGTGGGCATTACTTTTTGCGCATCTTAGCAAGAGTCTTAGCAAGGGACGCCTGCTTCTTGGTGCGCGCACTGGCCTTCGATCCCTTTTTCAAAACCTGAGTCGCATACTCAGCAGTGGACTTGCCAGCCTTCTTGGCCTTCGCCTTAAATGCTCCGGGCTTTTTGATTGCTTCCTTGATCCAATTCTTTTTAGCCATTGGTCATTCTTTCCTCAAGATCAATAAGTTCTCTCTCGACCCAAGCCAGTCCCTCAATCTGTCCAACCATGTGCTTGTATTGGTCGAATGACTGACATGAACCAAGAGCCATTGCGTCAGCGATCTCATTCATTTGCTCTCGCAACTTCTTCTTCATGTAACTAAAAACAGTTTCATTCATAATCAGTCTTTCATGAGATTGATTTCGACCTTCTGCCGCTCAAGCCCAAGCTCTGCTGCAAGTCTTGCGGCCTCCAGTCTGATTCGCTGTGCCTCAAGTTCAGTCTTGTTTTCATCGCTTTCGATGCTTGCGGCGAGCTTCTGCTGATCAAGCATGGCCTTCTGCTGATCCGCCTGAGCCTTGCGCTGAACATCGGCAGCCCGGATTTCAAGTTCCTGCTGGCGCTGCTGAATGATCGGGTCCTGCTGCTGCTCTGCAATCCTTTGCTGTTCGGCCTGCTGCTGCTTCTTGCCAAGCAACTGGTCTGCGGCCTGAGCGATAAGAACACTAAGCCGCTTTTCGATGTCCCTTGGAAGCGGCTCTCCCATCGGGGGCAGTTCAATTCCAAGCTCTTCTTCGATCTGAGAACGGAACAGGAACCCAAGGTGCTCGCGAATGTGGGCATCAAGAGCAGCAAGGGACGCACCACCAAGCTGGGTATTCTGAACCTGCTGTCCCATTTCTGGGTCATTCTTGAGAACCATATGGACCTGAAGATGGGCCTGATGGTCCTGCCACTCAAACGCCTTAACCGGAGTAAGAGTAAGAATGTCCTGATTTTCGGTAACCGGGTCCTTGGGCTTGGCATCGTCGGCACCCGGAACAACCTTGTCGGCATTCGGAATGCCAATTAGTTCCATCATCTGCCGGTGCAGAAGCGGAAGATCGTAAAGATTGGGTGCCTGAGCGGCGAGTTGTAGCGCCGCTTGATACTGCATAATCCGCTGTGCCATCGTAGACGCATTGGGATCAGACACAGGCATTACATCAATCCTGTCATCGAAGTCGGCGGTCTTGATATCCTCGCCAACATCGGTCTCATACGGGTAGGCGGGAGAGGTGTAGTCGCGGATAATCCTCGCAAGAATCTTAAACTCTTTCTTCAGACTTGCGTGCAGTCTTGCCTGAATGGCGCTCTGCACCTTCATCGCGCGTTCCATGATGGCCAGCGTCGTACCCACCGGAGCATCCTGCCGCATGTCATCCACGCGAATATCAGCCATGGACGCAAACCTACGGCCCTCTTCGACAATCGTACCAAGAAGCTGGTAGAGTACGCCCGAGGGCTCCTTGTACGGCAGGAACGTAATGTTGTCCCGAATGTTATTGCTGGGAACGTCAACGTCCCTAAACTCACCGGGCATGATGGGGGTGTCGTCACCCTTGATCCTGAGGCCACGAGTCTTCAGTCCGCCCGGCAGGTTGGAAAGGGTACCGGCATCCACAAGCTGACGGAGCAGGCTGGTGGCAGACTTTGCTAACCCGCCAATCATGTGGATCAGCCCAAGGTTATAAAAACCAATTCCGGGCACATATCCATATTCGACAAAGTGCTGAATCTTCTTACGCTCTGGATCACTCTGCGACCAGTTACGATAGATCGAAAGGATCTGACGCGACCCCTTGTCAATCGTAATTACGTATGGCAGTGCAATCCCATCCGGGTCTTCAAATCCGGGTAGATCGTAATCAACATGGATCTCAAGAAGTTGATGTCTATTGGATTCACTTTCTTCAAACTGAATCCCAGAAATCTCATTGAATTTGTCTTTGATTACATCTACGGACGGACCAGAAGACTGAAGCTCTACGTCCCTGTAAAAACCATTTACCTGAAGCTTTCTAATGTAGTTCGTGCTTCGGCTCATCACATGGGTATAACGCTCCGCGTTTTCCAAAGAACTTTCATCATCACCGATGATAAAGTCCTCCGCTGGAACAAACATGGAGCAGGGACGACCAAGGGTGGGGTCGAAGTAAATCTTCCTAAACGCAGCACCAGCAAGCGGTAAGCTGAACAGAAGCTTTTCGGTTTCTGACCTATACTCGGTCATAACCTCCAGCAACTGATAGTTCATGTACTCCTGAACACGCTGTGCCTGAGCAATGCGGTCCGGCGTGGTCTCGCCCCAGATCTTGGTTTTTACGGGTCCCTTGGCCGGGAAGATTTCCTGAATGGTCTGGGCCTGAAAACGAACAACAGACTCAGACAGGATCGGGTGGAATACTCCACAGGCTCCGGGCCAAGGCGTGGTCCGGTCCTCCATCTCTAGACCAAGTAAATCAAGGCCTTCCTTGTAGGTTCTTTCCCATTCCGTGCGGCTGCTTTTGTCATCCTCAAACATCTGGATAAGCTTGGACGAGCAATGGGCAAGCGTACTGTCGTCAATGTATTCAGCAAGATTGGCATCATGTGCAACATCTGATGCCATGACATCATCTTCGCCGCCAGAAAAGTCAACGGTAATACTACCGTCTTCCTCTTCGACTACAGTTACATCGCCCTCAGCAACATCGTCTACAACCTCTAGACCATCGGGGCCCATCTCAAAGTCATCTTGTGTGACAATAAATGACGATGAATCTGGAATCAGGAATTTATCTACGGCCATAATTTAATCCTAGTGTGCGGAGTATTTAATAATACTCTGCTTTTCTGTGGCGGTAAAATTCTTCGTGCTGCTCATCTGACGGAACCCGAATAAATCCGCCTTGCCTAAATCTAAGTAAAGCCTGTGTACTGGAATCCACAAGGTCGTCATGGTCACCAGTCGGGAAGGAAGCAAACTGCTCAATCACTTCCTCGGCCCATCGCTTCTGGGGTGCCCATACCATACCCGATGAGAAAAGATCGGATATAGCATTTACTCTTGCAACCTTGTCCCTCCCGCGACTTGGTGTGTATTCCGACACAGGAATACCCATACGCCTCAATTCAAAAATCAGTGGTGTTCCGGCAGCCTTGGCCTCAACAACAAAAGCGTCTGGCTTAAACTCTTTGTACATGTCGTAGGCTCTTGCTTTGAGTTCTGGAAACTCAAGGCGCTCCTGCAACGCATCCAATAATATAATATTCGACTTACCGTTCTCGTCATAAAATACACCCCAAGTAGTGCAAGCACTATAGTCTGATGTTTCTTTGGCGAGAAACGCTGTGTCCCACGACTGGATAATAAATTCGCACGGTGGTGGATTGCTTCCCTCCCACTTATTCCACCACTCGCGTTTGATGATCGCGCTTTCTTCTGACGTTGGGTCCTGCTGGTACTGGGCGCTCCACTTGGACAGTGGAAGCTCAGACCTCAAGGCATCAAGCTGTTGAAGCGGCCAGAACTCAGGCCACAGTGGAGATCCGCTAGGAAGGATTGCAGGAAGCTCAATTACCTCCCACTCATCAGATCCGCCGCGCTCAATCGAGGCCTTGATAATCTGGCCCGTTAGGTCTCGTTTTGCCCAGCGCGTCATCACCACACAAATGGCACCACCAGGCTGCAAGCGCTGTCTCGGTCCCGATGTGTACCATTCGTAGGTCTTATCGTAGATCGACGGATCATTGAGTGCCGCTTCCTGCTCGGAATGCGGATCGTCAATAATCAGAATATCGGCACCCTTACCCGTAACAGCACCACCAACACCAATGGCGAAGTACTCTCCGTTTTTATTTGTGCTCCATCTACCAGCAGCTTTGGAGTCAGCAGACAGGCTTACTTCGGAAAAAACATTTTGAAAGTCTTCCGATGCAACCAAGTTTCTGACCTTACGTCCAAAGCCGACTGCAAGCTCTGCTGTATGTGCGGTCTGGATGACTTTCTTTTCGGGAAATCTTCCCAAAAACCACGCTGGGAATAGATGCGATGCAAACTCCGACTTGGTGTGTCGGGGTGGCATGTTGATGATGAGGCGCTTGAGTTCACCACTAGCAATTCGATTAAAAGCATCGGCCATTACTTTGTGGTGATCGCCTTCAATAAACGCAGGCCATACCGACTTAACAAAAGCAAGGAAGTCTGTGTGCGCGGCGTTCCTGCGCTTGGCGTACTCCAACTCATTTAGAAGATCAAGTATTTCTTTTTGATCGTCTGGATTGAGATTCTGGATATGCTGGAGTACTTGCGCTGGATTCAGCGTTGATAATGACACGGATTCTACCGTTCAAGTTCTCGCCAATTGGGATTTTCCAGTCTGAACTGACGCTTCGGGGTCATACTTCCGGCTCCCCTGTATTGAAACAACGGATCAAAAGCTGGAGCAGGGTCTCCCGAATAAGCGCGAAGAAACGGAATTCCTGCGAATGCCTCGCGTTGCTCTAGTCTGGCCGCTTCCGCCCGAGCAATTCTAGCAGCTTCTTCTTGTTCAGCTCTTTGTAAAAAATTTCTGCGGGCTGCTGATCTTTGTCCCCTTTGACCAGTATCTACACCACCCATTGCGTACGTAGCTGCGTTTCTACCGCTCTTTTTTAGTGTTTCTCTTCCGACCTGTGTAGAAACATTTCTAGCCATGGTAGGCAATACGTCGGCTACAGCATTAAAGAGTTCACTGCGCGGAACATCTTTATACTCGTCCATCAACTTCATTTCATCAACAATATCATTAATATCTAATGAATTCTTAGTTGCTTCTAGTGCTTCCCCGCCCGGAGAATCAATCAAATCATCCAACTTTTCTCTAGGCGTTCTCAGATCAAACTCCTGACTTACATCGACAAGGCCTTCTGCTGGCATATGTGTTTCGGTTGGATCGCCCAATCTCATTCTGGAGGCTTCATCCAAGTCTGTTAAGCCAGCCCTTCTCTGAATAATTTCATTAGCATCAAGATGCATTTTAGTGGGAGCGCTTAACATTTGCGCCCTTGTCGGAACAGCTCTCGCCCTAGCTCCGGTTTCAACATCTCGTAACTCGGGAGCAATTTTAACCTGAGCAATTCCCGGTAATCCCGCAGCGGCGGATTGACCACGAACAGGGGATGCATATCCGGTTAATGAACCTCTCGCATATAGCGGATTGTCTCTAATCGTCAATCGGGCTGGGTCAGCACCCGTATACGGAATTTGCCTAGCGGCCTCAACCGGAACGATCTCACCCAAAACTCTTTGCGTCTCGGCAATTTTATCTAAGCCGTCAACAATCTGATTTCTTAATTCCAGATCACTGAGGTCTTCAAACGCATTGCTTGTCCTTAGACGATTAAAAATTTCTTCGGGATCTCCGGTGCCCTGCCAGTAAATATTCTGAACGGCATTTGCAACCGGATCGCCGGAAGCGGCGGCCCTAGTAGCTTGGCGGGCTGCATCAGTTGCAAGCTGAGAAAGCTCTTCTGGTGACGCCGGTTCGGCAACTCGTTCTACGCGCATCCCCTGATAACTTTCAGGCGGCTTGTCCATGATCCTTCCGAGTGACGCAATTCCCTCGGACGATGAGACCCTTTCGACTTCACGAGCAGCAATCTGTTCTGCTTGCTCTGCAAGCTCTTCCGATGCCCTCTTGGGGTTCAGACGCTTCAGAGTTTTAAACATATCCGCAGCCCTGCCGGATAAAGTCTTTGCGCCTACACGGATGGTGGTGCCACCCACGAACGGGATTGCTAAACCGGCCAGACCACTCAGAACACGAGACGGACTACGCTCACGCAATCCAAGGCCGATGTCCGCAACATCAATCGCCTCGCTGACATATGGCACCATCGAAGCACCAATAAGTCCTGCGGTTTCTGCCCCAGTCTCTGGCTGGAGCATACGATTGATTCTTTCGAGGAAGTCCCGTTCGCGTGAGGCCATAAGACTAAGTATCTACGTATTTTTCAAAGTGAAGTACAACTGACTCTGCCCTGTGGCGGTACACATCAGCCTTAGTAAAGTCATCTCTCATCATGTAATACTGCACCTTCATCATAAGGTCTGCATGCTTTGCAAGCAACTCTGAAGGCTTAAAGGTGGAAAGGTACTTTGTTAACTCGGCAGAAGTAGGCCAGCCTCGTCTCGTCTTCAATTTTTCCTCTCTCTGCTTTTTCAATAATAATACGTGAAAGATCGACCCACATACTACTACATCTCTTTAAACCATGAGATGTCAAGTAATCTTCTAAAATATCATCAGCAGATGGACCAGTATACCTCACCTTTCCTTTCCCATGGGACTTGTACATCTTTGCGATCTTTGATCTAGAACCACGCATACTGGCTGTAGATCTAGTATAAGCTTCCACTGCATCGTCAATAACTTTCATCATTTCCTTCAGATCGAAGGACTTGATTTCAGAAGTCGAGATCTCTTCCTCCTTCTTCTCGCCATCTGCGCTCATAGGTGTCACAAAGCTGCATGTAGTCGTCGATTCCATGGCGTTTGAAAAAAGTTTTGATTCCAATGCTGTGCTGGCTCATGTGGCAGGTTCTACAAAGCGGGATCAGGTGACTTGAATCTCCACCAGCACCACGAGATTTCAAGTGGGCAGGATCACTTGGGGGGTGCCTGTCGCAAGTATGGCAGGGTAAAGACCGAATCCAATCCGCCTTGGCACCAAAATTCCTCTCGTAAAGTCTCCTTTTCACCCCAATCCCCGTAACAAGTTTTTAACTGTATATACTAGTATATAGTATAAACGAGTTTTTAAAAACCCTTAAAACAAAAAAAAGAGTTTATACACGAGCTTTTATACACGCTCTAGTACAAGCTTTTTAAACGTTCTGTTTAAACTAGTTACTGGACTCCTAAGGTTTTGATTTTTTGCGCATAATTTTTTGCCAAAAATTTGCCGAAGGGTTGAAGAATTCAAGGGGTTCGTAATGGGGTCATAGATCACGCAAAACTGTGTTTTATAAAAAACAACACCAGCCGTCGTAAAGGACCTCCCCCCACCCACTGGGGGTGCCCAACTACAAGATCCCGTACCCGTTTCTACAAAAACTTGCTTCGCTAGCATGGGGTGAGTGGACTCTTGGGGTGAAGATCACCCACTCTGGAGGCAACAATGGACGCAAAGACCGTCGCAAAGAAGCATGTGCTGGCACTGGGCTACAAGGACGGCAACGCCAAAGCCGTCTTCGAGCCCCGCAAGGACGGCACCGTGCGTGTCACGTACGTGCGCACCATCAGCAGGCAGGAGGCCGCAGCCTTCTACCGCAAAATGGCCCCTCTTGCCACGAAGGAGGGCTGACCATGGACCCGATCAAGCACAGCTCGCTGTACTACGCGCACGACATCGCAAGCTACGGCTGCACGTACACCTTCAACGAGATCGTCAATGCCTACGGTCTCATCCATGGCATCTGGATCTTCTGGGTTTCATACAGGACCCACAAGCATATCCGCTGATACACACCCAAAGAACCGCTCGCCTTCGCTATCGGGGGTGAGTGGTTTTTTGGCGTGAGGATGAGAAGTTGTTTCTTGTCCCACCAACAACCCCCAAGGAGGGTGTATGTCCGCTGTTGACCTGAAGTCCCTGCCGTCGAAGCTCGTCACGGTTCTGGGAGACTTCGCGTCCCGTGCCATCGACAGTCTCTCGCAGACGCAGGCCGCACAGGCCATGGGCGAGAAGGCCGCCGATGTCATGCTCGACATCCAGCGCTTCATCGTGTCCGAGCGCCAGACCGCCGAGAACATCCTGTCCATCTACCGATTCGGCCTTCAGGAGTGTCGCGAGAAGGCCCGCGCGGCGTTCAACGATGGCAGGATCAAGGCCACCAACGCGAAGGCCGCTGGTCAGGCCGGTGCTGGCAGGTTCAGCAGCTACGCCGAGCATCTCGCGTTGCTTGCGTGGGCTGTCGAGCACAACCCGGCAGTCGCTGAGGACTCCGTGGCCCCTGCTGCGCAGGGCAAGAAGATCACCATGGCCCAGCGCAAGGCTGCGCTGAAGAAAGCCTTCGACCGAGACGTGCTCCACGCGTCCAAGCAGAAGGTCCAGATGGTCGAGCTTGCCGGTCTGGAGTGGGACCTGAAGTTCGTCGAGGGCCTCAAGGAGGAAGAGAAGGCTCTTCTGGGCTACACGCCGTCCGCAACCGTCTACAAGCGCGAGATCGGCGCGGAATCGAAGCGGCTTGCTCACCAGCAAGAGATCACCGCTCTGCGGTCCCGCCACTTCAGCTCCGCTACGTCGGGCTGGAGGCGCGATCTGGGTCTCCCGTTGATCTCCGGTAACGACGAGTAGGCCTCCGAGTAGGCCTCGTTGGGGGGAGTCGCTGGCTTCGGTCAGTGGCTCCCCCCTTTTTTTGTCGCGGAAAAGCAGCCCCGCTACCCTCGACGCTCCTCAACCACTGCGTCGGGGCCCCACAAACGTCCGCGGGCGTCCCAATCGCCGGGCCGCGACACGAGAAGCACCGTCACCAAGCAGGCAAAAATTTTTTGCCGTCTTTTTGGAGCACCTACCACACGACACGAGAAGCACCGTATGACGCACGAGGATCGTTTCTAAGGCCTTTCGTGGCCCGAGCCCTTATCTCCCCTCGTTTTACCGTGCGAAGAGGCTTAGAACGCATCCTGCGCGGTTTTCACCCCCTTTAAAAGGGCTATCAGTGCTCCGTTCCAAACATCTCTGCGAGCTTCTCCTTCAGCTCTCGCTCGACATCCTCTGGCCTTCTATGCTCCACCGTGAGCTTGGTGTTTTCTTCGAAGATTCCTTCGGACTTTCCGAGTAGCTCAAGTGCCCGAACCCGTGTGCTTGGGGGGTTGGTTTCATCCATAGCCTCATCTACCAGACGCTGGAGAATCCATTTACCTGTGAGCTTTTCGTGGGCTTTCTTGGTGGACTTGATGTCGGCCTTCAGGTCATTGACTGCTTGCTGGATGCGCTCGTCCTTCATCATGCGCGAGGCTTCGACAGCAAGGGCGGATTCGCTGTAGTTCTTGGCACCATACGCCTTCCGGTAGGACTCTTTGTAGTTGAGCCCATTAGCCACGAACCCGGCGAACGCCATCTGCTTTTCTGTGAGGGGTCTGTCCTTAGTCATACAGTACTATACACCTATGGGTATACCCGATCAAGAGCAAAAATTTTTTCCCCAAAAATGTAGCTGACTCCTACCGCAAATGCTAACTACTTGACAGGATAGCACACATATATTATATTTATATTGTGAAAATAATATCAAGCTCTCACGCAGGACCCGCGGCGCCACGCTGCACGCCTGTACACCAGCAGGCAAAAAATTTTTCCCAATGTGGAGACAATGACAACCGACGAGTACCTCACCAGACAAGCTGAGATCCAGCGGCAGATTGAGTCTGTCGTTCCGGTCTCGCTCAGGCGTGTGTGCCCGATGTCGTATCGGCAAGCACTGAACGCCAAGTCAGTAGCCGCCGCTGAGCGCATCGTACAGCGCCATGCCGACGCACTCTCCATCCCGGTCGTGCAATCGTTCCGATCACGCAAGCGCGACCAGATGAAGTTCCTCAAGACGTCGAGCGACTACTCCCAAGATCGCTCCGACCCACGGACCTTCGCTGATCGTCCCGCTGTGCCCACCGGATCGGTCGAGTCGTTCTCGCCTGACACCGTGCGACCGCGTATGCGGATCCGTGTTCAGCCCCGTGCTCGCTACCCCAAGTCCTACATCGGTGAATGGACCGGCAAGCGTTGGACCTACGACGCCGACTTCCAGCCCAGAGATCACGAGTAAACCTCAACAGGGAAAAAATTTTTCCCAAAGGAAAAAACGATGAGCCGCACTACCAAGTACCACATGGATGGGAGATGGGATGTCACCAACCACACGGTCGAGTACTGGACCAAGTGGGTCATTCGATTCAACGAAGTCTTCTATGGCGGTGAGTGTCGGGCGTCAATCACAATCGGCCGAGGTGCCAACGGTGTCCACATCACTCTGCCGAACGAAGCCGAGGTCTCAATCCAATGGCATTGCCATGTCACGTGCTCTCGCAAGAACCCCAGAGTGTTCCTTTTCGGAGAGCCGCACGATCCCGAGGGGTCTCCTGATGCGGAGCCTATGATCACGAAACCAGACGGCAAGGACTGGAAATTCGAGGACGGCAAAGAGGTGATCGGATACCAGAGCGTTCTGGAAACAAGGGAGTGGCTCACAAAAGCCCTCATGTTTACCCACTGACACCAACCGGGAAAAAATTTTTCCCAAAGGAAAAAACGATGAGCAGTTACGGGAAGCCCACGGCGATCTGCGACGGCAAGAACTTCTTCGTCGATCCCGACTGGTGGGAAAGCCTCTCACCCGAAGAGCGCAAAGGTGTGCGGTTGCACGGGGACCTGCACATCAAAATCGCCGACCGTCTCAGGTCGAGAGGTGCGGTGTTGTGCCGGTGCGGTAGGAAGCCCGCCGTGACCATGGTGGACAGGGATTCAGGCATCGAAGTCCCCGTGTGCGCCGTGTGTATGTTTTCCGGCTTCTCCGCAGAATGAGGTGCGCGGTGGCGGGATGCGGCAACACGGTTCACCCCGTCCGTGTTGAGTGTGGGATCTACACCTGCATGGAGCATGGCAACCATGCGCCCACCCAAGGGGTGATGGTGCCCACAAACGGGAAGTGTGGGATGACGCTTCAACTTATCCCCGGTGAGGCAAAGCATCTTCACCAACTTCTCAAGAAGCAAATCCAGCGCAATCGTTGGGCTGGATAAACTCAACGGGGAAAAAATTTTTCCCAAAGGAAAAAACGATGAGCATGTTTACCGACAGTGACTTCAGCGACGGGTCCGGTCCTTGGACTTGTGGACTCACTCGCGAGGAGGCCCACGATCTGTTGGACGCTTTTTGGGACGATTGCGAGAGTGTTCCTGACGGTGCTGTTCACCACGATTCTCAGTGGGGAGAGCTTGTAGTGAGGCCGCTTGCCGATCGCAGGCTCATTTTCGCTCCCTGCACGATTCACACACATACGGAGGGAGGTGACGCATGAAGTACACACACTTCCTCGTCGAGTACTACGACCAAGTGTCTGGTCGATGGGGGGAGCGTATGTTCACCAACCAGAAGCAGGCACAGGGATACATGGATGGTGTGTCTGAATTGCTACGCGCATCGGGTGATTCGCAACCGATTGTGGGCATGCAATTCCTGACCGTGGCTACGAGTGGCCAGAGGCGGCAGAGACACGAGAGAGCCTGACGGATACATCGGGGGGGCGGCAAGCGATTCACGCAAGCCAGAGAGCGTTTATGAAGAAAAATAAAATTGTGGAAATATTTTTTTTGATCTGGGCAGCCACCCAGGTTCCGGGACCGCAAAAAATTTTTCCCGAATACGTTTTTCCGCCGCAGCAAGAACCCGACCGGATATACAGCTATCTATCAGAAAAGAGGTGGGATTGCTCGGGTGACGGATGTCTCAACGACGGCGATATAGAAAGGCTATCGACGAGAATCCGCGAGCACAGCGAGAGGGCCGGACTGTCACCCGCCATGATCGTGGGGATCATCATGGTCGAGAACCCGTGGCTGGATTCCGTGGCCGTGTCCTACGCAGGGGCCATCGGGATCATGCAGGTCATGCCGCTACACACTGGGAACTGGGATGAATGCTCCAGCCCACTGGAAAGTATTTCCGGCTCGGTGTGCTACGGTGTGGAAATTCTTTCAGACCTTCTACGAAGGAGGGACTCGGAACGCTCTGCGCTACTTGGATATAACGGGTGCGTGTCGAACCCGTCATGTATCGAGTATCCAGAAAAGGTGGCTAAGTATGCACAATTTTTAGTGGAGGATTACTGAAACAAAATCACAATCAAAAAATATTTTGTATAGCACCCCCACTTTGGCCGCATTGAATACCCCCACTTTGGCCGCATAGAAAAAAATATTTTCGTGGCTATTTTCATCAGCAGGTCACTCGCGTAGTCAATTCAAAAGGAGAAACACAATGAGCATCGAAGAACTCATGCAGGAAGTGGAGAAGAACCCGAACTACATCGACCAGTTGGGGTGGGAGTTGGACATCGAAGTGGACAGGCTCGAAAGGGATGTGATGAATCTCGCGGATGCACACGGCCCATACTACGATCAAGCCCAGAGTCAGGTCCTGCGAACCCGAGACATAATCTCCAACCAGATTGCAGAGCTTGTGCGTATCTGCCATCGACTTACCGGAAATGGTCACCAGTTGACATAATATTTATATTGTGTTATCTTTATATGTGTTGGGCGAATAGCGTCCAGCACTAAACAGGGAAAAAATTTTTCCCACAAAAGGAGAGGCAAGCAATGAACTTCGCCATCAAGCCCCAAGACATCCTTGAGCTTTCGATGCTCGGATGCATGCCGGAGAATCCCACCGTGTTCTCTGGTGCGAACGGACTAGGCAAGAGCGAGATCGCCTTGCAGGGTGCCCGTGAGTACGCAAAGTCTCTGGGCCTGACACCCGTGGACACGCGAGAGAAGATCCCCGGCCCCGGTGAGTACGGGATTACGTGGGTCAACTTCAGCGGCATGGCACCAGAGGACATCCGTTGGCCCGTGTTCAGCGACGGCGCGTACACACATCGCATCACCGACCAGCTTCCATTCGCAAGCGAGCGGTGGGCCATGAACGGGTACACGCGGGACACCTACAAGGGTGTGGTCATCTGCGACGAGATCGGCAAGGAGCCCGACCTACTCAAGATGCCCGCTCAGTGGGTGAATGAGCGCCAGTGGGGCAACGGAGAAATGGTGCCAGCTCATGTCGGATTTATTTTTACGACCAACGACTCGAAGCATAACTCGCATGCTTACGAGCTTACATCCGACCTGATCAGTCGTGTGCAAATGTTCACGGTAGAGAAGGACGTAAACTCGTTCCTGAACTACCATGTGAATGGTAGCGGCGAGAAGTTGCACCCGCTCATCACGCTGTGCTGTAAGCACCACGGGGAAGACTTTCTCTTCACTCAGGATTATGAAGACCCCGGAAAGCCGTTCGCTTGTCCCCGCTCCATGGTGAAGGCGAGCCGTGTTCTCGACGCGCCGGAGTTTGACGACAAGAGTGTCGTTCACAGGGCGAGACTACATGCCGCCATCGGCACAAGGGCTACCGTGGAACTGCTCGCCACGTACAGGGCGTGGAGCAGGCTCGGCAACATCGAAGCCATGATCTCCGATCCGCGCAAGCATGAGGACGAGATCAAAACGTTCGCGAAGGACAATACTCACAACGGAAAGCAGACTATTGCATCCGTGATCGCCATGCTGGTAAAGCGTGTGCAGAAGGACTCCAGTCAATTCGGCAACGTCATGGAGTTTTTCAACATCATGGGCAACGAGGAGGACACTGTCACGTTCGTTGCCATCTGTGTGCAGAGTGTGCCCGAAGTCCGTACTCAGGCGGCGTTCGTCAGGCACTACGCAGACAACCAGATCTTCTACTTCTAGCAAAAATTTTTTCCCACCAAGGAGTGAGCTATGAATCGCGTACATGAAAACGCAGTGATCGTCACCTTCTCCACCGGGTCCTTTGGGGTCTTCAAGACCAACAGGAATATCGCGGCGCGTGGTGCGGAGGCGCTTGGAATGGACGAGTCTTTCGCCAAGGGTCAAATCAGACTGTATGACGAGGCCATCAACCGTGCCATCAGCAAGCCCGTCAATGCTGCCCGTGAGTATCTGAAATCAGTTACTGTGCCGTGGTCGGACAGCAGGAACAACTCCTTTGGTGGCCTTACTTCAGGCAAGGAGTACCTGCTACAGGCAGAGAGGCTCTTGGAGTTTGAAAAGGAGATGTCTGCGTTCAGGATGGCTCGGGAACAGGTCGCAGAGAAAATGCTTTTCAGTCAGTGGGATGTACTGCGTGAGCAAGCGCGTACTGCACTGAACGATCAGTTCAGGGAAGATTTTTTCCCCGACGTTCATGTCGTGCGACAGAGCTTCAGGTGGGAGGTGTCGATCCGGCCACTGTGGGACATTAAGGACATCGGTAAGGACATCCGCCTGAAGGCTTCGCAGGAGATTGTGGATCGCGCACTCAGGGATGCAGAGCAGGCCCAGAATCTCAAGATCGCCAACGCCATCGGCAGTATCGTGGATGACGTTGTAGACATTACGAGCAACATGATCAACGGGATCGACTCGTATTCCTACAATCCAGACCATGCGGGGAAGGGCAACTCACTGCCGAAGAATCCAAGCTGGAATAACCTCAGCGAGCTTGCGAATAAGATGGATTCGTGGGCATCATCCCTTGGGTCTAGCAACCTCACCGATGCGGCGACACAGATCCGAGCCCTGCTGTCGGATGTCCGTAGCATGGGTGGTGGCGACATATCCAATGCTAGGTCAGCCATGGCGGGCGAAGACGACAGGGCTCGCCAGCATGTGCGAAACAAGCTTTCGGAGATCACCGCCACTGCGTCCAAGGGATTTGATGCCCTTGATGATTTCATGTCCTGACGTGGCAAAAATTTTTTCCACCTTACTAGGAGGCAATGATGAAGAAGATGACGCCCGAAGAACTTGAGATCGCCAGAGTCAAGAAACAGCGGAGCAAGATTTATTTGTTCGCTCCCGGAACGTTTTCCATGATCGGCGGCATGCCCATCGAAGCGTTCACCAGCGGGGAGACGTTCGCTACTGACGGCGAAAAGATTTACGTCAACGTCGAGTATTCCAAGACGAAGACTGATCTTGAGATCCGTGGCATCATTATCCACGAGGGTCGTCACAAGTCTTCGGGACATCACTTGCGGAGACCTGAGTGGTGCCCGCACGATGTGTGGAATATCGCGTGTGACTACAGTATCAACGGAGACATCAGGGCGTCAGCCAATTACGGCATCGACTTTGTCCTGCCGGACGACGGGCTCTTCCACGAGAAATATTCTACCAACGGCTGGGCGGTTGAGAGAATCGCAAAAGAACTTATGGCCTCGGCCCCAGATCAACCTGATCAACCCGATGAAGAGGGCGAGCCGGGCGATGAGGGCGGTGACAAGGTCAGCGAGCGGGTTCTTGGCAAGTCCTGCGGCGAAGTCCTCGACGCACCCGTCAAGCAGAGCGGCACCAAGGAGGATGTCAAGCGTGCAATGGAAGAGCTTCAGGAAGAGCTTGCAGATGCAGAGCTAGTAGAGAAGGCCATGGGTGTGGGCAAGGGCGATAGCATGGTGTCCATCGCCGCGAAAGAACTGTCGAAGACATGCTCTTCTAGACTCATCAGGCCATTCCTTCAGAAGTCTTTCATGCGTAAGCGTAGCTGGAAGAAGCCGAACAAAAGATTCTCTCGGGATGGAAATTATTTTCCCGGCAGAACGAGAGTATCCGGTGATCTTGTCTGCTGTATCGACTCTTCTGGCTCCGTAGGTATTGATGAGTTTGAGAGGTTTCAATCGACGATCATCAATGCGGCCATGGAGCTTGAGATCCAGAAGGTCAAGATCGCATTCGTCGATGACTTCATTCACATCAACCAGAAGACAGGGAAGCCGTGGTTTGAGTACGACCTGACCGCTGGCGGTGGCCCGAAGGCTTTCAAGATGGATGTCTTCGGTGGCGGGGGTACGTCGTTCGATCCGATCTTTAACTACATAAATAAAAGCAGAGATGATGTGAGAGCTTTGATCTACATGACGGACGGGTTTGGCCACGTAAACGTGACGGCACCCAACTACCCGGTCATGTGGCTAACGACTCACCAGTCTCCGTATTTCAAGAATAGGCCGTTCGGCCAGATCGTCTACATCTAAACAGCAAAAATTTTTTCCTATGAATATGACCAGCGAGCAGAAAGAATTCCTTATCAAAATCCTGAAGAGAGAGGTCAGGGAGAAAACAAAAAGACTCAGGGCGATTCGACCGATCTACGAAAACCAGCCGCAACACGAGATCGAAGATGTTCGCGACAGATGGGAATCCACAATTGATTTCATTGAAGGCATCGTTAACATCATGGAGGCAGACTAAAATGAATGACATGTCCATTATCGAGATCGGCCACCGCTTGGACAACCTCAACTGCCACTGCGATATAGTGATGGATCAGGGCATGGCTGAGGTTAACTGGTCTAAGTTTGAGGGAGCCATTCACGACGCAATCGAAGCCGTCAATTACATAGACGAACACGCATCAGTCGCTATGTCGGCGGTTGTAATTACAAACAACGCACTCGCTTCCATTCTTATGAACGAGGCCGCGTGGAAGGAACTGTCCCCGGTTGAGAGAGATCTTATCCGAGCATCGTACCGTGCCATGCAATCTATTCCCTTCCTGAAGGAGGAGAAGCAAGGTGTTTCCCGATAAATTCAATGGCTTCTCTTGTGAAGAAATTGCCGAAGACGCATCAGAAGAAGAGCGGATGCTGGCCATACTATCCAACGGCCTCAAGGCGACACTTGTTGGATGTATGATGCTTCATCTCATTAACCAGTATGAAGAGGCCAGAGACCGTGAGCACGATGAGGATGAGGGGCAGGAATCAACCAATGGCTGGAAAGATTTTTTTGAATTAGTGGCAGCCTCCACGTCAGATCTTGCAGCCAGCGAATTATTTTATGCCACCATAGATATGCTGGTTGAGATGGACATAATACATTCCACGGTTCAAGGCTCGGATACGGTGCATTGACATGGAAAAGCAAAATATTTTTGCCGATAAAGATTTATGCGCCCTGTGCGGGGTGACACTCTCTGCGATTCACCAGAACAACGCATTGCCTGCGGCTGAGGGTGTGTGCTGTACCGTATGCAACGACGCCATTGTCATACCCTTGAGGATCAAGAGGCTTATGGTAAGTCTCGGGAGAGAAGAAAAATGAGGACTACGGAAGCGGCCCGTAACCGAAACCGAATGGTTCGCCGGGCCAAGAAGATGGGCCACGACCCAATACTCCTGAGCAACTCAGGGGCGATGGAGCTTTGGGTTTGCAGGAACTGCCAGTCGGTGATGGACTGTTGGGATAGCCCGACTCAAACCAATGGCCCGATGCCCCATGTCGCATGCTCAAATAATTTATTGAGCAGATCGCAAGTATTTGGTTTCTGGGTTGCTGTGGTGGTGTTGCTTGCCAGTTTCTGGGGAGCGCTCATCTACTGGGTGTGGAAATAGAAACCCCCCCTAGGGTGGAGAGGAACCCTAGAGGGGGCGGCGGTGCGGGGAAAGGAGGGAAACCCGCACGGCCTGCGCTGCAAACCCATTCGTCTAAATAATAACAGCCCGTAGACGATTAGTCAAAGTCCCAGTCAAAGTCGTCGTCCTCTACGGTGTAGTCACTCCACCGTCCAGTAGGCTTGTCGAAGTTCAACTTGCACGATCCGTTCCGTCCAAGCCACGACCACCGCACCTTCCAGATGTGGGCCTCCGGCGGCTCCTCGTCCTGAGGATGCCTCCATGCCGACAATCCGATGTCGGCCTTTGCAAACCACGCCGCCGAACCTGCAATGTCGTGACCAGTCACTACCGTCTTGCGATCAGACCTACGGTCGGGTGACACCTTGGTCGGATGGGCAACGAAGAAGACATGCGCGTCATGTTCTTTTGCCCATAGCTGAACCTTGGTCAGAATCTGGGAGATAGCGTCAGTCTCCCTCAGGTTTTGTGAGATCGTCAGGTAGTTGTAGGGATCAATCACAAGTACCCGACAGCCCATGCGCATGACTGCTGTACTCGCAATGTCCAAGATGGCTTCGATCTCAGAGGGGCCGTCCTTCCGGTAGTCCATGAACAAGAAGTGATCGTTGATAAACTGTGAAGCGTAGTCCCTTTCTTCTGGCGTCATCTTCGGAGTGGGACCATCGAAGAACGGCTTGCCCACGATCTTCTGTGCAAGCTGTGCCATGTGCAGTTCGGGCGGCTTCTCGAAGGAACAGTACACAGTCTTCCAGTCGTACCGCTTCGCGAAGTTCAGACACATCTGGTCTACGAGATCAGATTTTCCTGAGCTTGGAAACCCAGTGACCACGGTGAGCATGCCAGTCGGTATCTGGATCAGCTTGTCCAAGCTTGCGATTCCTGTGCTCGCTCCCTTGGCTTGGCCGTTGTCGTATAGATCCACAAACTGCTGATCGAATACATCGGCGGTGTGCAGTCCAACGGCAGGGAGTGGCGTAGCGCTGGCAAGCCTAGACCTGAGAAACTCTGGGCCAGATCCCTGAAGGGCCTCTGCCGCATCCTTGTGTCCGTTCAGATTGACGGACCATGCTTTCGATCTACCAATTCTGCGAAGCAACTCTTCCTTAAGAGCGTTGCCTGCATCATCACTGTCTACGTTAAAAATAATCCTAGGTGCAGAATCAAGTTGGTCTCGTGCTAACCACACATAGCGAAACTTGTTGTCATCAGCGGGATCAATCTTCCCATCCTTCACCTTTGGTGGTGCCCCGTTCGGGATGGATACCACCGTTACGTTGTCGGGAACACCCGCTGTCAGCCAAGAGAGGGCATCCATCTCACCCTCACAAATCAAGAGGTCGTTTCCCTTGGCGTAGTTTTCGATGTTAAAAAACTCTGCACACTTGTTTTGCTGGCTGAAGATCTTGTCTCCTGCCGCCCTCCACTTGATGGCAACGACATCACCATTCTTCCTGTACGGAAACCCTACTGCTGGCATCCTCCTGCCGGAGAATGAATAGGTATCGAGGATGGAGTACGACCTTGCTACATCCTCTGAGATACCACGAGACACCATGTACTGCAACGACTCTTCGTTGGGCTCTTTGCCATTTACGTGAATGGGTTGGAACGACTCGTTCATGCTTCCTCTCCTTTCTGGTGCGTTGAAAATCCACCCGCCGTTGATGCCACAATGATGACACCTGTACTTGACTCCAAGCGAATCCACCGAGACTGATAGTGGCCTGTCATTCTTGTTTTTAGATCTGTCCGCTTGGCAATCTGGGCACCGCATTTTGTGTTGCCCTATGCGCAGGTTCGCGCACAACCTCCTTACATCAACACTTGTCTCCGTCTCCATCACCACTCTCCTTTTTGAGTTGCTCTTCGAGTGCCCTGATCACCAGTTCCTTCTCTCCGATTGGGCCACAAGACACTACCGTTCTGGGATTTTCGTTATCCAATCCCCAAAGAATATACTTTCCTTTTACTTGCCTATCGTTTTTGTACATCCTGTCTTGTAAAACATCTAGTATCAGACTTTCATCAAGATCTGGCCTTCTAGTTTTATAGAAGATTTTCATAGCAATAAAAACATCATCATCAAAAAGACTAGTTCTTACAGGTGTATTTTCATGTACAACCTTTACATAAGAAAGAGCTTTTGCACTTTTAATAACACGTATATGACCCCGAATCATCACGACCTTGCGCGAGTTCGCCTTGGAGCACGGCTCGCCCAGAATTGTAATCACGCTCGGCGTTTCGTCAATGGCCTTGCGTTCGGATTTCTTCTGTCTTATCATTCGTTCCCCCAGCGAAAAGCGTGAGACGAAGTTAGCAGTGCGATGGTCAACCCACAACCCGAAAGGAGGATGGATGGATGGCAATCCGCCAGTCCGCATAATCAGAAATGCGGGCACCCCCCCGCCGTCAGGCGGAAGGCCGCGCAGATGGGACTCTGTGCCGGTGGGCGACTTGGCCCTGAACGATGCGGTCGAAGTCGCAAGCGAAAACCCCGAAGCTGAATACTCGTCACTAACTGCATGGGTATACAGGCAGGGGCAGAAGATGGGAAAAAAGTTTTCCGTAAGAGTTTCACATGATCGTTTCACAATCTGGAGAGTTAAGTAAATGACTTACGAAATCCACAAGAACATTCCTATTCCTGCGAAGTCCAAGTACCCTTTCGCTGATATGGAAGTCGGTGACTGTTTCTTCATCACCACCCAAGACACGAAGAAGCATGCACAGATGCGTACGTATGTTTCCAACCTGAATCGCAGGCACAAGAAGAGTGACAGCAACATGAGGTGGGTGTGCCGTAAGGCGAATGATGGTAGCCTGTGCATTTGGAGGGTTGAGTAGGGTGAAGCTTACGAATCAGTACGGTGCGCCTGAACAATTCCTACGCGCTGTACAAAACGATGAGTACAGCAGAGGCGATGCAAGCTTCAGTGCAACCGGACTGATACGTCCTCCCCAGATGGCAAGGCTTGAAGAAGAACATGCAGACAAAATTTCTGCCGATGTAGCAGATCATGTCTACATGCTTCTTGGTACAGGGGTGCATGCAATCATGGAAAAAGCTGCACCAGATGGTTCTTTAGTTGAGAAGAGATGGTATGCTGAGATGCTTGGGTATAAGATCTCTGGTGCCATCGACCTGTACCATGACGGGCACATCACTGACTACAAGGTGACTGGCACGTACAGCGTGAAGTCACCGAAGGTCGAGTGGGAGCAACAGTTAAATATCTATGCTTGGCTGTTAAGGCAAAACGACATGCCAGTAAGATCTTTGACCATTGTTGCTATATGCAGGGATCACATGAAGAGCAAGGTGGGAACAAAGAATTACCCAGACTCTCCTATTGTGCCAATCGACATCCCTGTATGGTTGCCAAATGTAACTGAGGATTTTGTAAGAAGTAGGGTTGAGTTGCACACCAGTCAGGATGTTGTTCCCTGTACCGATGAAGAGCGATGGGCTAGGGGCAACAGGTATGTGAGGTGTGAATCCTACTGTTCAGTTTCTGATTTTTGTTCACAACACAACAAGGGGGAGATATGACCACATGTAAAGAGTGTAGGTTCTTTAGGCCTACTATTGGAGATGATGGGAAACCGAGCCCTGATGCCTTCGGGGCAGGGCAGTGCAGGCGAAACACGCCAGTATGGAATGAGTACTGCACCGGCTGGCCCGCCGTCAACGAGACGCACTGGTGCGGTGAGTGGAGAGCCATTCGGGACGTTACGGATTCAGGTGAGTGGAGAGCCATTCGTGAAGTCATGGACCTACAGGATGAAACCACATGAGCGAGAAAGAAGTAACTGCCGGTGAAATCTGGCAAACACTATCCAAGCTTAATGTCGATGAGCATACGGAAGATCGTAATGGTCTTTCATATCTGTCGTGGGCGTGGGCTTGGGGGATCATGATGGACCATTACCCGAACATGTCGGTGACTTGGCACGGGGATGGTACGCATCTAGACCACATCGTGTACCCCGGCGGCACGGCGAGCGTGGCCTGCACTGTGTCTATTGGCAGGGTCAATCAGCACATGTGGCTCCCCGTCATGGACTTCAGGCACAAGGCGATTGCCAACCCTGACGCTCGTGCGATCAGTGATGCCAAGATGCGGTGCATGGTGAAGTGCTTCGCCCTGTTCGGACTTGGGCACTACATCTACGCTGGTGAGGATCTTCCGCCCGGCGATGATCAGGGAAAAAATATTTCCCAAGAGGCAGCTCCAAAGAGCCCTGCTCCCAAGAAGCCTGAGGCGAGTAGCCCCAAGAAGCAGGAGGCCACTCGCGAGAACTCTGACTTCGTGTACGGGGAAGAGTTGATCAAGTCCATCAAGGCTTCTGTGAAGCAGTTGGATCAGTCTGGGTGGGACTTCGACGATGACTTCAAGAAGCGCATCAAGGTTGCAATCTCTCGTGGAGAGATCGACCTGCTACTGAATGTGAAGCAAGAGCTAGACGCCCTGTCTGGCGCTAAAGAATTGTTCTAAACCACAACCCAAGGATTACAAATGAGCACCAAGGACTATGGCCCCCGCGAGCAGTTTGGCCTCTTCACCAACGACTACAAGGATGCGGCCAATAAGCCGGACAAGACTGGATCTTTTGTCCTCAGCCGTGAGTTTCTGAAGGCTTGCGTGACGCTTGTGAAGCAGGGCGAAGAGCCGAAGATCAGGGTGTCTGCGTGGGTAAACGAAAACGTGCCCGGCAAGAAGGACAACATTCGTGTGTTCATGCAGATTGCAAACTACGCAGGAAGCGCACCCAAGCCCGCCCCCAAGCAGGCTTCGTTTGACGAAGACGACGACATGCCATGGTAGCGAGAGTACAGTTTCTTCTGAGGCTTCCGCAGAGTCTTAAGGATGCCATCACAGTAGAAGCTGACAAGGCCGGGGTCACGAGAAGTCAGTGGATCAGGTCCGCTATTCAGGAGAAGATGGACCGCTCGGACACCAGCGAAGACCTTTCCGCTCAAAGTGAGAAGGTGATCGTGCCCCGCAGGAGTGGGCATAGTTGGTGGCTCTAGGGTGATGGAGCCGGGGTGGTGAAATCGGTAAACACAGGGGACTTAAAATCCCCCGCCTTATTGGCTTGCGGGTTCGAACCCCGCCCCCGGCACCAACTTCTATAAAAAGGAGATTGACTATGAAATACGCACCAGACTGGTTGGAAGAAGCGGTTAGTGACCCGCTTCAGATGTCTATGTTTGAGGGTGAGGCCGCGCGAGATAGGGCAATAGAAAATCTGGATGCGGCCTACGATAAATGGGTTGATTCTGTAATAAGTATTATTGCATCAATACCTATTAACCAAACATTTACTACTGATTACCTGTGGGAAAACGTGGAAACAATCCCCAACGAGCCACGAGCCATGGGTGCCGCTATGGCTAGGGCTGGCAGACAGGCGTTGGCATCACCGACGGGAAGGTACATCAAGAGCAGGCGTCCAGAGTGTCATGCCCGCCCCGTGATGGTGTGGAGGCGCGTCTAGCGCAGTGCGGCTACCAGTACTGCGCCAGTTAGTATGGCCGGCGCTTGGCCAAGGAGGCGCTTGGGGAGTGAGGGGTTGGCCTTCGCTCTCCAAGCGTCTCTATTTTTTTCCAAGGCCACAATGTTTTGTTGCAGGGCAGAGTTTAAATCCATCTGGAGCGACAAGAGCGAGTCTGACATCTCGATCCTCTGCCTGAGCAACGCTCTCTCGTCAGTGAGAGCAACAATCTGACGCTCCATAGCATGAACAACAGAGTCATGCTTTTCCGCTAGACGCGAAACAATCATCGCAGTCTGCGTATCACCCGCCACAGTAAGGCTATCCGTCAGCCTTTCGACGTCGCCGGAGAAGGCCTCCTGAGCGATGGCCGCAGTGGCACCAGCCGAATCTATCACAGCCTCCAAGCTGTCCGTGCGCTCGTCTATGTCTTTGATAATCTCATTGTACATATCAAAGAACATTTCCAGCGAGTCTCTTGCAATACGCACTTCTTCTTGCGCCTTGCCAACTGCAATCTCGGATTCGCGAACAATACTAGATACGAAAAAATAATTCACAACCGAGTATATCAGCACGGCTGCGAGCGCAGTGGCCCAAAAAATATTTTTCATTGTTATTATTATTCCTGCAGCTTGTAAGCTGGAACCGTCGATGGGACCCCGACCATGTTCACCCTGACGGTCTTCACGACTTTCATCTTGCCGGACTGTATCAGTGTCTTGAGGTGCTTTCGGATTGCCTTATCACTGAGACCAAGGGCTTCGCTGATCTCGGTCGATGTCATGGCCGCTTCTGTGCAAAGCTCGTAGTTCATGTCAACCATAGAGCTTCTGATTTGCTCTATGATCTCAGCTTCCGTGATGCTCATTCCAATACAACCTCTTGGGGTCTCTCGGGCAGGAACAGGATTGGGTCTACAGAATATTTCTTGTCTTTGATAGAAATACAAACAAGGCCAATGTCTGCCATGCTTTCGGCAACCCTATGGACATACTCGGTCGCCAACTGCCAAGCGGGTAGGGCAATCGCCCTTGTCCTGATCTTGTGGATCTTCCCGCTGTCAGCGTACTGGTGGTAGTGGCTTCTGATGGCAACGTCAGGTGGGTCCTGCTCGTCCATTAAGTAGTTGAAGCAGATGTCCTGAGCGTACCACCGCATCTGTGGGCCCTTTGTGTGAGCCCTCCGCCCCATGCGGCCATGGTGCTTTATGTCAAACCTGACATCTCCCACTGATAATTTGCGCCAGTAAGAAGAAAGCTGGCCAGTGTCTGGATCGCCAATCACCGGCCATCCCTGAGACAGTAGTGCCCTAGCAATACCTTCTTCGGTATTCCCAGCCTCTCCTACGTGTGCCGCTGTGCCACGGATAATGTGGATTGAGTCTGGCCTAAGGGACAGTGGCACGGACATGGATTCCAGAAAACACGCTATGTGGATTCCTGTCAGCCTACTTGCAATCTGCGATGTGCGATGGTGGTCACCATCAATAGCATCACCGTTCACGACCAGATGCAACTTGGTATTGCGCCCGATCTTTCCCTTTACCTGATCCCAAGCACTCAGCCAATTGTGCCATAGCCAGACCTGAGACTTGTTTGGCATGTACCAGCCGCCGTCGTCAAGCTCTAATCCGTTTTCTGGACACAGGCCGACAGTGGAGCCACAGTGAGTGTCTCCAAAAAAAACGACTAGGTGCTCTGTATTATTTTCCACGTTTCTTTGGGGGATGGGGGACAAAAAAACCACACAGTTCGCACTCGTCATCATCTACATCGCCGCCACACTGCGGGCAAAACACCAACGGGTCCTCCAGATGCCACTTACACATCCAGCAATACTTGTCCATGCGCTCAACCGCAGAGGAGCACCTAGGGCAATAATGTAAATTGTGTGCCATTTTGGTATTTGGGTTTACGATGGCTTGCTTACGATCATTTCTACATTGCGGGCATACCCTGCAATGTCTACAAGCCCATCACGATGGTACGTATTTGCAAGCCTGCTGATCTTCTGAAGGATGTTGAAGTAGCACACATCCACCGCAGTCAGTGGAACAGTCACACCGTAGGCACGTTCCAGATACGCAATCATCATCTGGGCAGTGCAGTCGTGGTTGTCCTCCGGCTTTCCGTAATGCTCCCTTCTTGCTCCCGATGTGACCTTGTCTGCATCCGTAAGGATGTTCGCCATTGCTCTCACCCAAGGTTTAATGTCTTTTATTCAGACTTCTTGCACGGTGCCCACTTCTCAATACCGCTGATAGAAAAGGAGCCGAGCGTGATAATCAGGAAGCTGTTGTAGATAAACTCCTGAACCTCAAGCTCTACACCAAAGACGCCCGTTGCAACGTCCACAACTGCGGTGAGGACCATGATGGCAAAGCTTGCGCCGCCAATGATGGTCTTCTCGTTCCAGTCATTGTTGTCCTTGAAAATCTCCATGATCCTACTCATTTGCTTCACCTTCCTTGGGAATGGAGTCCATCACAATAAGCCTGTGCTTGTCCACGCCCTTGAGTGATTCCATGTAATCCTTGTGGGCTTTCTTGGAATTCCATACAGCAAGCTTTCCGGTTTCGGTGCGACCGCGAGACTTACCGGGAGCAACACACCCTTCAAGCTGATCTGCGTAGTTGGCACCATGGACCAGAATCCTGTCCCGACCGGGCACAATGATCTCAAAGGTTTCGTAGTCCCCCCTGTGGTACCAGTCTCGCACGCATTCGTAATCTCCAGCGGGAAAAATTTTTTCCGCATTCTCAATGCACCACATGGTCATGCCAGTGTCATCGTACATACGACCCCACACGGAGTCACCCTCTTTAATTTCTCTTCGGATGAACCAAGTCTTTATTTGTTCTGTAGGCGATCCCATAGTGATTGCTGGGTTTTAATGTTTCCAATAATAGAAGTGGCTTGGGCGGCTACCCTTGCGCGTCTGTCCCTGAACTCGTTGTACGCCTCTCGCTTCTCTTCTTCGGTGAAGTAGTCGCTGGTAATAATGTCCTGCATGGAATCGTTGATCCTCGTAATCTCTGCGTACAAAGCGTTAATCCTACCACGCCACATCATTAATTCTCTGTTTTCGTCGATAGAATTAATGGCATTGGCGACTGTCTTATCGTCATTCGACGCCTCCTGAAGAGCGTTGCCGTAATCTCGGACGGCAGACTCAAGGCTACTCTGGAGATCATAGAATTCGTTTAGGACTCCCTGACGAGAGCGGGGATCTGTCAGCAGGCTAGATAGAACTGGTAGTTTTGTAATCCCATCTCCACCTAACAGAGACTCTGGTGCGTTGAAATCTGCCCGGCTCCCAACTGGAGAGCGCGGGTCAACGAAAGGCACAAACGGCATTACATCGCTTCGGATAAGGGCGTCCGCCATAGTGATGCCGTACAAACCAGTGGTGCCTAGGTACTTTGTGAGGATGTATTCAACCACCAGTGGGGACGACCAGCTATAGTCACCGGGGGTGATTGCAGACATTGCCGCACCAAGACCAGTTTTTTCTGCGGCAGCGGCCACTATTCTTGCTAGGTCACTGGTCGAAGAAGTGTACTGGTATCTAGGGGACAACTGCTTTTGCAGGTCTGGAATAATATCCCCGCCGTAAAAAGAATCCGTGTTGAACCAAAGATCAACAAACGGCGACATGATCTGTGGGGCACCCAGATTCAGTGCTCTTTGGGTGGACCCCGCAATATCTCTCATTGCATCGACGGCGTCGTACTGCTCAAGAAAAATACTTTCGGCAATTGTTTGTGGGATTGTCTTGGTGATCAATCCAACTTCAAACGGAACCGGGATGCGCAGCCAGACGTGCTTCGACCACGGGATTAAATAATTTTCCCGGCGCAGCCTAGGATCAGTATTGGCGTACTCGTCATCCTCATCATTGAAACGCAGGAACAGTTCAATCATGCCGCTCAAGCCAGCAATCGTCATCAAGCCAAACAAGTATGCTTGTTTCTGCTTTTCAAAGACTGGCTTTGCATCGTACTCTGATTCCGTTACTCCGTAACGCTGCATTCCCGGTCTTCTGATTCCCGTTTCTCCTGTAGCAAGCGGGAGTACTCGGCCAGCGCGGCCAAGCAGTGGGCTGGTAGCCCGCCAGAATACGTCCAACCCTTGCAGTCGTCCGCTTGCAAATGGGATCGTCGATAAAAACAAACGTGACAGCGAATTATTTCCTCTTTTACCATAGTTCAGTACGTCAATAGCGGCTTCTGTGGAGGCGACATGATCCCCGGTCTTCGCCATTCCATGCTCATATACCGCAATACGAGTAGCAGCTTCAGCGTTGTCCGTGATTCTTCCTAGTGTATTCCAAGCAATCTTTACAGCATTGATTGGATTGAGAACCTTGACCCCAGTAAGACCCATTTCTGCAATAGTCTTACGCCCCTTGGTAACATCCTTTCCTCCGTAGAACGCAGGATCAGATGTCACCATGTCGATTGGGGGTGCCAGACCAAGGCTTTCCGCCCTGCTGCGTGTGGTCCCGTCAACCGCAAGTCGTATGGCGTTAAAGAAGATCGACGGGTCGCCTAAGGTATTCGACGCACTCAGCGCATCGCGGAACAGGTTGCGGACCGGGAAAGCTGGCATCCTTGTGACGGATTCCCGAAGCACATTGGACGTACCATACGTCAGCTTTACCATGCGCTCTGCTGTTTTTTCGTATCCCTTTGGCAAGAACCCACCAAACAAGCCCTGCAAATCCTTAGCAGGGTTTGTCTGGGCGGTCATAATTGCCTGAACAATAGGTGTCAGGTCGTGTCCCGTTCCTGCGTCTGAGAGCTTTACAATCTTTCTTTCGCCATTCTCCCTGAACACAAGGTATTGGTTTTCATCCAGACTCCTCGGCAGTGCCTGTGCTTCTGCCGCAAGCCCAAGGGAGACCAGATCGTTTGCGGCTCTGGTCGCCAAAACATTTTGCATGGCATGATACAAAATATTTTGGGTGTTTAAATTCAGGTTTGCCAAAAGCTTGTGAGGGTTTACCTGAGCACCGCCGCGAAGATTCTTATCAAGGACCGTCATGTCAGACATGGTCCTTGCATTTGTTATGAAGTCAATCGGGTTGGCATCTGGGTCGAATTTCGTAACATCTTTTGATCCGTCAAAAAATGGTACGTAATCAAGCGTCACCAGAACATCATGCTCTGCCTGATCAATGAGACCAACGTCTCTTGCCAGAGCAATGTTCGACCTATTGATCGCCTGATAGATGGCCCAGAACTCCCTGATACGGGCCTCTCCGTTGCCCCTCCCCTCTTCCACAGCACGAATAGTTTCATCCACAAACTGGTCACTGCCGAAGTTTGTGTCTGTAACATTGCCATCTTCATCGACCAGCCTGACAGTCTGGGCTGCGATCAATGCGTCCTTGGATCTTTTTAGTTCCCGCTCAAGCGGGCGCAGGGCATCGAAAGAAATTCCCGCTGCCTGCTGGCTTAACAGAAAAGATTCGAGTTGGTTGGTGCGATTGCTGAGGGACTTGATGCGCTTTGCGGCACCATACAGGTACGCCATCTTCTGGTCTGCGGCAGAATTGACCAGCGTTGCAAGCGTGTAGAAGCCCGGCACAACACCGTTTGTCTTGAACACGACATCGTTGTTGTCCTGATACTCCTTGAGCCTGTCGTCTACTCTCCCCTCGTCGATTCCAAACGAGCCGTCAAGGACACTACTTCCCTTGTACGCAGCTACGCCCTTCTTGTACAAGCCGGGTGTGAATGCTCTAGCGTTGTCCCTCTGGGATGCAATGACAGCCAAGGAAGCCGCACGGTGGCGCTCCATGAGCGGCCCGGCAACAGCAAGCTTGCCGACGAACCCGTCGAGGACCTGAAGCGGCGCGGTCCTATCAATGAATCTTGCTCTGTTTTGTTCTTGTAGCATGTTATCTACAAGCGATTCGATGCTTACATTTTCATTAACAGAGGCAATATACTCCTCAGTGGACATCTCATTGGTCTTGGGAACAATGTTTGCCCGCTCTGCAACACGTACAAGTTCCTGCGATCTAGCAGAAATTCTGTTCTGGTTACGCAGAAATACTCTGGTTGCCTCAGGCATCCTGTAGTGTGGCTTGCCCTGCTGCATGTTCTGTAATTCTTGAGCAGCGGCCCTGTTGATTTCACCCTGCGGCGAATCAGCAAGCATCTCACTAACGGGCTTGGGCGGACCCGGAACAGGACTCATGCTGTTTCCGGTGTTGGAAATATCTTCGTTGTTGAGATTTATGTTGCGTATGGTCTCAGGCACACTGATGTCTGGAGGTGCCTGCTCCATGAACTTGCGTCTGGCCTCAGCAACGTCGCGGAGTATCGCGTCAATCTTCGCTTGAATATCAACCCGAACGCTGGGACTCCTGACTGCGTTGAGTTCAGCGGTGAGCTTTTCAAGATCGTTAATCTGGTTACCGCTCGCGAAACGCAGATAGGTTGACTCACCAAGGCGAATCTTCTGCACGTCCGCCCTTGGCCCCCTCGCCGCGATGTAGCCGCTGGTCGCCTGCTCAAAGATCCTGAACGCATCTATGACGGTGGGGTTTTTTACAACCGCATCCGAAAGTGTGCGCGAAAGATTACTGATGAGATTGAAGGGATTGCGGACAGAGCGTGGCGTCTTGGTAATCAAGCCAGCAGACATATCCGTGAGTATTCTAGCCGCCGCCAACCTGTCTAGAGATTCCTCGCTTAAGTTCCTGTCCCTGTTCTCAGCCTCTACGAGTACTCTGTATGTGGGATTGTCCAGCCCAAACGTTTCGGTGCCCTCGGCAACGACGGCGTTCTTGGAAAAGTTTACCAAGGTCTGGATCTGGCGATCCGTCAGGTACCGAGTTGCTAAAATCTGAAACCCTGTATCTGCGGCAGCGTCCTGAACAAATCCCAGAAGATCAGTTGCCTGCCCTTCCAGATTAAGCTTGGACAAATTGACGATCAGCCTGCCGGGTGCCGTGTTAAAGACGGCATCGCGCTGGATGATGCTTGGGTTGGAAAGTGTTTCGACGTCTTCTATGGCAGAAAATGCATCATCAACGTCTGCAATAAACTGAACATTTACATCTTTCGATACACCAAGCTGTGCAAGTTCTTTTTGAATCGTAGCCTTAATAGAATTAAATCGACTCGCTATCTCCCTCATGTACTGTTCTTTTGCAACAGCCAGCCCATCAGAGAGGTCGAGCGGAATGCCCTTCGACTTGCGAAGCTCGGCAGTAAGTCCTTTCCTGACCGTGTCGCCTAGATTATCTCCATCCAGCGCTGCTTTGATCTTGCTGATGTTTCCCTCAAGAACTTGAGAAACCAACTCCTGATCAAGCCGTTCAATCCTAGCCGGAGATAAATCAACGACAGCAAGGTATCTTGCTAAGTCATTTGCATACCGATCAATGTATTCTTCATTGGATGCAATTTGAGCATTTGGATAAAGCTGATTGTGTTTATTTCTTAATACCGAAATAAGATCTTTACGTGCAAGAAGTGCCGCCTTAACGCTGTCGTTGTTAAAGCTGTTCTCGAATTCCCTAGTCTCTACCTGCTGTCTTGTTTCTTCGCTCCAGTTGGCCGGAGGGGAAGCAAAGTCGTTGTTTCCAATCGGACTAAACGGAGCGATGCTTACCGTCTTTCCGTCTTTCACCAAGAACCCAGACTCAATCAGGCGCGTCATGGCCTCATTGGCCACACTACTACTGATACCTAGTTCGTTTCTGGTATCCTGTAGAATCTTCGCGATGTTGTGCCTCACGGCAGGGGTAACAACGCCCTCATCGTCCGACTCAAGACGCTTGTCGATCTTGTTCAGAATCGCACGGTATATGGGGTTGTTGTCTGTGATGGCACCAGTAAGTGGATCAAGGCCTTCCTGAAAGTCTGGAAGGTAGGATGCGGAAAATGACTCCGGGCCACCCAATCCGAAGACCTTAGCGCGGCCATCAACATCACGAACAAAGCCGTGGTTGGGCGTCATGCGCGCAAGCTTGGCGTAGACAAGCCACTTCTGCTCGTTTGTTGCGCTGGCCCAGTCGTTAGCTCCAGTCACCGACTGAATTATTTTTTTGAATGCCGGACTATTCACCCCAACGGCAGCATCACCAACTGCTACACCGCTGTCCCTGAGGCGCATATTCTTGACAGCCAAAATGCGCTCAATGTCAGCCTCGGTTGGAACCTTCTTCCTCGCCAGAAACTTTCTTAGTTCTGTAGCAAGTCTGACATTGGATGAGTTGGGTCCGCCAGAGATGCTGGGTTGTTCGGCATCGCTTAACGTAGCGTTTAGAGATGTGACAGCCTCACCAAAGAGGGCATCATTTAATTCCTGCAACGCAGCTTCATCGCCCAGCAGTCTTCCGATACGCCTAATTTGAATAGGCGTAAACAGTTTTTCTGTTTCAGGAACCGCAAGAGTAACTTTCTCTAGCGCAGCAAGAGGGTCCGATGATCCAATGGCCTGCTCAAGCGCTTCAATTCTTCCCTGAATCTGGCTGGCCTGCGTCCCTACGATCCCCGTAACCGTATTTATGAGGTCACGGTACTGCTCTGGAGCTATCCCCTCAGCCTTGGCCGCATCGTTAATGGCCTTGTCGGTAAATCCAGCCTGTAAACGATTGTTCGCCGCCAAAATAAGATTAGCATCAATCTGCAACTGTCTAGCATTTTGATTGGCTACGCTGTTCCTTCTGATTTCAGCGGTTCTCCGTAGAAACGCCTCTAGTGCCGCCTCACCGCCGGTCTCATAGGCTTTTCTTGCTTCCTCCCTCTGGATGATTTCATCGTTCTTTGACCTTTCAAGGTTGGACTTGAGAGCGGGAATGCCCTCAACCCCTTGGAGTTCCGGCCAAAGAACAGCAGCAACCATGCGCGTTGAGTATCTGCCCCTGTCTGACAGCGGTTCAGCGTTGCCATTAATTAAAACAGGGACACCCAAGCTATATGCTGCATCTACAAGCCCGGCCTGCTGTCCGGTTATGGAGTACGAATTAATATCAATGTTGCCAGAAGTAACCTGCTCCTCGAAGCTTCGACGATCAGTGACATCTGCTATGTCAGAAGCTTCTTTGTACTTTGGCGATGCATCAAATCGCTCATTGTCGATTGCTATAATATTTTGCAGTGACGATAAACGCTCACCCTGCAATAGATCAATAAACTCAATTGCCTGAGGATTGTTCTGATACGCACCCTTTAATGACTCAGAGAGACCAAGGGACTCCTCCACAATCCTTCTGTTGACCGCTGCGCCAGAATCCCTGTTTCTACTAATGAAGTCAGTAGAAACTCCACCCAGCCTTGGGTCTGAAAGCCGTCTAAGAATATTGTGAGCAGTGTTCTGATCTACGCCGGTCTCATTAATCAGGGCGTCAAGATTACCCGATCCAAAGGCCACACCTGCTTCTAGGTTTACGCGATTGGCGTGGGCAAGATCGTCTTGCTGGCGAGCGGCCTCATCGAGAGCACCGATCTCCATGCCGGTGCCCGTAGCCCGAGCCCTCCTCAGGCCTAGGCTTCCGACAAGCGCGTTGGTTACGAAACCTACACCGGCACCAACCTTTGCATCTTCAGAGGCAGAATAGAAGATGTCGTCCATGGCGTTTTTGTCGTACAAGCCACGGGCTGTGGCGGCCTGACCCACCTGAGCCAAGCCTTCCTGAATTGCCTCCTCTCCTGCGCCCTTAATGGCCTGCCCAACAACCTCAGACAAACCTCGGGGTGCCGCTGCCCGAACTCCCCTCGCAAGCTTTGCCGGAAGAAACGCCTCTGACAAACCAAGCACGGTACCGGCCCCATGTGCAGCGGTCTCCTTGTACCACGGCACATCTTCGCCAGTCTCCTCCTCATACTGCCTCAGCCTTTTAGCAGCCTCAGATACTCCAAGCGCAACGGCAGAACCAATGGCCAGCCCCGTACCAATGACGGGAACAAAAGCAAGCGCAGTCATCGCACCGGCCTGACCAAGACCACGGGCAAGCTGGCTGGTATAAAGACTTGCAGCCTCTTCGTCGGAGGCAGCCATATAAATATTTTCTGCGCGCCTTAAATCCCGCTCCAGCTTGGTGTCTTCGCCGGGCGTAGCAATGGCAGATATGGCGGTAAGCGCACTGGCAGGCAGATCAAGAATGCCGTAAGCGCCCTGCTGAATGGCCGCAGAAAGTCTGCGACGATCCAGAAGGGGGACGTCGGGCTCGTCTGGCTCTGGAGCTTCTGCGGGCTCTGTGGGCACAACGGCGGGGCGAGTTGCTTGAGCAAAGCGGCCACCCGCTAAAGCCTGTTGTGGTGTCAGGCCCGGAAACTCTTTGAAATATCCAGCAAGCTCAGATATTCTTGTTTCCCTGTCGTCAGATAAAGTTACGACTCTGCCGTCTGGGAGCCTGTATTGAAATGGCATTTATATTGTATGTCGTTACAATTAAAATTATTGGCCCGCAGTTTCAGCCCCGCTGATCTGGCTCATTATTCCCCTGATCATAGCAATGATCTCTTTCATTGCCGCTTCTTTTGCGGGGTCCCCTCTTGTTGTTGTAACTTTAAGTACCACATCCAGAGTGTTGGTTAACTGCTTAAGCAGCTCTACGTTATCTCCAGATTCTTTGGCCCCAGAAAGAGAACTTAATAACCTGTTGGCATAATCGGCATCAATCTGCTGATTAGCAATAGCGGCCCTCAGGGCTCTCTCTGCATTTTCCGACACCGCTCGTATATCAAGACCAGACTGAGCAATTGCAAAATCGGCATCAATTTTTGCTTGATTTGATGCAATATCGGTATCAATATCAAGAACTTTTTCCATCGCAGCGCGTCTTGTTGCGGCAGTCGTGGCAAGATTCGCTTCCCTGATTGCATTGGCACGATCTTCGAGCAGTTCGTTTCGTTCCCGCTGAGATTCCATGAGCGAGCGGACACCGCCATACATAGTGCCCTCTTCTTCACCACGGGCCTGCTGACCAACACGGCTAAAGATGTACGACTGAATGTCCATCCTGTCCATTTCTGGGTCGAGCCTTCCCATGATCTTGTCCGCAAGAGACTCGCGGTATGCTTGAAGAGCCTGCTCCTCTTCAGTTAAGCCACCCAGCGCCTCAGCTTTTCTTTTAGCATCCGCATAGTAATCACCAACAGAGACACTGGAAATTTTTGGTGCAGCAATCCTTTCGGCCTCAACATCGCGTGGCTTATTAGAAATACCCAATGCTGCTAAAATATCTTCTTTGCTTGTTTCTTCTCTCGTGCCTGCTTCTGGTGGCGAGGAAGGCGGCCTATGCGTAAGCATTGAAGCGCGCTCTGGGGACACGTTTAGCAAAAGCGGACTATGCGTAAGCATTGAAGCGCGCTCTGGGGATATGTTTAGTGGAGCCGATCCTTCGACTCCATAAAAAACATTTTCTGGTATGGCCCAGCTACCAGACATAGTCCTGCGATCTGCCCCACGCATAGCAATATCTGCAATTTTTTGCGCGCCAAGAGCAGCAGCGGCTGACCCCTCAGCGCCCCAACCAGACAGGGTCCTAGGGTCTGGTTGTTCGGCGATTGTGGATAAGCCGAGATGACGATGGGGGCCGATACTACCACCTTCGTGATACCCTAAAAGCCCACCATCAGCATATCCAATCATGCCACCGCGAGCGGCTGTCTGCACTCCCCCTAGGGCTCCGATGCCAGAAAACGCATCAGGCATTCCCTGCCCGAACTGCTGAATCTTCTGTTCGTAGACAGAGGCCTGCGGCTGTTGTGCCATCTGCGCGGCGACGGCCTGACGATCCTGCTCCCTGCGCTCGATCTCTTGGGCAACCAGATACGAGGGAAACATGGAAGGGTTCTGGGCTTCCATGATAAGCCTGTCATCCGGCAGGCTTTCGACTTCGCGCTGTAACTGAAGAATATTCGGTGGCATGATCAGTCTACCGACGCTTGAGTTTGATCTGCCGACGTCTTGGACTTGCCAAAGAGTCCGGCTCTCTGGGCCTGTGGGTAGATGGACGCAAAGTCGGCCACCCTACCAATTGCACTTTCCCAGAATCCGGGCTGATAGGTGGGACCCTGATACACGGTGGGCTGGTAGCCCATCTGAGAGGTAATGCCCACCTGCTGTCCGATATTCTGATATGGGAACATTGCCTGCTGCGTGGCGGCATCACCAAAGAGGCCCAGTCGAGCCATCTGCTGCTGCTGCTGCTGTGCGCCGAGGGACGCCAATCCTCCAGATAACTGCATCTGACGCTGCTGTGCGTTACGAAAGGCATCCTCGTACCCGCGAGCGGTAATATCAGCGGCCTGCTGTGCAAGACCCTGCTGTAACTGCCCCTCCATGGCACCAAGTCGCAGATTCTCAGTACCGCCAGTACCAAGAGCGGCCTGACTCAAGAGTTCCGACTGTGAGCGCCTACCCTGTTCCTGTAGGGCACGAATCTGGGGATCAATTACTCCCTGAGTATACTCAGACATGTAGTCAGTCAGGGGCCCCATGAGAATCTCTTCGGCCCTCTGAGTGGTCTGTGGGCCAGTTCCCATCCCGTAAAGCTGGGCTCCCTGCCATGCGGCCTGCTGTGCCGGGGTACCGTACATGGTGCCAGCACCATACTGCTGCATCTGACCGAGAAGGTTGCTGTAGTACGGGTCCAGTTCGGGTGCCTGAGAGTACTGGTACATCTGGCCACCCTGCTGATACGAAGGGATCTGCCCCCCGTCTGCGTACCCGGTCTGCTCAATGGGCGGCATAGCATTTCGACGGCTGCGCATCTGCTCAACTTGACGGAGCATCTGCTCAAATTCCATCATCTCCTTCGCCCTGTCCCGTGCCCGTCGAGCCTCAATAGCCTCAAAGACACGGCCATCTGGGTCGCCAAGCCTATTATCAAAATTCATTCGGCTCAGGATGCCAAGAATGCCACGCCTCTCTGGAGGGGGCGGGCCGACCCTAGGTGCGCGTGGGGGAAGTGGTCCACCGTCTTGATATGAAAGCATGCTACACAGCCCTCAGTGTCATGGGACGCCGCATCTTGGGGCCCTTGGCGTCCACTTCATTACCAAGCTGGCGAAGGCGGGCCGCGCCCTCATCAGCACTGCCACCGCCAATGTTCCTCACTTGGCGAGCGGTCATTACATACTCATTGGGAGCCACGGCAGCAGCGACCTTAACGGGGCCACCCTTGGCAAGGTTCTCATTGAACTGCATTTCTACGAGCCTGTCCTGATCGGCTTCCATGGGCATGGCACCATCGGAAACATCCATGTCGCGCATGAGGTTCTGAACAAATTCCTCACCGAACATTTCTTTTGCCAGAGCAATAATTTCAGCAGCCCATGGCTGATCCATGTTCTTAATGGCTTCCTTAATTACCTCAAGAACCTGATCCTTTTCAGGCGACACTTCGCTGATGTCAGGCTTGGCTAAAGCAATGCGGTCATCAACAGCGCCAGTGCTTTCCATGGTGCCGTCGTTAGAGGGCGGGATAAAACCCTCAAACGAAATATTTTCAGTAACCGCGCCACCATCGGCATAAGTCTTAGGGAACTGCTGGGATTCGCCCTCGCTACCGTAGGACTGGAAAGCCTGACGAGCCCCGCCCCTTCTGGGTGCCATCGGGACGTTGATGTTTCCCGTGGACCCGTACATGCCATACTGGGGAGCACCTCCCATCCCATATTGAGAAGCGCCTCCCATGCCATACTGGGGAGCGAACTGCGGACCCATACCAGACTGCATGTTCTGTAAGAACGAACCGTATGCACCAGCGGGAAGTGCGCCAATTCCAAACGGTGTCTGCTGGCCACCGAACGGCGAGTACTGCTGCTGGGCCCCAAAATTATAAGCAGGCATGTTGGGCCTGCGATTGGGCCCCGGAGTATTCTGCCTCTTCTGGCGGAAATGCTTAAAGGCCTCTAGCCCGATAGGCAGCAACAGGCCACCAATTCCGGTTCCAGAAATCAGGCCCGCACCAATGCCCTTAAGAAAACCGCCCAAACCATATTTTGGAAGGGACGCAAGGCCACCGCTGCGGTAGGAATTGACATACTTCATACTTAATCCCCTGTTGTTTCTACACCATAACAACTAAAAACTACGTCGCCGTCTGAAGAATATACAACAATGTCATCGTTATCGCTAAGTGTAATACCAACCCCAATAGTGTCTGTGGTGTTGGCCCACAGACTGGAGTCGTATGCGATCCATTGTTCGGTGGATACGGGTGTATTGTACCCGGCACCGTTTTTACGTACAGCGATTCTGTAAGTAGCGTTTGTGCCCGCATTACGACAAATATAAATAGAACTCAAGGTGGTCTCCGTACCTTCTGGCACAACATACAAGACCTTTTCTGATGCGGAGCCAACAATCTGTCCTAATATTTTAAGTGTATCAGCCAAGTTCGCCACCTTCTGTTAGCACCCCGACTCTTACCAGAAACGGGAGAACGGTGTCGTCGGACAACACATACTGGTCAGAAGAAATAATTTCTTCTAATGAAATATGTGGAATACTAATAACAGTATCAGCCTCGACTGCCTTTTTAATATCCTGAACTTCTTCTTTTGTTAGCGTCCTATCTTCATCACCCTCTTCCTTGATAAACTTCTTTAGCTCTTCTACGAACTGATTGTGCTTGTCTAAGGCAATGCTTGACACACATCCAATTCTGTAAGAAAGAGATGCGGGCTTTTTGCCCTGAATAAGTGTTAATGCCTTTACAACAAGACCACACTGGCCAGCCTTAATGGTCACATCTCTGCTGGTGTTCATGTAAGAGCGCCCACCTTTTTAAGAAAAACTAAAGTAAAGTCATCGGAAACGGTAAGACTGTCGCAGCTAATTAGATCCTGCATCGTAATCTCTGGGGCATCAAACTCCACTTCTTCATTCAGAATAGCCTCCACCTGTTCCATGTGGCCATCCAAAACCATGCCCTTTTCATCTACATGGTCACGTAAACGCTCCATGAGTTTATCGTTCATACTAATAACTGGATCTAACAGTTCGGAAATCTTAAAAGAAAGCATGAGGGGACGGTCTCCCTTGATGTTGGAGAAAGCTTTCTGAACCTCTGAAAGCTGACCGGCCTTCATCTTTACCTTGCGCTCCATTGAATTTACCACTCCTAGATTCTAGGGATTGGGGGTTGCAACAAGAGTAACCCACGGCAGTCCACTCGCCGTCGTGGGGTGCTCCTGATTATAAATGTTCTGAGCCAGAGCCGCCTCAATTGCGTCTTTATCCACCTGAGTCCACACCCAGCCCAGAACCTCGTCCTGCGTAAGTTCATCGTATGGAATATAATCTGGACTCGACGGGTCATACGTAAATGAGCAGCCACCATAGTTGCTGGCAAAGAACTGATTGTCGTCAGACACAGCGTTTGCTCTCCAGTAAGCAGTAACAACACCGCCGTCTGCAATTTCATGTATCATTTGCTCAATGACCCATGTAGTAATCATTGTTAAATCTCCGTATCTGAACGCTTACCTGCCTGACCACCGGAGCCGCGCTTCTTAGGCGGCACCACCGTATCGACGCGCTTCTTCGTGCGCCAGAAAAGAAACCCGCCGACCGCGACTGCGAGAATGATGTAGAGCATTGTTTTTCCTTAGACGAGGTTACAAACAGCCGACACCGTGCCGGACATAGTTGACCACTGATCGGGTGAAACGTCGTTATACCGAAGACGGTACTTATAGTTAGAGCCAGACGCGCGACTCAGGTCAATAGAACTGGAGCCCGCACTGATTGTCGTGACGAAAGTCCAAGCGCCGCCGTTGACCTGCTCTTCAAGGCGTCCCGTGCTTGGCCCCTCCATGGAGAACGACACCCGAAGCGTCACGTTTTGCCCGACGTAGCACGAGTTAGGGTCGGTGAGCTGGACTGCGCTCACGGTGCCCGGGACAGTGTTGTAGGCACGGACCAGAATCCCGACGCCCGCGCCAGTGAGGAGTTGCTGACCAGAGGCACCCGAATACGCGCCGTTATCGTTGGCCTCATATGTAGTGACGGAATCGTACCACCGGCTCTTGACCCCCAGCGCAACGTACCGACCAGAGTACGACGCAAGATTGACCGAGGCGGAGGTGCCGTCTCCAAGGCCCTGCGACTGCGACGGCGACGAGAACGGGTTCACCGCGAGCGCCGTAGAGTTTACGACCGTCTGGCCCGTGTCCTTGGCGTAAAGGTACTGGTCGCAAAGACTGTCCAGGTATCCGCTCGGCTTCGACCACGAGACGGAGATGCTACCGTACCCGATGGTGTACGCGAGATTGGAGCCGGGCGCGCAGTAACTCTGCTGATATCCGACCCACGCACCCAGCGAGTAGTTGCCGGTCGCATTCGGATCGTCCGCCCGGCCAGCCGCGACCTCGTAGGGGTTTACGCGCTTATAGCCATCGCTCGCCAATGTGCGGGTGTAGCCATTGAGCCGGAGCGTCTTCAGGCTCACGGTCTGGCCGGTCGTTCGGCCAAGCTGAATGCCGGTGCTACGGAGGGAGACGGTCGGCATTAGACGGTCGCTATCACGTCGCCGGCAACCGTGAGGGTGGCGGTGTCATATGACGTCCCGTTGGTCGTGAGCGTCATCATCGTATAGCTGGCACTCGGTGTCGCGCCAGCACCAGTAGACACCGGAAAAGACCGCCACTGAAAGTTCGCCGCGCCGTTCACATAAG
>Ga0222714_10000355_pt1 | contig 54563 bp, 47 predicted proteins | sample C33_3DmetaG_FD_165048 | JGI IMG/M metagenome (GOLD analysis project Ga0222714, IMG submission 165048) | Estuarine water microbial communities from San Francisco Bay, California, United States - C33_3D | ecosystem: Environmental > Aquatic > Marine > Unclassified | place: USA: California... | reverse complement strand
GTCGTAATTCAGGTGCTGATCCTTCATCCAAGCAGCTTTCAAGCACAACAAACGGGCGGCCTCAATTTCAGTGGCCATGTCGGCCAATTTGAAGGCAATCGCCTGGTGGTTTTTGATCTCCGTTCCAAACGCCTTGCGCTCCTTGGAGTACTGCAACGACAATTCGTAAGCCCCTGAGGCGATACCCAAGGCCTGAGCCGCGATGCCGATACGGCCGCCGCTCAAGGTTTTCATAGCGAACTTGAAACCGAAGCCCTCTTCGCCGATGCGGTTTTCTTTGGGCACCTTCACGTCCTGGAACATGATCGAATGCGTATCGCTGCCGCGAATACCCAATTTGTCTTCTTTCTTACCCACGGTAACGCCATCCCATGCCTTTTCGACAATGAAAGCGTTGATGCCGCGGTGGCCCAATTCCACATTGGTCTGGGCAATCACCAAATAGTAAGAAGCGCTATTGCCGTTGGTGATCCAGTTCTTGGTACCGTTCAACAGGTAATGGTCGCCCATGTCGATGGCCGTGGTGCGCTGCGAAGTCGCATCCGAACCAGCCTCGGGCTCGCTCAAACAAAAGGCCCCGATTTTTTGGCCGGTCGCCAATTGGGTCAAGTATTTCTGCTTCTGCTCCTCGCTGCCAAAGGTCTCCAGACCCCAGCAAACCAAAGAGTTGTTCACGCTCATGCAAACCGAGGCGGAAGCGTCGATTTTGGAAATCTCTTCCATGGCCAGGACGTAGGAAATCGTGTCCATTCCGCCCCCGCCGTATTTGGGGTCAACCATCATGCCCATGAAGCCCAACTCGCCCATCATACGGACTTGTTCGGCTGGAAACTTTTGGTGTTCGTCGCGCTCAATCACGCCCGGAAGCAATTCCGTGCGGGCAAAATCGCGGGCTGCTTGCTGCACCGCCAAATGTTCTTCAGATAGTTCGAAATGCATAATCTTAAGGGCCGCAAAATTAGGTTCAATGGCTTGATTTTCCTCGGCTTGCGGCGGATAGGTTAAGTGTCAAACAGACACTTATTGGTTGTCTCTCCACTCGTACACCCACTGGGCTTGGATCATTTCCAGGTGGCCTTCGTTGCAATCTTCCTTCTTGCCCTCAAATCCGGGCAGCTGCATGACCCATTCCATCAGGTCCGTGAACCGAATGCGGTATATCTTGGCCTCGCCAAATTCGTCGCCAAATTTCTCGTACAACTTCATGGCCACATCCTCGTGGTCGCTCCAATGTATAGGGGGTTCAAATGTGCTCATATCAATGTTCGTGTCCAATAATGCCGCTCTGATCGGGAATGATCACTTCCAAGTCTCCGTCTTCTTCCAAACGGCACTGGCAGGCCAAACGGCTGTTGTAGCGAGGGTTTCGGGCGCGGTCTACGTACTCCTCTTCGCGGTCGCTCATCTCGGGTAGCAAATCCTCGCCCTTCTCCACATACACATGGCAGGTGCTGCACCCACAGACGCCTCCGCAATTGTGGTTCAAATGAATGTCGTTGTCTTCGCAAACGTCCAAAATCGTATCGCCCTCAAACACCTCAACCGTCACCGGCTCCAAGTCCTTCTGCTCAAACCGAAAGGTAATGCGTCCCATGGGGGCAAAGGTAAGGGTACCTGATTGACTTTAAACGGGCCAACATACCAAAACCCATTACCGATTGTTCTACAAATATGGCTCAGGCAAGCCGACCATCAATTGAAAAACTAAGTTCTGGTGTTCACCTTCCGGTTTTGTATTTAATCTAATCAGATGATATTTGTTTGTTTCCCAATTTCAATTGTACAAAATCATTACTCCATACATGACTCACAAACCCATATTGTTCACATTGACTTTCTTGTTCGCTAGTGTTCATGCACAAGCCCAGTCTTCCACTTCCGTGTTCAGCAAGACCATTTATTTGTCGAAAGACAACTCGACCGTATTCCCGAACACTAGCCATTATTGCTACGAGGGTTGTGACACCTTTGAAAGCCAACTTCAATTGACCGAAAGCGACTTTCCATCCCTATCGGGTGTTGCTGTTCGGAGCATTGTTGGTGGCAACATCAGCGCCAGCGACATATTGTTCACCGTTAATGGGTTTTTTCATTGCTCAAAATCAAGCTATTGGTACCCAACCCCCAGCGTATACAGGCCTATTTGGTCGTCGAATTACACAAAGAATGAAGAAACTTGGGAGGCTTGCCATCAATTGGTTCAGCATTCGGCTACCCGCAAATTAATTATTGAAAACGCCATTTCGGCGGTGGTGCGAATCTGCTCCTTGTTACCCCAAGATTTTACCGACAGGGTCATTTCAGAAGCCAATTATTTGCTCGGAATTTGCCCCAAAATTCAATCGGTAGATGTCGATGACTTTGATTGCCACAGCTACAATTTTTGGGTTGGATTCATGGTGCGCCGACACTTCAACGATATGGTTCCAGTTTTCGAAATGGAAGCCGCTTTGAAAACGCTCATTGCCAAATTGCAAACACCAAACAGCCCGAAAAAACCGTCAACCTTCTACTCCTACTCCGTCAACAACTCGATTGCAATCGATTGGAAACAATCGCAATTGCAGATCAGAAAACCCGGATCAACCTCCATCAAATCCCTTTCCTATGGAATAACCGAACTTAAAAAAATAACCTGTCTCAAAGACTCTACCGGCACCTATTATTTGCTAGAGTTTTTTGAGTGGGACGGGGGGCAATGGGTAGAGAAAAAGACCCTGTTTTCTGACCAACTAGAAGTCGTGTATTAGCGATTCGGAATTGGCCGATCGACAATTCGATTCTGCACCTACAAGCGCCTTGGCCTAAATTCGCAGCCATGCGATTTTTGCTGTTCCTCACCCTGAGCGCCGCGGCCGCTTCCAGCGCTCAAGTACCCGAACTCTACATACCTTGGGAAAAGGGCAACCAAACCCGTTCGGCCGAGAACCCCTTATACTGGAAAAACAAAGCCCCGATTGCGGGTTATTGGCAGCAAGACGTTTACTACAAAATCAACGCGAGCTTGGACGATTCGGCCGAGGTCATTACCGGTACCTTGGAGTTGACCTACTACAACAACTCGCCGCACACCTTGACCGAGGCCTATTTTCACCTCTACCAAAACTCCTTTACGCCCGGTTCTCTCAACCATGAGCTCTATTTGAAGAACCACGAAAAGCCTGAATTTGGCCCATACGAAGAGCAGGGCAAGGGCACTGAAATTGTCTACCTCGGGGTAGGCGGGGAGGCCATCGACAACTACAGCATCGATTACACCGTGATGCGCGTCCCATTGCCGCAGGCTCTGGAAAGCGGCGATTCGACCACCTTTCAAATTTGGTTCAAAACCTACTTTGACCGCGGCAGTTTGCGCCGGCGCATGAAGGTTTACGACCACCACGGCATCAAGCACTTCAATACCGTGCATTGGTACCCCCGCATTTGCGTTTACGATCCCGTCTTTTCTTGGGAGACCACCCAGCACTTGGAAAAGGAATTCTACGGCGACTTCGGTTCATACGACGTCGAAATCAACCTCCCGCAAGAGTATGTCGTCGAGGCCACCGGTGCGCTCTTGAACCCCGAAGAGGCTTACCCCGGCGATTTGCGCCAGCGATTGGACATCAAAAACTTTGCTAACAAGCCCATAGGTGAGGCTCCCTCTATCATCACTCCCCGCACCGGTGCGCGCAAGTCTTGGCGCTACCACGCCGACAATGTGCACGATTTTGCCTGGACGGCTGACCCCTCGTACCGCATTGGTGAAGTCACCTGGAACGGCATACAGTGTATCGCCTTGGCGCAAGAGAATAACGCCGGCGGGTGGCAACCTACTGCCCAGTTCGTGGCCGATGTCGTGCGTTTGTACAGCGAAGATTTCGGCCGGTACGAATACCCCAAAATGGTCGCGGCCGATGCGGCTGACGGCATGGAATACCCCATGTTGACCTTAGATGGCGGCCACTGGCCCAGCCACCAAGGCTTGATTGCTCATGAGGTAGGTCACAATTGGTTCTTCGGTATGCTCGGTTCGAACGAGACCTACCGCGCCAGCTTGGACGAGGGTTTCACCCAGTTTTTAACCGCCTGGTCCATGAACGCTTTGGTCAAGGAGCCCATGGCCGAGTACAAGCGCGCCTTCGCCGGCTACATGGACGACGCCCTTGATTTCGAAGACCCCTCGCTAGCCACCCATAGCCACGATTTCAACGATGCCGTTGGCCATGGCGGCGGATACCGTCACGTCTACTACAAGACAGCCACCATGCTCTACAACCTGCGTTACGTCTTGGGCGATTCCCTATTTCGCATAGCCATGCAACACTACGTGGCAGATTGGAAAATGTGCCACCCCTATCCCGAAGACTTTCAAAAAAGCATCACCGATGCCGTTCAAACCGATCTGACATGGTTCTTCGATGGGTGGATGAACGACACCCGCCACATCGATTACGGCATAGCGTCTGTAACAAAGAAGAACTCCCGCTATACGGTCACCTTGGAGCGATTGGGTGACCAAATCATGCCCATCGATTTGCAGATCACCTACGAAAACGGCAGCGTTTTGCCCCTGACCATTCCTGTTTCTCATTTTGAAAAACCCGAAAGGGTCAATACGGGCATCTGGGAAGCCTGGGGCCGATTGCGCCCCACCTACAGCATCGATTTGGCTACCGAATTCCCCATTGCCAAAATCGAAATTGACCCCAGCCAGCATTTGGCCGATGTCAACCGCGTCAACAACGTTTGGAAACCCGGTATCAGCAAAGGGCGATTGAATCTGGCTTATCACTATGGCCAAGCCGAAGACAAAGGCTACCTGGGAGAATACAAGGCCCTTTGGCGGCCGGCGCTTTCTTACGGCGGTGTGGAAGGATTCAAAGAGGGAATTGCCTGGAAGTCCCAATATGCTGGCCGTAGGCACGTCATCGATGCCCGCCTATGGTACAACAACTATTCATCCAAAACTCCCGTCGTACCCGCTTACCCACAAGCTTGGGCCTCGGCGCCTAGCGGCGCCTCAGCCGAACACCCATTCTTGAGCTACCGCTTTTCCTGGTCACACGAGGTGCCCAAAAACGGTCGCTACTTTCTCAAGTCAGCCTCCCAAGCCGGTTTGTTCTACAACCGTTTCGGCTGGGACATGTCCGTGGGCGAGCACAAATTCGGCATCGACGCCTTGTCCATGCGCCGTTTTCGCTTTGCCGAAGTAGGTGATGCTTGGTCAAAAGGCCAAAACCTGTCTATGAATCTATTTTGGAACAAAGCGTACCAAACCTTTACCGGCCAAGGTTCCTGGAACATCGCCTCGCGTTTGTCTTCTCCCTTTGCCGACGCCGCTTACGGCTCGGTCACCTTTGAATGGAAGCACTTGCAGAAACTGGGCAAAACCCAAGCCCGTTTGCGCTACTTCGGTTCCATGATGGCCGGCTCAGGCATTCCCGCTGAATCGATGATCTACGCAGCTGGCGCCAACCCCGAGCAGCGCTACGAGAACGAACTCTACCGCAACATCGGCATGCTTTCGTACACGCCTGATCTATGGAACAAATCGCTGCCCCCGCAGCGCGTGTTTGACTACAAGTACCTCCATTTGGGCGGAGGCCTCAACCTGCGCGGCTACCAAGGCTATGCCTTGCCGCACCAAGATGGAGATACCGTGGTCAGCTTCGCCCGCGGCACCAATGGCATTGCCTTCAACGGCGAGTGGGATTTCTTCAAAACCACCTTTGCCCGAACTGATTTCAAAGCTTACGCCTTTGCCGATGCCGGTATCATGGGCCGACCTCTGTCAAGTTTCGCGCAAGACAAGGCTGAAGGGCTTCTAACACTGAGCAGTGGCCTAATCGCCGATGCTGGGTTCGGGTTCTTGGTCACCCCGCACCTCATGCACTGGGGCAAACCCTACACCCTGCGATTCGATGTGCCTTTGTTCTTGAGCGCTGTTGCCAACAACGAATCTTACTTCCAGCCACGCTTTGTATTCGGCCTTGGGCGTTGTTGGTAAGGCTTTCTTACCTAAACCCAATAAAAAAGGGGGCTTGAGCCCCCTTTTTTATTTGTCCATTTCTGTTAAATGAGAACTCCAGTCTGGGTATTTTTTCAATAAGAAATACTGCATAAATATGCCGCCTGCCATACAGCCCAGCGTTACAATGATATCAGTAAAGCCGCCTTCTAAGTTCAGCAGGGCCAATACACCCATAGCTACGGTAGACCCGCCGCCGCCACCGACAACTATGGGTTTCAAGTGTTTCCGAACTGCATAGGTACCGCCAATGGCCAAGGCCAAACCAACAAGCACCAAAATCCAACTAAAATTCACCTTGGCAAACATGCACACAAGCCAAAATACCACTCCAATGATGACACCCATACCTAGGTATAAACTAACTGTAGCATATCGGTACCAGCCCCAGCAGATTAGAGCAGCAAAAACAGCTGTATACAAATTGAGGTAATCAAACTGATACATACCTATCAAATAAGAAGTAGTAACGGTTAGGGCAACGGTTAGGTTATACTTGCGAATACCAAACCATAAAAATACAGCACCAACAATTATGTTGATTATACTAATTAAAACATCCATGATCGTATTATTCGGGTTTTTTAAACTTCATCATTCGCTCAATGATGTGCGTGTATGTCTCAACAAAGGCCTTTTTTTCTTCCGGGCTTAAGTTTTCTTCTAAGGCTGCCTTGTCCTCTTCGAGCTTGTCTAGCTTTTCCAGGGCTTCTGACATTCCCAATACTCCTCCCATCATAGAACCCACCGCACCCAATGCTTCACTTGAGGTAACCTCTCCGTCTTCACTGGCATCTTTTGAGTTTTGGGCTACATCCTCCATCATAGAAACATAGGCGCCTACAGCTTCATCTAAAGATTCTAGGTACTCAACCACCTCGGGCTTGTCTTTTAACGCCTCTTGTGATTCTTTGCTTAAAAAGCTCTTCTTTTCCTCGCCACCACATGATGAGAAAAACAAGGCGGCCGCTATAAAACAGAGGCCTAATTTATTGGTTGTTGTTTTCAAACAAAAACAAAAAAAACCTTTTTATAATTTGGTTTTTCATCAAATAAATTCATTTAAACCCTACACCCTGCGATTCGATTTGCCTTTGTTCTTGAGCGCTGTTGCCAACAACGAATCTTACTTCCAACCGCGCTTTGTATTCGGCCTTGGGCGTTGTTGGTAACCCGGGTGCTATTTGTGGCCGGTTTTTGACCAACTAGCCAACGCTTTATTAGTTTTCCCCGTCTGTTGACAAAAGAAACAGGCTGTAATTCCTGTGTTTTGGGGGATTGGGGCGAATTTTGTGTTGTTAATCGTATACAAACGACAACACCCGTATGTTTTGGTTAGAATGGACCTGGATTGATTACAGCATCATGGCAGCATTGGCCATGGCCACGGCGCTCTACCCGCGTCTGGCGGCGGCGCTCAACATGGTTGATGTTCCCAATTCGCGCAGCTCACACCAAAGGGCTACCCCTACCGGTTTTGGCTTGGTGTTGGTTGTTGGGGTTTTGCTGAACCTTGTGCACGTTCCCTACGCCGATGCCTGGGAGTTTTACACCGGTTTTTTGTTGCTTTCTTTCACGAGCTTTCTCGACGACTACAAACCCATTGCTCCTGGGTTGCGCTTCTTGGCCCAAGTCGCCGCCGTTGGCCTGATCTTATACGCTCTGCCCATTAGTAAAACCAACTTAGACAGCCCCATCATTTTGCTGTTTGCCCTCATTTTCGGCGTGGGCATGTTGAACGCCTACAATTTCATGGACGGCATCAACGGCATGCTTCTGTTGCATGTTTTGGTGGTGTTGGGCACCTTAATGAGCATTAACATGGGGTGGTTGGGCGTTGAACGGCACCACGTTCATTTCATAGACAACGACCTCTTGGGCATTGCTTTTTTTGTGGCCCTGCTCTTGGCTATTGTGAACGCACGCAACCAAGCGCTCGGCTTCATCGGCGATGTTGGGGCCTTGGGCTTTGCTTTTGTGATCTTGTACGCCTTGTACCAGCTCTTTGCCCAAACCCAGAACTACACCTACTTTATATTCATAGGCTTGTTCGGCATCGACACCGGCTCTACCATTGCCGTTAAACTTTGGCGGGGTGAAAGCGTGGTCAAGCCTCACCGCGACTTTTTGTTCAAGCGAATGGCCCACCTGTACAAGTGGAAACACATGAGCATATCCCTGCCCTATGCAGCCGTTCAGCTGGTCAGCAACAGCATTGTGCTTCACTTTTCACCTGACCTTTCAACCGCCTGGCAGTTGACGTGGCTAGTGCTGTTCATTGCATCTATGATTGTGTTTTACGTTTCCTTTTTCAAACGAACCAGCCTGGTCAAACGCATCTTGCAATCGCTGTTCTTTGGAAAGAAGTTTTTGGGGTTGTTTTGAGCAAAATCAGCATCATCACCGCTTGTTATCAAGCTGAAAAAACCCTGAGTGAAACCATCAAAAGTTTGGAAGCTCAAATCCATTCTGATATAGAGTGGATCGTGGTTGACGGCGGCTCAAGCGACCGCACCTTAGAAATTGCCCAACAAGCTTCTCTGAACAGACGCATCATAAGCGAACCCGATCAAGGCATTTACGACGCCATCAACAAAGGCCTAGCCCTGGCCACCGGCGACATTGTGGGCCTCTTGCACGCTGACGATCAATTGGCCTACCCCGAAGCGCTATCAGACATTGACAAGGCCTTTCAAAACCCAAATGTTCAAGCGACCTATGCCGACTTGAATTACTGCCGTATCGACGGCTCCATATTGCGCCGCTGGGTATCTGGGATCTACAACAAGAGGGGTTGGAATTCCTTCTCCAACGGATGGATGCCTCCCCACCCAACACTCTACTTACGAAAAAAAACCGCCGAACAAATAGGCTCTTATCGCCTCGACCTAGGATCGGCAGCCGATTACGAGTACATGCTCCGGGCCTTTCACTGCCAGCAAATTCCCTTGCAGTACATCAACAAAATACTGGTAAACATGACCACAGGCGGTGCTTCCAATATCAATTTTAAAGCGCGGTTAAAGGCGAACCGTTTCGACCGCAAAGCTTGGGCGCTCAACCAACTAAAAACACCCCTTTTCTTGGGTTTTCTCAAACCCCTTCGCAAACTCTCTCAGTATATTTGAACCATGCCCTCACTCGACAATACCCGCATTGCCATCATTGGCTTAGGTTATGTAGGCCTGCCTTTGGCGGTGGCCTTTTCAGAGCATTTCCCTGTATTGGGCTTTGATATTAACCAAGGCCGCATTGACGAGTTGAACCAGGGCCATGACCGCACCAAAGAAACCAAAACCGAGGTTTTGAAGGCCGCGCTATCGCGCGGCCTCCACTTCAGTGCCAGCCCCCAAGACTTGGCCCAGGCCAACGTCTATATCGTAACCGTACCTACGCCCATCAACGCATTCAAGGCTCCCGATTTGGGCCCCTTATTGTCTGCTTCCAAAACCCTGGGTTCTGTTTTGAAGCACAATGATGTAATCATATACGAATCAACCACCTACCCCGGCTGCACCGAAGAAGACTGCGTGCCTGTGCTTGAAAAAACCTCCGGTCTAACATTCAACCGCGACTTCTATTGCGGCTACAGCCCTGAGCGCATCAACCCCGGAGATAAGGTCAATACCTTGACCACCATCAAAAAGGTCACCAGCGGCAGCACCTCAGAAATTGCTGAATATATTGACCAACTCTACAAACGCATCATCAGCGCCGGCACTCACAAAGCTACCAGCTTGAAAGTAGCCGAAGCCTCAAAGGCCATTGAAAACGCCCAGCGCGACGTCAATATTTCTTTTGTCAACGAGCTTGCTCTCATCTTTGACCGCATGGACATTGACACCCATGAGGTGCTAGAGGCGGCCGGAACCAAGTGGAATTTCTTACCTTATAAACCCGGGCTAGTCGGTGGGCATTGCATTGGGGTAGACCCTTACTATTTGGCCCACAAAGCCGAAAGCCTAGGCTACCACCCTCAGGTCATCTTAAGCGGCCGCCGGGTAAACGACAGCATGGGTCAATTCATCGCCGCGAAGGTTGTTAAATTATTGATCGAAGCCGGAAAGCCCATTAAAGGTTCTTCAGTCAACCTACTCGGAATCACCTTCAAAGAAAACTGCCCCGACATTCGCAACACCCGAGTGGTAGATATCTACCACGAACTCTGCGAATACGGTATAATGGTAACCGTAGTCGACCCCTGGGCTGACCCAAATGAAGTACAAGAAGAATACGGAATTGCCTTATCTAGCAAACCCAACCCAAAAGCAGCCGCTAGCATATTGGCCGTAGCCCACCAAGAATTCTTGTGCTACGATTGGAAACAGATCGCTTCCGAGCAAGTGGTGTATGACGCAAAGGCGGTGTTGCCCCGAGGTATCAGCCACTCTAGGCTTTAAGCCCTTGACAGCACAATATTTTCCATCACCAACATGTCCATGCTGGTGCGCAAATAGCAATCAATCGCCTCTTTAGGATGATTGACAATGGGTTCATTCTCGTTGAATGAAGTATTCAATAAGATAGGTACCCCTGTTTCTTTAAAGAAGGCCGAAATCAAGGCATGATATCGGGGCGACACTTCAGCATCAACACTTTGTAGGCGGCCAGACCCATCAGCGTGGGTAACCGCCGGAATCTCAACCTGCTTGTCTTTGCGTATAGGAAACACCTTCTCCATAAAGGGTACCGGCTCGTCAATCTCAAACCAATTTTTGACCTCTTCTTTCAGAATACTGGGAGCAAAAGGCCTGAAACTCTCTCGACGTTTGATTTTCAAATTCAATATGTCTTTGGCGTCGGTACGGCGAGGGTCAGCGATAATGGATCGCCCACCCAAAGCACGTGGGCCAAATTCGGCTCGACCGTTGAACCACCCCACTACACCGCCGTTGGTTAGACACTTAACAATATCGGAATAAAGCTCCCCATCAGGCAATTCGCGGTAGTTGAGTTCGAGACGCTCGCATTCTGCCCTGATGAATTCATTGCTAAAGTGACTACCGGTGTTGGCATTAAATACGGCCTCGCTTCTTTGCTGACCCGCCACCATGTGGTGCACCCAGTAGGCCGAGCCCATTGAAATACCGGCGTCGTGGCCTGCACTCGGAATATAGACCTCTGTAAAGGGTGTGTTGCGCGTGATTTTGCCATTGGCCACAGAATTCTGCGCTACACCACCCGCTATACAAACCTTGGTCAACCCTGTTTTGCGGTGCAGGTACGTCAAGATGTGAAAAATGATCTCTTCTGTGTATCGCTGAACGGATGCCGCCAAGTCTTTGTGGTATTGACTAAGCTCTTCTCCCTTTTTTCGAGCAGGGCAGAACAAGGCTTCCAGCTTTGGGCCAAACAGGGTTTGCACGACCGGCATATAGTCATCGTCATAACTCACGTAGCCTTTGTGGGGCGACTGAAAATAGCTCAAGTTGAGCTCCAATAAACCGCCGGGTATCAGTTTCACGACATCGCGCAGTTCGTCGACGTATTTAGGCTCGCCATAAGGCGCAAGGCCCATGACTTTGTATTCGTCGCCGTAGTACGGAAAGCCCAACAATTGCGTCATGGCCGAATAAAACACCCCTACCGAATGCGGAAAATCGATATCCTCTAGCACTTCGATGTGCGTGCCTTTGCCCATTGCCAACATAGTGGTAGTGAAATCACCAGCGCCGTCGATTGACAAAATGGCAGCCTCTTCAAAAGACGAAGCATAAAACGCCGAAGCCAAATGGCTGCGGTGATGCTCCACATTCTGAATTTTAGATTCCAACTCCCCTTTGCTCAAGCCCGAATTCAACTTCAACAACTCATCGGCAATTCCTATTACCTGCTTGGCATTTCCAAAACGTTTGGCCGCATATTTCACCACAGCCATGGGAGATCGAAGCATAAAATCTAATTTCTTTTTGAGTTTGGCTTTGGGGTCGCGTCCAATGCATATGTAATTCACCTCATTTAGCGATACACCAGCTTCTGCCAAACAAAACTCTATAGCCTTCAATGGAAAACCCGCCCAATGTTTGCATCTTGTAAACCGCTCCTCTTCGATTGCGGCAATCAGTTTTCCATTGACCAAAATGGCCGCCGAGGCGTCGGCATGATACCCGTTGATTCCTAGGATGATCATTCTTGAAATAAGGTTTGGTACGCCTGTATGGCAGAAAGTTGATTAATTAGAACTTGGTCCTTATAAAACATAAACGCGTTTTCTTTAGCCTGTTGATGCTCAAGAACATCAAGTGCTGCAAGTGACACTAGGGTTTCTTTCCATTTCAAAGTATCATTGAGTGGGATTGAAAAGTTATAAGTCGAAGTATTAAAAACCCAAGGTGTTTGATCCGAAATAATAACTGGCAGACCACATGATAGGCTTTCAACTATCGCATGGCCAAAATTTTCCCCTAGAGTTGGAAGTATAAAATAATCATATTGATCAGCTACATGACCAAATATTTTCGAATTTATCGTGCCATGAAACTTTACCTTACCTACCAAATTTGACGATTCTAAAACATACTGTTTGCAACTATTTGCATAATCCAAATCTTTTACCGGTCCATAAATATGTAACTCAAAAGATATAGATATGTTATTAAGTATATCTAACATAAATTTCAAATTCTTCTTTTCACTAATTAGTGAGTAATAAACTAAATTAAGATGGCCCGATTTTTTATTAGATTGGCGCGATAAACCCTCAATTTCTTTTACCAAATTCGGAATAGCCGTTATTTCTTTTTGACGACCAAATATTGTTGCTATATCATTAGCTTCAACCTCATCAGTAGCGTGCCAAATGACCTTTTTATTGCGCAGAAAAATACGAAGAACCATCAAATAGCATATCTTTTTTACCCATCCTTTTACTAGTGCCCCATTTTGAAGCATGCCTCTTGGAGCAATGATTAATCTCTTTGAAAAAAGAATGGGCAAGAAATTCATCTTTATATCAAAAACCCCATTAACATAGAATATATGTTGATTGTACTTCAACAACTCCCTCCAAAACCAGTAAAGAGAACAAAAGCCTAATCCAACATACCAGTTTTTCGAATTGTTTGTCCATTGGTTTACTTTGATCGCAAAAGACCTTGTCTCGTTGACGTCTTGACCCCTGGCGAAAACCCGAAAATCACCATTCACCATTAAAAGAAGGTTTGTGATAGATGTTATGGGGCCACCGGCTTTAATCGCCGGTGTAAAATATTCGGTAAAAACAAAAATCATGTTTTCGTATCAAGAAGCAGGACGGGGATTTGCTTTTGTAAATATAAGTCTGTTATAAAAATAATAATAGTGGTTGCAAAAATCACAAACTCAACTTTTTTAAAACGATGTGCTATAATCTCTTAGAATGGATTGAAAATCTTTAATACTGTGATCAATGGTAAAGGTTTCTGTTATTCCATGGTCCACCCACTTAAAAAAATTACCATTAACAAACTTCACCAAGTCGTCAATTTCTCCTTCGGTAAAAACATGAATACGATCGACCAGGTGCGGGAAAGAAGATTTCAACAACCGGGATGTCAAGCCCTCCAAAAGAACCACTTCCTTCCCTAGTGTTAGCGCCTCAATTGCCGCCGTCCAACCCGCTGGCTGCCAACTACTGTCTACTAGACCCAAATAAAACACAGAATCCGTCAATATTAAATACAAATCATCATCTAACAACTTACTCAACACAACAACATTTGAAAGAGTATACCTGTTTCGATCTCCTTCTAATTTAATCCCGTATTGACCTATCCTATAAACACTATAGTGCAACTTTCCAGAAACAGAAAGCAGTAAATCATCGCGACGCAATTCGTCCCCATGCATAACAACCCCTCTGTGAAAATTCGGCTCTCCACCCCTTTTTTTTATATTCTCAAAATAAGCCATATCTAAGCCATATCTAAATTTGTAAACTTTACAATTGTAGCCCAATGATTGATGCACATCCATAACAAGCAAACCATCACTCCTAAACAATAATTTTTTGAGAAATCCGTTGTATAACAAACTTTTAGATCCATAATGAATAACTAAAAAATTACAACGAACAAACCCAACAACCCTTAACAATAAAGCCACCAGTAAAAAACGGCCTCTTAAATTAATAATGACTTGATCTTTTCGAAAAAAATAACCACAAAACAACAAGCCCCAGAAACGTCTACGATTTTGAAAATCGAAAATCTCAAAATTATCGCAACGACACAAGGTCCTAACAACCTCCGGAAAGACCCTGTTTTTAGAGTATCCTTCCTTAGAAAAATATTCCAGAGCATTACGCTCTATAATCCAACAAAACCTCATTATTAGACACCAATCTATTTACAGACAAAATAATAAAAGGATCAAAAACAACAGTCAAACCAGCTGAAATCGCATAACAAAAAAACAATCGTAATATTACTTTTTTATCAGTAGACAAACTAGATGTTCTTAAAAAAACCAAAAAAAGAATTAATAACAATTGTAAAAAACCAAAAACAAAACCAAATTCGTAGAAGGTGCTAAAAAGAGCGTGTTCTCCAGGCTTACCAAACGCTACTGTACCGGGGCCGTGTCCAACCATAAAAGTAACCAAGCTATCGTTAAAATCAAAATTAAAATATGAACCTACTTCCATTTCTATCCGCAAAAAAAGTGCTTCTCTATCAATTAGAAAACTCAATAGATCTGAATTAAGACTCCAAACAAACATCGATATCATAAATACAACCAATAAATAGAATATCTTTTTACCATAACGAAAGCCACCAAGCCAAAAAAAGGAAATTAAATAAAATAAAAGTTTAATCCGTACAACGTTTAAAAACAAAACAACAATCGAAACATATGACAAAAAATAATCTACCAATATCCGGTCTTCTCTTCGTAAGTGGAATAATGGCATCCACAATATCAACAATGTAGCAAATCTATCTACACTAGCAAAAACACTACTCGAACGATTAATACTTTTAAACAAAATATTTCTCGTGTAATCAACATTTCCAAAGTAATTATAAAGCCGAAGAAAACTATCATCGACGAAGCGTTGATAAAAAAAAACACCGCAAATAACAAATACAAAAAATCGTATTTGATTAAAACCAACATTCCACTTAAAATCAATAGAAAATATAAAAAAAGCAAAGTTTATATATAATAAGTGTAAAAGACCAGAATAACTAAAGTTTACCATTAAAGGCAGCGCCGAAACAAAAAGAAACAGAAAAAAAACTAACTTAAATTTCCATAATGACCATCGACTTAATACAACTATTAATATTAAAAAGTACTCTAAAAACAGACAAAAAAACTCACTAAAGTAAAGCTTTAATAGGTCAAGAAAAAACAAAAGCAACATTAGTTTAAAATACTCAACAGATTCCTCATAGAGCACCGATTAACATATACCCCTCTATTTACTAAGCACCTTGTTTTTGTTGCGTTTTTGGTCAACAAACGCGCTACCCCTTCTCTAGATTTTAGAATCTCTAAAGGAACAAAAACCAAAGACATATCGTCACCCACCAAGCCTTCTTTAGTAAATTTACCCTTGGTTGTGATAACCTTTATGCCCAACTCTAAAGCTGCAGAAAATACACCTCGTTTAAAATTCACCCCATCAACATAAGGCATAAACAACACATCTGTTTGTATTAGAATTTTAACAACTTCTTGAGGTGCCAAATCTGATAATTCGGTATATTCTTTAGACAAGTTGAACTCTCCGGCCCGCCTACCACCCATCAAAAAAAAATGTGCACCCAACACACCCGATAAATCTATACCATCAACCAGGCCGTTACCTCCGCCAAAAATTAGTATATTCTTGGCCAATGAGCTTGGGGTGTATTCTGGTATCGTTTCCCAAATTCCTTCAAAGTTACTCGGTACTGGACAGAACACATAATTCTTGTTTAATTTTAAATACACACTTAATGGTGGTTCAGCTGCATGAATCCATCTGTCACATCGCTTTAACAAAATGCAAATTTGTATTAAAATTAATATATTGACAGGCCACGACCACGCTCTTTTATTAAACTCAGCAGACTCATGAAGCACCAACGTCTCAAACTTTTTACATTTTTTTAACAAAAAAAACACAAACAATAAGTGTGAAATTAGGTTTTTAGAGTATAGAAAGTTCGAATAATTAACAACTCCAATTTCTACCCCATGTTTCAAAGAGGTTCGTAAATCTACAACTCTTGCACCTTCTATTTTGTCGACCAATCGCTTAGAGTAATCAAAAATACCACAATGTTTACGCTTGCTTATAACGTTTGTTGCGACTAACATGCATGACAAAATAATACCAAACCTGAAAAACCAAATATACACATGGGCTTAAAAACAAAAACAGGGTAAAACTTTGAAGCGTCCAGTCATTAATACAAAACACAAACGCCCCCTGGACTGTCGCAACCACTGGAACAAAGCAATTCTGATACCTTAATTCTAGTTTTGCTAAACTTAGTGCATAATACAAACCTCCCACGTTAAGACACAGTTGACCGAGACAATAAACCAGGAGTGTTGTTGTGTTTAGATCATATTTTCCAACAGAAACCCCTTGATATAATAAAAAGGCAAATAGAGTGACAAAAAATACAACTATATTTAATTTAAAAAGCCCCATAGCCTCCTTCTTAAAAACTGCATTATCGTGGGCTTTTGTAAGTTTGGGCAGCAAATCTATGCTTGACAACGACCCCACAATTCCCAACCCAAATACAAAACGTTGATACAACGCAACCTCTGCAACCACCATGGTTAAACCCATATAGGCGGCCATTAGTACTGGAAAATAACCTTGTAGAACGTAGTAGGTGTTTGAATAAAATACACTAGATTGGCTATTTGTATAACGCGGGAGTTCATGGTCGCTTTTTTTAAACACCACCCTGGGTATTAACAAACCTACATATATTAAAAAAACGAGTGCGGTTGCAAGTAGCCAATAGATGTATGGTTGGTTTAAAAACATGATAAAAACCAAACACGTCCTAACAACCGGTTGAACAGCTTCTGCTATACCTAATAAAGCACTATCGCTAGAAGACCCAAACGAGCGTAAAACATAATACAACTTGGAGTTGACATACATCAAAACCAAAACTGGACAAAACACAAACTTATTAACTACGTGGAGATATGAAAGTAATAACAAAAAAACAACCCCTTGGAATATCTTATAATTAAAAACAACACTCAATAATGGGTAAATATTAATTTTTGTTTTGTTTTGACCAGAAACATAGTGGGTCAACAGGTTTGTTGCACCCACTTCTGTTGATGAATATAACAATTGGGAAAGTGTCAACAACAAGACATAGTCAGACATTAATGTCGAGCTGCAATATTCAAGCAACACAAAAAAGGTTATTACATTTAAGCCTTTTGTAAGAAATTGAGAAAGTGCGTAAACTCCCTTTTTATTCATTAATATCTTTTACAACCCGAGCAGGAACCCCAGCAACAACAACATTTGCGGGGACGTTTCTTATCACAACGCTTCCTGCTGCAACAACAGAATTACGCCCTATTCGCACGTTTCCAAGTATTGTACAACGCGCACCTATCCACACACCATCCTCGATAACAATGTCATTTCCCTTTAGTGGGTGGGTGTTTTTGCGGGATTTCCCTTTTTGATTAATGTCGTGTGACCCTGTTATCAAAGCCACGTCGTGACTTATAATTACGTTGTCTCCTATTGTAATATGTCCAGACTCTGTGTTAAACAGGGTATTTGCTAAGTTGGTTTTGTCTCTAATAAACAAACGTGCTGGGTCGCCCCAAACACAAGTTGTACGGAACCTATAGTAGTAAAAAACTTTATCTAACACCCTCATTGGCCAAGAGCGCGGACTTAGCCACGAGAATTCCGTATTCCCCTGAATTTTCTTCATACGTTATAACAAAATTTTTTTCAAACAGTACCCTAATTAACCCTTCATAATCCGCGTCTAACGCCCAAAGGTGGTATTCTATCGCCAATGTTCTAATTTGTCTCCATGGAAAACTTGGGTCCAAAAGTATTCTCCACTCAAAACCCTCACAGTCAATTTTTAGAAAATCAACAATGTCACCTCGATTAATTGGTTCAATGTCATTAAAAGGGATACAACTAACACCCTCACTATTGGGCACAACAACACCCAACACATCGTCATTACACTTGTTTAACAAAACCTTTTCGTTTTTATTGCTTACTGGTAGGTTTAAAAACGTTAGATTTGGGTGTCTTTTAGTCAGCGCTCTCCAATGTTCTAATTGTTCAACTGGGTCGTAGGCATAAACAACAGCCTCCGGAAACAAACGACACGCCAACACAGAAAACAACCCAATGTTGGCACCAATATCAACAACACAACCAACCTTAGTGTTGATCAATTCTCGTAGACAATAAACGTCATCGAGCCAAATTTCAACAAAGGCTGTTTTATGTGATTTGTTGGCGGTCAAACCACCAAAATCTAATGGCAGGACCACAGAGGCCAATCCTCTATAAATTCTTCTCGTATACGCAAAATATCGTCTTGCTCTAGTTTGGTTTTTAGTTGTAAAGAAGCTCTTCATATCTTTTTGCTGTTTCAAACACACTAAAATCTTTAATATTTAACTGGCCTTCTTGTGTTTTACTATTTCGTAAATCTTTGTTTTCTAATAGCCCCCTGAGCTTGTTTTCTAAATTGGGGTCTGCTTCATCCTCAAAGTAAACTACTGAGTTTTTGTATATCTCTTTAAAAACAGGGATGTTACGAGCAAAAACAGGTGTGCTCAATAGTTGGGCCTCCAGCCCAACAAGCCCAAAACCCTCATAGTTTGAAGCAAGAACACAAACTTTCGTTTTGTTGTAAATTTTAACCAGTTCGGTGTCATCAATGTCTTCAATAATTTTTATTAAACAACCCGGGTTTGCTTGTATAGAAATTCTACTTCCAATTATTATGATTTTGTACGGTTGTTTTAAACTCTGTATAAATTCGCCCACTTGTTTATTTGACTTAGTGCCAACAAACAACAAATCATATTCTGGCTTTTTTGTGCTTATACCTGTCTTTATGGTTACGGGGTTGTGAATTACAACTGTATTATTGAGTCGTGTACGCGGAAAAACCAAACACACCTCTTTTTCAATTTGGCTAGAAATAAAATGAACTTTTGTGGCAACCAAGATTGGCACAGTTAGCCAAATTAATTTATAAAGCCACTTTTTTACTCCTTTATAATCATAAAAAAGCCTAATGTCATGTATTGTTAAGACAACGTTTTTACAACAAAACGGTATAACAGCATAATGACAGTCGCCAGTAATGTGAAACAAATCAAACTTGTTTCTATATCTGTAAAGAAACAAGATGTTTCGAATAATGCTTAATAAATCCGCTTTAGGGTGGGGAATAGAAATTGTAGTGAATTTGTGTTTTGTGGAGAGCTCCGCAGAAACAACCTTAAAAACCTTCTCAATACTGTATCTATTGCTTTTAGTAGCCCTTGTTACCAATAAGATCTTCTTCATGTTTACATAATTCTTGGGCCAAGGGTTTCAGAATTAAAACTATTACCCCTTCATCAAACGAAAATATTCACGCACCCCAATCAGCACCATTGATAGCAAAACAACCATACACACACACCCAACAAACACCGCCACCAATCGGCTTGGTCTCTTTGTTTCTAACGGGTAAACCGGCCGGTCGATGATTTCAAACAACGGCTCCTGTTGGGCCATAAGGGTTTTTTGCAGTTCGGCATTTTTGACCAGCTCGGCGTGCATGGTGCCTAAGACTTGGGCTTTGTATTGGCTGCGCACCTGGCCCACTTGGGGGGTGCTTCTGATGTACAAGCTACCCTGATCTTCTTGCGCAGCCACCGAATACATTGATTTGCGCAATTCAACCTCCACACTATCGATCTTTTTATCAAGCAACTGCACGGTAGAAGAAAAACGCTTCATTTTGAGCTCACGGTAGAGCTCGGTGGCTTGGTTGACCAAGCCCTCGACAAACACCTTCGACACGGTGTCGTTTTGACTGGTAAAACTTACCTCCACAAAGGCCAGTTCGTCGTCTTTTTTTGAAACTACCAATTGATTTTCTTTCAAAATGGCCCGGTGATAAACCCCTAGAAACGAATCGCCCAGAAAAAACCGATTGCTGTCTTTAAAGAGCACGTCGTGCTGCCGCTCTTCTTTGGTTTCGCCCGTTTTGTACTCGTGGCGAATGATGTGGTTGACCAAAAAGTCGGTTTTGCCCCCCACCTCGGCTTGTTGCATCAAGGCTTTTTCTACCAGGGTTCGGCTTTTCATGAGCTCCAACAAATTATCGCCCTGAAAGGCCCCTTCGCCGCCGCCGCCCAGATTGACTCCAAATTGAGAAGCAATTCCCATTAAGTTTGATTTTGTGTCTTGGCTTTCTGAAAACGCAAAGACCAGGGTAGCGGTGTGGGTAATGGGTTTGTATTTGGCATATAAGTAGCCCAAAAGAGAACCCAACACTCCCGCCAACAGCAAAAATAGCCACCTGGTTTTCAGATAGCGCAAGGCCCCTTGCACAGAGATCACTATGTCCCGCAGGGTGATTTCGTCTTGGTTTGTTTCAGCCATTTTATTGGGTGAGTAGTGCCCACAGGGTCGCAAAAGCGGTGAGCTTGGTGGTAATAGAGCTAATGACGTTTTCCCAATTGACAGGGTCGGTCGCTTTTTTGAGCTTCTCTTTGTTCTTGTCTTTGGTCTCTTTGTTTAACACAAACACCTCTGCCCCGGGTTCAACCTTGGGGCTTATGCGAAACACAAAAGCATTGAAGGTTCGGTGAAGCTGCCCGTTTTGGGCCAGCACGTAGGTTTTGGCGCGCCAGGCTCGTGGCGTATAGCCGTTACCGAAGTGGCGAACGTAATAGGCAGCACGCTTGCCGCTGATATAGGGGGTGTTGAGAATGTTGTTTGAGTTGCTGTTGTCTTCGCTGTAATTCAATGCTGAGCCGTACACGGTCACAAAATCTTGAACGGTGGGTATGCGAAGCACATCGCCCCCTTCGAGTTTGTAATTGTACTCTGATCGTTTGTTTTTCAGGGCCTTGGGCAAATCAAAAACAAACCACTGACCCGGGGCACTGGGGCGTTGAAAGCGTGCACCCTGAGCAAAGGCATACGGGGTTAAGCCCCCCGCCTGAGCAACCAAGTCTTGAATGCGCATGTTCTTGTTGAGCAACACGTAGGTACCGGGGTATTTCACCTCTCCCAAAACCTGAATGGTTTGTTGCAGTTCGTAATTGGGAACCCGTCGTACCGAAACAATGTCTTGGGGGTACAGGGGCGTTTGCCACACAGAATTGGCCTCTGCAGGATTTTCGCTCACCACCAGGCTAATGATTTCTGTTTTGTAGGCTTCTCCCGAAACATAGTTGGGAGAAAATAGGTTGCTACGCGCAATCTCAACCTTTTCAACTTCAGCCCCCATGGCCAAACCGCCAGCCAACAAAACCACATCACCCAGGGTCATGCCCTCTTTGTAGGCAAAACTACCGGGTTTGCGTACCTCGCCATTGATGGCCACCTGAAAATCATTGGTGTATTCTGAAAGGGCAAACACCAGCAGTTGGTCGCGCTTTTGAAGGGTATAGTTGGGCTCTATTTTGGTAAGGTCAATGGGTAAGTGTGAAACCGTATTGTCGTCGTATTTGCGCACCAAAAACGCTCTCGCGGTAAACGCTTCGGGCTTCAAGCCCCCTGCCTTTTGTAACAACTCACTCACCCGGTCGCCCTCTTCAAGCGCATAGGGGCCCGCAAAATACACAGGGCCCGATACGCTGACCCCGTTTTCTACATCGGCGCTGTTTTCTTGTACATACACCCGATCGCCGTTTTGAAACAACAAGGCTTGACCGGCTTGTTTCAGGCTGTCGTAGTTCACGGTGTACACGCGCTGGGCTTTGTTCTCGTAGCGCTGCACATAAACAATGGGCAAATAGGCGTTGGCGGTTGCGCCACCAGCATAATCCAACAACTCGGCCATGCCCTCGCCTGTTTTCAACTCGTACGAAGCATTTCGCTTGACGGCTCCGGTCAGGTTGACAACAGCGCCCATGGGTTTAACCAAGATATAGTCGTTGTCTTGCAAAAAGACCGCGTTGCTGGGGTCTTTCAAAAACGAATAGGTGTCAAAAATGTGCACAATTTCGCCGTTTCGGCGCACTTCGATTTCGCGAAGAGAACCCATGTTTGACGGCCCACCCGCCGCCAACAAGGCGTTGAATACGGTATTGAGGGCGGGTATTTTGTAACTCCCCGGGCTGCTTACCTCCCCAACCAAGTGCACAACAATGCTGCGCGAATAGGCCAGTGAAATTTCCAATTGGCTGCCCGAAAGGTTCGTGGTTGAGGCCAGCGCCGACCGTATAAGCGCCTTGGCGTTTTCAAAGGTGACCCCCTTGACGTACACAGAGCCCAGGTTTCTTCCTAGTTCGATACGCCCGCGGTTATCTACGGGGCAGACTTGGTTGTAATACGAGTTTCCAAACAGAGAGATGCCTATCTCGTCGCCAATGCCAATCTCGTAATTCGCCGGCGCCTTAGCATCTAAGCTTCTGTCATAAACCGCTAGGTTGGTGTTGCGGTATAAGCCCTGGCCAAACACCTCGTTGCTTGCGCTGGGTTTGGGTGTTGTGAACACCTGCTCTTCAATGGCGTCGGTTTGGTTGGTGGCAGCTATTACACTGGCGGCGTTAGCCTCGCTTGTCTCGCTCGGTGCGGTTTCGGTCAACCCAGAAACGCGCGCCTTGAATGCGGCCACCTCAGAGGCGGCCATTCCTTGAGCGACAGCCATTTGTTCCACCTGGTCGGGTGAAAGCCCTTGCGACTGCGCCTTTTGTAGCATTGCCAAAATATCAGCATCAGAGTAATCGCTTGCTTTCAAGCTAGAGGGTACCGGTTGGGCAATGGCCAGTGCGCTGCACAAGAAAAGGCCCAAACACAGAGAAAAACCACGGGTTTTCATAATTCAAAAATACAGCTTCGCCCTTTGGGTCACAGGGTGTGACCTAGGCAATAGACAGAACCTCGACAAGTGTCATGGTTTCTTCCACAAAAATATAGGGGTTTTGAGGGGCTTTTGTCCTAGAGTTGTTCACCGTGCGTGGGTTTTTGGTAGAGGGTTGCGCGTTTAATTGAACGAGCAGAGGGTCATCTCTCCCGAAGGCTCAAGGCGAGCGTAGCGAGCCGGCCCTAACCAGGTGCCGGTATTGATGTATCGAGAACCGTTTGAAAGCACCAGGTCAAGGGCCAGGTGTCGGTGGCCAAACATGTAATAATCAGCCTGATGGCCGGCTGTGATGAGGTTTTCGCAATGCTTGTACAACAACTCCTTTTCGTTCTGGGTAAACACCGGGGGTGCTTGTTTTTTTCGGCTGTTTCGGCTCAATCGACTCGCAAAAGCGGTTCCTACATCGGGGTGCAGCCAGCGAAAGAAAAATTGGGCGGTTTTGGCGTGAAACAGTTTTCTCAAGGCTTTGTACCAACGATCTCCTGGGCCCAAACCATCTCCGTGGTGCAAATAAAGCCACTTGCCGTAATGTTCCACTTCGAGCGGGCCGGTGATTACTTGAACTCCGCATTCTTGTTCAAGATAGCTTTTCATCCAGGCGTCGTGGTTGCCGCGAAAGATTGTAATTGGGCATTTTGGGCTGGTTTCGGCGAGCTTAGCCAAAAATCTGACGCAGCCTTTGGGCACCACGGTTTTATATTCGAACCAAAAGTCAAACAGGTCGCCCATCAAGTAGATGTGTTCGGCGTCTTTTGAAACCTGTTCTAGCCAGCGACAGATTTGTGTTTCTCTCTCTCTTGAAGCAGTCAGGCCGTCGATGCCGAGGTGAAAGTCGCCGGCGAAGTAGATCATAGGCCACCGAATTGTTGCAACATACGAACGTCGCCGCTGAAAAAGTCGCGAATGTCAGAAATGCCGTACTTGAGCATGGTCAATCGATCGATGCCCATGCCAAAGGCGAAGCCCGAAAATTTTTTAGAATCCAACCCGCACGATTCGAGCACATTGGGGTGAACCATACCACAACCCAAAACTTCCAACCAGCCGGTTCCCTTGGTCAATCGACGATTTTCTTCGGTATCGAGGCCGGCCCAAATGTCCATCTCTGCGCTGGGTTCGGTAAAGGGGAAATAGCTGCTTCGAAAACGAATCTGGGTTCCTTCTCCGAAAAACTGCTGCACAAAATAGTACAAGGTTTGTTTGAGATCCGTGAAACTCACCCCTTCGTCTACATACAAGCCTTCAATTTGGTGAAAGAAACAATTGCTGCGTGCACTCACCGCTTCGTTGCGATACACCCGGCCTGGCATCACCAAACGAAAGGGTGGTTGTCCGCGTTCCATTTCCCTAACTTGTACAGAACTTGTATGGGTTCTAAGTACATGTTCGGCGATGAAGAAAGTGTCCTGCATATCACGAGCGGGGTGATCTTCGGCAAAGTTCAAAGCACCAAAATTGTGATGATCGTCTTCAATTTCTGGCCCTTCAGCCAAATCAAATCCCAGCTTGGAAAATATGGAAACCAATTCGTCTTCAACCACCTTCAAAAGGTGCAAGGAACCTTGGGGAATTTGTTGCAGCAAAGAAGAATCGTAGTCAGATTCTTGGTTTGAATCGTTTGATTCTTGAGCGGCCGACCATTTTTCTTCAGCTTGGCGCTTGAGAAGGTTCAACACTTGACCCACGGTTCGCTTTTCTTCACCGGGCAGGGATTTGAACTCATCAAACAAGACCGACACTTTTCCTTTTTTTGACAAATAGGCCAATCGAAATGATTCGGCCTCTGCCCCATTGTTGATCACAATGGCTTCTATTTCGGTTTCCAGGTCTTGAATGCGCTTGAGCATTGTACAAAAATACAGCTTGTTTTCAGAATCACCGGTTTGCTTTTCCCCTTGGGTTTTCCTCGTCCTGTAATTCAATACTATATTTCTTTTAAAAGAATATTAGTATGTATTATAGCTGTGTGGAAATGTGAATATGGGTTCATATTAGTACTTAACTCATTCATATTGAATGCTTTTTTCTTTTGCCTTTTTCCCGGTTCCCTGATGACTGGTATTGGGGTAAGCGGCCTTTCATCAACAGGGTTTCATTTCTTGATTTTGGTTTTCACGTGGAAACACAATCATCGTAAGATGTCCTCAATGAAATCGACAGCTTTTTCTTCTTTTTTCACAATGATTTCATTGATGAGTCCGGTTTTGCATATGACCTCGTGAATCTCGTAGGTATCGGGCCAATCCAATATTCCGTTTTGGTTTTCGTCTGTATATGTGATGAGTATATAGGAGCCTTCTTGTAACTCCAATTGAAGCGAATCGTGAAACACCCCCTTGGGTTCGTTTATCCAGGTCTTGGGTTCTTTGAAAAAGTAAAACCCCTCGCCTTTTAGCATCAATTGGGCAATGCTTGAATCGGCGGGTTTGGAGTAGTTGCTATCGGGTTTGGAGATAAGGGCGGGGTATTCGAAGCATTGGCTTGTTTTTATTTCGGCTTCCAGTATTCCACGTCCATACACTTCTGTAGAGTCGTATTGTTTATTGGCGTTGGCGTCCAAGAAGTAGAGGTATTGTTTGCTTTCTGTGGGTGCAGGGTCTTGGTAATTGAAGCTTAAACCTGTTGGGCTGCTTTCACTGGGTAAAACCCAATGGGTTTCCTGGTTGGTCTGTAGTTTGAGTACCCACTGCCCTTTTGTATTGCGCAGTGTTTTGGCATCTTTGAATAAGACTTGAATAAGCAGTTGATTGGAATCAAGGGGCTTGTAGAGGTTGTTTTCGTTCAGGTCGCTCAATGCTTTGCCTAACGAGAGTTGTTTCACGCTAGCGGGTACTTCAAAACTCACTTCGTTTCTGTGTACCTCTCCGCGCTGTTCCAAGTAATTGTCTGATGGGTTGAGCAACACCGTCCCTTTGCTTTGCATGTTTTCATCGAACACGAATGTCCACCGCTGCAATTGGGTGTCTTTGCGCTCAATCAAAGCCTTGTCTATTCTAATTAGCACTGGGGCTGTTGTGTCTTTCGCTCCCCCTGTAGGGCTTACGGGATTCGCGCAAGAGACCAGTGCGATAAGGGTTGTTATGGTGACTATGATTCTCATCGTCCAAAATGCACTAGAAGAACAGAAACATCTGAGGGGCTAACTCCCGATATACGTTGCGCCTGGCCAATGGTTTCTGGGCGCAGTTTCGCTAGTTTTTCTCGGCTTTCGATGCTCATAGCTTTGATTTTGTAGTAATCAAAGTCTGCCGGTATAGAAAGAGATTCTAGTCGCTGCAGTTTTAGGGCATTCTCCTTTTCCCGTTCGATGTAGGTGGAGTATTTGGCCAGAATTTCTGCCCTTTCTATAGCTTCAGGGTCCCTGCTGATTGTGTTTATTTGGGTTGCAATCTCAGGGTCTTTTCTTAGGTCTTGAAGGTTGATTTCGGGTCTGAGCAAGAGTTTGTGCAAACGCGTCTTTTCGTTAATGGGGGCCGACTGTGGGTTATGGGCGTTGAAGTTTTCTGGTGTGGCGTTATGGGTCTGTAAGTATTCGCTTATGCCTTGTGCTTCTTGTTGCCTCTTCTCAAACTCTTGCAGCCGTTCTTGCGAAGCCAAACCAATTTCAGCCCCAATGGGCGTGAGCCGCTCGTCGGCATTGTCTTGGCGCAAGCTGATGCGGTATTCGGCCCTGGAGGTAAACATGCGGTAGGGTTCTTCGGTTCCCTTGTTGACCAAATCGTCGATCAATACCCCTATGTAGGCCTGGTCCCTTCTGAGTACGATGGGGTTATTATCCTGCACCTTGCGAGACGCGTTGATGCCGGCCATCAAACCTTGCGCAGCCGCTTCCTCGTAACCGGTAGTGCCGTTGATTTGACCGGCGAAAAATAAACCCTCGACCAGTTTGGTTTCAAGGGAGAGTTTGAGCTGGGTAGGTGGGAAGTAGTCGTATTCAATGGCGTATCCGGGTCTAAAGATTTTGGCCTTTTCAAAACCCGGTATTTGCCTCAAGGCTTTTTCTTGAATGTGATCGGGCAAGGATGTACTGAATCCGTTCACATAGACCTCTACCGTGTTCCACCCTTCGGGTTCTACGAAAATTTGGTGGCGATCGCGTTCTGCAAAGCGGTTGATTTTGTCTTCGATAGAAGGGCAATAACGAGGGCCTAAACTTTGAATGGTACCGTTGTACATGGGCGAGTCTTCAAAGCCCTCGCGCAAGGTGTCGTGAACCGTTTGGTTGGTGTAGGTGATGTAACAAGAGCGCTGCGTGCTGAGCGCCGGGCTGCTTTTGAGGTAAGAGAACTTGGCTGGGTTTTCATCGCCGGGCTGTTCTTCCATTTTGGAGTAATCTAGACTCCTGCCGTCAACACGAGGGGGTGTGCCGGTTTTCATGCGGCCCGACTCAAAGCCCAGGTCTTCGAGTTGTTTGGTGATGCCAAACGAGGCCGATTCGCCCATTCGGCCGCCACCAAACTGTTTTCTTCCTATGTGAATGAGGCCCGAAAGAAAGGTACCGGTAGTCAAGACCACTGTTTTGCCCCTGAATTCTACCCCCATACCGGTTGTTACCCCAGTTACGTTGTTGTTTTCTAGCGTCAATCCGGTAACTGAATCTTGGAAGAAGTCAATGTTGGGGTTTTGCTCTAGGGTCAATCGCCATTCTTCAGAAAAGCGCCACCGATCGCTTTGGGCACGGGGGCTCCACATGGCCACACCCTTGCTGCGGTTGAGCATGCGAAACTGTATGGCCGTTCGGTCTGTAATGAGGCCGCTCATGCCCCCTAAAGCGTCTATCTCTCTGACTATCTGTCCTTTAGCAACACCACCCATAGCGGGATTGCAGCTCATTTTTGCTATGGTTTCCATATTCATGGTCACCAACAAGACTTGCGAACCCATGGTAGCGGCTGCATGGGCCGCTTCACAGCCCGCATGGCCAGCACCCACTACTATGACATCGTATGTTTCGCTTTTGAGCATATGCAAAGATAAACCGACTAGGCTTGCTCGCGCCAGAGCTTCAAGGCCTCTTCTTCAGCGGCACGCATCTTGGCTTGATCTTCTGGGCTCTTGTCTTTGTGTCCCAACAAATGAAGCAGGCCATGAAAGACAACACGGGCCAATTCTTCTTCGGGTTTCACGTGAAACGCAGCCGCGTTTTCTTTGGTGCGGTCTACTGATATGTAAATCTCCCCGTCAATGGAGTTTTGTTTGTCTCCCAAATCAAAGGTGATGATGTCGGTGTAGGTGTCGTGTTGCAAATGCTCTTGATTCATTTCGAGCAATTCTTCGTCGTTGCAAAAAACGTACGATAAATTTTCAACTCGTTTGTTTTTGCTCAAACACAATTGATGCAACGTTTTTCGAAAACGATTTCGTTCGGTTTGATTCAAGAAACGAGAGCGACCGAGAAATTGAATGGGGTTCATGATCTTGTTTTCACGTGAAACTTACAAGGCGCCTGCCTGTGCGAGGTGGTAGTCTTTGGGCTGTAGGTATTGTTCAGCCAGGGCTTGCAGGGTTTGGCCTTGGCAAGACCAAAGGGAGTCGAGTGTTTGGCCGAGTTCTGCTTCGTCTTGGCCGCGAACCCAGAGCTGTTTGGCTCGGGCGGCCGAAGAGAAAGGACCGTCAAACTGAGCCCGAGAAGCCCCTGCGAAATAGGCCTTGGCCCGATTGAGCTCCTCTTCGGGAATCGCCTTGTTGATCAAGGCCAGCATGTTTTCTTGAATGGCGGCTTTGGCCAATTCTCTGCTTTCGGCCTTCATTTCTGATGAGATGGACCAAGTATACCCTGATAGGGCTGGGCTGATTCGCGAACCAATGCCATAGGTTAGCCCTTTGCTTTCGCGCAAATCTTGCATGAGGCGCGAGCCGAAGTAGCCACCCAAAACCGTGTTGAGCAGGCTAAGGCCGATACGGTCTGTGAAAGCAAGGTTGTCAAGGTGCCGAGCCAAAACGAGGCTCACTTGGCTGCTTTTGGGCAGCGAATGGCTGTTTTCGCTGGGATTTTGAAGCTCAACAGGGGGTGTGTTTTCTTGATGTAAATAATTGTCATTCAATCTTTTGTGGCTGTTTTTTTGAAGCAAAACCTCTACGAGATTTAAAAAATCGTGGTCGTATTGACCAGACACCAAGATTCGCGCCTTCTCATAGCCCATGTTTTGGGTTCTGTAGGCAAGCAGCGGCTCCTGACTCAGTGATTGAAAATCTTGGGCATTGGCCTGTTTGCCCAAAAACGAAGTCTTCCCGTACAAGGATTCAAACACTTGTCGGTTGGCCCAATACGAGGGGGTACTTTGTCTGCGGGCCAATGAGGCCATCTGAATTTGTTTATAGCTATTCAGCCGGTCTTCGGGGAATTCGCCCAATTGCAGTTGTTCGAGCAAAAAAGGCAGCGCCTCATGGGCTACCTCTGGCCTAAAAACAAACACGAGCGAATGGCTTTCGTTTTGCACTTCGGTTTGGAAGCGCAGGCCCCAAGAGTCAATTTTCTTGAGCAGTTGGGATTCGCTAAAGTTGGCATTGCCGCTCAGCAGCAAGTTGAGGCTGGCGCTTGCTTGAAGGAGTTGGTCTTGAACAGCTCTGCCGCCAGGGAATAGCAATTCCAGGCGGGTGAGCCCAATGTTTCTTTTGGGACCAAGGTGCAACCAGCGACTGTTTCGTTGTTCGAAGCCGCAAGAGGGGGGTGTAAACCGGGTGACCGCTTGGGTGGTGGGTTTTTGGCTACGATCAAGCATGGTGGGGAGAATAAAACAGAAGACGGGCCGAGTCGGCGTTTATGAACGATTGGGCCGCGGTTTTGCAGTCGACCAAGGTTACAGATTCGAGCATTTCTGCTTCTTGATCAAACCATTCTGGTTTGTCCAAGGCAGCGTAATAGGCAATTTTTTGTGCCTGTTGGGCGGGGCTGATTCGCTCGTACAAGAGCTGGGTTAGCAATCGGTTTTTGACCGAAGAGAGGTCTTCATTCACCGCAGTTTTGATCGTTTCCTCGAGAACGCGCAACAGGGCTTCTTGGCCCGCCCTGTGGGAAACGCCGTCAGCCAAGATGCCGTAGAGGACGAAAAATCCTTCGCCGAGGCCTTTCATGCAGAAGCATTCGGCTGCTGACATGATGCCCTCTTGTTTGACCAGGGTTTCGTGAAGGGGAGAGGCGTCTGAGCCGCCGAGTATTTCAGCAAACAGATCCAGGGCGTTTGATTCGGGGTCGGCGTGGCTGGGCGTGGGCCAAACCAGAAAAACAGCCTTGTCGGGAGATAGGTCCTGCTGTTCTATGGGCGCTTGCAAGGGCGCGGTTGTGGTATTGTACTCTCGGGGGCCTAGGGTTTGGGTGTTCGCAATGTCGCCAAACCACTTTTCGCTCAAGCGGCGGGCCTCGTGTTCGTCTAATGCGCCGGCCAAGCTGAGAATGGCGTTGTTGGGTTGGTAAAAGCGATCGTAAAAGGCGCGAACATCATCCAGGCTCGCGGTTTCAATTTGCTCGAAGTTGAGGCCAATAGTAGGCCACGAATAGGAACTCTCTGGGGCGTACAAGAGCGAGCGAACATGGTGCCACAACTGACCGAAAGGCGCATTGAAGCAGCGCTGTTTGAATTCTTCGACCACCACACCTTGTTGTACCTGCAGCGAATCGGGGTTGATGTTTAGGCCCCGCATGCGGTCGCTTTCCAACCAAAAGGCGGTCTCGGCGTTTTCGGCGGGAACCAAGATGTAGTAATTGGTGAACTCGTTGTTGGTAAAGGCGTTGTTTTGGCCGCCCGCCCCTTCGATTTCCTTGTCAAATGAGGGCACGTTGGCCGAGCCGGCGAACATCAAATGTTCAAACAAGTGGGCAAAGCCTGTTCGCTCGGGTGACTCGTCCCGAGCCCCTACTTTATACAAGAGGTTGAGCACCACCTGTGTTGAGTCGGGGTCTTGAATGTGGTATACTTGAAGGCCGTTGGCCAGGGTCCAATGATTCACAGACCAAAGGTCGTGCGGGCGGGGCAGAGGCTATCCCCAACCTTGGAGAGCTTACATCGAAATGGACAGTTGGCCCGTGATATGGGTTCTCAACAGCAGGTGTTGGGGCCTTAACTGATAGTCTGTCAATTCAATATACTGTACCTCTCCTTTGCTTTGGGCGCCGTTTTCGTAGCGCTGATTCAGGGCTTCGTTGATGCTTTCTTCGGTCAGGGTAAACAAATCGCCCACTTCAAACCAGAGGTTTTCTTCCAGGTTTTCGCGAACGGTCTCATCAAGCAGCCAAGAGGCGCTTTTAAGAAGAACGTTTTTGCTTTCCAGGTCATAGTCGACGTTTGTTAAGCGCACGATTCGCGTGGCGTTGTCAAACTCAGGGTCACCAACCAGGTATAGGGTGCCAGATTTGGTACCGATTACATCGACCCGAATGCCGAGACGGGTTTGGGAATCTTGGTAGGTGGGAAATAGCCTTAGGCCAGAAATTTCCACGCTGTCTTTCTTGTAGCCAAACTTCTCTCCCTTCATGTAGGCGAGAATTTGGCTTGAGAGGCTGTCGTAATCGAGTTTGAGGTCGGTATATACCCGAAAACCGCTTCCTGGCTTGTAGGGGCTTAGGTTGGGAACGGGGCTGGTGGTTTTTGGGCCACCGGTACTACTGATAATGGGCTGGGCCGATATGCCGGCGCGAAAACGAAGGGTTGTGCCATTTAGGTTTAGGGTCGAAACCGAAACGGCCTTGGGTTGCAAGCGCAGCTCCCCGACATAGTCAATTAGCATGGGTTCTGCCAAGGTGTTCCAGAGGTCTTGTACTTCAGCCTTGAAGGAAACGGCATATACCTGTGAGTCAATTTCAGAACACAAACCACCCATCAACGGCGTTACGGTATTCATTAGTTTGTCTGTTATATCAATGCCAAAACTCACCTTGCAGGGGTTTAATGCTTTGAGCTCCCGAACCGTTGTGTTGGACACAATTCGGTAGTCGGGGCTGATTGACAATTGGCTTTGGAGAGATAGTGTCGCTCTGCGAGGGGCTTCGTCCCATCCGCAGGAAAAGGGAACCTTAGGGAGCGCACAGTTGCCCAAGAGACACGCCGCACAGTACTCGCCCTTCAGCCCATACGAAACCAACACCGAGGTGTTAAGGGTTTGGTTGAGCCCAACAAAGTTTAGGTTGCCGCGGTCAAGTTTGTATTGGTAGCGCACCCCTTGGCAGGGAGACTCGCCACCAGCCAGGTGTTTGTCTACGCTGTTGTTGGCGAGCTCGAAATAGGGCTTCAGGTCAACACTCACCGGCACGTCGATTTGCGACAACACGGCGGGCAGGGGTTTGGGCGTGGGAATGTTTAAGCCTTGTAATTGTTGCTCTTGCAAACTGAGCAGCGCTTTAGGGTTGATGGTTTTGGTGCTCGAGCAAGCCGCAAACAAAACGGGGGCCAATATCCAAAACCAACGCCTCATCGTTGCAATACAAGGGCAATGGTCGTTCGGTTTGGCAATTGCAACCAATAGTTTCCGTTGGGTAGGCTAGGGGCTAGGTGTAGCTCGTTTGCCGCGGTTCCCTCTTGCACGAGGCGACCAGCATTGTCGTAGATCAAATAGGCTTCTTCGGGGTGGTTTTCCAGGGTGAAGCGACCGTCTTTGCTGGGCATTGGGTATACACGAAGGCTTTGTGTTGGTAGCTCGGGGGCTGTGTTTATTCGAACAACAAACAAGTGTTTGAGGCTGTCGTTCAGCGGGAAGGAATCAACCGGGTTGAGCAAATAGGCGACTAGGTTATAGTTGCCTGGAAGTAGACCCTTGATGGAGTCGGTCGATTCAAGCACGAGGCTGTCGCCTTGTTGCAGCGCCGCGACTTGGAGGGTATCGTCGAGTAGGGTTTCGGTTTCGCTTTGCAACGTGATTCTAAGCTGCGTGGAATCGGTTCCTTGTTTGGGGCCCAGGCCTTTGAGTTTTATTTTGGCCGTCCAGCTGTTGAAGCCCTCTGTCAAAGAATCGGGTTTGGGTGATAAGTCTGTAAGGGCGAGGTCCCGGAAGGACGCCACGGTCAGAGAGAAAAAGAGACTATCGTTTTCTGGGTGTTTGTCAAGGGTGTCTCGTTGCCAATAGGCCCGAAGGTTCAACTGGGCCAATTGGCTAGCCATGAGCGTCTGGGCAAAAAGGACCGTGTCACTTTGGGCTGAGTCAAGGCTCCGAAAAGCGCTGCTTTGATACACACGCTGGCCGTTTTGATAGGCTTCGCAAATCAGAGTGCCGGAACGAGGTAAATAACCGCCGTTGTGAATGACAACCGAAGGGGCATAAGGTCCAGAGCCCCATTCTAGGGTGTCGGCTGTGTTGGGCCATAGCCATTCCTTGGCTTGTAAATCAACCGCGCGACCCACCGTGAAGGACCAGGTGAAACTGTCGTTGAATTCGTATGGGTCAAATTCGTAGCGAACCCGAGCCAAACCGCGGTATTCGCCGGCGGTGTTCAAGGAGGCATTTTTCCACTGTTCCATCCAGGCTTCGTTTGCCCCAATATCCAACTTGATGCTGTCGAGGTAAAACAATTGGCCAGCAGGGTTGTAGAGTTCCACGAAGTATTTGGCGCCGAAAGCACCAACAATGCCATCGTTGAAAATGCGCAGTCGAACCGGTTGGCTGCTGCCGGGGGTGTATTCGACGTTTGCGCGGGGGCTAGCCACAGAATCCAGGCCCAAATCTACTTGTTTGGAAACCCAAATTTGCCGCTTGAGGGTGTCGTTCTGGGAATAGGAATCGCCCACCATCTCGGTAGTGAAAACCACATCAAAACGACCGGTATCGGAGCATTTCCAAGTGGGCCACCAGAGAATTTGCGACAAAAAGCGATCAAGTTGCAGCGTTTGGGCTTGGTTGTACACCACCTTGCCGTTACGGTGCACGATTTGGCAGCGGGCGATGAAGTTACTGGAGTTGGTGTAACTGGGGTTTTGCACCGTGGCAACAGGCATCAAGGTGTCGAGCAGGTAGCGGTACGAAAAACCTTGGGGAGGGTCGTAGACCGTGGCGACCATCACGTCGTTTTTCACCCCAACATAGTATTTGCTTTCGGCGGTATCATTGTCGCCGATGCTGTCTTTCAGGTGTTTGACCATGATCAATTGTCGGTACTCTCCGAGCTGGGAACAAACGAGTTTTTTGGGGAAAGTATATTGCCGGGTTTGCCCGGTGCTCAAGGTGTCAAATAGACTCTCGCGGTAGAGTTTGGTTTGTGGGCCCCAGACCTCGCAAATGACCTCCAGCGAATCGGGTTTGATGCTTTGAACACCCAGGTTTTTGATGGTTCCTTTAGGGGCCAAGGTGTCGGTCATATATTGGTTGAGTGTGTCTTTGGGGAAATCAGAACTCAGCGCAGCCAGGTCGTATTCGGCCTGCAGCCGCGGTTCAATTAAAAAGCGAAAAGGGGCATCGGGAGAAAAGTCGTACCAGGTGGTGTCGCCCAGGGGCGCGGCATAGAAAAAAGTGAGCGGGCGAACGGGTTCTTCCATTTGGTAGCCAAAGGCCACGTTGCTGGTGCCCAATTGGCGCACCCCGACAAAAAAGGGCCCATTGACTTGTACGGGGTTGGCAATGTCCAAGATGTTGCTACCGGTTCCCGACACCAGGGTGTCGCTTTGCCAAATCAGCGAGCCGGGTTGGCGGGTGCTGGAATTGTAGGCCCAAATGCCCAGGCGGTATTGGCGGTTGCCGGCCCCAAAGGTCACGTTGATTTGGTTGAGGTATTTGGTTTGAGCAGCGTAAAAGCGTGCCACAAAATCTCCGGTTTCCCCGTTGAAACCAATGCCACCGGGTGCAGGGCCATCGTTCACTTGGCGATAGGAGTACACGTTTTCGTTCGCCAAACGCAGCGACCAAGCCTTGTTGTTGTCGGTATTGGCGTCGGGGCTTTCGACCCAAACCGTATCCAAGCCGCGCTTCACGGGGCTCAGCGAGGGTACAGCAAAAAAGCCCGATTGGCGCCGAGCCAACTTGACCGTGAAACTGTCTTGTTGGGCGTTGGCCCCTTTTGAATAGGTATAAACCGTTTGGCCGCTGATGTCTTTCTTTCCTACGTTTCTGAGCAATACCTGCACCGAGTCAGGTCGACCCAAAGGCACTGGCAATTTGCCCAAGGTATACACCTTTTGTACCTGAAGATCGACATCGGCCCTCGGGTAGTGAAAGCGAATGGTCGGGTGATATTGGGTGGTGTTGGGAAGGCTGTCGGGAACCGAGGCCCCGTAGGCGTAGTGCACCTGAAGCAGAGAGTAACCCGTTACGGTAAAGCCCGACTCGAAGTAAAACCGGGGTGGCCCACCTTGGGTGTCGCGCTGCTCGTATTCGCACATCAACACCAGCGACTTGCCCTTTGTGCTATCGTAGAAATAAGCGCCCCCATTGAAATTGAGCTCGCACCAGCCGCCAGTAGGAGGAAACAAATCGGCGGGTTTGCCAAAGGCCACCAAGTGTTCGCTTTGGCTGCGGGCGGTGAAAGGGAATTTGGTAGAACCCAGATCGGTGCCGGGGTCATTCATCAACCAGAACTTGACATCGCAGGCGGTGTCAAACTCGGGGCCCGGCGTGCGGTAAAATTCAATTGAGGAAATCGAGTCTCCATGCTTCATGTTACCCAACAAACCGTAGGGAAACAAAATGGCAAAGCGAGAATAGTGGTTGCTCGTGGTTGCTGATGGAACAAAAGGCCCGCCGGTGTTGCCGGAGTAGGAGGCGTCGCCCAGTTGCAAAAATTGCGCTTGAGCGAATTGACTCGCACACAACAACAGCCCCAAGAGGCTTCTTTTCACCTTGCCCATGTTCCAAAGATAGAAAGGACCCCTGCTTTTTCGCGTAATTTGCAAAAGCAATGAACAGGACGGAGCTTTTTTCGCAGATTTCGCAAAAGCGCAGCTACCTCTGCACGGGGCTGGACACGCAAATTGAAAAACTTCCGCAAGGAATTTCCCGCGATTTGCGCGGTGTGGTGGAATTCAACCGCCGCATCGTCGAGGCGACAGAAGCCCATTCGGTTTCTTACAAAATCAACACCGCCTTCTACGAGCAGTACGGCCCCGCAGGCTGGTCAGCTATGCAAGAGACCTTGGAGCACCTGCCCCAAAACAGCTTTCGCATCGCCGACGCCAAGCGCGGCGATATAGGCAACACCTCATCGATGTATGCCAAGGCCTTTTTTGAGGCCCTGCCCTTTGATGCGGTAACCGTAGCTCCCTACATGGGCGAAGACTCCTTGCGCCCCTTTTTGGAGTTTGAAAACAAGTGGATCATTTGCCTGGCCTTGACCTCCAACCCGGGCCATGCCGACTTTCAACTGGGCGAGTACGAGGGCAAAAAGCTCTACGAGCGGGTGATTGAAACCGTTTGCAAATGGGGCAATCCCGACAACTTGATGTTTGTGGTGGGTGCTACCCGCGCTTCTTTGGTGGGCGACATTCGCTCCTTGATTCCTGATCACTATTTGCTCGTTCCGGGCGTAGGTGCCCAAGGCGGCAGCTTGCACGACATTTCCAAGGCGGGCTTCATTGGCGAGGCAAACCCCGGTCTATTGGTGAATTCCTCGCGCGGCATTTTGTATGCTTCTTCGGGCGAAGATTTCGCCGAAGCTGCTGGCCGAGAAGCCTCAAAGTTGGCCGGCGAAATGGCTGATTTGATGCAGCATGGCTAAGCTTTCCTCATTGAATCCCTGGTTGAACGGGCCCAACACCGATCGCATGCCGGTGCTCTTTTTGGGCCACGGCAGCCCGATGAACGCCATTGAAGAGAACGAGTTTGTGGCGGGTTTTCGCCAGCAGGCGGCTTTGATTCCCAAGCCCAAGGCGATTTTGTGCGTTTCGGCGCACTGGATGACGCGTGGCACAGAGGTAACCGCCATGGCCACCCCTCGAACCATTCACGATTTTGGCGGGTTTCCCCCTGAACTCTACGAAGTGCAATACCCGGCTCCCGGTCAGCCAGAGTTGGCCTCGGCGCTGCCCGAATTGTTGAACCCCATTCAGGTGGGTTTGGACCAGAACTGGGGCTTGGACCATGGGGCTTGGTCGGTTATCAAACACCTGTATCCGCAGGCTGACATACCGGTTGTTCAAATGAGCCTTGACATCGGTTTGAGCCCAGCGGGTCATGCGGAATTGGCGGCGCGATTGGCCGAACTGCGCAACAAAGGCGTTTTGATCATTGGCAGCGGCAACACGGTGCACAACCTGGGCCGGGTGGCCTGGCACCGCCTGAACGAGGTGGGATACGCCTTCGATTGGGCCGAAGAAGCCCGGCTTTGGATCAACCAACACGTGCGGTCCGGCAACCTTCCAGCCTTATGTGATTACGAAAAACAAGGGTCAGCCATGCGCCTGGCCGTGCCCACCAGCGAGCACTATTTGCCCCTGCTGTATAGCCTAGGAGTTCGCCAAGGCGAAGAGCTTATTGCTGTGTTTAACGACAAGGCCCTAGCTGGATCTTTGGCCATGACGAGTTTCCGCATCGGCTAAGCCGCTTAGCGGGCAGATTTTTCGCATCTTTGTAGCTATGAACATTTCCACGCAGTGGTTGCGCGACTTGATAGACCTGGACCTGAGCGCCCAGGAGATGGCCGATCGCCTTTCGGTGTCGGGCCTTGAGGTGGAACATTTAGAAGATTGGGAGTCTCTTCCCGGTGGCCTGCGCGGATTTGTCATTGGCCAGGTGTTGACCTGCGAAAAACACCCCAATGCCGACAAGCTTTCCTGTACCACAGTTGATGTGGGAACGGGCGAGCCCCTTTCGATTGTCTGTGGCGCCCCTAATGTGGCAGCCGGCCAAAAAGTGGTGGTCGCTATGGTGGGTTCTGAAATTCGCATGCCGGGCAAAGAGCCCTTTTTAATTGGCAAGAGCAAGATTCGTGGCGAGGTGTCTGAGGGCATGATTTGCGCCGAAGATGAGATGGGCTTAGGAAATAGCCATGACGGAATCATGGTTCTACCCGACGATGTTTCGGTGGGAATGTCGGCGGCTGATTATTTTGGCATTGTGCGCGACCAAGTGATGGAAATTGGCTTAACCGCCAACCGCGGTGATGCGGCCTCTCACTTGGGGGTGGCCCGCGATTTGGCCGCATTGTTTGGGGCTAAGTTGAGACCAACGGCGCAAACCGCAGCTCCTGGAGAGTCTGTAGCCCGAAAAATAATAATTGAAAACGGCGAAGATTGTCGTCGCTACCGACTCATGGAGTTGACGGGAGCCTTTGTGAAGAGTTCGTCGACGGTGGTTCAAAACCGTTTGCGCGCCATAGGCCTAGAACCCAAAAACAACCTGGTTGATTGTACCAACTACGTGCTTCACGAAACAGGCCACCCGGTCCATGCGTTTGATGCCGATAAGGTATCAGGCGATATCCAGATTCGATTGGCCAAAAGCGGGGAAACCTTGATGGTTTTGGGTGGGGCAGAGTTGAAATTGAATGTTGAAGACCTGGTAATCGCCGACGACAATGGCCCCATTGCCTTGGCCGGCGTTATGGGCGGTTTGCATTCGGCCGTCAACGAAAACACCCAGCGCATTTTGGTCGAAGTAGCCGATTTTCACCCCACCAGGGTGCGAAAAAGCGCCAAACGCCATACCCTGAACACCGATGCGTCTTTTCGTTTTGAACGAGGAATTGATCGCAACGCCATACCTGAAGTGGCCTCTCGATTGGCCTTTTTGATGAATCGTGAATCGGGTGCCGAGTGGCGTGGGTGGCGCGAAGAGTGCCCAGTTCCTTTTGAGCAAAAACACATTCCCCTTTCGTTGGAATCGTTGAAGCGTTTTGCTGGATATGAAATTGAACGCGAAACGGTTTCGGCGGTTTTGAGCGGCCTGGGCTTTGGTTTAAAACCCAACCCCAAGGGCTTTGATGTGGCTGTTCCAGGTTGGCGAAACGACATAGAAATTGAAGTGGACCTGTACGAAGAGGTCATGCGAATTGACGGGTTTGACAAGGTGCCCATGTCGGGTAAAATGCAAGCCTCGATGGGAACCTTCTCGGGCATGGCCCAGCGCGAGCGTTTGAATCGAGTTCGCCATTTCTTGGCTGGAGCAGGATTGAATGAAGCATCGACCAACTCCTTGACTTCAGCTTCTTGGTACAAGGGCCGAACGGACTTGGTGGAATTGACCAACCCCTTGAGCAGCGACATGGCCATCATGCGCGCCTCTATGGTACCCGGCTTGTTGCAGTCTTTGGCCTTCAATGCCAAACGGCAGGCCGACCGAGTGCAATTGTTTGAAATGGGCAAAACCTACCACAAAACCGAAAATGGGTTCAAGGAAATTCCCACCCTTTGCATTGCCGTTTGGGGCCGCGCGCAGCCCGAATCTTGGGAGAATGGAAGCCAAAAAGCGGGTTACTACGACTTGCAGAAGTTGGCCTTGGGCATGATGGCTTCCTTGCGCAGCAAGGCTCGCTTGGAAGACTTTGTGATTGGCCAAGCACCTGCGGCTTGGTGCAAACAGGCCGAACTAAAAGGAGAGGCCTGGACCTTGGAAATACCCTTAAAAAAGCTGTTGGCCCTGCCGGGAGAAACCCTTGTTGTGCAGGCCCCTGCCAAGTTCCCCGTGGTGCGCCGCGACCTGAGTTTGGTGGTAGAAAAGACCAAGCGCTTTGCTGATTTGCAGGCTGTTGTAAAGGCCCAAAAGGTGAAAATTTTACGCGATACCCGCGTGTTTGATATTTATGAGGGCAAACCTCTAGAGGCCAATCAGAAGGCGGTTTCCTTATCCTTTTTCTTGAGTCGACCCGATGCCACCTTGACCGACAAGGAAGCCGATGCAGCCATGGAAAAACTCATGCAAGCCTTTGAAGAAAGTGGGGCGCTGATTCGCCGCTAGGGAACGGATTAGTTCCCCATCTCTTTCAAGCGTTCGGCATTTTCTGCCACGCTCAAAGCGTTGATGACCTCGTCCAAGTCGCCGTTGATAATGGCATCTAAGTTGTATAAGGTCAAGTTGATGCGGTGGTCGGTAACCCGGCCTTGTGGGTAGTTGTAGGTTCTGATTTTGGCTGAACGATCACCGCTTGAAACCAAGGTTTTGCGTTTGCTGGCAATGGCCTCGTTGTGCTTTTGCAGCTCCATTTCGTAGAGCTTGGTGGCCAACATTTTCATGGCCTTCTCGCGGTTTTTCAGCTGTGTGCGCTCGGTTTGGCAAATCACCACAATGCCGGTGGGTTTGTGGGTCAACTGTACTTTGGTTTCTACCTTGTTTACGTTCTGTCCTCCAGCACCGCCGCTGCGCGAGGTATGCAACTCCACATCTGATTCGCGCAAATTGACATCGACTTCGTCGGCTTCAGGCATGACCACAACCGTGGCGGCAGAGGTATGAATGCGGCCCTGGCTTTCGGTGGCCGGAACACGTTGTACGCGGTGGGCGCCGCTTTCGTATTTCAGGACACCGTATGATCCAGGCTCATTGATTTCAAACGAGATGCGGGAGTATCCGCCAGAAGAGGATTCGTTGTCTTCCAAAACCGAAGTTTGCCAGCCTCTGGTGTCGCAGTATCGCTTGTACATGCGGTAGAGGTCGCCGGCAAAGATGGCCGCTTCATCACCGCCCGTACCGGCCCGAATTTCGACCACAGCCGGTTTGGCGTCTTCGGGGTCTTTGGGGAGTAATTGCAAGCGAATGCGAGACTCTAGTTCCTCTTGTTGGGCCTCGAGCAACTCAAGCTCTTCTTTGGCCATGTCTTTGAGCTCCTTGTCTTTCTCGTTTTTGAGAATGTCGCGGGCCTCGGTAATTCCCTCGTGCCAAGCCTTGTATTCAAAGTAACTATCGACGACCTCTTCCAGGTCTCGGTATTCCTTGTTGAGCTGAGCAAAACGCTTTTGGTCGACCACCACTTCGGGCGAGCCGAGCAAGAGCTCAATTTCTTTGTATCGGGCGTGTATAGCTTCGAGTTTATCGAGCATGGTTGAAATGGTTGTGAAGGGCGAGAACTTGTTCGATTAGGCTTTCAGACCCGTTGTTTTGAACGTGGTATTGGCACAAGGGTACCCATTTTTCCTGGGGCCACTGGGCATTCATTCGGGAGACTACCGCTGCTTCATCTAGGCCATCGCGTTGCAAGACTCGGGCCATACGAACCGACTTTTCAGCCATCACTCCCACCACCACATCAACGGTTTTCTCGGCCCCGCTTTCAAACAGAATCGCGGCTTCTTTGATGGCGTATAAATGGCCTTTTGCCTGTCTTTCCGCACACCAGGCGTCCCATCGAGCGAATACCCGGGGATGAACTAGGTCATTGAGTTGTTCACGCAAAACGGGTTCGTCAAAAAGTCGTTCGCGAACCACGCCGGCTTGGAACTGGCCGTCTTGGTAGACAGAGTCTCCAAACAAATGGATCAGCGGCTCGCGCAGGCTAGCGTCCTGGTTGTAAAGGGCCTTGGCCTCTTTGTCAGCTTCGTATACGGGCACACCGAGCTGGGCAAAAATCTGGCAAACGGTCGATTTGCCGCTGCCAATGCCCCCGGTAACCCCTACGCGCAACACGGTTTATTTGCTTTCAGTAGCGGCAGGGTAGTGGGCTTGGGTCAACTCCATGCTCACGGCGCTTTTTTCAATGCGCAACTTGCCCTCTTCTACTTCAATGACAAAATGGGTGTCGGCCACGGTAGTGATTTTGCCGTGAATGCCGCCAGAGGTGACGATTTTGTCGCTCTTGCCCAGGCTTTCCAGATGGGCCTTGGCCTTCTTTTGCTTGCGCATCTGAGGCCAAATCATGAACAAAAAGAAAACGGCCATGATGAGCAACATGGGAATCATGTCCATGCCGCCTTGGCCTTCAAGTATAGTGTAAATAGTCATGGTTTAGTGAAAGTCATCGTGGTCTTCGGTAGCCAAAATGTGGGCCCTAAAAATGAGGGTTTCTAACCTGTTTTCAGCGTTGTCGAAAACCACATTGATGCTCTTCTCCACCAGCGGATTATCGGTACCGCCCTTGCCATTCGAGTCAAAAGTGGCGGTAATGCTGCCTTCTCCACCAGGAGGGATCAAGTCTTTGGTCCAGTTGGGAGTGGTGCATCCGCAGGAAGCTTGAACATTGGCGATGCTCATGGGGCCATCGCCGGTGTTTTTGAACCTGTAGACGTGCTGCACCTTTTCGCCGTCGTTGATTTGTCCAAAGTAGAAAGCGGTGTCCTCGAACACGGCACGACCCTGGGGCCCAGCGGGAACAGTAGGGTTGTCAAGCGTAGCGGGATTGTCTTCGATGTCTTCGGTGTCAAAACCTCGGTTGCCCGAGCCGGAGCAAGAAGCGAGCGCCACAAAGGAAAGGGCTGCTAGGGTGTGCAAAGCCTTATTCATGTAACAAAAATATCAATTCTGCTTGAGACCGCGGCCGCTCTTGACAATTTTGCTGTCGGCTTCGAGCTGTATGCGCAAACGATCCAACACCCCGTTGATGAAGCGAGAAGAATTGGGCGTTGAGTAGTTTTTGGTGATTTCCAAATACTCGTTGATGGTCACTTTAACTGGAATTTCGGGGCAGTGTAGAAACTCAGCCAAGGTCAACTTGATGATCAACAGGTCCAATATGGCAATGCGGCCCGGGTCCCAGTTGGTGGTTACCCCAGACACCAATTGCTCGTACTCTTCACCTTCTTGGGTGCAGTACTTCAACAGGTTTTGGGCGAAGATCCAATCTTCGTGACCGGCGCTCAGGGCGGCAGGGGTATGAATTTTGCCGGGCTTAGCAGAGGCAAGGGTTTTGCCAATTTCGCGCGACACATAGGGATCATCGTCCGTCCACAAGGGGTAGTACTCGACCAAAGCGTCGTGAAACGGTTCGTAGGCTTCAAACAGGTGCGTGAAGAGGTTCTCTAAGAAATATTGCTGCTGCTCGAAGTTGGGCTCATCAAAAATGGAATAGTCTTGCCAGAAGGGTTGAGCACTAAGTTCCTTTATCCACTCCTCGATGTTTTTCTCCAGTTCGCTCCAGTCAAAAGGCGATGATTTACTGCTCAATGATGCGTTGTAAAGGTCTTGAACCAAACCACTTCGGTTCAAAATGCCGTAAGCGCGAATTTTTGCAGAATCGGGGTAAAACTTGGTTTTTTCTCGGGCCTGTTTCTCCGAAAGGTGTTCTTGCAAAGCGTAGGGTAGAGCGAGCAAATGCAAGTAAAATTGGTGGCTTTGGTTGAGGCGCTCTTTGAGCTGATCAATTTCAGGGGCCAGGGCACCGCTGCCGCTTTGCTGCCAAGCGTACAAAGACTGTAAAGTCTTTACGCGTACGAGTCTTCGGGATATCATAGGACGTTAGAACGAGGCCACAAAGATAGGGCTCGTTCTTGGAATTTGGCTTTTGAATTAGGCGAGAAGCCCATCAAAAATTGCGCGGCCATCCAGGTTGCGCAAGAAATCGGTGGCACAACGCTCGGGGTGTGGCATCATGCCGAATACATTTTTACTGGCATTGCAAATGCCCGCAATGTGGTTCAAGGAACCATTGGGGTTGTGCTGGTCGGCTAGTTCTCCTTTGGGTGAGCAGTAGCGAAACACCACCTGACCATTGGCCTCCAATTCGGACAATGTCTGATCGTCGCAATAGAAACGACCTTCACCATGGGCGATAGGAACCTCAATGGCTTGGCCCATTTCCAACCCCTTTGTGATAGCTAAATCGGTGTTTCCTGGAGTCAGGTGGACGTTTTGGCAAATGAATTTCATGCTGGTGTTGCGCAGCAAAGCGCCAGGCAAAAGGCCGCTTTCGCAGAGAATTTGAAACCCGTTGCAAATGCCCATGACAAAACCACCGTTAGCGGCATGCTCAGCCACAGCATCCATGACGGGAGACAATTTGGCAATGGCACCTGAACGCAGGTAGTCGCCATACGAAAAGCCACCAGGAAGAAAAATGTGGGTGCAGCCCTTCAAGTCGCGGTCCTTGTGCCAGAGTTTTTCAACTGTCTGGTCGCTGTAGGTCGACAACACCTCGATGAGGTCTTGATCGCAATTGGAGCCCGGAAATACGACTACACCAAATTTCATGGTGCAAATATAGCCTTCAAGGCGCGGCGGTTCACCTCAGAAATGGCTTCGGGTTTCAAGTCGTGAAAAAAAGGGTGTTTGCTCTGGTAAATGGAGTCGCTGTGCGTGGAGTGAAGGGCTTGCCGAGAAATGAAGAACGGAATTCGAAGCCAGGCGCATAGCGTACTGAGGGCAAAAAAGCTTTTCAACCAAAGCCCATCTAAGCGCAAGGGAGGGCGGCGAACACCCAAATGATCGGCGATTTCGCAAAACAACTCGGAGTAGGTCAGCGTCTCAGACACGCAGATTTCCCGCGTGCTCCAGCGCTGCTTTTCATACAAGTCCAGCATGTGCCGGCACACATCTTCCACCCCTACGAAGCCGTTGGTACCGGTGGGCATGAAAGGAATTTTGTTTTTTACCATGCGATACAATTGATTGCTGCCGCTGTGCCCGTCGCCAAAACCCAAAATAATGCCGGGATTTACGCAGGAAGCTTGAAGCCCCTCTTCGACTCCGCGCCAGAGTTCCAATTCGGCTAGGTACTTGGACACGGCGTAGTCGGTGTTGTATTTGCTCTCTTTGTATTCGGTGTCTTCGCTGATGGGGGCGCTGCTTCCGGTTCGGCCAATGGCCGCGACCGAAGAGGCGAGTATCAACGGCTTTTGAGTCTTCAAACAAGCGTTGACCACATGGCGCGTTCCCAGCACGTTGGTCTCCATCAACGCATCAAAAGCGGCCTTGCGAAAACTCACCTTGGCCGCGCAATGAAACACCAAATCAACTGTGGCAAAAGCCCTCTCTAGCCCTTCTCCGTCTTGCAGATCTATGTCTATCCAGGCGGGTTCGGTGCTGCTGTTTCGAAAGTTTCGAACGCGGTCAAACAAGGCCAGCGACGAGTGTTCGCGCTTGGATGCCAAAACTTCGTAGCCCTTGTTCAGCAAGGTGCAAACCAAGTGTGAGCCCAAAAAGCCTGTTGCCCCTGTGACTAATGCTCGTTGAGCCATGGTTCAAAAGTACACCGAAGGGTGTTTGCTAAAAAACCGGATTCCACACAAACGCAGTCAAAAGGCCCAATCTAAAAATTTATACCTTTACGAGATGAAACACGCCGCTTTTGTGCTTCTCGTTGGTTTGACATTCGTCGCCTGCGAAAAAGAAGAGGGACTTCTCTCAAGGAAAGAAAAGCGATCGGTTGGTGTGCCTGTTGTCGATTGGACAGACACGTTTTCTACTGATAGTTTGTATTTCAAACACACGCGAGCTTACGGCGCGGTTGTGTCAGATAGCGGCCTTCCTGTATCAGAAAGGGGCTTTGTATATTCTCTTTTTAAAACCCCCACTTTGGAAGACACAAAGATCAAGTGCGGCGAGGGCTTAGGGCCATTTAAAGCCAAGATCAATGGTTTGGAATATGGCCAAACGTATTTTGTTCGCGCTTATGCGATCAATGAAACGGGGGTTGGATATGCCGAAGAACGACAGATAGAGGGCTTTAAGTTGGGTTTAGCAACGGTTACCGCCAATAGTACGCCCATCAATGTTCGCATAGACGGCACAGCCCAAGTGCGGGGCGAAGTAGTGTCAGAAAACGGGGGAAATGTAACCGAACGAGGTGTGGTTTGGTCAACTGGACCCAACCCCACTACGCAAGATTTCAAACAAAACAGCGGCAGCGGTTTGGGTGTCTTTGCGGCTAGTTTAACGGGTTTGAAATACAACACCCAATATCACTACAGAGCTTACGCTATAAACGAAGCCGGTACCGCGTATAGCGATGATTATGTATTTGATGGCTACTCCCTTTTGGTTCCCACCTTGACGGTAAACAACACCCCATCTGTCATTGGCATTAGCAGCATTACCATTGATGGTGGTGTTTCTTCGGCCAATGGAGGGACGGTTACGGAACGTGGCATAGTGTGGTCGAAAAACCCCAACCCCACCACGAGCAACAACAAACAAAGCTCTGGAGCTGGATTAGGGAACTTCACGGTGAACTTGTCGGGGGTGGATTACAACTCAAAAATCTATTACCGCTCTTATGCCATTAACCAGGCCGGCACGGGGTATAGCCCTGAGTATTCTTTTACAAGCTATAGCCTTAATCCGGCAACGGTTTCTACGGGCTCAACCCCAACGATTCAAAAAGGGTCGGCACAAATTACGGGCAGTGTCCTTGCTGGTAATGGAGGCACCGTGAGTGAGCGGGGAGTCGTATGGTCAACAAGCCCAAACCCAACCACCAGTGGGAACAAAAGGGCATCGGGCAGTGGGTTAGGAGACTTTACGGTCAACTTGACGGTAGCGAACAATACAAAATTTTATTACCGAGCCTACGCCATCAATGAAGCAGGAACGGCTTATGGAACGGAGTATTCGTTTAACAGCTTTGAGTGCAAGGCGCCTTCAGTAACGACATATTCTGGAGCGAACTATACATACAAATGGACAAACGGCAGTGGCGATGTATACGAGGTAACAATTGAAGGAAGGGTAAATAGCTCGGGTACAGAAGCTATAAAAAGTTTGAACATGTGGCACACTTATGACAACCCGCCAACAGGCAGTGGGTTTGGGGTTCCTATGTCGAATTACAACAGCGCTACGGGCGACTTTTACGTTACTTGGTTGCAAGTAGCAAGGCCGAGTTTTAACCCTTCCGGAAAGTGGTATTTTCAAGCATCAGCTACCAATGGGTGTGACGCAGTTGGTAACGGTAGTGTTCAGTCGTACACGTTGCCGTAATTATTAAACTCAACAACAGAACCAAATAAAACAGCAACAGTTGAAATTTAAGGTATGAACAAGTTTATATTGGCCTTAGGCACGACCCTTCTTCTTTTTTCTTGCGAAAAAGAAGAGGGACTACTCTCGAAGAAAGCAAAAAAAGGAACAGGCATCCCGGTGGTGGAATGGGTTGACACCCTAAACACAGATAGCTTGTACTACAAAAAAGCGTATGCTCAAGCGGTTGTTGTTGCCGATAGTGGCCTCCCTGTGAGCGAACGAGGGTTCGTGATTTCTACAGCTGAAGCACCCAGCATTGACGACCCCAAAACCCAATGCGGCCAAGGCCTAGGCGTGTTTCAGGCCTTCGTTACAAACTTGGACTATGGGCAGACCTACCATCTCCGTGCTTATGCGATCAACGAGCTTGGGGTCGGCTATAGCGAAGAAATTTCATTTGAAAGCTACAAACTAGACTTGCCTACGGTCACGGCCAATAGCGCAGTTTCCAACATTAAAATAGACGCGACCGCAGAAGTGTCTGGCGAGGTTGTTTCGTCAAACGGAGGGACCGTCACCGAGCGAGGGGTGGTTTGGTCAAGTAGCCCCAACCCAACCGTTAACGATAACAAAAAAAGCAAGGGTTCTGGCTTGGGGAACTTTAGCGTTGTCCTGACTGGGCTTAAGTACAGTACAAAGTATTACTACCGCGCCTACGCCATCAATGAAGCCGGAACCGCGTACAGCGACGAGTATTCATTTGACAGTTATGCGCTACAGTTGGCATCTGTGAGTGTTGGAAGCGCCCCAACGGTCATTTCACAGGGCGGGGCACAAATTACTGGAAATGTAACCTCTGCCAATGGCGGTACGGTTAGCGATCGAGGCATTGTGTGGTCAACGAGCCCCAACCCAACAACAAGCAACAACAAAGTGAGTAAAGGCAGTGGCCTTGGAGGGTACTCCGCTAGTCTTACGGGATTGAACAACAACACGAAGTACTATTATCGGGCCTATGCCACCAATCAAGCCGGAACCGCTTACAGTTCGGAATTTTCGTTCAATAGCTATCAGCTGAATCTACCTTCAGTTACGGCCAACGCTTCACCATCTAGCATAGACGCGAACTCCGCGCAAATTTCCGGCAATGTAACCTCTGCCAATGGGGGTACAGTTAGCGATCGAGGCATCGTGTGGTCGACGAGCCCCAACCCAACAACAAGCAACAACAAAGCCAGTAGCGGAAACGGAGTTGGTAGCTTCAATGCCACTTTGTCTGGTTTAAGCATCAATACGAAGTACTATTATCGGGCCTATGCCACCAACGAGGCGGGTACTGCATACAGTTCGGAATATTCGTTCAATAGCAAAACGGTGAACCTTCCCTCTGTTTCTGTAAGCGGTAGCCCTAGTAGCGTGGGGTCTGGGTCGGCTCAAATTTCTGGGAATGTAACTTCTGCCAATGGCGGTACAATTAGTGAACGCGGCATCGTGTGGTCGACAAGCCCCAACCCAACAACGAGCAACAACAAAGTGAGCAGCGGTAGTGGAACCGGCACCTTTGCAGGAAACCTATCGGGATTGAACAACTTTACAAAATACTATTATCGGGCCTATGCCATCAACGAGGCAGGCACCGCCTATAGTTCTGAATACTCGTTTAACAGTTACGAACCCCCATGCACGATCAATCAAGGCACAACGGGGTCGACCTACTCCATACAGATCACGTCAAAAAGCTCTTTTCAGCCAGGGGAGTCAATCAAGGTAACCATGTACAGTTCTATATATTCATTTGGTCAGGCGTCTTCTGTGAAACTATACAACGGCGACAACCTCGTTCATACATTTGGAAGTTGGTTGGTTTTTGACAGCAACAACAGCCGGCAGTTTTCTCTGCCTAGTTCACTGTCTACCTCCAACTGCTACAACATACGGGTCTATAAAGGAAGTGATGTGTATGTATCCCAAAAATTCACCGTTAAACCCTAAACTATTAAAATGAAACAACCGAATACGATCAGATTCATTGCTCTTTTGGCACTAGGGTTGTCAAGCTCGGCATTGTCGGCCCAAGAAGCCGAAGAACCAAGCGGCCAAATCTTGAAAAACGAGATTCAGGATGAGCTCAACAGCAAAGGCCTCAACTGGGAACAGTTAGAAATGCGATACACACAAATTGAAGCTATATCAGAAGCGGTTTATAGCCAAGAATTGACCGTAGAGCAAGAAAGATTGAAGGGCCTCATGGCTTCAAAAGAGACATTGAAAGCCGAGGTCAATGATGCAAGAAACCAATGTGGCGCCATGTGGAACAAAAAAGAACAGCAGCGCAGAGCGAGGGGGTTGGTTGTTGGTTTGGCCACGACGAACTTAGGCTTCGTTGAACGAGGGCCTGTGCTGTCGGCGATGATCAATGGAGGATTCCCAACCTGTCGGTTTGTGGCGTTTGACTTTGTAAAAGGAGTTTTTATTGGGGTTGATTCTGTTGGGAAAACGCTTACTATCTCTGAAGGAATGTCGAACCACGCCCAATTGGTTTTGGCTATGGAGAAAACCCCTTGGGGTAAGAGTATAGATGCCGCAACCGAGTACGAAATTGGAAAAGCCCTGGATCGTATTTTTTATAACCCCAATGACAATGTTTTGAATGCCAGGTTTGAGGAAAAACAATATCGACTGAGCGTTGTGGATCAAGAAATAGAAGAGACAAGGTTGGCCATCCAAGCGCTGCAAGCAGCCCAATCACAACTCAACGGCAAGCTTTGGAACGACCGTGTTAAAGACTCGTCACTTATTTTTTGGAGAAGAAGCTACCTTGAAGAGACTCTCGGTGAAATCGCTCAAATTGACAGCGCAAATGAAGCTGAACAAGAAAAGTACAAAAAGGAAGAAGCCGCATACAACGCGGAACTTAAAAAGTACAAATCAAAAATAGCCTCTTTTGGTTCTCTCAAAGTAAGCAAATCAAGAGCTAGTTCTTTAGCCAGTTTTGCCTCTCGCTATATATACGGGTCTTCCTCTATTTTTGATCAGTATACATATTTTACTGAACTGACCGAAAGCAGTGAATATGGTTCTTGTTTGACGGCGTTTGGGTTTGATTGGGACCAGGGGTACGGCTTGTTGGGTAGTTACGTGGTTATTTTGTACAAAGGCAAACCCGTATACGCCCAAGAGTGGAGCTCCTATAACAGGATTACAGGATATAATCTTTCTCTCGCCATTGCGGCTTATGAAGCAACCACCGAATTGAGCTGCCCAGTGCCACCCGATGAGCCATACGATGCAGAACTTTTGGGGTATCCCCGCTTGGTTTCGACACCTGACTTTGTCTTAAAGGTGAACAAAGCAGAGCCTGTTCAAAAGCCCATATCACGCGTAACCGAAATACAAAACCTGCTGTATGTGTCTGATGAAGAATTTGAAAGTCAACATTCCCTTCTTTCAGAAAGCGCGTACAACCCCATTGCGCGCCATCAATTGTTGGGAATAGAGCCATCAACCACAGCTTTTCAATCTTCAAACATCAACAAGGCTTTTACTGACATGGCTCGGCATTCTGCACTGGCAAGAATTGATTCGTTGTTGGGGTATGGGGACCAAGGTCAACTCAAGACTACCATAAAATTCTTTGGTGTGGGCAAGGCAAATGATCTTTCTTTTGAGACGCATATTTCTTCGTCGTCCATGAATATCGTTGATACAACCTCAATGATCAGCACTGACAATCGTGTGTTTGTTCGCAAGGATTTCACGGTAACTCCATTTGAGCAAACACTCACCCACAAATGGACAACCACAAACCTTCATGTTTACTCTGATCATTCGGGGCTGTATTCAGATTGTCAAGATGCGAAAGCCATGGCTCTTGTTCGGCTTGGCATTGGGTCTTCTGAGATGCCCTATGGGGAGTTTGATTGGTCAATTAAGCAAACAATTGTAGGGGGCGACACCAGCATCGAAGTGTTATTGGTGAATCACGAGCCAACTGTAAGAGGAAGAGGAAAGGCGTTTGTTCCAGGGTTTTCAACCCATACTTCGTCTTTTAAATCAAAAGGTGGGGCGATTCGTTCAATCAACGCCTTGACGTGGATAGGTGCCGCGGCATGTGCGGTGCTCGCAGAACAATTTTACCAAAACCACCTATCGGCAACCACCCTATCAGACATCGATGCGAATTACAACCAATACGACCAATTTAGAACCTTGGGTCTTGGGCTTGGTGGGTTGGGCGCACTGTTGACGACTTCAGACCAACTAGTGGGCTCAAAAAAGAGAAAGAAAAATGCCCAATCGAAAAATCAAGCGGGTTTGTATTTGAGTTTGTGATACGGGTTCAAAAATTGATACCCGGGGGGTGGGTATCTAATAATAGCCGTAGATTTGGTTCGCGATGAACACCATGAAGCGTTTGGCAATCGTTAACGGACCCAATTTAAATTTGCTAGGAAGCAGAGAGCCTCATCTTTATGGTGGTCAATCTATAGAGGAACTGTTGTCAAGTTTAACTTCGCGATTCCCAGAGGCAGATCTTGTGCATTACCAAAGCAACATCGAAGGAGAATTGATTGATTTCATGCAACAATTTGCCGGAGATGGAATTGTTTTAAATGCTGGGGGTTATTCCCACACTTCAGTGGCAATAGCAGATTGCGTCAAGGCGATTGCTGTTCCGGTCATTTCTGTACATATCACGAACATTTACGCGCGTGAAGAAGCACGGCACCATGACCTAATCTCGGCCTACAGCATGGGTCAAATTACTGGCTTGGGTACGGAGGGGTATGGATTGGCCGTTCAGCGCCTTTTGAGCCTCTAAACGACCAACTCGTAACTCAAGACTCGCGTTTGTAGATAGACTGGTATACCACTGCGAAAATCAGTGTAATTAAACCATTGGCTATTACAAACAAAGGGGTTGTGAACCCAATTGTGGCGAACAGTAAGTTTACTGCTATGACCAGCCCTACAAAAAGCATGGCGACCAAGCGCAAGTTCACGCTGTGTCTTCCATTTTTGTGAGATACCGCTAGAGCTAAAACCCAAGATATGGCAGAGGGTATTCCTGAGCCAATGATCAGCGTTTGAAGGGAGTCACCCGAGTAAAGAACACTGTTTAAATAGGTGAACAAGGCCGAAAAGGCGAGGGCCAACAAAAGAGAGACAGGGTTGATTTTCATGGTTGATTTATTTGCAAATGTATTTGGCAAGAGTTTTCTGCAATCCAACGACGTCGATCCCTCTTTTTAATTCTTGTTTGAACGGAGTTGCCACACCCGACACCCAAATTTCGAGCTCGCAATCACCGTCAAAAGTTCCGGCTGTCTCAACTAAAAAATGTGTGATGGCTCTGTATGGCAAAGAGTGATACTCTTTTTTTGACCCCGTCATGCCTTGTATATCTTGCATGATCAATCGACGATTGGTAAACACCCATTTGTCTCTCCAGAGCTTGAATGCAGCTTCTATTTGTTCCCCTTCGCAAAGAACGGGTCCAAATTCTTTTTCCAGTTCTTCGGGCTTCAGCTCAGAAGCGTTGCCCATCAAGTTTGATAATAGTCCCATGATTTAACCTACTGGTGGTGGAGGAGGTGGTGGTGGTGTGGCACCAAACATTGAGCTAACTTCAGGCATTTCTGCCGCTTTGACCCAATTGGCCATGCCGGCCTTCCATACAAAAGACTCAGGAGTCAATTGCCCATTTTGGATCATTTGCTGCAGTTGTTGGGCTCCAAAGGGCCCAGCGTTTTGACCGTTGACAGTCACATGAACTTGAAGCGTAGGTGGTGGTGGTGGTTGGTTCATACCCGCATTCACTTGTTGGCCCATTTGGTTCATCATTTGACCCATTTGACCACCCATGGCACCGCCCATCGCCATACCAGTCATCATTCCGGCTACATTCATGCCGCCACCACCGCCGCCGCCCATGTCACCCATGGCACCAAGGCTATCTGCCGCCGTTTTCAATACTTCGGTTTGTTGGTTCAAGGCATGAGCGCCCATGAAGTTGGTTTCGGTTTGCAACTTTTGAGCACGTTGCCCTTCTTCCCTTTGAATTCTCAGCGATTCTTCTATGTTTTCGGCTTGAATTCGTTGAGTGTCTTGTAGGTTTTTGATGTTTACATCCGTTTGGGCCACAGTTGATTTCGTGGCCTGTTCTTGCGTAACCTTTAGAAGGGAACGATAACCATCGCTTTCTTTGTCTGCTTCTATGCTGGAAAGGTCCAAGCCCTTCATATTTACCCCGAAGTCGTCAAACAAACGAGGTTTCAAATATTCGGCAACGGCATCGTTGATGTCCATGATTTTTCGTTCCATTTGCATCACTGGTATGCCTTTGTCTTGGGGAATGTTTGTAATGACTCCCTTTACATACTTGATGACCGCATCTTTGATCTGTTTCTTAAAATCTTCCAACTCAAAATTGATCAAGCGATTGAGCTTGATAAACCCTTGATAGTCGGTCACGTTGAATGTGATGGTACCTCTTGCAGACATGGGCACCGAAAAATCCAAAAAGCGTGGATCGAATACATCGAAATAGGGTACGCCAAAACGAATTTGATTGTTCCCGGCCAAGTTGATAAAATAAATTTCTGCCTGGAAAGGTGACGCACCACCAAAAGCGGCTCCAACAATGCCCGTCAGAACAGGAAAGTTGGCGGTTTTAATGGTTTCGTCATAGGGCCCCATGATGTAATCGTGCATAGACCCGTCTTTCTGTTTGTAAACAAAAACAGCCACTTCGCCGTCTTTGACTCGCAAACTTGAGCCGTAGCGAATGGCGTTTTCTTTGTTGGTTGAATTGGCTTCTCCAGACGGACGCCACTTCCAGACCAAATACTCTTGTTCGTCACAGCGAATGACATCCATCAACCCGCCTTCTGATTTTTTTCCAAAAAGTCCCATTGTATGTTATTTAATTCCTAGTTCGTTGGCGTAAGCCATGATTTCTTCTAAAGTGCGCTTGTCTTCCTTCATCGAGAATTTGGCTTTCATGATGATTTGTTCGCACTTTGATTTCCACGTGGGGGCAAGATCATTGTGCGATTTGTTCTCAGGCTGGTTTTTGGTCATAAAATTCCCTTTTTGTTTCGCGTTGGGAATAGCCAAAGACAAAAACTCCAAAATGTCATCTTTGGTGTTTGGGATGGGAAACCCAGAAATAATCGACTTCTTTTTCTCTGTAATCTTATCCCCACCTAAAGCTTGGTTCATCAGTGAGCCATAGACGCTGAGAATATTGGTGCTAGCTTCTTTGCGTTCTGCCTCGCAGGCGTTGAGCATTTCGAACAACTTTCCAATGGAAACATTGGCTCCAATGTTGCTAAACTCATGGCCACAATCGGGGCATTTGGTTTGAAAAGATTGTGCAATAGCACCACAGCCCGGACACTTTTTTACATCGCCAAACTTGTCTGATTTTGGCGCAGATGTTGCCGCCGCGGCAGCGTCTGCTTTTTTCATGTCTGCTTGTTTTTCGAAAAGCTTAGCATCCAAAACCATTTCGAATTCATCCAAATCAATTCCTGCATCTTCTGCCTTTTTGTACAGGATCTGTTTTTCTTTCTCTGTCAACTCACCATCGGCAAGTGCGAGTTCAATGAGTTTTTCTATTCTCTCGTCGTACATAATTTTTGATTAGTTCCAATATACAGTGTTTGTTTTAAATCATGCGTTTGTTTGGGTCGATGCTTATTGAATGGCTTGTGTTGTTTGTAGTTTAAAGAGTCTTCAGCACCGCCATCAATGCTACTGGGTCTTTTGACGCCCCTTTGATGGCTTTTTTGTTTTCTTTGGTTAGTGGCTTGGACAAGACCGACTGGAGGAGCACAAATGGT
>Ga0222714_10000350_pt1 | contig 55018 bp, 67 predicted proteins | sample C33_3DmetaG_FD_165048 | JGI IMG/M metagenome (GOLD analysis project Ga0222714, IMG submission 165048) | Estuarine water microbial communities from San Francisco Bay, California, United States - C33_3D | ecosystem: Environmental > Aquatic > Marine > Unclassified | place: USA: California... | reverse complement strand
TGGCAATCCCCATCGATTGTTGTGAGAATCTTTTTTAACATTATAAGGACACCATTTGTCCTTAAATTTTTCTAATTGCTGCTCTACTTCGTAGTGCTTGATGTTCCATTTAGTCTTGACATACGAACCTAGGTGTATCAAACTATTCCACAGAGCTGCTCTTTCTAATTCTTCATGTGTCATTTGTTTTCCTCGATCAAATAACTTCGACATACTAATTTCATCATAGCCTCACCCCATTGATTTATCGGTTCTCCGTGTACGATTATATGAACTCGATATTCATCGCTGTCGTTTTTTATTTCGTGTATGCTACCAATATCAATAAGTCTAGATTCACCTTCTTGCCAAATGATTTCCTCGCCGGCAACAAGATATTTTACACCCAACGGATGATTGATAGCAACATTGATACCGGCAAGACATTGACCCCGAGGGTAATCTTTATGTGGATATACATATCCGCCCGGTTCTATAATCATTAAACGCACTCTACCAAACTTATTAAAAGGAATATTTTCTAAAATCCATTTTTTTGTTTTAGGAAAAAAGGTACTTAGACTAGTCCAGTGTTTTTCTTCTGTTAAATCAAAACCTAGATTTTTATAATAATCGTCACTGTCAGTCATGATAGAACTGTATCCATGTAGAGATGCTGATCTCCACCCTCTACCGTCTTCATCTCTGTGAGGAGTAGTCACAGCAACCTTGGGCATTATCTCAGTTTTTAGTTGATCAACGTCACAGTTTATATCCAATTTTAAAGTTTTTAAATTGCTGTTGAATTGTATCCAATTAAAAAAATTTTCTAGGACAACAGGATCAGATTCCCAATTTAAAAATCCATTCATTTTATCCATGGTAGTATCTTAAATCTCTCGTCGATGGTAGCATTTGGCAAATCGTTGACATCTATGTTGTAAAAATCTTCGCCGTTGGCTGAACACATGTTCACATACCATTTTCTACTGTCATTCCTTAAACAATCAAGGAACTGATTCTGTTTTTCTAATCTGTAATAGATATCATAAAGTATACAGTTTGGAATATATAAAAAACAGTTGCTGACATACATTAGTCCAACGTCACCATCTATTGTTTTTAAAAATTCTTTAACCTGTACTTGATCAAAAATATCAATCTGATAAAAGTTTGTTGTTGGTACATCTAAAAATGCTTTACTTTTTTCTAATGCTCGGGGACTTATATCGATAATGTATCGCTTTAATGATCGAAGATGTTCATCTTTAAGATCGTTAGCAGCCAAAGAAACAATAAAATTTAATCCGTCGATTGGTTTATGAAGACTAATAGGATCTTCAGTGTTGGATTTAAAATATACATTGTAATTCATTAAGGTATTGATTATTTCTGGATTAGAAACTAGATACGGCTCGTCTAGAAAAATCTTTCCTACTGGAGCAGAATGTTGATAACCTTCGTCTTGGTAAACATAGTGGACATTAAAATCTTGGATTAGATTTGCTGTGTGATATTCTACTAATCTTTTAGCTATGTTGTTTAAACTTTCATTGCCGTAATCCTTGTGGATCCAAAAAAAATCTTGTTTCATTCTTTTATCTCAAACGCAGTAATAGCATACCTGATACCTTTGTGATATGCTAATAGGTATTTTTTTGTATCACTTATATCATCAACAGAAACTTCTGTATCAGTTATTGTTAGATCACCTAGTGTTATATTGCCCGATAGTTGTAGGCTACCTGACGAGTCTAATATAAATTTAATCGCCATACCGTCAGTATCTGTTAGTCCCACGATCAATTCTGTTGGTACATGTCCGTTACCAGTATACTGATCACTAACTTTAAAGTGTAGTCCTCCTGCTAGAGGTGTTTCTTCATGTTTGTAACCTAAACTATTTCCTTGAACCGTCCTAGCATAGGCTTGTATGCCTCCGATAAAGTCTCCGGCTTCGACAGGTAATTTTTCTTGTTGAGAACCTCTAGACTTTGTGAAGCCTAAGAATATCGGTTCATTACCACAAGCTCCGTCAAGATACAAAAGCTGCTCATTCTCTGAAGCTCGTATGATAACATGTCCATTATTTTCAGCGTCACCAAATATTTGTTGCTCAGACATAGAACTAGAATCTATTACTTCACAAATTATTTTATCATTGATTATCATTATAAATCCTTTAGATCAGGAAAAACTGATCTAAAATCTGTTCCTCTAACTTTATCGCACTGTTCAAGATATTCTATTGTGCTGGGTAATTTGTGTGACCAATCTTCAGCCATCATATAGTTAATTATTCCTTCCCAACGCTGCTTTCCAAAAGTATGATTAACAAAATCATTGTTATCTGATTGAGATTCTATGAAATTATTGATTCTTGTTTTTGCTAATTCTTTTATATTGTTAGGAAGAACACGAACATTTAGATAACCGGGAAAATAAACCAAGTGTGTGCCAATGATTCCTCCGCCGTATGGGATCAGATTTATCTTCTTGAACCCTTTGGCTAATTTCCACTCGGCTAATTCAGAAAGATAACAAACATTTAACAGTTGAACAGCCGCTGCTATATTCACCGTAACATTATCCGGAGTAGTGTCCAATACATGTAAATTTTGTACTATTGAATTCCAATCACTAGGATATCGGATATAATTATTTTTTAAGCCAACGGCGTCAATACTAAAATTAAACTTTACTAATTTGAAATGATTCCACAGCCTAAACAATTTAGATGGCAGTTCGACCCCATTGCTGTTGTATCTAAGTATACAATTTTTTGCTGCTCCTGAATCAACCATAAACTCTAGTATTTTATAATGCTCAGGAATCAACAATGGTTCCCCTCCAGCAAAATAAAGTTCTTTAATTTGATGGGCCTGATCCTTCATTGTGTCTAAAAAGCTGCCTTTTTGATACCATGTATAATCAAAAGATCTATCCCAACTTTGATCCTGCTTGAGCTCAATAGTTTGATATTTTGGATATTGTATCTTCCAATCTTTAATCCACGACGAACTGTCATGCGGACTACACATCACACACTTGAGTTGACACATGTTCCCAAGACGAAGATCAAAATAAGGAATATTAACCGGTAAGGATCCGTCGGCGGCAGTAGATTCAACTATTGATTCAATATCGATCCGTTCATTCCATACCTGAGTTTCCCATTGACGTTTACTAACGATCCCAAGGCTTTCCTCATTAAAACATTTTTTACAGCTGTCTGGTATTTCATCTCTCAGCATCTGTAATCTAGTATTTTTCATGAAATCACTATTCCATACCTGCTCTACAGAGTGATCTCTGAGATTCATAGCTATACCATTTTCTTTAACTAACCCTGCTTCTTTGTCATCAACTGCGCCGGCGCCGCTGGCATTGGCTGTACAGCAGACTCGAACATCTCCGTTGGGTCTAGTAGCCATGTGTATCCACGGCAAGGGACAAAATGTTTTACTTAAATTGTTCATTGAATCTATCTACTTCGCCACATTGTTTCTTACATTCCCGTAATGGATTACAACTCCAGTCATCTTGAATTTTTTTAAAATATCCGCTGTCAAAAATCTGTTGAAGGCTATCTTTTTGTAAAGTTTTAATTTCTGTTATTTTTTCCATGTAGTCAATCCGACTAAAACTGTGAGGAGGCATCCATTCCATGTCTAACCAACAGCAAGGACTAACTACTCCATTTGCACTTACATAAAGACTGCCTTCTTTTTTAACCTTACACGATATTGTAACTTTGGGTTCTTCTAGATTCTGTACAACAACAGCATCAGCAATAACTTTGCTACGATCTGTGCCGTATATTTTATATACGGGTTTACCAATTTTGTCTAGAACGACTATACTTTCATCTTTAAATCTACTAGTGTTCTTACTATAAAATTCTTTAAATCCTAATTGTTTACTAAGTTCTCTACATTGTTCTACCTGATGCTGATTATGGGCAAACACTAGCATATCCCAAACAGCATGACCACCATGCTGTATAAATGTAGTTGCGTTTGTTATGATTTTATTAAAATCAGTTCCTTTACGATAGATCGAATGTGTATCTTCTAAACCGTCGAGACCGAATCGAACCACTACACCCAACTCTGCTATGCTCTTCCAGAAATTAAAGTCTCTGGCACTGCCATTAGTGTTCATGCTAAAATGAATGTGTGGATTAACACTTCTGCAGTATTCGAGTATTTCTACAGTATCTTTAGCAATTATAGGATCTCCGAGGTTGCCGCATAGTATCAATCTATCTAATTGATTAATAAACTCTCTAGGAAACCATTCTTTAAATTGATCCAAAGTTATTTCAGCTAGCGTCATAAAAGGATTATCAACACCACCTTGTATATTTCTAGCACACATAGGACAACTAGCTTGACATTTGCTGGTTATCTCAAGATGAATGGTGTGTATATCATTATAATTGTACATTTTCTTTAGTCATCCTTACATCTGTAGCACATATACAATAGTTCATCGGACAGATAGTTTCTTTAACTATTTCTGGTTTGAATTTTTCTGGAAGTAAAGAATCATATATGCTCAGGGGTGATAATAATCCAAACAAGTTTTTAGCTCCGCAGGAACCCTGTATGCTGCCATCTCTTTCAATAGAGAGTCTATCAATACCGAGATTACATTTCCATCCTTTAAAATGCTGCCAATTATTTTCTAAAAATTTAAAAGTATTATATTTTATAACATCACCGGTTTCTGTAAAAGCAACAACGTCGGGTTCGGCTGATTGTATTACTTTTAATTCTTTATATCTTTCGATCCTATCAGCAGGAGGAATTTTTTTAATTTTATCGTCCATATACTTTAATTGATCATCACTAAAATGTAACATTTGTCCGTTGAATAATACTGGTCGAACTTTCAAGACCCAAGGAGTTGGATGCGACTTTAATTTTTCTGCTAGCTCTACAGATCGATCCCAATTGAACGGATCCATTAAGACTGTGCTGTTGATCAATACATCTGGTTCATGGTTATAAACCCAATCCATGACTTCTATAACATGATCTGGATCGCAGGCTTCATTGTGAACGCTGATACCTATGTCATCAAAGTACCTAGCATATTCTTTCCAAAATCTCATAGTCCTGGTACCGTTGGTACTGATCGAAATCTTACATCCTAGTTCTTTGCTGAAATACTCTGCAAATTCTCCCAGCATGGGCCAGAGAGTTGGTTCGCCACCAGACACATGTATCCTAATCTGTGTCTTGTTAAAGTTCGTTTTATAAACATTAACAATATGAGAAAGATTTGTTTTTATTAATTCAAAGTCTGAGGGGAATCTATACTTCCCGTCATTACACCCGTCAAAACAATAATGACATTTGTAATTACAGGTCGTTCCAACAATAAAACCAATATGTAATCTATTGACTAGATCATTGTTGAGTATCTTGATAATTTTCATTTGGTTTTAGGTATCTTGCTATCTGCCGAACTAACACACGACGGAGTAGAACATATCCTAGGTTCCTTGAACAATTCAAATCCATCTGTGATAGATCCTAGCACAGGATCATGACAGCTATATGCTCGTTTAACTTCGTCGCCCCGTATCACGATGCTCTGATATCCACTGTTACAATGCCAACCGTTGAATTGATTAAAACCAAAAGCGTTAAATCGTTCTGCTTGATCTAACAGATATTCGTTGTGATCATCATATAATACTACCTGATACACAGGTTGATCATTCATTGTCTGCGGGAAACCTTCACGCATCAAGTTAATCATTTCAGGAGTGTATCCGTCGATGATACTACTAGCAGTAGGATCGCTCTGCGGTTTAAGAGTAACATTGATTCCACGCTTATAGAATCTTTCGCAGCGTTCGTACAGTTCATAAAACTTTTCAGGAACCATAACTTGGTTAACTGTAACATGAACTAATTCATATTGAAGCTGTAGACACTTGTCTCCGAACTCTTGTTCTTTGGCAAACTCAGAATGATAGCTGGCTGTAATACTTCTACGCTGTAGCATCTCGGTGTTGCTACACCAAGTTTTCCACCATTTGCTGCCAGGACTCAAATTAGTAGTCATGTGTATACTTTGATAGGTGCTTTCTAGTTCATCAAGATGTTTTACCAAATCCAAAAGGTTCTTATAAGCAGTTGGTTCGCCACCGCTGAAGCTCCAATGGAATTCTGTGAATCCGTTTTGTCTTGCTTGCCGTTTGATTTCATCTACTGTGGATTTATACACAGTTAGATCTTTGAAATCCGGTTTTGATGAATGGGCATATGGCCAACAGTACGAACAACTGTAATTACAAAACCTTCCTAAAATCCAACTTACATTGAAAAGAGGACGGTCCAACATTGTCCTTTGTCCAAATTTTATTATGTTTTTAAATGGTATCGTTTGAGATTCTGTCATAAAGTGTTAATATTTACTCGGTAAACAGTTGATCTTAATCAAAGATGAGTATATAATGTACATGTGGTCGTGAGTGGAATAGGCAGACCTGCCGCTTCTCCGAAAGGAAAGCTGGTGACGGGGCAACGCTGTAAGCAACGCCTTTGTAGGTTCGAAACCTACCGACCACACCAAATTCTATTATAAGTAGAATACTACTAACAAAAGGAAATTATTATGTCAACAACAGTAGAACAACTCAAAGAACACTTCGAAGCATTCCTAGCAGAAGATACTAAATTTTCAAATGGTAATTCAGCTGCTGGTACTCGTGCCCGTAAAGCTCTAGCCGAATTAGCTAAGGTCATTAAGGTTAGAAGAAACGAAATCACAGCGGAGAAAAATGCTCGTAAAGAGGCTAAAGCCGCAAAAGCATAATGACCACGCTCGATCCCAAACAACTGGATTTTGATTTTAGTAACAGTTCGACTGTGACTTCAACATCCGACGATTGTTATACTATCAGCATCGATCCTTCATTATATTCTACTTCAATCACTTCTCCGTGTGTAATTTCTTGGAACAACGGTAGCACTTGCTACAGTGGCCCATATACTTTTTCCGGTGTTAGTACTACGTATTCATCGGGAGGTGTAGTGAGAATTGACACAGACGGGATCAAAATGGAGGAAGGTACCGATATCAAAATTGGAAAACAGAGTCTTACAGAAGTTTTGACTAAGCTGGAAGAACGTTTGAATATTTTACATCACAATCCTGAACTCGAAACCAAATGGGATGAGTTAAAGGAATTAGGTGACCGATATCGTGCTCTTGAAAAAGAGTTAATGGAAAAAGAAAAAATGTGGAAGATACTCAAGGACGCATGATGATCAAAGTTTGGGATGATCTGATTCCTAAGTATCTGCAAGACTATTTTGAAATGATTACGTTAGGAGTCAACGGAGATGAGTTTATACATCCAACCGTTGACTTCCGATGTAAGTACGAATCTACCGCAGAGGAAAAGAATCTCACACATCCTCCTATGTCATTCGTACACATTTTAAAATCAAATACTCGAGTATCTAGTCATTTAGATAACTTCGGTATGATTGCCCAAGCGGCCTGTGCCGATAAAGGATTAACTCTCAAAGACATTATGGTGGCAAGGATCTATATCACTGTACCATATGACACCGAGCTAACTCATTACGCACCACATGTCGATTACCCTGGCAAACATACCGTAGTCATTTATTATGTCAATGATGCCGACGGCCCTACTGTGTTCTTTGACAAGAACAATAACGTTGTTCAGTCAGTAGAACCAAAAAAGGGCCGTGTAGTATTGTTTGACGGAGAAATGCTACACGGTGGCGGAATCCCGAAAAAGGGACCACGCTGTATAGTTAATTTTGATCTTTGGACTTAACGGAGAAAAACATGTACGCAACATCAGTATATCGTTCAGCAGCAGCAATTAATTCTGCCATGGGGCGAGTCTATGGCCATATGGGATTGGCAGTTTTAACCAGTATGATCGTCAGCTTCCTTGTTGGTAATTCAGCAGACCTAATGACATTCTTTTTTACAGGTGCTATGAAATGGGTAGTGATTTTCGCACCGCTGGTTGCTATTCTAGCAGTTAGTTTTGCTATGGAAAATCTCAGTAAGAATGCTTTACAATTATTCTTACATGGGTTCGCCGCATTAATGGGACTAAGTTTTGCTACAATTTTTGTAGTATATAACATGGGCAGTATCGTATCAGCCTTTATGGCCGCGGCAGTATTGTTTGGTGTTATGAGTGGGTATGGGTACTTTACTAAAAAGAACCTTGATAGCATTGGACAATTTATGTTCATCGGCTTGATCGCTATCATTATTGCCAGCATCATCAATATCTTCATCGGCAGCACAGTGTTCCAAATGGTGATCAGTGCTATCGCTATTATTGTGTTTCTAGGATTGACCGCCTATGACACACAAAAGATCCGCGAAATGGTTAGCTACGAAAATGACGGGAAGGCAGAAGTTATGGGGGCATTGAGCCTATATCTAGACTTTATCAACATCTTCCTAAGCCTGCTACAACTATTCGGCCAGCGTCGATGACTGAAGAACTTAAAGACTTCTGTCGTAACTACGAAGTCAACGTGCTCAACGATCAGAAGCGTAGGGCACGGTATCATCCTCCACGATTCTTCACAGAGCCGGATCGTGCCGATATCATACGCACCGATGTTGTAGAATACGAAACTGAACGGGTCTTTACTATGGAAATTCCAGAAGGAAGATTAAAGGCGTTAGTTGAAATGGAAAGGCGTTTCTTTAAATGGCAACGCCATAATCAGGGCGAAATCGATATGTTCCAAACACTTATGGACAAAGAGCGTGAAGAATCTTACTACCGCCAAACTAATCCTGCCGTCCAAAAAGCCTATGAGCAGTATTCAATTATGCTCAATCTAGCAGGATATCAGAGAAAACTATGACGTCAGAACAAATAATTTATGCTACAGTAGCATGGGCTATCTTGACACACATTGTATACAATCACACCAAATGGAGTGAAATTATACGAGTTTACAAGATGTGGTTTACCAAAGAATATTGGACTAATTATAATATCGTTGAAGCAGCCAGTTGGTTAACCAAAGCACTGATCATTGTTCCCGGTCTAATATTTGGAATACAAATTTGGTGGTTTTATTTCTTAACTCTAGCAACTAGCCTTACCCTTATTTGGGCCAGCAATAAAAAACTACTGCCTACTTTGGTAGCATTCAACACACTTTGGGTTTGGATCAGCTGTATGGTTTTAGCCCAGCATCTCATAAATTGAAATCATTCAAAAAAGAATCGTCTTGACAGGTTTTATAAAATATCGTATAATTAAAGTGTTCAACAGAAAGAATATTATATGAGAAATTATTGGACTTGCTCCCCATTTGCTGATTGGATTCGTGGCACCACTAAGTTAAAGTGTGGTACTGGCAAAGAATGGGCAGAATGGGAAAAGGCCGCTAAGGCCAAGTATCCGATCCGTTGGTGGATCGCTGAAGAAGGATTAGATAAAATCCAAGATGTCTGGTGTTGGATACCAGAAAGGATCAATGATGTTCGATATTACGTTAACAACCGTTGGGTTTCTAATACTCATCGTCTTACCGCTCATCCCCGGGATATTAAACCGGGTGAGTGGCGCGACGTGGGGAACCGCTTTTTGCCTTGCTTATACAATGAGTTGGTTGATTTTGTTGAGATAGAACAAGCATGGCATCACTGTGTTTGGGACGATGATGCTCGTAAGAAATATGGATATCCTTGGTGGCGTCGTTGGTTCCGTCAATGGCGTTGCCCAGAAGCAGGCCTTGCTTACCTTAATTGGGCAAAGACCCTAACCAACAAAGACTTCATCGAGGAAGGTGAAACACCCGAACCTACCTATCAAGCCAAAGCCGCTCAAGAAATCTTAGAGCTTTACACATGGTGGAAGGAAGTCTATCCTAAGCGTCCTGATCCGCATGATGCTGGCGGTTGGACTGCCTACTGCGATCTACGTAGACAGCAAGGTTATCATCTGTTAGACATGGAAGATAAAACTCCAGAAATGGCAGAAATGTGCCGTACAGCTCTTGACAAGAGCCGCGAAATTGAAGAAGCATACGATAAAGAAGATGAAGAGATGATGATTAGATTAATCAAAGTCCGTCAATCACTTTGGACATAATATGAAATCATCTAGATTTAGAACTTGGGTTAGAGAACTTTGGTACGAAAATTGCGAAGAACATTTTCAAGCAAACATACCTAAATATACCCATGAGGAATATTTTCAGAAATTTAAATGGTGGCTAAAAAGAGAATATCGACATCAACAAGAAAAGGAAAAGAAACGTGAAGAATACTCAGGAAGAGCTATACCGTCGGTACATGTCATTCAATGAATTAATGCTCGAAGAAAATAAACCTTTAGAAGTAGCGGCCATTATGGCCGTACAGGCCTTGAGCATTTATAGAACTGTTCTTTCGGAAGAAGATTATTTAAAAATGGTAGAATCAATTTACAACAATAGATTTGATGTTAAAAAAATCGAAGGACCGATCATACAATGAAGTCACAGACACCAGCAGAAGGCATCATGAAGACCAATGACTTTGGAGATTCAAAGTTTTATAAAGTAGTCTGCGGCTGTGGTCAGGATGATCACAGCATTGACTTTGAAGTTGAAGCAGCCGAGACTGGCATTAATGTTAATACTTATGTGACAGTAAAAACTGATTATTGGTCAGAATCGATCAAAAAGCGTTACGACATCGATAATCCCTATCTACAAGAACTAGACTGGGCTCTCAAAGACCTTTGGAATGGACTGATCATAAGATTAAAACTTACTTGGACCGTGTGGACCAAGGGCTATATCAAAACAGAATCTATTGTAGCTATGACTGAACAACAGGCTCTTAACTATGCCGATACAATCAAATCGGCAATTCAAGATGTTAAAGAATTTCGTAAACAAGTAGATCCAAAAAATAAAGCAGCATCTAAACTAGCAGAAGAAGGAGATTGTGTATGACAACTAATCCCAAGGGTTCCTGGCCGTTTATGCCTAGCGATGCTCCCGAACCAACTGCGAAAGACCTAGAAGAACAAAAGATAGCAGAACAACAGAAACTTATTGAAGTTCTAAAATTCACACCACGCACATATAGAATCAGTATGTGGGGTTACGGTGGTGAAAAGGTCATGGGGACCGTAGATCGTAAAATCTATGATTACTTTAAATCTCGTAGATTGGATCTGAGCGATTTCGCTTGGGATAGTGACTACGCTGATGAACACGAAATCCCCGAAGAGATGTGGCCGTTTCCCCCTGGTAGTTGGTATGAGTGCGATGACATGGGCCATGTTAACGGTGTCGATCGTGACAGTGGCACACTACAGATCGAAGATGAAAACGGTAACACTATCATTGAACGAAGTCTAGAAGATATCGATGGCTGTGATATTGAATTAAGCTGCGGTGATGAAGTATGGGTCGATTCTAGAGATCCAGGCACTGTAGTCTTTCTCGGAAGCAGTAATGAAAAAGGAACATTCTTTGAAGGTGAGATTAATCTAACTGCTCCATTTGATCAAGAAAAATTAATCTTATTCTATGATGACTTCGACGGCAATGATATTATAAGCTCAGTAGAATATGACGGAGAAGAAATAGAAAACTGGGGAGCCAGTACAAATGGCAAGAGTTCGGATTTTGGATTCTATATTGCCGGCTCTTCAAAAGAAGGTAAATGGGAAAGATATCGAAATATGGATGATATCGAATATCCTATGACCGAATGGTTTTCTAAAAAGAACAAACCCGTGCTTGAGGGAATTTATGAAATCAAAACCTCCGGCAAAAATAGTTATCAACATCAGGCTAAATGGACTGGTTCTCGTTGGATCAGTGCGTGGCAAAACGATACCCCTGAAGCCGAAGATTTAAAAATAAAAGAATGGCGTGGACTATCTGTTGACCCAGATGCTACAGACAGCGAAGGCGGCGAGATTGATTAATGGAACCCAGTAAAAGTCCTGATCGACACACTTTTCAGAAGGAAGGTTATGTAAAACGCCAATCTGAAAACGGTGAACCGGTCAATGAAGATTACCTCGATTACTTTGAAAAGATAATCGAAGATCACAAAACTAAGTTTGACGATCCCCAAAGCCGTATTAACAATATGGAATACGATCTCCTAACCACTGATTGGATTTTGGAGAAAGTTCGTGTGTCTGAATCTTACGCTCAAAACTTATATTCAGCAATGTGTAACAACGATTTTATCAAAATAGATGTTATTCCTATCCTTAGACAAAATCCAAAAAAAGATTATTGGTCAGCTTCATGGCGTTATGCCGGGGGCATCGTTGCCGACATGCGACAAGAAGGCGATTATATTGATTGGTACTGTTCAGGAATTCGTGGAGGAATGAGCTACGATGATGATATCAAAGATGGTTTTGTGCCGGAAGGCATGATAACCGACGAGATCCGGAATGATCTCCAACGTCTTGGCTGGGTGATAGCATCCGGTGGAGATTGGGAAAAGTTTGTTTAACCAAATAGGAGAAAAGTAAAATAAAATGACCTGGGAACTCTACGAGGTCTGGTCCGAAGACGATATCGGCCATCAAGAATTGATTGAAACTACCAAAAGCCTTAAAGAGGCTAGGGCCATCGCCCAAACGACATTAATTGATTATCCAGTCGCTGTCATATATAAAGAAACAGAAGATGGCGATACTGAGGAAATCGAACGGTTGACATATGAATAGTTTGGTAGTATAATAACTATATTAACTGGAAACCAAGGAGCATTTCGATGGCTGTTACCAAAAGCAAATCTAAACATTTGGCAGAAGCACGGGCTAGTAAAGGACGCGATCTAAGTCCAAAATGGGACGGCCACGAGACCTGGACTACTGATCAATTCTATAGCCATTTCCGCCGTAGCATGGATTGGTATCGTATCGAAACCGGTAGTAAAGATCTAAAGCCCAAAGTCATCAATTGGATGTCGCAGGCTGGTTATACCAAAGATCAAATCAAAGCCTTCAAAGATACCAAAGACTGGCGTTGTAATGGTACTATGGGTGCTATCGCTGCTAACTTGCTCAAGGGTATGCCTATCGTTAGAGCAGACTTCAATAACGGAAAAAACATCGCTTCATGGTTAGGTGAACGCATCACTGAAGTAATCGAAGCTGGTAAAAACGATTATGAGCCCGAAGAGCCAGTTGAAGAACAAGTAGCTGTTCCTCAGATCACTATCCAAGATCGTCTTCGTGAAGCTTCCTATAAAATGACCGAAGAACTCGAGGATGCTGTTGAATCGTTCAGCGAAGATCCCGAAGCATTTGATCCTAAAGCGTTCAAAGTTTTAAATCTCCTGCGGGGGAAACAGGTCAAAGCTGCTCATGCTCGTATCATCAAAGATCTATACCAGCGGCAATACGATGAATATATCGAGCTTCAAGAAGGTAAATGTGATCAGCTTAAAGAAGGCTATTCACATCTATCTAAGGCACAGATCAAGAAAGTAGTGGCGTTCTATCACGATATCCTCAGTGCCTGTGACATGCTGATGCAGGAAGCCAAGGTTAACCGTAAGCCACGTGCTAAGAAACCCACTGACAAGGCCAAGATCGTTGCTAAGATGAAATATCTCAAACAAGACGACAAGCTGAAATTGGTTTCCGTTAATCCTCAGGATATCATCGGTGCCAAAGAGCTTTGGGTGTTCAATATCAAGACTCGTAAACTAGGCAAGTATGTCACTTCAGAGTTCGCAGAATTGAATGTCAAAGGAACTACCGTTACTGGTTTTGATGAGAACAAGAGCGTACAAAAGACCCTGCGTAAGCCCGAGGAACAACTTAAAGAATTTAAGGGTGCCGGTAAGGTACAGTTGCGTAAGTTCTTGGAAGATATTAAAGCTGTGGATATCAAACTCAACGGACGTATCAACGAAGATACCATTCTACTTAAAGTAGTTTAACCTATCATACCAACAATATTTTGTGAAACTCCAGCAGGATTAAACACAGTGATCATAGCTTGACCAGATACAGCAGCTAGAGTAACAGATGTTACACTGGTACCTCCAGCATCTCCCTTGCTCATGTTCACTGCGGCAAAACCTGTAGTTGATATGCTAGCCTGAACATTGATCTGGCGTGGTGAAGCATTAGTATTTCTTACACATACCCTTACTAGTCTACCTACTGTTAGATTTGTTATAGAAAGGGTTCGTGTGGCGTCAAAACTTCCTTCCCAATAATATAACTGATATAGAGAAGCATCGACAGTGAAATCACCTGAGCCGCCACCAAAGCCACCCGGATATGTTAAATTTGGTGTTGTTATAGTCGGTGATGTGCCTAGTACAACGCTACCACTACCTGTAGTCGCCGTTACACCTAGCGTACCATCGCCGCTTGATGTTGTAACAATACCGTTAGTGGTTAAACTGCCTAGTTTCTTATTAGTTAAACTTTCTGAACCAGCCAGGGTGGCGAGGGTGCCTGTAGTTGGTAGTGTGAGCGATGTTGATGCTGTTGTTGTAAATGAAAGGGCAAAATTACCAGCTGTGGTAAAATTGTTAGCTAGATCAATATTACCTGCTAATTTAATAGTTCTGTTAGCATTAATTACATCAAATGTCAGCGTCCTATCTGCGGTAAGTGCTGTTGAAGAGTTAGACGCAACGAATAAATCAAACGCTGTAGTTGTGGTGTCTCGAACTTCTAAAGTAGTGAAACGTCCGGTGGATGCTGTTGTAGCACCTATGCTCATATTATTGATAGTTCCTACCCCGGTCGAAGTTAACGCAAGGGTTGGCGTATTGCTGGCTGTCAGTGTTATTAAGTTCGTATAAGCTGTTCCATCAACATCGTAGGCTGCTAAGGATAATGTGTTGGCATTGGCTTTACCGGATTTAAACTGTGTTCCAGAAACAAAGAATGCGTTTGCTGTTATGCTGTCGCTGTCATCGCTGCCGAGTGTGGAATTTCCGTTTACCTGTAGATTTCCAGTAAGTGTAAGTGAAGTTCCATTTAACAGTTTATTAATGTTCCAACTGTCATCTGAAGAAGCATAAGTCAATGATGGTTTAGTGGCAGGGCCTTCTACGGTTATTCCCGCACCATTTGAAGCGGCTGCTGAGATCGATCCTTTAGCAATCGTGATGTTCAAATCTTCGACATCTAGTGTCGAAGTGTTTAATGTTACGGTGTTACCATTTACAACTAAATCGCCTTGAACAGTTAGATTACTACCAATAGTTGTAGTGCCCTGAACAGTTAGATTACTGCCGACGGATGTATTTCGTTGTATTATAACATCTTGATCAGCTCTTATATCATTGGCTCTAATGTCTGAATTAAAAGTTACAGCAGGAATAAATGTGATACCTGACGAATCGTTAGTATCTATAGTATTGCCTGTAAAAATCAAAGATCCAAAATTAATAGTAGTAGCAGCACCGAAGGCATTGACTGTAGTGGCTACAGTATTATAAAGATTCTGTGTTGTTTGTGTACCAACTACTGTCGGATTATTGATTGTCAATGTACCTGTGGTAGCACCAATATCGATCGTGGTAGCTGCTCCAAAAGCATTGACAGTAGTTGCTACTGTGTCATAGACATTCTGCGTAGTCTGAGTACCAACTAGAGTTGGGTTATTAACAGTAATTGTTCCTGTAGTAGCACCAATATCAATTGTGGTAGCTGCTCCAAATGCGTTGACAGTAGTTGCTACTGTGTCATAGACATTCTGAGTGGTCTGTGTGCCGACTAATGTAGGATTGTTGATCGTGATAGTACCGGTGGTAGCACCTATGTCTATAGTAGTAGCTGCTCCGAAAGCATTGACTGTTGTTGCTACAGTGTCATAGACGTTCTGCGTAGTCTGGGTTCCTACCAATGTAGGATTGTTGATCGTGATAGTACCGGTGGTAGCACCAACATCAATTGTGGTAGCAGCACCAAAAGCATTGACTGTGGTCGCCACGGTGTCATAGACGTTTTGAGTTGTTTCAGTGCCTACTAATGTTGGATTTCTTAAAGTGATCGTTCCAGTAGTGTCACCTATGTTAATCGCAGTAGCATCACCAAACGCATTAACTGTAGTTGCGGTAGTGTCATAAAGATACTGTGTGGCCACTGTACCTACAAGTGTAGGATTCTCGATAGTTATCGTTCCAGTGTTCGCTCCCATGTTGATCGCTGTCGCTGATCCAAACACGTTAACAGTAGTTGCGGTATTGTCAATTAAATTAAATGTGGTCTGATCGGTATTAAGTGTCTGGGTTCTTAATTCAACAGCACCCGTACCTGCTGGATCAATGATGATGCTATCATTAGAATTAGTACCTTGGATGACATTCTGATAGATGTATAATCCATCTGTGTTTATCCTGTCGCGAATATTAATATCACCACGAAGATAAACTTCACCGTCAATACGTCCTAGATATAATTCTCCGGCACCTGTGTCAGTGCGGATCATTTCATTAATATAGATAGGACTGATTTCAAATTGTAAATTGATAGGAAAATCTACATAACCAGTAGACAGGCCTGTCCAGGATGTTATTATTCTAAAGTTTGTTCCAGTAGCATTTGGTTCAGCATAAATGTTCTGTATCGTATAAGCGTATCTAGCTGTGGTTCCAGAAGCTGAATCTATAGTTACCCAGGTTCCAGGACTTCCCGGTGTTTCTCTTTGTAAAATAACAGAACCAGTAGTTAGAGCAGATTCAGCTTTGTAACTAGCAGAATATGTCAGTGTACCAGATACAGGAAGAGTGAAATTTATCTGTACAGTTTTACTAGCTTCTGAACTTGCCGGTAAATCTATTTCACCAGGACTGTCTAGGGTGCCGTCTCCGGTAAGGTTGATCGGTGATCCTGTAGTTCCTGTAGAGGTAAAATTAGTAACTCCATCTTCTCCCGGTATACTTTGTATGATCCCTACTTCGATATTGTTAAGATAAACAGTGTTTGATGTTAGAGCACCTCTCGAAGTTACAGTATGTAACGTGTCAGTTTCAGTTACGCCTAGTCCTTCGAATCTCAATTCTGTGTCGCTTATACGAGTGATGTTAATACCTCGGTCTACAGAAAATCTAATACTTTGATCGTCTGTAACTACTGATCCAACCCGACCGTATAATCTTAATTCTGTAGTACCTACAGGAACATCAAAGTCATATTCTGATCCAGATAAGGTAAATGTATCTTGTGCTTCGTTGGTATTTTCAAATACAATATTGTCTCCAGCGATGATCGTTATACTGTCTCTTACAGAATCTGCTTCTAATTTATAGCCTCCGGGCGGAGTTCCGTTGCCCAATAAACGCACTTTTCTAAAGAAATCATAGTAGGCCGCACTATTAGGATAGATGTTAGTTGATTCAAAAGAATGTGTAGATCCCGTACCTATGCCCAACAGATCTATAGCGGTACTAGTGATAGCATCATCTTCAGACAGGGCTAATTTAAAGGAATTGACTGAAACTAGAATAACGTAATATTTGTATCCATTAACCAGCCCGCCAATAGCGGTGCCGCCGCCTGAGTGATATAAAACACCCTGTCGATCTATGTAACCATGTGAATTAATTGTAATAACGTCAGTGCCCGTATTAACGGCCGTAGACGGATCAAATGTATTTGTTAGCGGCATTATTCGTCCTTGTACTCAGTATTTATTGTTACCGCACTAGTATAAATATTGATATCATGAAACAAAATCACATCGATCAAGTATTAGAATCTCTAGGGCAAACGCTGAAAAACATCGAATCTACAAAGGCCGCTACGCCCTTTGATATCAAAGATGTTACAGATAAAATCGGAGATATTGTCAAATCAATTCCGTATAATAGTATATCCGGGGATCAAATCGCAGGCGGAAAGATTAAAAGTTTCTCTAGCACAGGAATACAGGATTCAGCCGCTGGGCCTACGCTGTTTGTTAAGAACGGTACGATAGAAGCTCCTAGTGCCACGATTCCTGCTCTAAAAGGTCGTGTTTTTGTTGAAGAAAATTTAATCGCCAACGAACTAACTGTACTAAAAGATCTCACAGTTTCCGGAGTACTTAGAGCCAACGTCGAAGTTAACTACGCAGATTTCTTAAAGCGTATTCCCAAACAGGCTATCTCGCAGGACCTGTTAGGACCTGGTACAGTTAGGAATTTTGCCAGCACAGGTATCCGTGATCAAAGCACAGGAACTATCAAAATCACTATCAAAGACGACGGTGTATTTGTTGACGCTATCTCTATCGCCAAAGTACTAGATAATCTAACTGTAGAAAAAACCATCAAAGCTGAGAGTGCCGAAATCACAGGCACGATCAAAGCCAAGCGAATCGAAGTAGCAGAAATTAAATCTGATCTTAGATTAGAACGAACATCAAGTTTAGAATTCAAACACGCACCAGATAATCCTATCTTCGGTAAAGGTCTAGCATGGACTGGAATAGGTCCAACTAAACAGTTTGTTCTCAAAGGAGATGACAGTATTTTCTCTACTGAGAATATAGATCTGCAACCAGGAAAAAGTTTCCTAATCAACAATACAGTGGTCATCAGCGAAAAAGAATTAGGCCCGGGAGTAACCAAGAGTCGTCTAAGAGAATTAGGAATTTTAAAAGACCTTACAGTAATGGGGGATTCTAATCTATCAAATTTCGTATTCCTAAATTCTTCAGCAGAACGTATCACTATAGGACTAGGCGAGGCTAACGGAAAACTATCTGTATTTGGCAATAACATAGAACTCAAACACGATTTCCTAGATGGTCGAGCTGTATTCGGTACACATGGTTATCAGGATCTATCACTGATCACTGACAATACTTCAAGAGTCACCTTACACAATAATGGTAATATTACTCTAGGTAATAAGAATAGTACTCCTTCACAGGTACAGGTTCACGGAAGATTATCTATAGGAGTTGGTACGCCAGATCCTAATGTAGACCTACATGTAAACGGTGCTATTAAATTTGGTAATAGACTACATACCTACGGCGATGAAGAACCGCAGACTGGTAATTATAATCTCGGTGATATAGTTTGGAACGCAGAACCTAAACCTAATCATCCAATAGGTTGGGTATGTACCAGGGCAGGAAATCCTGGCACGTGGAGACCATTCGGTATTATCAGCTGATGTTGTCCCTGGCTATTGGCAACGGTGAAAGTCGTTCCGGTATCGATCTTGATAAAATCCCCAAAGACATAACTGTAGGCTGTAATGCTGTGATCAGAGACTTTGCTGTTGATCATCTCGTCTGCGTTGATCGTAGGATGGTCAGAGAAGCTCTTAACTATTTCGATCAACCCATATATACACGACCTGACTGGATAAAAGAGTTTAAACAACATCCTAGAGTAAAACTAGTTCCCGATCTTCCATACGCAGGCAACACTAGAGCAGACGATCCTTTTCATTGGGGCAGTGGTCCTTATGCTGTTCTTCTAGCAGCTTCGATCTCCGATACCGTGAGTTTAATCGGTTTTGATCTTTGGAGCAAGGATCAGCACATCAATAATCTCTATAAAGGCACTGACAATTATAATCATGCCGATCACAGAGCTATAGATCCAAAATACTGGATACATCAGATTTCTATTGTGTTTAAACATCATCCAGATAAGTACTTCATAGTTTACAATGAGAAGGATTGGAAAATTCCTGATCAATGGCATTTGGCTAATGTTTCTTTTAAAGATCTTGACTTGTTACGTCAATGATAGTAAACTAATCAAATAGTGGTCTTCAATGGCATTCATCCCACTCTAAATATTCTGCATGTCATCAAACTTGCTCATTTTTCATAAGGAGACTAGAGATGGCAAAATATCTTTCAACAAAAACATACGGCAACGACAGAGGTCTTAGTTGCTGTTTCAGACAATGGCGTGCCACACATAGCCATTGCTCACTACTACACGGCTACTCAATTGGCATCAAACTTGTGTTCGAATGCGACACACTTGATGAAAAAAATTGGGGAATGGATTTCGGTGGATTAAAAGATTTCAAAGCATGGGCAGACCATATGTTTGATCACACTACTATAATCGCACAAGACGATCCGCTGTTAGACCGATTCAAAGAAATGGCTGGTTGGAGCAGTGATTCGGAACACGATGGTAATCCAGAACGTGTACAAATCGAACCTTTCCGTCGCAAAGGTGTTTGTGATCTACGCATCGTAGAAGGTGTAGGCTGTGAACTATTTGCTAAGATGTGCTATGACAAAATGGATTGGCTATTGAAGAATGGCAACCATCGCTATCCTCTTAACCCAACAGTCCGCATCAGAAGTGTAGAGGTGTTCGAACACGCAGGTAATTCTGCGACCTATGAAGGCGATGCGTAAACTATGGCATATATGGGCTAAGGCCCTAGGCGAAAAGGCAGGTGCTACCAAGCAGGAAGCTGATATGGTGGCGCTTGTTCGCACATTCATTGTCCTTTCTTATTTGATCACAAACTGTTTTATTATCGCAGGTGTAATAAGGCACTGGTAATGTTAAATGTTATCTGTTTAAAACACGGTACCAAATACGGTCCAGAATATGTAAACAAATTGTACAATATGGTACAGAGACACCTGCATGTTCCGTATCGTTTTGTTTGTTTTACAGATGACATCACTGACATAAATCCAAGCATCGAAACAAGGTTACTTCCCCTGTCTACTATATCAGGTTGGTGGTGGAAACCTTATGTTTTTAAACAAGACCATTTTCCCTACGGTGACACTAATCTTTTTCTAGATCTTGATACAGTCATCGTAAAAAACTTCACACAACTGATAGAATATCTTCCAGGAAAATTTCTAGGACTTAGAGACGTTGGCCGAGTATTCAGGCCTGATTATCAAAAATTAGGCAGTGCTGTCATGCGTTGGCAAGCGGGCCAATTTTCTGATATTTGGACAGACATGGAAAAGAATCCAGGAATCATGAGAAAGTTTCATGGAGACCAAGATTGGATATGGCACCTACATAAGAACAATATTACGTTTTTTCCGGATGCGTGGATTAGAAGTTATAAGTGGGAAATTAGATCTAGAGACGAAATACAAGGTCTAGGGCAACGTGCGAGATTTATGTCTGTTAGAAATCCTGTAGTTCCCACCGATTGTTGTATTTTGGCCTTCCACGGTCATCCAAGAGTTGATCAGGTTCAAGATCCTATTATTTTAGATAATTGGCAATAAGTCTCTGAGGGACTCCCTGTTCCATTTCTTTCTGTGTCCATTCTGTCCAACAAAGATCGTTAAACCACTGCTGACGATTTGGCCTGATCGGTTCTTCAATAAATTTTAAATCCGTATTAGCCACTGGGGCTGCAAGGCTATTAGCTGCTACGAAAGAAGGAACACCTTTGATCACTGCCTGGATTCCGGGATTAGAATTCCATGTCACTACGGCCCAAGATCTTTTTATCTCTGTTAAAAAGTCACCGTTACTAAGAGCGATAGGACTGCGTAGTCTTACAGGGCATCGAGGATGAGGACGAAACACTATAGGACGATCTGTATATTTTTTCAATTCATTAATTGTCTGTTCTAGCCAAACATTCATAGGAGGATTGGATTCCCATTGATGACTTTTTTCATGTTGACCGCATATTAGAACCTGCTGTCCACTCATAGTCCAATCATCTAATGACAGCCCTAGATCTTTGGCACGTTGATCATCGTTGTTTGCTTGATTAAAGTATGAACCAAGATTGATACCGTTGATTCCGATCTTCCAAGTTTTGTCTCTGATTAGATTCCCGATTTCTAATACAACAACTGGTTTTCCTAAATTCCTATATCTATCCCAGATAGTTTTGTTTTCTCTCATTCGGCCGTTCCACAATACACTCCAGATTACCGCAACGTCACCATTATTGTGTTTACCAATTTCATGACCGGCCTTTACTAATCCCAATCTAAAACTTTCGAAGATTGGAGGACTATTTAGAGCACCATACTGTGGATATAAATCAAAAATCATACAGTATATATTGACTTTTAGATCTACTGACTGTATAATAAGACTATGACTATTACACGCGAACAACTATCCGAACTGCTACATTCAGGCGAATGCGTAGTAGAATTTACCAAAGTAAACGGTGAGGTGCGTACAATGCCTTGTACACTCAACGAATCTTTAATTCCTCTACCGCCAGCACACGTTACTAATACAGATAATCCTATTGACTTTCCTAAGCCTAAAAAAGAAAAGAAGGTTAATCTAGATGTAATGAGTGTTTGGTGCCTAGATAAAAAGGAATGGCGATCCTTCCGTATTGCCAATGTAATTTCAGCGAAAGCCAAAATTGAAGATCACGGCGCATAAAAGTCAAATTCGTACAATCAAACAAGACGATCCCCGTTTTCGTATTGTTGACAAATTCACGAGCTGTGGTAGAGCAGGATTCGAAATTTCAAAACAATGTCCACGAGAGTACGGATTAATTTTATCCGAATGTATCGATCGAGGTTGGATCCAACCTGTGGCCTATATGACAGAACGTGAACTCCTTATTTCGGGATTATCTAATGGTTAAACGCATCGGCTTTGCCTGTAAGTGGATCGACGGTCCTTCACAGATCGACGGCATAAAACAGAAAGATAACTGTAAACAATATAACACTGGCAGCACCACTGTGGCTTGGTTAAATAGACAGTCCAGGGATGTTGCTGAACAGAAGCTATGGGACCTAATGGTACAAAATATAGAATCTGTTCGTAAACTTGTTTCTCTGGTAGGAGAACAAGATGAAAATCTTAGAATGGTACGACTCAGTAGCGATATCCTTCCTGTTTACACTGAGCCAACTTGGGGCAGGTTCTGGCGGAATACCGACGTCCGATCCTATTGCGAAAGAGAATTTAAGCGAATTGGAGATTTGGCTCGTGCGATGGATGTTCGCTTGTCTTTTCATCCCGGCCAGTTTACTGTCCTTGCTAGCGATAATCCTGATATTGTAAACAGATCAATTGAGGAATTTGAGTATCATGTGGACATGGCTCGCTGGATGGGATATGGTCAAACGTTTCAAGACTTTAAAATCAATGTTCACATCGCAGGTCGACAAGGCCCCAATGGAATACGTTCTGCGTTGGCTAGGATGACGCCCGAAGCACGTAATACACTAACCATCGAAAATGACGAAATGACCTGGGGTATTGAAGACAGTCTTGAACTAGTCAACGACTGTGCCCTAGTCCTAGACATCCATCATCACTGGATTAAAACTGGAGAATATATTGAAGCATCTGACGACCGTGTTAAAAGGATTATTGATAGTTGGCGTGGTGTTAGGCCTGTGTTACATTATAGTGTTTCACGGGAAGACATTGTTATTGACCATGCCACAGACACCCTTCCCTCCCTTGATACGCTAATGGATCAAGGGCATAAAAAAGCAAAACTCAGAGCACACTCAAATTTCTACTGGAATACAGCAGCGAATGAATGGGCACTGAGTTTTAGGGAACAGTTCGATATTATGTGCGAAAGCAAAGCTAAAAATCTAGCATCGTTCGCACTCTACGAACAGGCAAAGAAGATTACTTTGCCTTTGGCTTGCGACCGCGGCCTGATGCTTTCTTAACAGTTTCTTTAGCTTTGGCGGTTGTCTTTTTGGCAACTGCCTTGGCTTTTTCTGTTACGACTTTAACATCTGCGGCATCTACTTTACCGTCTTTGTTTACGTCAGCAGCAGATTTAACACCTTCTACTACGTGTTGGACAGCGGCTTTAGCGTCAGCAGCATCTACTTTACCATCATTGTTTACATCCAAACTCTTAGAGTTACGACCGTAATAAATGAAAGCACCTAATGCTACTACAACTACTGCGAAAAGTACGATTTCCATGGATAAATCCTCCTGTGGTTTATTTACAATAAATACAGATATGACACTACATTTTTTGAAATATTTGACTGAAAACTCGGATAGAAGAGAAGTCCATCAACTTAAATTGAGTTTTGAGAAAACAGAACTAGACCCTGTCATGAGTGAAGCTACTCTAAAATATCACTACGACGGACTTGCTTCTAAATATTTTGATCGATATAACAAGGGAGAAGGAGACCCAGATTTTAATTATGGAGGTGCTATGCTTCATAATATATTTTTCGGAAATCTTACCCCACCAAGAGCAGCAAATAAACCCACGGGGATCAGTAACGAAATCATAGAGAAAAAATACGATTCTTTTGATAAGTTCAAAGAAGCAGTTGAAAAAGAATTTATGGCAGCACAGGGGTCTAATTGGATCTATATGGACTCAACTGGTACGTTACATACTATTCATAATCACGAGTATAAAAGAACTATGAAAATAGCATTGTTGATCGATGCTTGGGAACATGCCTGGGCGTTAGATTATCAGCAAGACAAAGCAAAATATCTCTCAAATATTTGGAGAATTATTAATTGGGATGTAGTAAACGATCGTTTAACCACAGCAGGAGATTAAAATGGCATATAGTGACAAAGTAATCGATCACTATGAAAATCCACGTAACGTTGGCAGTTTCTCTAAAGATGAGCCCGGAGTAGGCACAGGAATGGTCGGTGCTCCTGCCTGCGGCGATGTTATGAAATTACAGATAAAGGTAGATGATGATACAGGTATTATTACAGATGCAAAATTTAAAACGTATGGCTGTGGATCGGCTATCGCGAGTTCGAGCCTTGTCACAGAGTGGCTTAAAGGCAAAACACTCGACGAAGCCGGAACAATCAAAAACTCCGAAATTGCCACAGAACTAGCCCTGCCACCAGTTAAGATACATTGTTCAATACTAGCAGAAGACGCTATCAAAGCGGCTGTAAAGGACTATAAAGAAAAGTATGATACAACTAACTGAACTAGCAGCTTCTAAAGTAAAAGAAGCGATCGAAAAACGTGGCAAAGGCCTAGGCATAAAGTTAGGTGTAAAAACCACAGGTTGTTCTGGTTTGAGCTATGTGCTAGAATATGTTGATATAGAACAGGGTAAAGAACACTGTATCGAGCATCATGATGTAAATGGTGTTCGCATATACATGGATCCAAAGCATAGACCATATCTTTACGGCCTAACTATGGATTGGATTAAGAAAGGCTTAAACGAAGGATTTGATTTTATCAACCCTAATGAGCGAGATCGCTGCGGGTGCGGCGAGTCGTTTAGGGTCTAAAACACCTACCTTAGGACGTTATCGTTACATAGGTGTGCCCGGCTGCTGGGCAGGTCGTTATGGGAGTCGTGCCCCGGAATGGCGACCTAAGTGAGCATTTTTCTATAATCGAATGCCGACAATAGCGATATTTGTACATCATCCGTTATGTGCCGTTGACTCGATCAACGGTATCATAGAAGCATTATCACCGAATTATCGATTTAAAATTTTCACCAAGCACGACATAGAGGATACATATTTCGACGACGTAGACGTTGTCTGTTTTCCCGGAGGTTTAGGTGATAGCGACAGATTTGATGTTATTCTTAATAGGCATGCTGATACCATTCGTAATTGGGTCAAGGGCGGTGGCAGGTACCTGGGTATTTGTCTCGGTGCTTACTGGGCTAGTCATTATTATTTCGATATTCTCGCTCCGGGCACTAGTGTGGAACAATACATTAAACGCCCCAATGCCGACACAAGACGTCCTCATGCCAAAGGACAGTTGGTCAGTTGGCAAGGGCAAGTAGAAAGGATGTACTTCTATGACGGCTGTACTATTACTGGTAATAATTTGGACATTGTGGCTACCTATAGCAACGGTGATCCTATGGCTGTTATACAGGGGAAAATTGGCTTAATTGGGTGCCACCCCGAAAGCACTAAAGTCTGGTATGACTATCACTCATGGATGCCCAAACATTGGCACCACGGAAAACATCATAAACTGCTATTAGAATTCGTAGATGAGCTGATGCGTCGCTAGTATTTTCCCACAGGTAGCGTTGAACTAGCAGGCATATCCCAAATAGCTTTACGTTCTACTGCTTTTCGTTTAGCAAATCTTTTAGCATCACAGTTAGCACAGACATGAAAATAATTGTTGCTGAGTCTACGATGATCCATCTGTTTTAAATCTCTTTCAAACTTTTCATCACAGTTATCGCAACGAAATAGTGCGACTGTTCGTTCTCTAATATAGGTATGCTCAACACCTAATTTACTGATGCGAACATATTCTGCTGATCTTGTTTCTTTCTTTAGGAACATACAGTTATTTACATTCGGCTTGTAGAATTTTGGGCTAAATATCAATTATAAGGTATCCAACGGAGTCCCCTAATGTCAAGAAAAGAAATTAATATCGGTATCGAAGGTAATGACGGTACAGGCGACAGTATTCGCGATTCGTTCCAGAAAGTCAACGAAAACTTTACAGAACTCTATGCTATCCTAGGTCAAGGTGGTAAACTATCCTTTATCGGCCTAGAGGATGTTGAAAAAGAAAGAACAGTTAAAAATTATCGGAGCTCCGATAATAACAGGGTGTTAGTAGTTGATTCTGAAGGAGAACAGATAGTTTTTAAAGAACTTGTCGGTTCAGAAACTATTATTGTTAACCAAAGTATTCCGGGGCAGATCCGTTTAAGTTCTCTAGCATCAGCACTTATTAATGACCCTGATCCTACACTACAAACCAATCTCAATGCTAACTTTAAGAGATTAACCAATGTCGGCGAAGCTACAGAAGATACCGATGCTGCTACCAAAGAATATGTTGATAACAAATTAAGTCTTGACGGCACTGATGCTATTGACGTTAGTGGTAATGCTAGACCAGATTGGGGTCTAATGCGTGGTCCGTTAGTGTTATCACGAAATCCTATTGAAGAAGATGATCTAGAATACAACGGGCTTGTTGCTGCTACTAAAGCCTATGTTGACAGCAAAACATTTTCTAGCGAATATAACCTTTATGTTAGTCCTAAAGGAATCGACGAAAGAACAGATATTCCGCAGAATCAAATAGGTAGATCAGAAGCTACTGCTTACGCTACCATACAAAAGGCCTGCGAAACCGCAGAAGAAATGGTAAACGAAGCTCCATTAGAGCTAGGCCCATATCAAAAGATCTTAACCTATGCTAATGGAACAAAGTACTGCGAAATAGTATCCGTCGAAGAATCTGAACTGTCAGGTGACGGCTGTACCGCAGTGGCAAGGATGGGTATTGACGATGAGGGATCTCTGATACAGATATTAATCGCAGGTACTGGTTATCAGAAGGACGATATCCTAACACCTAACGGTGGAACATACCTAGGTCAAGAAGCTCAGTTTAGAGTTGTCGCGGTCGATTTCGCTGGTTCTATTTTACAATTAGCTATGAATGTCGACGCCGACGGAGTAAGACAACAAGGTATCTATAGTATATTACCGCAGTCGCACGTAGACAATGATTATCTTTTATTAGTCGGAGGTTCAGGTTCAGGTACTGCTCGTGTCCGAGTTCGTTGGACTGTCACACAAATCGACGTAACTGCTACAGGTAGCGGCTATACTTCTGCTTCTGTTATTTTTAACGGAGGAGGAGGCAGCGGTTCGGAAGCCTTTATTACTGAAATTGGCGGAGAGGTCAAAGAAATCACAGTTACTAAGGGAGGCATCGGGTACACCGGTATTCCTGATGTAGCAGTATACCTACCAAGGATGTTGATCAAAACTGAAAGATTGAACACAGATTTCTTAGACGATATCAGAGAAGGTCAAGCTCTTCGAGGCGAAACGTCCGGTGCTCTAGCTAGGATCGTTCAGCACGACGGTTCTTTGAATGAGGACGGCGACGAGATTTTTGAAATTGAAGTTATTAATGGTGTTTTTCAAATCGGAGAAAGGCTAAGTTACGCCGACCTAACAAGAAATATACAGATCACAATTAACGTTGAAACTGGAATCTATTATGAGAACTATCCATTAAGACTAGCAGAAAACGTAACTATTAGAGGAAACGACCTACGTCGTAGTATCGTTAGACCAAAACCAGGTATCAGTGAATCACCATGGGTTAGAGTTTTCTTTAGACGAGATAGAGTTATCGATGAGCTAAGAGTAACCGATTATGAATATGGTTATCAGTATCTAACTGATCCTCTAGACTATTCGAGCCAACCGAAAAACAACGATGAAATAGATGCTTGTTTAGTAAATGATGCCACAAGGCTTTCCGAGATTTCATTCCAGGGACACGGCGGTTTCGTTATGGTCTTAGACCCTAACGGACAGATCCTTTCTAAATCACCATATTTCCAAACTGGTACTAGTTTTTCTAAGAGCATCAACGAACACCAGTTCGCAGGAGGACAATTCATTGACGGCTTCTCTGGTAACCTAGAAGGTGTCTTGTTGAGACAGGTGCCGGTAGATCCATCAGATCCTGCTTATATCCCCTCTGATCCAACAACCTTCAAAGAATACCAAAAGGTTATTATCGGTGGTCTGATGCGTCCGCTTAGCCTACCGACGTCATTTACCATAGGTGAAAATCTTTATAGAGTCACCTTATCAAACAGAATTGAAACAGGATTCTTCGATACAAAGATTCTATTAGAAAGAAACAGAAGATTTATACAGACCGAAGTTGTATCTTTTGTTAACGGCGAATTTCCTACTTTAGATTATAATGAAGACAAATGTTTCCGAGATGTTGGCTTATTAGTCGATGCGGTCGTACAGGACGTTTTATACGGAGGGTACCTAAACAGTACTCAGGCAGCTAGACTTTACTTCATCGGTGGTAATACTGTAATTTCTGGTCAGGTAGCAGAAACTGTAGCAGCAATACAGAAAATTAAAGAAGTAGCGGTAGCAGTAATCACACAGGATCTAGACTATGAACGTGTAGGCACAGTAGATCAAGTATTCTTACCAGCATATCCAAGCGGCGGTGATGCTCAGACAGAAGTAGAAACAGCTTTTGATCTTATCGCCAACATTGTTGAATATGGCGAAACAATTTACAAAGCCAAAGATCTATTACAGATCAACAAAGAAATCATCCAAGCAGAAACAATCGCTTACCTAGATGATCTATATCCTTCATTGAATTACGATCGAGACACCTGTTATCGAGATGTCGGTTACATCGTTGATGCTTGGTCTATAGATATTTTCGGCGACTTCAACAACACTGTTAGAGCAGGGTATTCGTATTACAAACAAGGCGGGAGAATCATTCCAGATTCTGGTCCTACAAGTCAATTAGCTGAAACTATTGACGGTATTGAATACGCTGCTTTACTAGCTAAAAAGATAGTTAAGAACGAATCGCTGAGCGGGTTTATTAGAACTACCAAAACATTTAATCCCAGTGCTAATATAGATATTACTGCTAACACTATTACGATTCTAGATCACGGATTCAAGAGTGGTTCTAGAGTCAAGTACAGCAGCGGTGGCGGTTCTTCTATCGTGGTAGACAATTTAGATGACGAGAATGGAGATCCAATCACCAACTTAAATGATTTAGTCTTCTATGTATACGTAGTTGACGGTGACAACATTCAACTAGTAGAAAATCTTCCTTTACTGATTGCCAAAGAGAAAGGTGTTAGCACATCGATCGAATTAAACATTGTAGGTGTTGGTAGTGGTGCTTCACATACTTTAGAATTCTATCAAGTAACTGATCCCGAAATAGTCTTAGACGATATTACCAATTCCGGTGTTGAAGCAGCAATCACAGCAGGAACGACCTACATCACTACATTAATCTCCGGCGAAACTGCTGGCGTTCCTGGGATATATCCTCAATATGAATGCGTATTAGACAGCCCTTATTACGGTAACGGACTATTCGATCAGTCTAAATGTGCTAGAGACGTTGGTTTGATTCTTGACGCAGTTAATTATGATATGGTGTTAGGATCTAACTATCAATCTGTCAAAGCAGGTTTATCGTATCTACGATCATATTCAAGCGTTGTTATTGATGAACAAAAGCAACAGACCATAAATGGTATCACCAAAACAGAACTCGAATCTCTAGCATTGATTCCAGAGGGCACTTATTCTGCTGCTAGATCTGCTCTTTCAGATAGATTTGAAATCATAAGAGATATCATTAGAAACGGTGTTGGTGCTGCTCCTACTGTAACTTATCCTTTACCAGCCGGTGTGCTAGCAGGTTCAAATAAAGCTAAGGCAGTAGATGTTTTAGTAGATAACAGAGATTTTATAAAAACAGAAATCGTAGCTTGGGTAACTGATAACAATCCAGGATTTGAATACGACACTGCTAAGTGTGCTAGAGACGTAGGCTATCTATTAGATGGTATGATCTACGATCTATTATACGGTGGAAATAGCCAGACTAAGAACAACGCCGAAACATATTATAGAGACGGAGAAAGTTTTGTTCCTGACCAAGAAATTATCACAGCATCAGCATTTACTAGACTAAAGGTTGTGCTGTTCTATGTTGTTCAAAATGATACAACAACCTGGACCAAATCTTCCAGCAACACTTTAACACAAGATGTCAGCAATCCTGCTGCCACTGCCACAGAAGGAACTACACTTCAGAATCTAACAGATATATTGATAGACTACGTAGCAGATGAAGATTATGACACACCAGTCACTGAAGTATTGCCTACACTCACTGGAGCGAATGCCGACCTATTAGCAGCTAGAACTGAAATCATCGCTGCCAAAGAAACTATCAAGACCACTGTACTAGATTTCTTAGAGAATGTTACAGGTAAAGTGACATTGAGCACAGCAGGTAATAAGTCTATGTTAGGTAATGACTTTACACAGGTCAACGACATGGGCTATGGTATTTTCTGTACCAACAACGGGCTTTCTGAACAAGTATCTGTGTTTACCTACTATTGCTACACAGCATTTTATTCCCTCAACGGTGCCCAGATTAGATCGTTAAACGGATCATCAGCACACGGTGTTATTGGTTTAAAGGCTGAGGGAGCAGATCCAAACGAAATTCCAGATTCTGTATTCTTGAAATTCCCGATGATACAGATCGTCGAGGCCTACGAAGACGTCGGCGATGAGATCGAAAACGTAAGAAATGGTGATGCTATCTGGGTTACAAACTATCAGTATCTGCCAAGAGCAGGCTGTATTGTAGATATTGACCACACAGGCGATCGAACAGATACTATCAATCCAGCAATAGCATTACAGATCGGTACAGAATACGAGATAGCAACACTAGGAACCACAGACTGGAATGCGGCTGCTGGTACTTCAGCAGTAGTGTATGTTGTCGGAGATAAATTTACAGCAGCTAATTCCGGTAACGGTGACGGTACTGTCTACACACTTACATCCGTAGGTCAAAGATCCTATGTCGTTGAAACAGTTACTACATCAGGTTTACCAGCTGGAGTTGCTAAACTACAATTAAGCACTGTGGCTGCTAACGCTGGGTTGGCTATATATGTGGCGCCTGGCAAAGCATTAATTGTTAGAAGTAACGAAGAATTCGTTCTTGCTGACAAAGAAGAAGTCGTTGCTGTTCGTCCGTCAACTGCTCTTATATTCGATGAGAATACTGGTACAGCTATCCGACTATTGAGTTTTAACCAATACGATGATATTGACGCAGTTGCTAATGACCAAATCATTACGACCAGAGACGGTTATCAATATGTTAAATTGACTATCCTAAAAGACACTGCCGAATTTACCATTCCGGGCGGTTTCGGTCAACTTGCTGACGATCAAGTCATCGTACAAGCTCTCAACTTTAGAGATTCTAAACGTGTAGTATTTCCGACTACTGGCGCTATGATCTATGACGGATCTACTACTGGCACCGGTGGTATGATCTTCGGTTTCCATGATTCTATGTACGAGATTACTGATTATAAAGTCAATAATCTAGATCCGAATAATATTTTCGGTATTATCACATTCAGGAACGTTACAAATCCTTTAGTTGAAACTGACAGAATTTATACATTCTCAGTCACTGGTACATCTCCGGCTCAGCTAGCGTTAACAGCAGATCACAATTTGTCTGATACTAGAAGAGTAAAGATTGGCAGTTCTAATTACTATGTTAAAAATGTAATTAGCAATGTTAACCATGGACCTCTCAGCGGCACCAATGTAAGTGGAACTGGTACTAGTGCGACATTTACTATCACTAGAACTAACAACATTGTCTACGAAGACATACAGGTCAATGTTGCTGGTACAGGTTATGATGTTGGTGACACAATACGAATCCTAGGCACAAGTCTAGGTGGCACAACACCAGCTAACGATGTATTAATCACTGTTAACGAAGTCGGGGGTAGCGGAGACATCGTCGAAGCAGTTATATCTCGTGGTGTTGCTAAACAGGTAAGGATGGAGTTACAGCTTTACTCCGACGAAGATTTAACGTTAGGAGTTAATTCTAGTGCGTTAGGTGTAGCTACTACAATGACTGTGCTAGGCGGTCTTACATATTCTCCATTAGAAACCAACGGTACTAATGTATCGTTTGATGCTGGTATACGAGCAGGTGCTACAGGTACTGTTACTGTTAACATTTCAACGATGCGAGCCACTGGCCATGACTTCTTAGATATTGGTACTGGTTCTTATGCTGATACTAACTATCCAAGCAATATCTTTGGAGAGCCTGCTAACGAGCCAGATGTTGAAGCACAGGTAGTTGAAGTAACCACAGGTCGTGTGTTCTATGTAAGTACTGACCAAAACGGTAACTTTAAAGTTGGTGACTTCTTTGCTGTTGACCAAGGTACTGGTAAACTTACACTTGATGCTAAGATCGACTTGAAGGGTATCGATTCTCTTAAGCTGCGTTCTGGTAACGAGATTTTTGAATTTACCAACGACATCACTATGGGCGGCGAAGGTGCTGCTGACCCGCAGGCTGTACCTACTGAATACGCTATTCGAAGCTATATTGACAAACGACTAGGCTTAAATCACTTCGGTGTTAGAGTCACAGACGGTCTACGAGGACCAGGGTACCTAGCATTAGACGGTTCGCTGGCAGTTAAAGGCACTATCGAGATGGATGGCAATACTCTACGTAACTTGCCTGCTCCGAGAAGAGGTGCTGTCGGTGACACAGAAGCTGTTCCTAAATTCTACATGAAACTAGGTAATGTTGAGGATGGTCCTGACTATTGGAGACCAGCATTAGGTTCTCCAACTTATGCTATACAGAGAGCTGACATCCTAGCGTTCACAGGAACCGATTCACAGTTTAGCCATGCTACAATAACTGGTGCGTTGACTTTCACATTGAATACTACAACACCAACTGATCCATTTATAGTTTCTACTATTAATGACAACGTCATTGTCAATGATGATATTAACTACGATGCGGCTATTTTACAGCACAAATTACAGTTAAATTATATCCGAGACACCGCAGCAGATGGTTTCACAATTACCGCATATACCACAACCGGTGTTCCATCCGGCTTTACAAGATTTACAGCTAACGGACACGGTATTAGCGAAAATGACAGTATTGAAATCTTAGGCGAAACTACTGGTACACTAACTGGAATTAATAAACGTTGGAAGGCTGTAAGCATTACTACAAACACTTTTGATATTCCTATTACAGGTTTAACAGGTGTGCTCAGTGGTAATGCTAAGGTAAGAGAACCTGGTATTCTTAGTGGTGCTAAGACTTCGGAATTCCAAATTTCAAGTACAGGCTTCTTACAACTAAGACCTTCAAGCAGTACCACCACAGGCGTTACATTTGACAAACTTGCTTATATTGACCCTGCTATATATGACGCTACAGACGAAACTACTTATGCGGGTGGCGGCACAAAATTACTAGGACGTAGATCATTACCGACTTCAGGTTCCGTGATCGGTCAACCTGTACCAATCGACGCTAGAACTGTGATCAGGGACGGCTACGGTCTTTCTAAATTCGATGTACCTTTAGAAGGTATATTGGCTAGAGTTGACCTCAGCAATGATCCTACAGATGTTAGTTTTACTTCAATAGGTTACGGTTCATCGAACAGCGGCAACGAGCTTGTTCAAAGAGATGCATCTGGTAACTTCCAAGCTAATCAAGTCACTGTTAATGCTTTAATATCTAATGGCGATATAACAACTATTACTGATACTGCTAGTATCTCTAATCCTAAAGGTATTAGGATGACTATTAATAGTACTACTGCTACTATATTACAGCGTGGATTAGAATCTGGAGCAGACAACGCCTATAAAACTATCCTAAGAAATGGTAACGGTGGACAGGGTATTGTCTTAGTTGAAGGTAACAGTGTGGTCAACAAACATACTGATTACTACGCTCAAGAACATAGATTTTATGATAGTAGCGGAGCAGGTGGTACACTTAACCTTTCTGCCGGTATTCTGAAAGCAGGCACCGGCGGAAGTGCTGGTACTATCCAAGGTGCTTGGCAATTAGCGTCTGGTGCTACTTTCCAGGCAACATGGGCAGACTTAGCAGAATGGTACAGTTCCGATAGAGAATATGAGCCAGGTACCGTCTTAGAGTTTGGCGGTGATGCTGAAGTTCGATCATCATCTAAACAGGGCACAACTAGGGTAGCAGGTGTTGTAACCACTAATCCTGCTTACACGATGAATCACGGACTAGAAGGTACCAAAGCCTGCGTGGCCTTACAAGGAAGAGTCCCATGTAAAGTCGTCGGCAAAGTTGAAAAAGGTGATCTAATGATCGCAGGTCCTATACCAGGAGTTGCTGTATCAGCGGGAGAAACAGCTCAACCCGGAACGATTATAGGAAAAGCTCTACAAAATTACAACAGCGATCATATAGGAATTATAGAAGTTGCTGTAGGAAGATTGTAAAGAGCATGGATAAATATTAGATAGAAATCAAATTATGGCTATAGAAACAGTAAACATAGGAAATTTAGTCAACGACGGGCTCGGCGACGATCTACGCACGGCGTTTCAAAAGGTTAATAATAGCTTATTATCCTTAAACAGCGAACTTGTGCTATCAGGTCGGAGCCTAGGCGACGGTGCGGCTGTGTATAAAAGAAAATCAAATGCTGGGGGTACCGAAACAATAACTCCAGAGTCAGACTCTGATCGTTTAGAATTTAGATCTATTAAAGGTTCTAGTAATGTTTCTATAACAGAAAACGCTAACGATATTACAATATCTAGCCCTTTACAAAATGTTTTTACAAAAATCGCTGTACCAGAAGTCAGTGCTCTAATAGGAGCAGATACTTCCGATACAACACTAACTCTGATAGGTGGCTTAAACACTACGTTATCAGTAACTGGAAAAACTATCACGATTAACACTGATCCCGTAGGTAATATCTTATCGCAGGATCTAGACCTAAACACATTTGACATCATCGGCACTGGTAATATAAACATTAACGGGGATATTACTGCTGATAATTTTACTGGGGATCTTTGGAATTACGACGGTCGCGAAACAGTCAGTGCTGTATATTCGATTGATTTTGGAACATTTACTAATGTTTTCAATAATGCTATACAATTTCTCATATCTAACGGAGATTATGATATGGGAACAATACCATCCCCGAGTGATCTAGAAATAGATCTCGGAACGTTTTAACGGAGAATTATAAATGGCTCTAAGATTAAAAAGAGGAACCACAGCTGAAAGATTAACTTACACACCGCTTAACGGAGAGTTAGTCTACGATACAGATCAGAAGGCGATCTATATCGGAGACGGATCACTAGTGGGAGGAAAACTGTTAGCTAGCGGCGGAACTATTATCGATGACCTTGTGTTAAATGGTTACGACATAACTGGCACAGGTAACATCGATTTCACTGGCGACCTTGATGTTGACGGTAATATACACGCCACTGGTAATATCACAGCAGACGGAACTATAACTATAGGTAATGATGACGCAGACGAAGTAGAATTTAAAGCCGAAGTAGTTTCTAATATTGTACCAGATGTCGACAATAGTTATGATTTAGGAACATCATCAAAGAGATGGAATACAGTACATGCGAATACTGTTGATGCTACAACAATTAACGGCAATACTGTAGGATATCATACAGGAGATACAACGGGTTCTGTTTTTGCTGACAATTCGACGCTGCTTGTCGATGCTACTTCCGGCAGAATCGTCGGTCCTGTTTTCGCTAACGTTACAGGAAACACCACAGGAACACATACTGGTAACGTTATCGGTAATTTGTTAGGTGATGTTAGCGGCAACGTTACCGGTGTTGTAACAGGAACACTAATAGGTGCTGTATCTCTGCCTGACGGTACAGTTCTATTTGATACCAGAACAAGCAATGGTCCTCCAACTTTTCCGGCCGATATCATCGGTGATCTCTATGGCTCTGTGTATGGAGACAATTCAACAAGATTAGTTGATGGTGTAAACAATGTTATCAACACAGAAGGTACAGTCACAGAACTTATCCCTAATACTGATAGTGCTTATAGAATTGGTACTAGAGAGTATCGATTTACTTTAGGTTATCTAGAAAATGGTTTAAACATCAGCGATCGTCATCTAAGAATAGAAAACAACAAAATTTCTAGTTGGGGTGGTGTCAACCATAACGTAGAAGTCGTAACTACTCTTAGTGCTTCGATACCCGACGGATCTAATAATAATTTTACTATTAGTAGTACATCAGGAATTCAAAACGGTGCTAAGTTTTATCTAAACGGCACCTCAGAATTAGAAGTACAGAGTATAGTAGGAAATGCTGTAACCGCAACAGGCACTTTTACATCATCAAATAACGTGCTCGGTCAGACTGTGAGATTTTTTAATCCATCATCAAGCACACCCGGTGTGACTTTTAGAAGTGCTGCTCCTGCTACATCAAAAGGCCTAAATGGCGATACGCCCGGAATGGTTTTTGCTAACAGCAATTATATCTATTTCTGTGTAGCACCGTGGGATGGCACTAGCGACATTTGGGTTAGAACTTCAGTTATTTTAGCTACATTCTAAGGAATCATGGATGGCACTGTCTTGGATAACTCCACCCGGTCCTCTAGGGAGCATAAATGAAAGAGACAGGCAAGAAATAACATTACTTGCCTCGTCTAGCCAAGGCCCAGTTACCTTTTCTTTACAAGCAGGTAGTCTACCAAAAGGACTACGACTAGAATCAAATAAAATCGTCGGAACCCCTTTTGAAGTTTCAAAGCCTACAACTTCTCGATTTGTTATCAGAGCTTCCGACGGAACAGAAAAGAAAGACAGAACATTTAGTATCGCAGTAGACGGCTATGACGAACCCAAGTGGGTCACCTCGGAAGGCCTATTACCAGTAGGACCAAATTCAACATTCTTTGTTCTAGATAATGACAAGGTAGATTTTCAGCTGATAGCTTTAGATCCCGATATGCCTGCTGGAGATACTATAGAATACTTCATACCTTACGACGGCGGAGAATTACCTCCTGGGTTAACGCTATCTAAATCAGGAAGAATATCGGGATTCACTGATCCTATTTTTGCTTTAGAATATAAAATTTATAGCGGAAATTATGATTTAAATCTTTTTGATTCAGAACCGTATGACCTAGGTACTAGACCTATTAACGGTTACGATAGTTTTACTTTTGACGAAAGGTCATTTGACTATTTCGACGAAACTGGATTTCCTAGAAGATTAACAAGGTACTATCAATTTACTGTAGTTGCCACTGATGGTCTGTTTGAAGATCGAAGAAGCTTCCAGATATATGTAGTCAGCGAAGATTTCTTAAGATCCGATAATACTATCATGCAGGTCGGCACAGGCATATTCCGTGCTGATAACACCTATGTAAGAACACCAATTTGGATTACAGAAGAGGATCTCGGCATTCGGCGTGCCAATAATTATGTGACCATATACTTAGATGTGTTCGACCCGCCATCGATGCCCGGATACATTTCATATAGATACGAAACTCTAAATCCAGAATTTAAAGGAAAATCTGTTAGGATATTCAGAGACGAGACAGATTACATAGAAGTCGATATGATTCCAGATATTAAAGGTAATGTTGGACTTCCGAGAAAAAATCAAAAATTTGCTGTGGCCAATGTATATAATTTCTTAGATAGTACCTTAGGAACCTATACGATAACTAACGTAGAAAAAATCGATGGCTACTCAGCAAGATACGGTATTACATTCGATCCTAGTCTAGGCGAACGAGTCATTCAAGATGCTGAAATTATTTTTGGCAATGATAGTATTCTACCTCCGGGGTTGAGTCTAGACACTATCACAGGAGAAATAGTTGGTAATCTTCCTTATCAACCAAGAGTGACCAAAGACTATCGATTTACTGTAAGTGCTGTTAACACCTACGACAATGGAGTATCTGCGTCGGCCCCGAGGACATTTAGCCTTAGAGTACTAGGAGAAATCGAAAGCGGTATAGTATGGATTTCGGACCGAGACATCGGGACAATAAGTCCTAACAAAAATAGTATGCTGTTTGTAAAAGCAGAATCAAAAATAAACGGAGGAAACGTTTTCTATAATCTGCGTTCTGGAGAGTTACCTCCGGGATTAAGATTGTTGCCGTCTGGCGAAATCTACGGAAAAGTAAATCAGATAGGCAACGAGACTACTCTCGGAATAACAAGATTTTATAACTGGGACGGAAGTTCTGCTAAAGATTATACTACAACTACCTACGATAGTAATCTAACATCATTTGATAGAGTATATACTTTCATAATAGAAGCTAGAGATATCTTAAATTATGTAGAGAGTGCTAAGACATTCCAGATTACTGTATCTACTCAAGCTGATACAGTTTATAGTAATCTCTATTTTAAAGCATATCAAAAGAAGTCTAAAAGAGAAATCTGGAACAATTTTATTTCAGATTTTTCAATATTCGTTCCTGAAAAAATTTATCGATACGGAGATCCTGCGTTCGGTATACAGGACGAGATTAAGATGTTAATGTTCGCAGGCATAGAAAGCAATAATGCCGAGACATTTGTACAATCTATGAGTAGGAATCATTACTTCAAAAGATTAAATTTCGGTCGAATAAAGAAAGCGGTAGCCAAGGATCAGACAACTCAAGAAATCATATATGAAATAGTGTATGTGGAAATCATTGATCCGTTGGTAAAAGATGGTAAAAGCATTTCTAGTGTGGTAAATCTTTCAGATACTATTAATAGTCCGTTTTTAGTGAACAGTAACAGAATAAATGTCAGTAGTAATATTCCATTAGCCAGCGATCAAGACTATCAACGCATCTTTCCAAATTCTATAAAGAATATGCGTAGACGTATCAAGGAAACTGGCGTAAGAGATAGATCTTACCTGCCGTTATGGATGCGGAGTATCCAGGAAGATCAGTTCGCCGAGCCTGGATTTGTCAGTGCTATGCCTTTGTGCTTTGCTAGACCGGGACAAGCAGACGACATAATATTAAACATAAAAAACAGTAATTTTGATTTTAAAGTATTAGATTTTGAAATCGATAGATATATCATAGATTCTTTAGACGGGGAAATAGAGGATAAATACCTCGCATTTCCAACATTTCAAGCAGAGAAATTTAGACAATAAATACCAGTACAGCGGAGATAAAACATGCCAAGGACAAGTAACGTAAACGCAGGGCCAATCGACAATGAGTATCCTGTCGCCGGCGTAGACAACGATACGCAGGGATTTAGGGACAATTTTACCTACATCAAGACTGCATTCGGTGCGACCAAAACAGAATTAGAAGAATTATTAAATTACACAGCCAGAACTGATGTTGACAACAGTTTTAACAGTAAAATTATTTCAAATGCTGTATTCAAACAGAATCAAAGCAGTCTAAACAACTATGGTACTGGATCTGGGGTTAGCAACCGGATCGATATTAATTTTGGAAATGCCGACTATCAAGTTTATAGACTAAACGATGATGTCACTTTTGAATTTGAAGGTTTTTCAAATGATAATGTGAACAAAGTAATAATCGAATTACTGTCCGACGGCGGTACTTATACTGTAGATTTTTTTACCGATGGCGCTTATCCTATCAAGAAAAGCAGCAACTTTCCAACATCATTGACTGTATCTAGTACCTCAAATCCAATATTGATCGAGATCATTACTAGAGCAAAAAGTCAAGATCCAGGTTCATTAGGAAGAACCGTGTTCCTTAACTATCTAGGGCAATTTGAATAATGCTACATCCGCTTGAGGGAGATCTGAGTCAGTTAACGGATTCTGAGGTCGAATCCAAACTACATGAGTTGACTAGAAAATTTTATCAAGCATCTCGTTTGGGAAGCCAAGATCTATTGACACAACTGTCAACATTTGTTACAATATATAAAGAAGAATTGCGTAAGCGACAGGCTAAAGCACTTTCTAACAATAATGTAACTAATGAGGACTTAGGTCAATTTATCAATGTCGATTAATACAGACGAAAATTTATTACAGGGAATACTAAAGTTTGGTCCAGGAATCTTGGAACATTGCCTTGTAGATAAGAATAATCCAAATATTGAAAATTATTTAGAAAGGATAATGGAAGAAAAACTTCCTTATCCTTCTGTTCTTACGGAGGAGCCGAAACAAAGAAATTGGTTCATGCCAGCAGAATATCGAGATTTGGACATAGAGAGCTTCTTGGTAGATCAATGCCCGAAAGAGAACTACGATCGTCTCATTGAAGAATTAGAATTATATAAAAAACATGACATGCTAGACATACTCAAAGTCATGAAATATTTGGTAGATACACTGAGATCTAACAAAATAGTATGGGGAGTAGGTAGGGGAAGTTCCGTTTCTAGCTACTGTTTGTATCTAATAGGTATACATAAGATAGATAGCGTTAAATATAAACTACCTATAACCGACTTCTTTAAAGGAGAATAAAATGTCAAAACGAAATAGTCCGCAAAACGTAGCAAAAAGACACGCCAAAAGAATGTTAGAAGGTAGAAAAGTGGCGAAAACAAGACTTAAAAAGAGGAAATAATCATGGGAAAAACCTATAGAACTATGCAGGGCAAAGAAATTGATATGGAAAAACTAGCCCTATTAAACGAACTAACTCCAGCAGTAGGAAACGTTAGAGTTAACGCTCGAGGTGACGAATTAGGTCCAGGAGGCAAAATCGTCCGATCACGAGAAGACATCGTGTCAGACTATTATGAAAAAAATCCTAAGAATGTAAGAGCAGAAAAAAAAGCTAAGGAATAAAATGTCAGCTTTCGAACCTAAAAAAATAAAAATCAAAGCAATCCGCGATCATGTCATAGTCGCCGATATGGATTTTGGTGAACAAAAAACCAGCTCTGGTATTATTTTAAAGTCCGACGACGGAAAAGTTCATGGTATCAAATCTCGTTGGGGGAAAGTATATGCCGTGGGTCCTGAACAAGACGATGTTAAAGTAGGACAATGGGTCTTAGTAGAACACGGTAGATGGACCAGGGGCATGGAAATTGACGACGGCGATGGCGTAAAGACTATTCGTAAAGTCGAAACGAGTTCTATGCTGGCTGTTTCTGATGAGCCACCAACTTCTGATGATCTTTTCATTCCTCTGGTAAACTCTTAATGGGCTTCAAGAAAAATTGGGACGCAGCTGATATAGCCAATCAGCTGCATTCTCTAGCAAGAGAATGTGCCAGTCCCTATAACGATGGATTCACATCGTTTGAATGTAAAAAAGATTTATACCTTATTAAAAAAATAGTCGACAGTGCTCTAGCCGATGCTCCTGATTTTGGTGAATTAGAACAACGTTGGTTAAAAGAGCAAGAACAAAAATCATTGATAAAAATTCTCAAGGAGTCATAATGACCAATCCATTCCGGGATCAAGAAAAGTTCATGCGAGCTTGCGATCAAACAGTAGGTGATTTTAATCAAGATCAATTTAAACTTTATATCAAATTAATGGAAGAAGAGTGGAAAGAACTTAAAGTAGCCATTGATAATAATGATAGACTAGAAACACTAGACGCCCTTTTAGATTTCATTGTCGTCACTGTGGGTGCTATACACAGTGGAGGTTACGACGGTGAAGGCGGCTGGAAAGAAGTTATCGGTACCAACCTTGCTAAAATTGACAAAGAAACCGGCAAGGTGCGTAAGCGTGAAGATGGCAAGGTATTGAAACCTCTAGGATGGACACCACCGGATCTTAATCCCTATGTAAAATGAAAAAATTAATACTGATAGCGATATCAGTATTAATGATTTCAACGGCCCATGCGAATGGGCCTTCTCATTTAGTACTTGATATCTCTGAAAAAGAAACTATATCATCTGTCGCCGATGATAAAGTTAGACCTATTGCGTCCATTACTAAATTGATGACTGCTCTAATTATCGTAGAATCAAATATAACGATGAATGAGGAAGTTGACTACAAGGGCGGTATATGGCGAAGCAAGAGAGTAAAAAGATCCGACCTCCTCGAATCGCTATTAATCAAAAGCGATAATCAGGCAGCAGAAGCATTAGCGGCATCCTTCCCCGGTGGTAAAGAGCTGTTTGTTGCTTTCATGAATATCAAAGCTAAACAGCTAGGCATGAAAAACACACAGTTTGAGGATCCTAGTGGGTTGGGAAGTCATAACTTAAGTACAGCTAGGGATCTCGCTATTTTGGTAATAAAGGCCTACGAGCATCCAGAAATTAGTAATACATCGTCATCTAAATTTTTCAAAGTAGAAATCAAAAAGAAAAGAAAAATTACCTATATGTCAGTCGGTAACACCAATAATGCGTTGTTAAATTTATTCGATAATATCACTTTGAGCAAAACTGGATATACAAATCCTGCGGGACGCTGTTTGGCATTAATAGTTGAGAAAAATAATAAAAAGTATGCTATAATAATACTAGGAGAAAGAACTTCTGGCGATAGATTTTATCGTGCTAGAAATTTAATTAATATGGTATCAGAATGAAAAAAGGTTTTACATGTTCAACATTTGATCTGTTTCACGCAGGTCATATAATGATGCTCAAAGAAGCAAAGACCCAATGCGATTATCTAATCGTAGGTCTTCAAACTGATCCAACTATCGATCGTCCAACCGAAAAAAATAAACCAATCCAAAGTATATTCGAACGATATGAGCAGCTCAAAGCCTGTAAGTATATTGACGAAATCCTAGTCTACGAAACAGAACAAGATCTTGTAAACATCTTGCTTTCTTATCCTATTAATGTTAGAATACTAGGTGAAGAATATGAAAATAAGAATTTCACTGGACGAAACGAATGTTACGATCGAGGTATTGAGCTGTATTTTAACAAAAGAGAACATAATTTTTCAACCAGTGAATTGCGGCAGAGAGTGATTGCTGCCGAAGTTAACAAGGGATTAAAACAATGAAAGAACTATGGGTAGAAAAGTATCGACCTAAAAGCATTGATGGGTATGTGTTTAGAGACGGCCATCAACGCAAACAAGTAGAGACATGGATCAAAGATAAGAGCTTGCCGCATCTGCTACTCAGCGGTAGTGCCGGAATTGGTAAGACTACCCTAGCTAAAATTCTTATCAATGAGATAGGTATCGAAGAATATGACATTTTAGAAATCAACGCATCACGTACTAACAGCGTTGAAGATGTCCGAGACAAAATTACTAACTTTGTTCAAATGATTCCGTTTGGACCTTTTAAGGTGGTGTTATTAGATGAAGCTGATTATCTTAGTCCGAATGCTCAGGCAGCGTTACGTGGGGTCATGGAGGAGTATCACTCAACTGCTCGTTTCATCCTCACCTGTAACTACCCTAATCGCATTATCCCTGCTTTACATTCACGATGTCAAGGATTTCACGTTGAGCGAACGGATCTTACTGAGTTTACCGCTCGTGTTGCTACTATTCTTGTTGAAGAGACTGTGGAGTTCGATCTTGAAACGTTAGACAATTATGTCAAAGTAACTTATCCCGATCTTAGAAAATGTATCAATCTTATTCAACAAAACGTCCAAGAAGGAAAACTCTTGGCTCCTAACAAAGGAGATCAAGGCGAATCTGACTGGAAGTTCGATATGGTCGAGTTATTCAAGGCAGGAAAAATCGCAGAAGCACGTAAAATGCTCTGCGGCAAGTTACGTGCTGAAGAAATGGAAGAAGTCTATCGTTGGCTTTATGATAATCTCACTATCTTCGGTGACGAACAAAAACAAGATTCTGCTATCCTTATTATCAAACAAGGATTAGTAGATCATACATTAATCTCCGATCCGGAGATTAATCTCAGTGCCACTCTAGTTAAACTAGCAAAATTAACAGCATGAAACAAAAATTCATAGACCTTTACATGGATTGGGCTAAGAGAGTTTCTGAACTTAGTCATGCCAAAAGACTTCATGTCGGTGCTGTGATTGTAAAAGACGATATCGTGATTAGCTACGGCTACAATGGCATGCCAGCTGGTTGGGATAACAACTGCGAAGATAAGGAATGGATGGATCGAAGTGCTGGGGGTTGGTTAAACCCCGACGAGATCTATGAACGTTGGCCCTATGTTGAATACAACGAAGATGCTGAAGAAGAATATCGATATCGTTTAAAAACTAAACCAGAGGTATTACATGCGGAATCTAATGCGATTGCCAAACTGGCTCGATCTCAGAACAGTGGTCTGGGTGCTACTATGTTTGTTACCCACGCTCCATGTATGGAGTGTGCCAAACTTATATACCAAAGTGGTATTAGCAGTGTTCTATATCGGGACGCTTATCGTGATGTTAGCGGTGTCGAGTTTCTTGAAAAGTCGGGGATCTCAGTCGAAAAGGTAGAAAATTGAAATACAGATATATGCTAGTTTCCTATCACCAGCGGGGTGATGGAAAATACAATGAACTCACAGAATTTAAAAATGTGTTAAAATTAAAGCATAGGCATCATGCTAAGGTCATCCTTGACCTTAAGAAAAAAGAAATACTTAAAAACGAAATGAACTCCAACGCATCTTTTAATGATATGTTGGAGTTCTACAAAAAAGTTATAGGTCCTATGTTGCTTGATTACCTCCCGTCATAATCACCATAGATAGCTAAAATTTCTTTTACAGCCTGATGTCTTTCAACATCTTCGACACTAAATTGACAAATGTCAACGTGTCTATGATTCTTAAAATTATCATATAGCTTTAGAAATTCAAGCAGCCCGTTTGATGCTGGCCTGTCTGCCTGCTGTAAATCTCCTGTAACGACCATCCGTGAACCGTCGCCTAATCTAGTTAATAACATCTTCATCTGGCTTGGAGTTGCATTCTGCATCTCGTCAGCGATAATAAAGCTCTTTTTAAATGTTCGTCCTCTCATATATGCTAAAGGACTGATCTCAATCACCCCCTCTTTGATAAAATTTTCTATTTCTTTAGCATAATAGTATTCTTCGAATACATCAAAAATCGGGCGTGTCCAAGGTTCCATCTTTTGCTGTAGAGTTCCTGGTAGGAATCCATGCTGCTCGTCCACGCTTACAGCAGGTCGAGTAACCACAATCTTGTCAATCTCCCCTTCTTGAAACAGTTTAACTGCCCATTGGCAGGCAAGCATGGTTTTGCCCGTGCCCGCAGGTCCTATGGCAAATACTATGTTTTTCTGTTCTTCTTGGAGTTTTAAGAGATAATTCTCTTGATTGAGGTTTTTAGGATATATCAGTACCCTGTTTTTCTTTTTCGGAAGGAATTTATTTATTTGAACTACGTTATCATGCTCTTGTACAGCTAGATTTTTGACTGATTTTCTTTGTTTTCTCAAAGGATAGCCTCCTAATAAAATGTTCGGCACGGACCTTTCAACCGTTGTGTCCGTGACCGAACACAAAAGTATTTAAGAATAATTTCAAAAAATAATAACTTAAGATAATTTTTCTGCGATAAATACTATTGGAGACAAAAAGCTATGCGTGACACCCGCGAAATACTACAAAATATCGAGAATATCTATGGGTCAAATAACAGCCTTAATATCCTAAAGGATTTTGAGCGTGTTTTAGACGAACTAGATCTCTATGTTTATGAGAACTGGATTGACGGTGAGCTCATCGAGGGACCCGAAGAATCTAGATACTTTATTACCTGTAAATTTATGTGGCCGGAAAAGAAAATGCCTAATCCTAAAGGAGGCATGCGCCTGCTAGATTACGGATGCAGAGTATTCTTTGAGTTAGATGAAGTTGCTGAAGTTAGAAAAATTAAGACACCCGACGATATCCGCCCGGGCACTAAGCAAGGCAAAATAGATCATAAACCTGTTTGGATCATAGAAATCCGTATGCCTAAAAAATTAATGTTTGATATTAATAAGGGATACAGGAACCTCACTAAGAATAAAGTCGAAAGTCCGCTAGCAGGAGTTACCACTGCTGTTCCTCCATCACAACAAAGTCAGGTTGAACCAGCAGAAGGGGAAACACAATAATGACACATTTAAAAGAAGGGCTTAGACCCGATGACTTAGCAGATATGATTTTCGATAACATCGAAATTGACTCTTTTAAAAGTAAGATGGGCGAGGACAGAGATGTCTGTGTCGTATCTTTTAAAGCTAGAGAAAGAGGACCTGCTAGAGACATGATGGAATTCATCGAAAAAGGTTATAACTTTGTATTAGATGCCGATGTCAGTTCCGGTGAGGATCGTAACGGTTACTATCACATATTTGTTGAACTTAAGAGGACTCCAGCACTTTATAATCAGATTAATGAATTAATCGACGGTGTAAAGCGTCTAACTGCTATCAACGAATGGAAATTTAGATATCATAGAAATAATCGTTTTCAGCCCTTGGATGAAAATACATTAAGAGCAGCGATACCCGGAACACCGGACGCCTACGACATGATGACAGAAAATATTAGAGTAGAAAGTATTAAAAAATTCTTCTCTAAGACTTTTAAAAATGAACTGGTCGTTGAAGGTAATAAAATTACTATCACTAAACCATTTGGTTCTAAGTTTTCATTTAACTTAATCGATTTCGGTTCAGCAGATGATCTACAGGTAAAAATCACAGAAACTGTTAAGATTGATACAAAAAGCATGGCTGAAGTAATGTGGCTAACTAAAGTCTTGGGAGACTTTAACATTACAAAATATGGCGATCAATTCGTCCTTGAGGACGGAAAAAAGTCCATGATCATTAAAATGGAGGAGCAACAATGAGTTTTACATTCGAATTTACCAAAGCACAACTAAAAGAAATGATTGGAAACAATCCTTATCTAGATAATTGGCATAGTGCTCTAAGTGAAATTCTTCCTGAATACGAAATCAACACCCCCGAACGTGTAGCGGCATTCATTGCTCAATGTGCTCACGAAAGCGGTGGTTTTAAATTCTTAAAAGAAAATCTAAATTACAAAGCACCAAGCCTAAGAAAAGTCTTTCCTAAATATTTTCCAGACGATGCTATCGCTGCCGAATACGCAAACAAGCAAGAAAAAATTGCTAACAGAGTCTATGCTAATCGCATGGGCAACGGCGACGAAGCAAGCGGTGACGGTTGGAGATTCTGCGGACGTGGACTCATTCAGTTAACCGGCAAAAACAATTACACCTTCTTTGCTGCCAGCTTAGATATGAAAGTAGAAGACGTTCCCGAATACCTCGGAACATTTGAAGGTGCTGTACAATCAGCTTGTTTCTTCTGGGAACAAAACAATCTAAACCAATGGGCGGATAAGAGAGATATCTTAACATTAACAAAACGCATTAACGGTGGCACTATTGGACTTGAAGATCGTCAGAAACATTATAATCATGCTCTTCATGTCTTAGGAGTTCACTAAGATGTGGCTGACTGGATGGATGCTGAGCTTTATTCCAGACAGCATATTCTTATGGATATCGTATGGATTAATGGCAATAGGCATTGGGCTATACATCCTTAGCAAGGTAATCAAATGGTTACCTTTGTTAAGCCAATATAAGTTTCCAGCAGAAATTCTCGGAGTAATAGTATTAGTTGTTGGATCGTATGTTTTCGGAAGCTATGGTACCGAAATGGTCTGGAGAGAACGTGTTAGAGAGTTAGAAGAAAAAGTCGCTAAGGCCGAAGCAGAATCTAAAAAAACTAACGTAATCATCAAAGAAAAAATCGTAAACAAGATAAAAGAAATTAAAGTTTATCAAGACAGGATTAAAGAAGTGATCGTTGAAAAAGAAAAAATCATTGACGCACAATGTAAAGTTCCTGATGAGGCGTTAGAAATTTTAAATCAAAGTGCCGCGGGCGTTGCCGAAGGAGATAAGAAATGAAACTCTTATTAGCATTCATTCCCGCATTATTGTTAACAGGTTGCTTTACTACTACTGTTCCTGTAAAACGTAACTTTCCTGAAGTTCCGTCTGAGCTAATGACCGCTTGCCCGGATTTAAAGAAAGTAGATAAAGGAACTGAACAACTAAGCAAGGTAATAACTGTAGTGACTGAAAATTATACACAGTATCATGAGTGTCGTGTAAAAGTTGATAATTGGATACTATGGTATGATTCTCAAAAAAAGATTTTTGATGAAGTAAAATAATCAAAAATGGAGCGGCAAATGACGGGTATAACAGATCTAGACAAGGATGGAAAAATCAGCAAGAAGGACATTGAGAACAGCGGAGCTTCTCTAGAATTAGAACTACGAGAAGAAAAAGCCGATGCTCATAGAAAAATGGCCTGGACAGCGATTATTTCTATCATCGCAGTAACGATTGTAGTTATGTCCCCGGGCGTATCCGACTCAAGGGTTCAAGCATTAGGAGATCTGCTAGGGCTATTTTATATTGCCATGGCTAGTATTGTAGGTGCTTATATGGGAGTAACTGCTTGGATGAGCAGAAAATAATTTAAGGAGTGTTTATGAAACATTTAATTTTTATTGCAGGTTTGGCACTAGCGGTAGCGTATCCTTCCTATGCCGCTGAAGAAAAGAAAGAAGCAGAAACTGCTAAAGTATGCATCGACATACAGGGAAAGGACGGAAAACCTGTAATCGATCCAAAGACTAAAAAACCAAAACAGGAATGTAAAACTGTTAAGAAACATCAAAAGCATGAAGGTACAAAAGTTCCTGACGGAAAAAAGTAATTCTATTTTTGACTTTTCTTTAAGGGTATAGTATAATTACTACTATACCCTTTTTTACTCTATGATAGATCATTATAAGACATTAGGCATAGATCGTTCTGCTACCCAAGATGATATCAAAAAAGCCTACAGAAAGTTGGCTATGAAGCATCATCCGGATAGAGGAGGAGATTCAAAAAAATTCCAAGAGATCCAGGAAGCCTATGCCACGCTTGGCGACGACGAGAAGCGTTATCAGTACGATAACCCCCATCAGCACCATTTTACTACCAGCAACATGGGAGACGATATCTTCACAACTTTCTTTGGAGGAAGCCCATTCGGTTTCGGGTTTCAACAACAACAGAGAAACATTAACATCGGGGCTACGGTCGCAGTTAGCCTAGAGGATGTCCTCACTGGTAAAACTATAGATGCCGAAATCAGTTTTAGAAATGGCCAAAAGAAATTGGTATCGATCAATATTCCAGCAGGAGTAGAAGATAATATTCAAATTAGATATCCAGGAATGGGAGATCATAGTATCGCTAAACTTCCGCCCGGTGATCTAATAGTAACTGTTAGAGTATTACCTCATGCTGTATGGCGTAGAGAGAATACTAATCTAGTTTTAGAAAAAGAAATTTCAGTTTGGGAAGCTCTGTTAGGCAGTGAAGTAACTTTCGAAACGATCGAAAAGAAAACTCTCAGCATAACAATCCCAGCCGGAACACAACCCGGAACAGTGTTTAGTTGTAAAGGCGAAGGATTACCACATCCAAGATCCGGGGTTAGGGGTGCGATATTGATCAAAGTAAAAATCAACATACCAAAAAATCTGTCTGAAGAGGCTAGAAAAAAGATAGAGGATCTCAGCAATGGAATTTAAATTAGGACCACATGAAACATTAACACAAGTAAGCACAGACTGGGATTTCTCAGTTGATCAAAATGCCGAAGAACTAGAAAAAGAAATGATTGACTTTATGTTGGCCAATAACGGAATCGGTCTAGCAGCGAATCAAATAGGTCTAGCGAAAAATGTCTTCGTGTTGGGCAGTAAGAACATACAAGGATACGAGCCGATGGCTGTATTCAATCCTAAAATTTTAGAAGTCAGCAAAGAAACAGAATTGTTTAAAGAAGGTTGTCTAAGTTATCCAGATCTCTGGCTAACGATTAAACGACCCAAGGCTATCATAGCCGAGTATCAGAACAGCAAGGGCGAAGTCGTTACTGTTGAGATAGACGGATTAATTTCTAGATGTTTTCAACATGAATTCGATCACCTAAAGGGTATATGTTTCGTTGACAGAGTCAGCCAGATGAAGCTACAATTAGCTATGAAAAAAATTAATAAGAGAAAATAATCAATGCTAGAACCAAGTAAAAAATTACAAGCAGTCTTTGAAAAGGCGATCGATATCGCACAAAGACTGGAACACGAATATATCACTATCGAACATTTGACATTTTCTATTATTTCAGATGCAGAAACATACGCTAGTCTAGGGCAGGCAGGATTCGCTAGCGAGTTTTTAAAAGTCAATCTAGAGCATTTTCTCAAAACAAAATTAGATGATATCAGAACAGGTACATCTAATCACAAGCCAAAAAGAACCACATCTGTTGAACGTGTGTTAAACAGAGCGTTTACTCAGGCATTATTCAGCGGTAGGCAGGTCATCGAGGTTGAAGATGTGCTAATCGCTATTATCGGTGAAAGAAAAAGTTTTAGTTTTTATTACATGACTAAATCAGGTATCACCAAAGAAAAATTAATCGAATACTTCCAAAACAAGTTCGAAAATGAGCTAGACCTCGAAGAACATCAGCCAAGACTTAATCATAATCAATTGGATAAAATACTTAATCAATTCTGCTCTAATCTTAGCCTATTGGCCAAACAAAGAAAAATCGATCCTGTGATCGGTCGCGACGAAGAACTAGAAAAAATACAATTAATCCTAGCACGTAGATCTAAGAGTAATGTGCTCTTAGTTGGAGAACCAGGAGTAGGTAAGACTGCCATCGCAGAAGGTCTTGCTCGCAAGATCTTTGAAAAGAAAGTTCCTAAGTTTATACAAGACCATAATGTTTATACACTAGACATTTCGGCATTATTGGCCGGCAGCAAATACCGAGGAGACTTCGAAGAAAGGATTAAGGCAGTTCTAACAGCTCTTGAAAAGAAAGGCAACATTATCCTGTTTATCGACGAAGCACATATGATGAACGGAGCAGGTGCTGCTAACGGCTCAGCTAATGATCTTGCCAACATCCTTAAACCTATGCTGACCAAAGGCACGATGAAAGTTATCGCTTCTACTACATGGGAAGAATATCGCAAGCACTTCGAAAAGGATCGTGCCTTAATGCGTCGATTCCAACGTGTTACTGTTGATGAACCTACTCCAGAACTTACGATTAAGATTGTTAAAGGCATCAGAAAGTATTACGAACAATACCATAATGTTAAGATCACCGATGCGGCTATTGAGCAGGCAGTTAAAATGAGCATCAAATATATGCCCGATAAGAAATTACCCGATAAGGCGATTGATATCATCGATTGTTCTGCGGCTAGATTTAAGATCAAAGATCAAGATACTGAGACAGCAGTTAGTGTTGTTGATATTGAAGAGATTATGTTCGAAGTCAGCAAGATGACCAACATGCCATTTGAAACCGTCAGTGAAAAAGAATCTAAAAATCTTTCTGATTTAGAAAGCAATCTTAAGAATTCTGTATTTGGACAAGAATCTGCTATTTCAAATCTGCTCGATAAGATCTTTGTAGCACAAGCCGGAATGAAGATTCCTAATAAACCAATCGGTTGTTTCCTTTTTGTTGGTCCTACCGGCTGCGGTAAAACTGAAACTGCCAAACAACTATCAGATAAGATGGGTATGCCGTTGGTTAGATTTGATATGAGTGAATATCAAGAGAAACACAGCGTAGCACGATTAATTGGAGCACCTCCAGGCTATGTCGGGTTCGAAGATAACGCCGGTCAATTGATCACCAAGTTACAGGAAACTCCTAACTGTGTACTACTATTAGATGAAATCGAAAAAGCACACCCGGATGTTTCTAACATCTTGCTACAGTTCATGGATAACGGATTTGTTACAGGTTCGAATGGTAAACAAGCTGATGGTCGCAACACCATTCTTATCATGACATCAAACCTAGGTGCCGCCGATAATGAACGCAACACTATAGGGTTCGGAGATCTAGCCAAAGATGGCGAGGATGACAAAGCAGTTAAGAAATTCTTTGCTCCAGAATTCCGTAATCGTCTAGACGCTATAGTTAAATTTGGTGGTTTGTCTATGGATACTGTTAAAGTTATTGTTGATAAATTTATGCGAGATCTTAACACACAGATCAAAGACAAAGGTGTTGAAATTATCTTAACAGACGATTCTAGAGATTGGTTAGCTAAAAATGGTTATAATTCTAAATTAGGTGCTAGACCGTTGAATAGATTGATCGATAACGAAATCAAATCCCCAGTTAGTAGAAAAATATTGTTCGGCGATCTTAAGAATGGTGGAAAAGTATTTGTAAATGTAGTTGACAATAAGCTAGATTTTGTTGTAAAATTACAGGAAGATGAACTAGATAAATTTGAAAAGCGAGCCTTTAAACATCATAGGAGAATCCTCGATGGTGCTCCTTTAATTAAAGATGATCCAATACAAACCAACTAAAAAATTGTTTTATGGAAAATGGCTATACAAGGTTAGCTATAAAATAGAAGGTTGTTCGTTTATTCGGCAGAAGTCGCTTGAAGATTTCGAATCATCTTTTGATAACTTGAAAATAACCAATATCTATCATAGGAAAATCTTAAACAATCGAGAAGATCTGATCCGTATATCTTTCGAATTAAACAGGATTCCTAGAGAGTCCTTTGATCTTAGGGTCGAAACTGACATCATTGATGTCTATACCAACGACGAAGCAATCTTTAGCATGTTGATCACTGTGCTTCCGGAAAAAATACGATTCGCACAAAAACCACAAGATCCTACAGGTCAGCAACTGTCCGATAAAAAAACTATTTTAGTAAAAAAATACCCGCAAGAGAAATTTAAAATGCGTGTGTATTTAAAACCGCACAAGATGACAGACCCAAAAGAAAAAGGATCGTATCTTCAGTGGTTAAAATCTGTTAATGGAGTATCGATATCAGATGCTGTAGAAACTTGGTTTTATAACACGAACTGGAACTGGGACCGCAGATACATACTCGTAGACGACGAAAAGACCCTACTAATGCTGAAACTTAAGAATTCTAATGTAATCGGCACGATCTACAACCTAGTTTTACAAGATTAATTCATTTACCGTTCACAATAGATCACGATAAATACAGTATCATTCTAAAGAGAGATACTATGCGTGATCTATTAAGCAAATTAGACGGTATTGTCAGCGAAACTGCCCTTAATCCTAAAGATCCTAAGAGCGATTATCAAGCGAAATCCCAAGCACTAGATGATCTAGAGCAGGATCCTGTTGTAGCAGGCGATCCGGAACTATCTGCGGCTGTTGAACAGAGAAGAGCCGATCTAGAAAAAGAAGCCGAATCTGCTGGAGTACTAGAAGTAGGTGATGCTTTTGGTATTAGTTTTAACGAAGATTTTGAGATTGAAACAGAAATCGTCGGTTTCTTAGCAGATGGCATTGTTATTGACCTAGACGAAACAGCTATAGCTCATCTACAAGAAAATAATATAAGCTTCTTAGAGGGCGAAGTAGTCACAGAAGAAAAAATCAAAGGTGTAGATGGAAAGGCCTGCTGGAAGGGCTACAAACGTATGGGTACCAAACAGAAGGGCGGCAAAACCGTAGACAACTGTGTTAAGGTCGGTGAAGATATCGACGAAGCTAAGTATCAAGGTCGTGAAGTTCCGCTAGGTAAAAAGATGGCGGGCGATGTTAAAAAATCAAAAGTATATGTACGCAAGCCTAACGGTAATATTGTCAAAGTAAACTTCGGCGATAAGAAAATGCGTATTAAGAAATCAAATCCGGCACGTAGAAAATCATTCCGTGCTAGACATAATTGTAAAAACCCAGGTCCACGTTGGAAAGCGAGATACTGGTCCTGTAGGAGCTGGTAATGAGATTGTTTGAAATATTTGGTCATGAACCAGAGAACAAAGACGAGAGGCGTAATTCAGACATTGACTATGTGTCTGATTTAAAGTTTTTTATCGACAATGACAACGAGCTGGTCAGCCAAACACTTTTTCCTGCTATTAAGAAACACAGAAAGCTAGGAGGTGATCCTAGTCAATATCAAATTTACGTCGGTGCTGTAAAGAGTGCTATACCCAAGTACTGCGACGAATATAAAATGACTGATATCAAAGACGACGTGTTTACCAATGAAGTCATTGAGGAAGTCTGTAAACGATTTGCCGAAGAGCAGGGCAAATATATAGAACGCGGCGACTATGAGACTTAACGAATTATTTGAACAACCCGGCAAAACAGTGGCTGTGAATTTCGGCAGGATGAATCCGCCGACTATTGGTCACGAAAAATTAGTCGGAGTAATATTAAAACAAAAGGCCGATGCTCATTTCTTGTTTGTGTCACAGACAGAAAAACTCACTGGTAAAAATAAAACTAGACGAGACAATCCTATTCCGTTTAGCATTAAATTAGGACTAGTTAAAAAAGCATTTTCAAATATTCCTATTGGCGACACATCAGCAAATACTGTGATCAAAATGATGCAGTTATTGGAAAGTCAAGGATATAAAAATGTGATCTATGTCTGCGGACAAGATCGTGTTCCAGAATTTGAAACATTATTAAAGAACCAAAACGGAATTGATTATAACTTCGATAGTATTGAAATAGTTTCTAGTGGAGATAGGGATCCCGACGCCGAAGGTGCCGAAGGAATGAGTGCTAGTAAGATGAGGCAAGCTGCTATCGACGATGACTTTGATTCCTTTAAATTAGGTGTCCCGACGAATTTACAAGGTAATGCCGAAGAAATATTT